>Ga0105048_10010670_pt1 | contig 14546 bp, 11 predicted proteins | sample MAT05_FD_78382 | JGI IMG/M metagenome (GOLD analysis project Ga0105048, IMG submission 78382) | Freshwater microbial communities from Lake Fryxell liftoff mats and glacier meltwater in Antarctica - MAT-05 | ecosystem: Environmental > Aquatic > Freshwater > Ice > Liftoff microbial mat | place...
AGCGCAGATCGCGCACGCTCAGCATGGGCTCGGTGTCGGCGGGGACGGGGGGAGCCGCGCGTCGGCCGGCACACGAATGGCAGCCCCGGGCTCAGGAGCCGACAACTTCAGCGCGACAGACAGTCGCTCAACACCTTGCATCAAGACTCCTGGGCCCAACGGCACGGTTGCAGCTGGTGGCGGAGGATTGTGCTGGCCGCCCTGTCGGCCCAAGCGGTTTCAGGGCTTCAGGGCTTCAGGCTTTCAGATCCCGCGGGACGTACGCCCCAGCCAGCCCAACCAGCCCATGCCACCGGGCACACGCCGGAGCAAAGGTTGCAAGCCGGTGGTGCGTTGCTCGCCCGCTCGACGTTGCGGCGTGGGCGGGGGTTCGTCCGTCAAGTCCTCGGCGAAGGCCTCGCTGCGGTGCAGGTCTGGCGTGGTGTCATGCCACAGCTCTGCGGCAGTCACTTCAGGGGTTATGGCGTCTGTCTTCATGGTGCGGCGGCTCCCAGCGTCGTCTTCCCATCAACTCAGCCGCTAGTGTGCCCGGGCCATATGGCAATAGCATGTCCGCTCACCCCCTCACTTGTGTATGCCCACCACACTTCAAGGCCAACTGGTTGTGGCCATTTCTTCCAGGGCGCTGTTCGACTTCGAGGAAGAGAACCGCGTTTTTGAAGGTGCTGACGACCGTGCCTACATGCAGTTGCAGCTGCAACGGCTGGAGCAACCCGCGCGCCCAGGTGTTGCTTTTTCGCTCGTCAACAAGCTGCTGGCCTTCAATCCACCCGCGGGCACAGGCCCGGCGCGGGTGGAAGTGGTGATCTTGTCGCGCAACGACCCGGTCTCGGGCATGCGCGTGTTCCGGTCAGCCCAGCACTTCGGGCTGCCGGTGCAGCGGGGCGTGTTTACCCGCGGGCAGAGCCCCTGGCGCTATTTGCAGCCTCTGGCAGCCAATCTGTTTTTGTCAGCCAACGAGTCAGATGTACGCAGCGCCCTGGCCGCAGGCGTGCCGGCCGCGCGGGTGTATCCAGAGAGCGCTCGTGCATCAGCGGAGCACCCCGACGAGGTGCGCATCGCCTTCGACGGCGACGCCGTGCTGTTCTCTGACGAGGCCGAACGGGTGTACCAGCAACAAGGACTGGCGGCCTTTCAGGCCCACGAAAGCAGCCGCGCCGCCAGCCCCCTGGCGCCGGGCCCGTTTGCGCCCTTGCTGCAGGCGCTGCATGCCTTGCAGCGCCAGCCCGCCACCGCCATGAGATTGCGCACGGCGCTGGTGACGGCGCGCAGCGCGCCGGCGCATGAGCGGGCCATCCGCACGCTGATGGATTGGCAGGTGCAAGTCGACGAGGCGATGTTCCTGGGCGGACTGGCCAAAGGCACGTTCTTGCGCGAGTTCGAACCGGACTTCTTCTTCGACGACCAGACCGGCCACGTGCAGAACGCCGCTGGCCATGTGCCGTCGGGGCACGTGGCCAGCGGTGTCAGCAATGCGTAAGCGTTAACCGTTTCACGGCGCGGGCTTGAAGTCGCCGCCCCAGGCGCTGACCACCCGCTCGGGCACGATGTACTGGCGCCAGGCCGCATTCACCTGCGCCAGTGTCAGCGCCGCCAGTTTGTCGTCGGTCTGCTGCGAGATCAGGAAACTGCGACCCAAGCGAAGGTTGTTCTCCAGCGTCCCGGCCACGCTGCCGTCCTGGGCGCGGCTCAAACGGCGGAAGCTCAGCAAGCCTTGGCGCGCCTCGTCCAACTCGGTCTCGGTAAAGCCGTCTTTCAGCGACCGCGCCAGCTCCTCGCGCCAGGCTGCTTCCACCTTGGGCTGGTTTTGCGGGGCAAAGATGGCGGTGCTGCCCCAGCTGGAATTCAACTCGACGTTGTTCCAGCCGACAAAACTGCCCACGTCATAGCTCAGGCCGTCCTTTTCGCGGATGCGCTTCCACAAACGCGATGCGCCGCCGGCGCCAAAGATGTGATTGGCCACCATCAGCGCGGCGTAGTCGGCATGGGTGTCGTTGATGGGCAGCGCCAGCACGGCCTGGAAGTTGGCGTTTTGTTTGTCAGGCGTGGCCAGCACCAGGCGCGCAGGCGGCCGTGCAAACAGCGGATTGGGCTGGCGCAGGTAGGCCTGCGGGCCGGCAGCGGGCTGGCGCCAGTCGCCAAAGGCTCTGTCCAAGGCGGCGTTGACGGCCGCGGCGTCCATGTCGCCGACGGCCGCAAACTCACCCACCGACGCGCTCATGAAACGCTGGTGCACAGTGCGTACTTGCACCAAGGTCAAGGCCTTGACGGCGGCTTCGCCTTCCTCGAAAGTCTCGGCGTAGCGCAGGTCACCCTTGGGGTACGGGTTGCCGTGCCGCTCGAGCGCGTTGCCGATGACTGCGCCTGGTTCCTTGCGCTGAGCCTCGATGCCGGCCAGCCACTGCCGACGGGCTTCTTCAAACGCATCAGCCGGCAAGCTGGGTGAGCGCAAAACACGGCCCACCAGTTCGATGACGGCCGGCAGGTTTTGCCGCTGCGTACTGATTCTCACGCTCAAGCGCTGGCCACTGGCGCTGAAGCCGACTTCGGCGCGCAGCTTGTCGAAGGCATCACTGACCTGCTGGCGGCTCATCGCGGCTTGGCCCGCAATGTTTGCCGAAGTGCCGTCGGCCTTGTCCACACCCTTGTCGATGACCGCGCCCATCATGGCCACGGCCGTGTCCTGGCCGAACAAGGCAGCCCCGTCACCAAAGCGCAAGGTCAAGCGCGCCTGCACGGCCTGGCCACGGGTGCCTTTGGGCAGCAGGCCGACTTTCAGGCCGCTGGCCAAGGTGCGAGTCTGGGTACGGGCCTGCAGCGTGGTGGGCGTTGCTTCAAAGGCTTCCACCGCCACCCCAGCGGTCTTGCCGGTGAAACCTTGCAGTTGCACGGCCACATCCACCTTCTGCGGCGCTGGCGCCCGCTGGGGTTTGTCGGTCGGCAGGTAACGCGCGACCGTGCGGTTGGCGGCCACCAGGTACGTGCTGGCCACACGCTGCAGGTCGGCCAGGCTGGCCTGGGCCACGCGGTCACGCTCCAGGAAGTACAGCCGCCAGTCGCCTTTGGCGATGGCCGCCGACAACTGCACACCCACCGCTTCCGGGTCCGTGAAGCTCTGCTCCCAACCGTTGAGCCATTGCCGTCGCGCGCGCTCGAGTTCTTCTGCCGCAATCGGCTCCGCGCCCAGGCCGTCCAGCGCCGCGCTCATCTCGGCTGTCGCTGCTGCCAGGTCTTGCCCGGGCGCCAAGGCCGCTCCGACCAACAGCACCCCGGCTTCGGTCATCCCCAGCGCGGTGCCGAAGACACTGGCCGCCAGTTGTTTGTCGACCAGCCGTTTGTGCAGACGCCCCGCTGGCGCGTCGCTCAGGACCTGGGCCAACAAGGTGGCGGCGGCAAAGTCAGGGTGTGCCGCTGGCGGCAGGTGGTAGGCCATGAAGACTTGCGGCGTGCCGCCCACGCGCTGCACGCTGACGCCGCGCTCGCCGTCTTGCGCGGCGTCCAGGGTGTAGGTGGGCGCCAGCACCCGCGTGGGCCGCGGGATGGCGCCGAAGTCTTTGGCCACCCATTGCAAAACGCTGGCCGGGTCAAACCGCCCGCTGACGATGAGCGTGGCGTTGTCGGGCTGGTAATGCATCTTGTAGAAACTCTGGAGCCGCGTGATGTCGACGTTCTCAACGTCGCTGCGCGCACCAATCGTGGCCTTGCCGTAGTTGTGCCAGTCGAACATGGCGCCCAGGGTGCGCCGAAACAGCACGCCGCCGGGGTTGTTCTCGCCCATCTCCATCTCGTTGCGCACCACCGTCATTTCGCTGTCCAGATCAGCCCGCGCGATGAAGCTGTTGACCATCACATCGGCCTGCCACGACAGGTACCAGCGCAGGTTGTCGTCGTTGGCAGCGAAGCTGGCGAAGTAGTTGGTGCGGTCCCACGAGGTCGTGCCGTTGGCACGCAGGCCGCGTCGGGTGAACTCACCGAAGGCGTTGCGTGTGGTGGGCGTGCCCTTGAAGACCAGGTGTTCCAGCAGGTGCGCCATGCCCGTTTCGCCGTAGTTTTCATGGCGGCTACCGACCCGGTAGGTGACGTTGACGGTGACGGTGGGCTTGGAGCTGTCAGCCACCAGCAGCACTTGCAGACCGTTGGGCAGGCGGTATTCAGTGATGCCTTCGACCGTGGTGACGCTGCTCACACCCGGCGGCAGGGCGGCCGTGGTGACCGGAGCCTGAACTTGCGCCTGAGACTGGGCAAGGGTGGGCAAGCTCAGGCACAGCGCAGAGACGGTCCAGCACAGGCGAAAGAAGCAAGTGGGCATGGCGTTGGCTCGGGTGAAAAGGGCGACTGGATTGCATCATTGCCTGGCGTTTGTCTGGCCGTCACGCGGGCTTCATCGACAGTGCGCCATCATCGGCGCTCCTGCCTGACTTGCCACCGCCCGCATTCGTTCCATTTCCTTTGGAGTCCTCATGACCCACGTCCGCTTTTCGCCGCTGCTGCGGCTGCGCGTGTTTTTGCCCGCCGCGTTGCTGGCGCTGTGCAGCGCTGCTTCGGCCCAGGTTGTCATCAGCCAGGTTTACGGCGGCGGTGGCAACACGGGTGCCTCGTTCACCCACGACTACGTGGAGCTGTTCAACAGAGGCGCCGCAGCCGTCAACCTGACGGGTTACACCTTGCGCTACGCCTCGGCCACGGGCAACTCGTGGACCAACAACGCGGTGCTCAGCGGCAGCATTCCGGTCGGCGGCTACTACCTGATCCGCCTGAGCAGCAACAACGCCAACGTTGGCAGCCCGCTGCCGGTGACGCCTGATGCCATCGGCAACATCAACATGAGTGCCACCGCCGGCAAGTTGGCGCTGATCAGTGACGGTACCGTGCCAGCGGTTGTCTGCCCGTTGCCTTCGGTCGGTATCGTGGACTTCGTTGGCTTCGGCGCGGCGGCCAATTGCTCCGAAACCGCGGCGGCGCCAGCGCCGGCGCCGTCCAACACCACAGCCATCTTCCGCCGCAATGCCGGCAGCAACAGTTGCCAGGACACCAACAACAACGGCGCTGACTTCCTTGCCGCGGCGCCGGTGCCGCGCAGCAGCGCCACGCCTGCCCAGGCCTGCGACGGCTCCGGTGGTGGCGGCGGCGGCGGCGGCGGCGGTGCTGCGGTGGCCGCAGCGATCTTCACCATTCAAGGCACAGGTGCCACCAGCACCTTCGTTGGCCAGCGGGTCATCACCAGCGGCGTCGTCACCAAGCTCAACAGCAACGGCTTTTTCATCCAGGACCTGACGGGCGACGCCAACCCGGCCACGTCAGACGGCATTTTTGTGTTTGCCAACAGCACGCTGTTCCCGGCCGTTACCGTGGGCAACCTGGTGCAGGTGACTGGCACCGTCAGCGAATTCAGCAACGGCGCGGGCACTGCCGCAACCCCGCTGACGCAAATCACGGTTGTCAGCACCGTTTCGTTGCTAGGCACCGGCTACACGATGATGCCAACTGCCCTGGCCTTGCCGTTGACCACCGGCGACAGCTTCGAACGTTTCGAGGGCATGCTGGTGCGCATCACCAGCGGCCTGACGGTGCAGCAGAACTTCTTCCAGGCCCGCTTTGGCCAGTTGACGATGGGCGTGGGTCGGCACGAAACACCCACCAACCGCTTCCGGCCGAACTCACCCCAGGCTGTGGCGCTGGCCAATGAACAAGCCCGCAGCCGTTTGCTGCTGGACGACGGCAGCAGCGCCCAGAACACCAACCCCACGGCCTACGGCAATGCCGGTGGTGTGCCGCGCGTCGGCGACACGGTGGCCAGCCTGACAGGGGTCTTGGACTTTGGCCTGGCCACAGCCACCGGTTCAGGCCCGGGGCTGTACCGCCTGCACCCGACCGTGGCGCCGAGTTTCGCTGTCGGCAATGCGCGCCCAGCCGCACCGCCTGCTGTGGGCGGGGACCTGCGCGTGGCCGGCGTCAACGTGCTGAACTTCTTCACCACCTTCACCAACGGCCAAGCCGAAAACCAACGCGCCGGCGCGACCTGCAGCCTGGGCAGCAGCCAGTCAGCGGGCAACTGCCGCGGGGCTGACGGCCCGGCCGAGTTCACGCGCCAGCGTCAGAAAACCGTGTTGATGTTGGCCGGCCTGAACGCCGACGTGGCCGGTTTGATGGAGGTGCAGAACAACGGCAACAACACCGTGCAAAGGCTGGTGAACTGGCTCAACGCCACCGGGGGTGTCGGGACCTACGCCACCGTTGATGTACCAACCGCAGGCACTGGCACCGACGCCATCCGCGTGGCCATCATCTACAAGCCAGCCAGGCTCACGCCGGTGGGTCTGCCCTTCAGCGATGCTGATCCGGTCAACAACCGGCCCACGCTGGCGCAGACGTTCATCACACCGGATGGCAACAAGTTCACATTGATGGTCAACCACCTCAAGAGCAAAGGCAGTTGTCCTTCAACAAACGCCATTGACGCACCCGGCAACCTGGATATGGGTGACGGCCAAGGCTGCTGGAACGCCACACGGGTGGCCCAGGCCGCGCGGCTGCGCACCTTCGTGGCACAAGTTCAAAGCATCACCGGCGTGAACGACGTGCTGATGGTGGGTGACTTCAATGCGTACGCCCAGGAAGACCCGATCTTCGAACTCACCAGCAACGGCTTTGTGGACCAGATCGCGCGCTTCAACAGCTTTGGTTATTCGTACGTTTTCGACGGCATGTCCGGCCGCCTGGACCACGCCATCAGCAGTGCGTCGATGTCACCCAGGATCACCGGTGCGATTGAATGGCATATCAACGCCGACGAATCCATCGCCTATGACTACAACCTGGAGTTCAAGCAGCCGGCCTGCGCGGCCTGCGCGCCGGACGCTTACAACGGCAGCGACCCCTATCGCGCGTCAGACCACGACCCGGTTCTGATTGGCGTGCGTTTTGCTGCGCCAAACATCAGTTCGTCCCAATCCCGCGCGAGGCCGGTTGTGCTTGTGCCCACCCGTTGAATTTACAAACGACCGAGGGCGAGCATGAGTCCGATATGAGCGACAGCAACGCAGCTGCGGCAGGTGGCTTTGCCGCCCCGCCATTCGGGCCCGACACTGCGCTGGAGCAGATCAGGCGTGCGCTGCGCGACTTCAAGCTCAGCGAACGTGGCAGCGTCTTTTTGCTGCGTGGCAAGCCGGTGGTGGAACTGCAAATCGAGCGCGGCGCGCCGGCGTTGAGCGCCCGCGTGGCACGCAAATTGGCACTGACGCCGGAATGGGACAAGCTGCGCATCAGTTCGACTGCCGAGCAGCGCAAGTTCATCGAAGAGATCAAGAAGCGCCTGGCCCGCTGGGAGCAAGACGAGTGAGCAGGGACCCGTCACCCACCACACAGGGCCTGGACGCGTTGGAGTCACGTACCCCAACCGAGCGTCTGGCCGCGCACATGGCCGCTCTGCCAGCGCTGCTGCGCGCGGCGCAGGCTCAGCCAGCTTTTGCCCGGATCCTGGCAGGCGTTGATGCCACGCGGGTCAACACCCTGGCGGCCTTGGCAACGCTGCCGGTGACGCGCAAGACGGAGCTGATGCAGCACCAGCAGGCTTTGCGCGACGACGCGCAACCCGGTGCGGCCTGGGACGCGTTTGGCGGCTTCTCGGCCCTGGCGTGGGGTGCGCTGCGCCAGGGGCAAAGTGCCGCCCGCCGCGTCTTCCAGTCGCCCGGTCCGATTTACGAACCCGAAGGCCATGGCGCCGACCACTGGCGCAGCGCCCGCGCCTTGCGCGCGGCCGGTTTTGTCGCTGGTGACCTCGTGCACAACAGCTTCAGTTACCACCTCACACCGGGCGCCTGGTTGATGGACGCCGGTGCGCTGGCCTTGGGCTGCACCGTGTTCCCTGGGGGCGTGGGCCATACCGACTTGCAGTTGCAAGCGATGCAGCAGCTGCGTGCCGATGCCTACGTTGGCACGCCCAGCTTCTTGCGCATCCTGTTGGAGAAAGCTGAGGAAACAGCTGTTGCGCTGCCGCACCTGAAAAAGGCCCTGCTCAGCGGCGAAGCCTTCCCGCCCTCGTTGCGCGACTGGTTGGCCGAGCGCGGAGTGACCGCGTTCCAGGCCTATGCAACGGCTGAGTTGGGAGTCATCGCCTATGAGACCGCCGCCCGCCAAGGCCTGGTGGTCGATGAAGGCGTGATCGTCGAGATCGTGCGCCCTGGAACCGGCGACTTGGTGACCGATGGCGAGGTCGGCGAAGTTGTCGTCACGGCCTTCAACCCTGGCTACCCGCTGATCCGTTTTGGCACGGGCGATTTAAGCGCCGTGTTGCCCGGCCCCTGCCCCACCGGCCGCACCAACACGCGCATCCGGGGCTGGCTGGGCCGAGCCGACCAGACTGCCAAAGTGCGTGGCATGTTTGTGCACGCCAGCCAGGTGGCTGAAGTTGTCAAGCCGCACCCTGCCATTCACAAGGCCCGGCTGGTGGTCGACGGTGAAATGGCCAATGACCGCCTGACGCTGATGGTCGAATGCACACAGCCCCTGTCGGCTGAACTCAGCATGCTGCTAGCCCAACAGGTACGCGACATCACCAAGCTGCGCGCCGAGGTCGCCGGTGTCGAACCGGGCAGCTTGCCCAACGACGGCAGGGTCATCGAAGACCGGCGCAGCTACACCTGAACGAGCCGCTGCGGTGGGTGCTAAGGCGCGTACTGGCGAATCTCGACACCGTCGAACTGGCGCAAAAGCTCAAACGCCGACTCTTCAATGGCCATGGCAGGCGTGGGGCTCAGCGGCAACGCCAGCAGCACACAAGCGGACAAAACAACAGGGCGGCGGCGCATGGGACAGGGGCATGGCGGGATTTCCATGCAGAGTTTCCTACAGGAACACGAGGCTAACCAGGGCTGGGCCCGGTCGCGCTTCACAGCGTGAAATAGCCACCACAAGGCAGGCACTACGTAGTTTCCGGTCTTCGCTCTCGACCGCAAACCGAGAACAATCCGGTCCTCTACTTTTTCAGCCCCCCCGGAGACAACCCCATGACAAACATTTCGAAACTGATGGTCGGCTTGGTGCTCAGCGCCGTTGCGGCCGGCGCCGCCCACGCCAGCTACCCTGACAAGCCCATCACCCTGGTGGTGCCCTTCGCCGCTGGCGGCCCCACTGACAAGGTTGCCCGCGACTTGGCCGAGGTGCTGCGCAAGGGTCTGAACAACCAGACCGTGGTGATCGAAAACGTTGGCGGCGCGGGTGGCACCCTGGGCGCTACCAAGGTGGCCAGGGCCTCGAACGATGGCTACACCTTCTTGTTGCACCACATCGGCATGGCCACTTCACCGGCCCTGTACCGCAACCTGGCCTACAAGACGCTGGAGGACTTTGAGTACGTCGGCATGATCAACGAGGTGCCCATGACCCTGGTCGGCCGCACCACCCTGCCGGCCAACAACTTTGCCGAACTGCGCACCTGGATCAACGCCAACAAGGGCAAGATCAACCTGGCCAACGCTGGCCTGGGCGCTGCATCTCACCTGTGCGGCCTGTTGTTCCAGCAGAGCATGGCAGTGGACATGACCACCATTCCCTACAAAGGCACGGGCCCGGCCATGATCGACTTGTTGGGCGGCCAGGTCGATCTGATGTGCGACCAAACGACCAACACGACAGCGCAAATCGAAGGCGGCAAGGTCAAGGCCTTTGCTGTCACGACCGCCAAGCCGTTGACCACGCCTGCGCTGAGCAAGCTGCCAACGCTTGATTCCCAAGGCCTGAAGGGCTTCAACGTCAGCGTGTGGCACGGCCTGTACGCCCCCAAGGGCACGCCCAAGCCGGTGCTGGACATGATGAACGCCGCGTTGAAGGCTGCACTGAAGGACCCTGAGTTCATCAAGCGGCAGGAAGCTTTGGGCGCCGTCGTCATTACCGATGCCCGCGTCAACCCGGCCGAGCACAAGAAATTTGTCGAAGCCGAAATCGCCAAGTGGGGCCCCGCCATCAAGGCCGCCGGCCAGTACGCCGACTGAGGACGTGCAAACCTGCCTGCGCAGGTTTGCACGCCTCAGGAGGAGCCTGAGCTCTGCGAAGGCGCGGCCTGCAAGGCGATTGAGCGGTTTACCTGACGGTGATCGGTATCGTCACCGGCCCGTCGTTCACCAGGTGCACCTGCATGTCGGCGCCAAACACCCCACTGTGAACGTTCGGGTGGCGCTCACGCGCCAGCCGCAATACCACTTCAAACAGGGCCCGACCCAGGTCGGCTGGTGCTGCGGCCGTGAAGCTGGGCCGGTTGCCCGACCAGACATCGGCCACCAGCGTGAACTGGCTGACAATCAACAGGCCACCGCCCACCTCGACGACGCTGCAATTCATCTTGCCCGCAGCATCCGCAAAGATGCGCAGCTTCAGCAACTTGTCGACCAAACGAGCGGCTTGTGCAGGTGTATCGGATGGCTCGGCGCAGACCAGCACCAACATGCCTTGGCCAATGGCGCCAACAACGCCGCCGTCCACTTCCACGCGCGCCTGAGCGACGCGCTGCACCAGCGCCAGCACGTGCGTCAGCCCGCCAGCGTCACCCGCGCGAACTTGCGCTTGCCAACCTGCACCACAAACGTGCCAGCGTCGACCCTCAGGGCTTTGTTGCTGACCACCGCACCGTCTATGCGCACGCCGCCTTGGTCCACCAGACGCAGCGCCTCGCTGCCTGACGGTGCGAGACCGGCCTGAACAAGTAACTTGCCGATCCCCAACGGCGCGCCGACCAGCGCCACAGCAGTGATCTCATCAGGCACACCCCCGGACGCGCGGTGCTGAAAGTCCTGCTGCGCCGCATCGGCCGCGGCGGCGCTGTGAAAACGCGTGGTGATCTCTTTGGCCAGCATGACCTTGGCGTCTTTGGGGTTGCGTCCGGCCACCACCTCGGCTTTCAGCCGGGCAATCTCGTCCTCGGGCTTGGACGACAGCAGCGTGAACCACTTCCACATCGCCACATCACTGATCGACAGCACCTTGGCGAACATGCTGTTGGCGTCGTCCGTGATGGCCACATAGTTATTCTTGCTCTTGGACATTTTCTCGACACCGTCCAGGCCTTCGAGCAACGGCATGGTCAGGATGCACTGTGGCTCCTGGCCGTACTCGGTTTGCAAGGCACGGCCAACCAGCAGGTTGAACTTCTGGTCAGTGCCACCCAGCTCCAGGTCGCTTTTCAAGGCCACCGAGTCGTAGCCCTGCATCAGCGGGTACAGCAGTTCGTGGATCGAAATCGGCGAATTGGCCTTGAAACGTTTGGTGAAGTCATCACGCTCAAGCATGCGTGCCAGCGTGTACTTGGCGGCCAGCTCGATCAGGCCGCGCGCTCCCAGCGGGTCGCTCCATTCGCTGTTGTAACGAATCTCGGTTTTCGCCGGGTCGAGCACCAGGCTGGCTTGCGCGCAGTAGGTTCTGGCGTTGGCCTCGATCTGCTCGCGGGTCAGCGGCGGTCGCGTGGCACTGCGGCCCGAAGGGTCACCAATCATCGACGTGAAGTCGCCGATGAGAAATATCACCGTATGGCCAAGGTCTTGCAGCTGACGCATCTTGTTCAGCACCACGGTATGGCCGATATGGATGTCAGGCGCAGTCGGGTCCAGGCCCAGCTTGATACGCAACGGCTGGCCTGTGGCCTCGGAGCGTTGCAGCTTCCTGACCCACTCGGCCTGCGGCAACAACTCGTCGCAACCCCGCAACGACACCGCCAAGGCTTCACGAACCGTGTCGCTCAAGTCGATGACCGGGGCGTTGTTGGGGCCTGCGGGCGGGACGTGGGCAACCGCCTCAGTGGGTCTGAAAGTCATCTTGGGTCTTTTTTCAAATGGGGCTTTCCCGCAAGGGGCGCAGGAGGGGCGCTGGCTATACTGGCCATCCCCCGAAATGAGGGTGGAAACACAGCCTGTTTCGGGTCGTCCACTGCGCCGGAATTCTAGGGGCCGGGCTACTCCAAATCCTGCTGAGCGTTTGGCCGCATCCTTGCCAAACGCTGGGCCCTTTTCACTGATGGACGGCTTGCATGCCGTTGCCGAAGGCGGCGCTGAGCTGATCTGCGGACCGACACCGAAACTCCAACCGTGACCTTGAATCTCGACAACACCTTTCGCCATACGCAGTTGCGCGTGCTGCAGTTCGGTCAGCAACACCGTTTCGGCATCGTGGTCGGCCTTTTGGCGGTGCTGTGCGGCTTTGGCATTACCGCTGTGGCCATTGCGCCGCTGGCGCCTGACGCCTCACTGCTGCCGCAACGCTTGGTCACAGAAACCGTCGCAACACCCGATCTGCCCGGGCAGATCGACGCCCTGGCCTTGCAAGACCTGGCGCTGCACCGCAGCGACGTCACTCGGGCCAGCGACAGTGCCGAGACCCTGTTGTCGCGCCTGGGTGTGGCCGACACCAGCGCGTCTGCGTTCTTGCGCACCGACAGCACGGCGCGTGCGCTGCTCTCCGGGCGCGGCGGCAAGATGGTGCAAGTGCAGTCACAAGAGGACGGTGCGCTGGTTGAACTGGTGGCCCGCTACCCCAGTGATCGTGCCGAACAGGCGAGGACCCACTTCACGCGCATGACCCTGTCGCGCGTACAAGGCCGTTGGTTGGCGCGTGTGCAAAGCGTGCCTTTCAGCAGCCGCAGCCGCATGGCCGGCGGCAGCATCCGCAGCACGCTGTTCGCTGCCACTGACGAGGCCGGCCTGCCCGACTCCGTGGCCTCGCAGCTGGCCGAGATCTTCAGTATCGATATCGACTTTCACCGTGAATTGCGCAAGGGCGACAGCTTCAGCGTGGTCTATGAAACGCTGACAGCCGACGGCGAACCCGTTGTCTGGAACCAGGGCGCGGGTCGCGTGCAAGCCGCCGAATTCGTCACCAACGGCCGCGCTCACCATGCCGTGTGGTTCAGTGGTGCCGACGGTCGTGGCGATTATTTCGGTCTGGACGGCAAGAGCCGCCGCCGGGCGTTCCTGGCCAGCCCGATGGAGTTTTCACGCATCACCTCAGGCTTCGCGCAGCGCTTTCATCCGATCTTTCAAACCTGGCGCCAACACCTGGGTGTGGACTACGCCGCACCGATCGGCACACCCGTTCGCTCAGTGGGTGACGCCACGGTGGAATTCGCTGGCGTCCAAAGCGGCTACGGCAACGTCGTCATCTTGCGCCACTCGCAGAATCGCGAGACGCTGTATGCGCACCTGAGCCGCATCGACGTGCGCAAGGGTCAGCGCATTGAACAGGGGCACAGACTTGGCGCTGTCGGCAACACCGGGTGGACCACCGGGCCGCACCTGCATTTCGAATTCCGCGTGAACGGCAAGCACCAGGATCCGCTGGTCATTGCCAAAGTCTCTGAGACCGTGGCTTTGGACAGCATCTCGCGCCAACGCTTCACGCAGACGGCGGCCGCGGTGATGTCAACGCTGGAACTCGCACAAACCGTGTCCTGGCACAACGCCAAGGCTGAGTAACGCACAGCCGCCGATGACGCTGTTCGTCGGCCTGATGTCGGGTACTTCGCTCGACGGTGTCGATGCAGTCCTGGCGCGGCCGCAACATGCCGGTAGCACTTCGGCGCTGATTGATCTGGGCTTTGTGCACCAGCCTTTTGGCGCCGAATTGCGCGCCGAGTTGTTGGCCTTGAACACCCCCGGCCCCAACGAGATTCATCGCGCGGCGCTGACCGCCAATGCCGTGGCGCGCGCCTACGCACAGGTCGTGCAACAACTGCTGCAAAAGACGGGCGTGACGGCCAGTGCCGTCACGGCGTTGGGTGCACATGGGCAGACCGTGCGCCACCGGCCGCTTGAGTTCGATGAGACGGGCTACACCGTGCAACTGCTCAACGGCGCCTTGCTGGCCGAACTCAGTGGCATCGATGTGGTGTGCGACCTGCGCAGCCGTGACGTGGCTGCAGGCGGGCAAGGCGCTCCGCTGGTACCGGCGTTTCATGCAGCTTCGTTTGCTGTACCCGGGCAGGACGTGGCGGTGTTGAACCTGGGTGGCATCGCCAACCTGAGCTGTTTGCGCGCCAACGGCGCCGTGCACGGCTTTGACTGCGGCCCGGGCAATGTTCTGCTAGACCTGTGGTGCCAGCAACGACGCGGCTGGGCCTATGACGCCGCTGGTGCCTGGGCGGCCACTGGCAAGGTCAACGCGGCGGTCCTGAACCACGCGCTGGCGGAGCCTTTCTTCCACCGGCAGCCACCCAAGAGCACCGGTCGCGACCTCTTTGATGAGGCTTGGCTACGCACCCTGCTGAGCGATGGACGTGGTGCCTGTGAGGACCAGGACATCGCAGCAACACTGGCCGAACTGACCGCTCAAGCGGCAGTGAACGCGCTGCAGCAACACGCCGAAACGACCACGGAATTGCTGGTGTGTGGCGGTGGCGCTTACAACCACCACCTGCTGGCGCGGCTGGCGGCACTTCTCGGGGCTGGGGTTTCAGTGGCCAGCACAGCCGCCCGTGGCATGGCCCCCGAACGCGTGGAGGCCTTGGCCTTCGCCTGGCTGGCCCAGGCTTTTGTGGAACGCCGCGCGGGCAACCTCAGCAGCGTGAC
>Ga0105048_10010672_pt1 | contig 14543 bp, 11 predicted proteins | sample MAT05_FD_78382 | JGI IMG/M metagenome (GOLD analysis project Ga0105048, IMG submission 78382) | Freshwater microbial communities from Lake Fryxell liftoff mats and glacier meltwater in Antarctica - MAT-05 | ecosystem: Environmental > Aquatic > Freshwater > Ice > Liftoff microbial mat | place...
CACGGTCGGAGACACGGTCGGAGACACGGTCGGAGACACGGTAGGAGACACCGCCAAAACCGCCCGCGCCGACGCTTTCGGTCGACTCGACGAGCTCGCCTGGGGCGGCGCTGCGGTGACGAGACGAGCCTGCGGTGCCGGGCTGGCGTGCAACACGTCGCGCACTGCCGCGATGGCGGCGTACGCAGTCTGTGCCGTGCTGTCCCAGGACGAGCGTTCGACGCTCGCTGCCATCGCCAGCGCGTGCGTGCGCCGCTCGGCAGACGACTGGCCCAAGGCGGCGACGCAGGCGGCGATGAATGCGTCGTGACTGTGCGCCACACGAACCACGTCGCCGTACAGCGTCTGCACATCCTTGATGGCTGTGCTGATCGCTGGCTTGCCCGCTGCCATGTATTCCAGCGTCTTCGTCGGACTGATGAACTCGGTGGATGCATTCAGTGCAAACGGCAGCAAGCCGAGCTCCCAATCTTCGATCAGGCGCGGCAGCACTTCGTACGACTGCTGACCAAGCCAGTGGATATTCGGCCGCTGCGGCAGGCTGGCAGGGTCGATCTTCACCACCGGTCCGACCATGACGATGCTCCACTGCGGCTGCGCGTCGGCCAGGCGCGCGATCAATGTCAGGTCCATCCGTTCGTCGATGACGCCGAAGTAACCCAGCCGCGGCGCAATGATCGCCGACTGCAATTCGCGCGCATGCCGAGCCATGGTGTCGTCGGCGGCACGCGGCCGCGGCGCAAAGTGATGCGCGTCGACGCTGCTCGGCAAGCACAGCACCCGGGGGTTGAGGGCACGTTTGGCCTCGAACAGACTTGGCCCGCCCGTCAGCACCAGGTCGGCCCGGCGCAACAGGCGGGCTTCGCGTTCGCGCAACTCCGGTGGCGCGCCGGCGAAGGCCGACAGCTCGTCCATGCAGTCGTAGATGACGCAAGCCGGGCTCAGGACATCCAGCAGCGGCAGCGCCATCGGGGTGTAGAACCAGAGGTCGTAATCACCGTCGGTGGACTCGTTCATCCAGTTGGCCAGCAGCGGACCGAGCAGCGCCAATTGGTCGTCGTGAAAACCATGCGAATGCAGGGGGGTGTGCGGCTTCAGAACCGTCACGCCCGGCACTGGGTGGCTGGCTTCCAGCCGCAGGGGACCGTTGTCGTCGCGTACCGGCTCCTCGACGAAAACGACATCGTCATGCGCCGCCAACCGTGACAGCAGATGTTGCGGGCGCTGAAAGACGAAGTTCCAGCGCAGATGAGACAGCACGAGCAGAGCGTTTTTCATGGGGGCTTGTTGAGCATGGGTTGCAGGGGTGGAGGTTGAAGGCGCTGACCCTTGGACTGCACGCGCAACGGCAGCGGCGTAAGGGATCTCTATATGGCGGCCAGGGTGCAGCGCCTCGGCGATTTCGCAGTCCAGCGTCGTTGGCGACGAGGATGCATCCCACAAACCGCTGCGATGCCAGTCGTTGGTGTCGTTCCAGTCAGGCCGGTCTACGACGGGGTAGAGACAGACTGCCTCCACCGGCACGCCACGGCGCTGTGCCAGGCCCACTTCGGACGCGATCTCGTCGAGCCAGCGGGCACGCCCGGGGCCGGCATCACCCGTCTCAGCGACGACGAGCGGGCGTCGATAGCGCGCCCAGGCCTCGACCAGCAGGTCGCTGAACGCCGCCCGCCGCGGGTCGCGCGTTTCCCAGCCGAGCGTGGTGCCGGTCGCGAATTCCCACTGCGCCGTAGGGTAGTGGTTGATGCCGAGCAGATCCAGCGCTTCGGCGTTGCCGCCGAGCACGGGTTCGAGCCGTCCGACCAGCATGTCCCAGGCCTGCCACTGGAACTCGCGGAAGCGCCAGGCCTCTGCCGTCAGCGCCGCCGAGGCGCCAACCGGTGGGACAACATGAACCAGGGGATCGATGTGCAGAAAGCGCGCCCGCGGGTCTTCGCGCCGGATGGCCTTCATCGACTGCAGCGTCGCCTTGACGAGCCGCCGCTTGACCTCGAAGCCATCGGGCGTGCCGACATAACGCGGGTCGTTGCGAACGCCGACATGGGGGTGGATATCGTTGCTTTCGCAGCAGGCCCAGGCCAGGTAGCTGATCTCGTTGATGGGCGTGTAAACGGGAGGTGAGTCAGTCAGGGGCCGCAACGCGCGGGCGGCTGCCGCTGCGAAGGCGACAAAGCGCTCGATGATGTCATCGGCCAGCAGACTGACATCGGGCGGCACACCGTAATGCATGAAGGTCCACGCCACCTGCAGGCCGTGGCGCTGCGCGGCGTGTGCCAGCGTGGTCGCGCGGGCGAAGTCGAAACGGCCGCCGCCGCTCGGTTCGGCCAGACGCCAGCCGATGCTCTCGCGAACGCCGCGCAAACCCATGCTGGCCAGCCGGCGATAGTCGGCATCGACGTGGCGGGCATGGCCGGTGATGCCCACCATGTCCAGTGGCTGGCCGTGGCGATTGACATGGTCGGCGCCTTCGAATCCGCCCATCCAGAAGCTGCGCAACGGCGGTGTCAGCGACGCCTTCATGCCGACTGCGCCGCCTCGGCGACGGCGCGACTGGCGGTCTCGGTAATGCCTGCCAGCTCGAGCTCTCGGCGCGTCTTCAACCGCTTGAAAGCGGCCAGCGCCTGCCCGACGACCTGGTCCATGTTGTAGTAACGGTAGGTCGCTAGTCGCCCAACGAAAGTCACACCGTCGCAGGCCTCGGCCTCGGCCTCGTAACGTTTGTAGATCTCGGCATTGGCCGCCATCGGCACGGGGTAGTAAGGGTCGCCATCGGCGCGCGGATACTCGAAGACGACGGAGGTGAAAGCGTGGCGCTGCCCGGTGATGTGCTTGAACTCGCTGACCCGGGTGTAGGCATAGTCGTTCGGGAAGTTGACCGTTCCCACCGCCTGAAATTGTTCCTGCGGCAGCGTGGCGTGCACGAATTCGAGGCTGCGGTAAGGCAAACGCCCGTGACGGTGGCCGAAGAAGGCGTCGATCGGCCCCGTATAGACCATGTGCCGCCACGGCACCAGCGCCGCAATCTCACGATAATCCGTGTTGAGCATGACCTTGATGTTCGGGTGCGCCAGCATCTTCTCGAACATGCGCGTGTAGCCATTGGCAGGCATCGCCTGGTAGGTGTCGGCGAAGTAACGATCGTCGCGGTTGGTGCGGGTGGGGATGCGGGCAGTGACGCTGGCGTCGAGTTCCGACGGGTCCAGTCCCCACTGCTTGCGCGTGTAACCGCGAAAGAACTTGTTGTAGAGGTCGCGCCCGACCTTGCTGACCACCATGTCCTCGGAATTGACGATTTGCTCGGGCCGCTCGGCCACCGATTGCAGCCAGGATTCCATTTCGAACGAACTCAGCTTCATGCCGTACAGCGAGTTCACCGTGTCGAGGTTGATCGGCATTGGCAGCATCTGGCCGTCCACGCTGGCCAGCACGCGGTGCTGGTAGGGACGCCAGCCGGTGAAACGCGACAGGTAATCGAAGATGTCTTTGGAATTGGTGTGAAAGATGTGCGGGCCGTAAGGGTGGATGAGGATGCCTGCATCGTCATGGCGGTCGTACGCATTACCGCCGATGTGCGCCCGCTTGTCGACGATCAGCACCCGCGCACCCAGCTCGTTGGCCAGGCGTTCGGCCATCACGCTGCCGGCAAAACCGGCGCCGACGATGAGGTAGTCGAACGCCGCTTCACTTGCTGTCGCAATTGCTGCCGAACTTGCTGCCGAATTTGCTGTTGGCATACCTGCTGACCTCCCCGTTATCAACCCGGTTCCGAATCCCGCATTCGTCTTCGATCCGAGCCCGGATACCGATCCCGCGCAACCGGCGAACGCTCCTTTGATCATCGAGTCCACTGGTACCTTTCGGTCAGAACACCGGCAAGCGCGCGGCGGCGGTGCATTGGCAAATGGCGTGCCGTGGCCTTGAAATCGGAAACCGCACAGCGATTGGGGCTGCGAGGCGCGTCGAATGCAGCAAGACTTGTGCAACTGGGCGCTAGATTCAACCTGGAAACCGAAGTTGGACGCACCTTGGTGGGCTGTGATGGCGCGCGCTGTCAAGGCGTAACGACGACGCGGGGTATCCCCCCGCTGGACTGTGCCCGTATACAAACAGTTCTTAGGACTGTTTGTGCCTGGCATAGGCCAGGACGGCCCCGCCCTGACGGAGCAACACCGCCAGCGTGCGCCATCGCGGCTTGATCGGGGGCGTAGCGGTGTAAGCATCAGTTGAGGTTCGGTTCGTCGTGAGGTCAAACCTCAGCATTCACGCGGCGTATCCAGCGGGGATGAGCGGTCAACTGCGGTTTCGAGGTTCAACCTTCAGCGATTGATGGCGTGGCGCCTCGCTTTCGCAGCGTTCAGCCGCGCTCGCGCTCTGGCCCTAAAACCGGAGGACGCCTGGTGGCCTTGGATAGGCCGGATCTGCGGCCAGGGCGGCTCACCCACGGGCACCGGATCACCCGCCACCCCGGGTGGCTCCTTGATCTCGGGCGGCGGCGGCGGATCGATCTCTGGCGGCGACGGTGGATTCAGAGGCTGGCCCGGTGGGCCGGGTGTGGGCACCACATTCGGGGGCGGCTGGGGGATATCGACATTGCCGACTTGCAGCGGCCAATAGCGTTGCTGCAACGGGGCAATCGACAGATGGGTTGAGTTCATGGCGGGTCTCCTGTCCCCAGAGCGGGCAAACGCCGTTCCCAGCCGACGGCGGTGTCGCTGCCTCACCTCGGCGCGGCCGCGAGAAGAGACAGCAAGACAGCCGGATCGACCGGCTTGGTCAGGTGGTGAGCAAACCCTGCGCCCTGCGATCGCTCGCGGTCGGCTTCGCTGCCCCAGCCACTGACGGCCACCCGGCGCCCTCTGCAAAGACGGGGGTCCGCAGCCAGTGCCTGCGCCACTTCGTGACCGTCCAGGTCGGGCAGGCCGATGTCCAGCAGCACCCAGTCCGGGTCGAAGACACGCGCCTCGGCCAGCGCGCCATGGCCGCTGTAGGCCATGCGCGTGGTGTGCCCGGCAGCGGCAAGCAACGCAGCCAGCGAGTCGGCAGCGTCTCGGTTGTCGTCGACCACCAAGACGCGGCAGGCGCCAGCGACGCCGAAGACGGCCGGCGTCGGGCCATGAGGTGCGCGTTCCGCGCCTGTGCCCAGCCGCGGCAGGGTCACCGTGAAAACGCTGCCCTGGCCAACCCCTTCGCTGGCAGCGATCACGGTTCCGCCGTGCATTTGCACCAGTGTCTTGACCAATGCCAGGCCGATGCCGAGCCCGCCTTGTGCGCGGTCGAGCGTGCGGTCGACCTGGGTGAACATGCCGAAAACCTCGTCGAGCAGGAGCGGTGGAATGCCCAGGCCGTTGTCGCTGACGCTGATCAGCGCCTGGTCGCCATGGGCCTGCAGCTTCAGCACGATGCGGCCTTGGCCATGCGGGTCCGGGGGGGTGTACTTGGCCGCGTTGGTCAGCAGGTTGCCCACCACCTGGGCCAGTCGGTTGAGGTCGCCCTGCACCCACAGGTCCTCCGCCGGGAACTCGCACACCAGCGTGTGCCGCGAGGCCTCCATCAGCGGGCGCGCCGACTCGATCGCCAGCTCGGCCGCCGCGCGCAGCGAGAACGGCTCCAACCGCAGCACCACCTTGCCGCTGGTGATGCGCGAGACATCGAGCAGATCGTCGATCAGCCGCACCATGTGCAGAAGCTGGCGCGTCATCATCTTGCGCACCTGCGTGGCCGTTGCGGGGTCGGTCGTTTGCTGCAGCAGTTGCAGCCCGGTACGCAGCGGCGCCAACGGGTTGCGCAGTTCGTGCGACAACGTGGCCAGGAATTCGTCTTTGCGCCGGTCGGCTTCGCGCAGTTGCAAGTCACGCTGGCGCAACTGTTCCTGAGCGCGACGGAAGTCAGTGATTTCCACGAAGGCGGCGATGGCACCCCGCACCCCGCCGTCGGCGTCGCGCAGGGGTCGTGCGCTGCCCAGCACATGTTTGACCTCGCCATCGGCGAAGACAAAGCTCAGTTCCTCCAGATTCACATCGACAGCCTCGCGCGCGGCACGCTGCATCGGCAGTTCTGCCCTGTCCAAACGCCGACCGTCGCGGAACTCCTGGAAAGGTCGGCGCAGCGGCTGGTCGCCGGGTGCACTGGCCGACACGTTGGTCTGCTCCTGCATGCCCAGCAGTTGGTACGAGTGCGGATTGCCGAGAATCTCCTCGCACAACGGATCGCGGGCGATGAACACCGCTACCGGCAGCGCCGCCATCAAGGCCTGCATTTCCTCGGCGCGCTCGCGTGTCCCCTTTTCTATTTCGCGCAGCGCCCGCTCGGCTTGCACACGCTCGGTGATGTTGATGGCAGAGGGCACCAACATCGTCAGCACACCGTCCACGAAAACCGGCCGCAGTGAGTAGTCGATGACCGCCCGAGCGTCCTGGCCATCCTCGCCCCGGACGCGGATGGTTTCGTCGAAGTGCAGCGTCTCGCCAGCGCAGGCGCGCTCGAAGGACTGGCGCTGGCGCTGCTGCACTGCCGGGTCATAGGCCCACCACCAACAGTCCCAGAACTTGCGGCCGATGACCTCATGGCGCTGCAATCCGGCAGCACGCAGCGGCGCGTCGTTAACCTCGATCAGGGTGCCGTCGGGCGCCAACACGCCGACAAAAGCCTGCATCGAATCGACCACCGAGTACAGCCGCTGGCGCTCACGCTGGGCCGCCAACTGCGCAGCGGAGCGCCGGTTGCGCGTGGCCAATACGCCCAGTCCCAGCGTGGCGGCCAGGGCCAGCGCTGTGGTGGCCCAGCCGGCGGCGGCGGCGCGGCGTTGCTGACCCTGCACCGTTGCCAGCGCAGCCGAAGTGCGCGCCGCTGCCAAGGCCGCCAGGGCCGCGACCTGCCCGCGCATCTCAGCCATCGTCTGCAGGTCCAAATCGGTGGCACCGGCGATGCGCGCCGCCTTGAAGCCCTGCTCACGGCGCAGAGCGAGGGTCTGGCGCAATTCGTCGCGCTTGACGAGGGCCACCGCGGCCAGTGCCGCGACGCGCGGGCCGGCTTGCGCATCGTCGGCACTCAATTGCTGCAATTCCTGCAGGGCTGCGTCGATGCGCGCTAGCGCTGCGTCGTGCGGCTGCAGGTATCGGCGGTCACCGGTGATGACGAAGCCGCGCTGTCCGGTCTCGGCATCGGTGGTCAGCGTCAGCACACGCTGGACCGCCGCCTCCATGGCCTGCGCCGTGCGCAGCGTTTGGAGTGCGGCGTCGACTTCGTGGCCGGCCTGCCAGTTGAGCCAACCGCTGGCCAGCAGCAGCGCGGTCGCGACGCAAACTGCCAGCACCACGTCGCGCGGCGCGCGCGGCACCTGGCTCGTGGGCGCGGTTCGGATCATCCTGGAAACCGCGGTTGGACGCGCCCGAGTGGGCTGCGCTCGGGCGCGCTGGCGAGGCGCAACGACGACGCCGGCTGATGCCCGCAAGGAAGAGCAACACGGCCAGATTGCGCCAGCTTGGCTCCAAGCGGGCGTGTAGCGCTGTCACCCATCGGGTGAGGTTCATCGTGAGACCGAGCGTCAGCATTCACACGGCAAATCCAACGGTCAACTGCGGTCAACTGCGGTTTCTGGAATCATGGTTCTTGCGTGATCAAGAAGACCCCCAAAGGGAGCGTCTGCAGGGATTGCGGCCCACTTGGCGCACGCTGTGTCAACTGCGGGTCGAGGCCACTGTCTGTTCGGCGCAAGCGCGCTGCGGCACAGCGGCTGGCTGCGCGGCTGCAGACGCTGGGTCCGGCACCTTGCCGCGCAACGAACCATGTCGCTGCGTGTAGACCCAGGTCAGCTCGGCACCCAACAAGAAGACCTGCGCGGAGTAATAGACCCACAGCAGCAGCACCACCAGCGAGGCCGCCGCGCCGAAAGGCGATGCGACGCCGCTGCGCCCGATATACAGGCCGATCAGCGTCTTGCCCACGGTGAACAGCAGCGCGGTGATCACCGCGCCCACCGCCACGTCGCTCCAGGCGACGCGCTGGCGCGGCATCCATTTGTAGATCATCGCGAAGATCGTGGCCACCAGAAGGAAGCTGATGGCGAAGTTCAGCACCTGCGCCAAATGTCCCCAGCCGACGAACCACGGTGCCGACCACTTTTCAAGCGCCGCCAGCCCCGCGCTGAGGACAAGGGAAACCAAGAGCAGGAAGCCGATACCCAACACCAGGCCGAGCGACAGCAGGCGCGTCTGCAGCAGCGCCCACAGTCCGTTGCCGGTGCGCTTTGGAGCGCGCCAGATGCGGTCCAGCGCGTCCTGCAGTTCCCCGAAGACGGTGGTTGCCCCGACCAGCAGCATGGCCAGACCGACGAGCGTGCCGGTGACGCCGGCAGCGGGCCGGTTCAGGCTGACGAGCAAGGCCTCGATGGTGGCTGCGCTTTGCGCGCCGACGAGTCCGGACAACTGACCCAGGATAGCGCCCCGCGCGGCGTCTTCGCCGAACACGAGGCCGGCGACCGAGATCACGATCAGCAGCAGCGGGGCGAGGGAGAAAAGGGTGTAGAAAGCCAGCGCGGCGCCCATGCTGGGCGCGTAGTCGTCGATCCAGGACGAAGCCGCGTCTCGCAGCAGCCTCCAGGCAGCGCCGATCATCGGTGCGTGGCCGCAGCGGCGTCCAGCGGGACGCTTGCGTGCGGCGTGTGAACCAGGTCAGACATGCAAAATTTCCTCAATGGATTGCGAGACGACGATAGCTGAAATCTTCCCGCCCCGGGACCGAGGTCCGGCTCGAGCAAAGCATCGTCGGAGCGCCACCAGACGTTCGTAAAACCTGCCGAAAGTTTTGCTGCGCTGCCGACGCCGTGCTCTGCCCTGCTCTGCCCCGCCATGAAGGTCCTGTTGCATCCCATCAGGAGGAATCACACTGGCGCGCGACCGGGTCCGATGCCACCTCAGGGCAAGGACCATGCCTACCCCCGCCGCTGACCGCTAGCCGACGCTCCCCGCGTGGCCATCGCACACCCCCTGGCACCCCGCTTGCCCAGTTCGCGTCATTCGCCTGTGGCTTGCCAAGAGCAAGTTGCAGGGCGGCACAAAGCATCCCCGACCCCGAGCCGTCCCGGCGCCGCATGCCTGCTGACGATCGACACAGCAGCCTTCGACAGGCCCGCAAACTGACAACCCGTCGGCCGATGGCGGTGGCCAGAGCGGGCTTGCACCCCGCATCGTCGAACTGACCGTTCAGCTTCCAGACACCAGGAGTTCCACATGCTCAAGCTTCGATCTGATTCCCCTGTACAGGGCTTGGACGCGTCCACTTTTGCACCGGTCCTGGTGGTCGTCCTGGCGTTGATTTCGTTCTTCTTCCAACTGGACACCGGGCAGGCTCGCCCCGACCCCTCGCAGTCACCGCCCTTGCTGCCCGCCGTCGGCGTTGTGCGCTGAAAGCGAACCCGCCCTCGAGACCCACTTGGAAACCCCCATGAACACCCCTATGACCGCACTCAGCCCACCCGCGCCCACCGCCAGGCGTTTTCCCCACGCTCAGGCCCCCGCACCCGCTGCCGCAGGTCTGCCGCCTGTCGGCGCTGCGCTGCTGGCCGCCACCGCGTTGGTCTGGCCGGCGCTGGCGGGTCGGCGCTGGGGTCCGCACCGCATGGTGGCTGGCATCTGGTATCGCTTGCTGCGCAAGCCCAGCTTCCAGCCGCCGGACCCGGTGATCCCCCTGGCCTGGGGCCTCATCGACAGTGCGTTGACCGTGGCGGGTTACCGGCTGCTGCGCAAGCCTTCGGCAGCGCCACGCAACCGCGCGCTCGGGTTGTGGGCCTTGAATGTCGGGCTGATAGGCGGTTGGAGTGCCGTCTTCTTCGGCCGCCGCAAGCTGCCGACCAGCACGGTCCTGGCAGCGGCCATGGTCGGCACTGGCGTTGCCTATGTGGCGCAAGCCCTTAAGGTGGACCGCCCCGCCGCGTCAGCGGGCGTGCCGCTGGTCATGTGGGTGGCATTTGCCACCGTGCTGACCGCAGCCTTGTGGCGAAAAAACGGCTAGTGGGTTCGCCGGTGAACTGAGCGACCCGCCGTGCCCTGACCTTCATGATCCGCGGCAATTGCCCCGGATCCTGAGATTCAGCAAGAAACTCAGCGGCTGAGCATGTCTTTCAACTCATCGGCGTGCTCTTCTTCATCTGCCAGCACGTCCTCGAACAGACGGCGCGTGGTGGGGTCCTTGTCGCCGATCAGGCGGATCAACTGCCGATAGGTTTCTATCGCCACACGCTCGGCCACCAGGTTTGCGCGCAGCATGGCGCGGATGTCCTTGGAGTCGTCGTACTCGGCGTGGCTGCGCTTCTCCAGCCCGGAAGGACGGAAGTCGGGCTCGCCACCCAACTGCACGATGCGCTCGGCAATGCGGTCGGCGTGCGACAACTCGGCGTTCGCATGCTCCAGAAACTCGTCGGCGATGGCCGGCGACGCCAATCCGGCCGCTGTGAAGTGATGCCGCCGGTAGCGCATCACGCACACCAATTCGGTGGCCAATGAGTCGTTCAGGAAACCGATGATCTGCTGTACCCAGGGCCCTGCACTGGGCGTGACGGCACCGTCTTCAATGTCGTTGCGTGCGCGGTCGATGGCCTCCAGGTCGAGCTTCATCTCAGCCTGAGGCTGCAGCTTGACGGATTCGGTGCGTTGGTTCATGGCGGGACTTTCACAGTAGTTTGATGATCGAAGTCTCGACCGCCGCGCTGCGCTGCGGCGTAGGAAGAACAGCGCGCCCGTCGTAGGACGCGACGCCATCGCGCGCGGCGTCCTCGGGGGTTGGCTTGCGGCACCTTCCTACGCAGTGACGCGCACTGCGACCACAGTGCGGGCCTGGCACCGAAGCGACGATCGATCTCTTCCCAATCTCTTGGCGCTGCGCGACATGAACGATCCCATCTCATTGCTGCAGTGGCCCGCCATGGCGGTCACGGTGGCCGCTGCATGGCTCGTCGCCTCGAGCAACACGAAGCGGCGCAATTGGGGTTTCTGGGTCTTTCTGGCCAGCAATGCGCTGTGGGTGGTCTGGGGCTGGTCGACACAATCCTGGGCCCTCGTGGTGCTGCAGTTTGCGCTGGCAGCAATGAACATCCGTGGTGCGCTGAAGACCGACAAGACTCAGGGCACGGCGCAGGCTTCCGAGGCACAGCATGGCAAGGCTGGCGCCGCAAGCTAGGCGCTTTCTGCGCGTTTCTGCGCGTTTCTAGGAGTTTCTGCGGGCGCCTGCGGTCGCCAGGGCATCGCTGTGGTCCGCACCGAGGCGGGGACGAACCGGCCTTCGGCAGGCATGAACCGTCCTCTAGACGGTTCGAGTCCGGCCTCAGCCTTGCCACCCTGGCATGGCGCAGCCCGATCGGGCGCGTCCAACTGCCGTTTCCAGGCTCAGCGAACCGGTGGCAAAGCGACTTGCAGCTTGGCCAGATTGACCGGTTTGTGCAGGTAGTAGTCGACCCGCGCGAAGGTCTCGGCCACCTGCCTGTCGTCTGCAGGCGCGCCGGTAATGGCGATCAGCACCATGTCGTTGCCATACCGCGCACGCAAGCGTTTCGAGAGTTCAGCGCCGTCGATGCCGGGCATCTTGATGTCGAACAACACGCAAAGCGGTTGGAACTGTTCGATCAATGCCCAGGCACGGACACCATCGTGGGCCGTTTCGACGCAATAACCGTTGTGCGTCAACAGCGCTGCCAACGACCTGGCGCTGTCGACATGATCATCGACCACCACCACCCGCACTTCCTCTGCCATGTTTCCTCCGCACGCAGTGATGGGCTTTCGCTTCGGAATCCAGCGATCAAATGACAACGCAGTTGCGCTCGCATGCGGTCTGGACATCGCGGTCACTCCCGGTCTCACCGTGCCGACACGGCAGTCGGCTCGTGAGCGCCGTCTGCCTGCAATGCGTCATCCAAGGCGTCGAAGCTGAGGTCGCCGCGCTCAGCGCCGTGCTTCGCTGCCTTCAACGGCAGTGTCGCTTCGATGCGTGTGCCGTAGCCCGGGTTGGAATTCACACGCATGGTGCCGCCTTGCGCCTCGACGCGGTAGCGCATGCCCAGCAGACCATGGTGACCGGCAGGCACGCCCTGCGGATCGAAGCCGCGCCCGTTGTCTTCCACCCGCACCTGAATCTGATTTCCGTGCTGCTCGGCAGTCACGTACGCCTGCTGCGCGGCTGCGTACTTGGCGATATTGGTCAGCGACTCCTGAACCAGCCGATAGACCGTCAGCTCGGCCTCGGGCGAAAGCCCGACGATCGCGCTGTCGTCCGACAGCGAAATGCCTTCGTGCACCGGGATGCCCATCGACTGCGACGCGTCGCGGCACAACAAGCCCAGGCTGGTCGCCAGGCCAAGCTCTTCCAGCGCCGACGGCCGCAGGTTCTCGATCACCCGGCGCTTGAACGCGATGCCCTCGTTCAGGCGGTCTTCGAGCGCGCGCAGCCCCGTCAACATGAGATCGCTGACCTGGGTCTGGCGGCGCAGGCGGGCGAACTGCAGCTTCATGGCAGTGAACAGCCCCCCCAGCTCGTCGTGCAGTTCGCGGGCCAGGCGGCCGCGCTCGTCCTCGCGCGCCGTCACCAGGTGACCGGCCAGTTCGCGCAGCTCGGCAGTGCGTTCAGCCACCTGCACTGCCAGCCGTTGCTGCCCATGGCGGCGAAGCTGTTCGGCCGCCTGCAACTGGCGCGTGTGCACGTACACCCCGATCATCGCCAGCAGCGTGAGCAAGTGAATCGCCCAGCGAGACATCGACATCGCAGAGTAGATCGCGCTGCGCGCCCCTTCTTGCAGCAAGGCGGCGCGGTCGAGCACGTCGTTGAAAGTGCGACGCAGCGTCGCGGTGGGTTGCTGGCGCGCGTCAGCGGCGGCAGCCGCCAGCGCTTGAGTCGGCTCGCTTTCCGCCAGTCCGACGATGACGGCCAGTGCGGCCAGCCTCTCATCGAGCAATTGCTGCAGTCGCTCGACCGCAACTTGCTGATCGGGGGCGACGCTGCGCACCAGCGCGAAGGCCCGGCCCCGCACTGCCGGCAACTGCGCCAGCGCTTCCAGATAAGGCTCGAGTTGCCCGCGGTCGCCGGTCAGCACGTGGCCGCGTACCGAAGTCTCGGCGTCGGTCAGCCATTGCAGCGTCTGGGCTGCCTGAATTCGCGCATCGGTGAGCGCAATGCCCCCGGTCAGGCGTTTCGAAGAATGCTGGTAAGCCGCTTCGTTCATGAACATCAGCAGCAGTGCACCGCCAAGTGCGGCGAGGAAGCCGTACCGGGTGAGCAGGAATTTTTCGAGCAGTCGGGTAATCATGCAGGTGACAGGCAATCGGCGTGCGGGCTGTCTGTCCGCCGACATCAACATGAAAGTCTTTCCTGATCCAAGACCTCATCCGGGATCATGAAAATCAGCGCCACGAGGCGCTGGCCGACGGTGCCGAGTTCAGGTGACTTGCGGGTGGGACTCGGCCGTGAACCGAGCCTCGGACTGTCGAGTCGATTGTGAACTCAGGCCGCTGCGCTGCGCGCCTGGTCGCGCAGCGCGCGCACCTGGGCGTGGTTGCGTTGCACGCCTTCGAGCTGGCGCTCGACGACGCCACGCAACTCGAGCGACAGTGGCTGCTCCAGCGCCTTGCGGTAGCTCGACAGCGCAGCGTCTTCGCCGCGTTCGATCTCATCGAAGATGGCCTTGTCGCTGTAGCCCGTCAAGGTGCCTTTGACCGTCACCCAGCCGCGGTGAATGGCGCCGCTGGTGCTACCACCGTGCTCGGCGTCGCCGCCCAGCCCCGTCACCAGGGTCTGCAGTTCGGTGGCGGCCTGCAGGCATTCGTCGGCGCGCCGTGTGAAGAGTTGCTGGGTGTCGGTGCTGCTCAGGTAGGCGGCCGACTTGCGAAAGCCGAACTCGCCGTCCTTGGCGGTCTCGATCAGCGTATTCAGGGTGTCGATGGTGTCGTCGGTGTGCATGTCGTGTTCCTTCATTGTGTCGGCAGGGCCAGACGGCCCGTGCGCATGAAGGACACTGGGGCAAGCGGGCCGCCTGCCGCCAGCGGCCGCCTGACGCTTCACACTTTCAAGGTGCAGCCGCAGTTCAGACGCTGCTGTCGGCCGGGCTGCTGATCGCCTCGTTCAGCGCCAGCAACAGTTCATCCTGCAGGCAGGGCTTGTTCAGCACCTTGAACTCGCCTTCGGCGCCGATCAAGGCCTGGCTGAAGGCCGTGATCAGCACCACCGGCAGCTTGGGCCGCAGCGCGCGCAGGCGACGCGCCAGCGCCAGCCCGTCCATGGTGCCGGGCATCATCACGTCGGACAGCACGACGTCGAAGATCCCCCCGGCCTCGATCAGGCGCAGCGCCTGCATCGCGTTGTCGGCACGCTGCACGCTCGCGCCGTGCGCTACCAACAGCGCAGCCGTGATGTCGCCCAAGGCCTCGTTGTCCTCGACCAGCAGCACGTGCGCGCCGATGATGCGGCGCTCTGCCTGCGGATCGGGCACAGCGGGCAGGGCTGGGAACTCCTGAGCTGCCAGGGCCCGGGATTCAGCGCCCCGCAACGCATCGGCACCGGCA
>Ga0105048_10010673_pt1 | contig 14543 bp, 14 predicted proteins | sample MAT05_FD_78382 | JGI IMG/M metagenome (GOLD analysis project Ga0105048, IMG submission 78382) | Freshwater microbial communities from Lake Fryxell liftoff mats and glacier meltwater in Antarctica - MAT-05 | ecosystem: Environmental > Aquatic > Freshwater > Ice > Liftoff microbial mat | place...
CCTGGTTCTCGGTTTCTGTGTGACCCCAGTTTCTGGTTCGCAGGTACTCGCCCAGCACATCGCTCACTGAAATCCACTACTTAAACGGGTTAAGTGAACCTGACCCCGTTTTTGCCGTTAGTAAGCGCCATTCGACCCTGGCCCCGTTCTTTTTTGTGCTTAGATCATGCGATCGCGGCAATCGGAAGCATGTATGACGGCTTTGCAAATGGCGCATTTGTTGTCGTTGTATCCCTGCCTGCGCGGGCTTCCCGAGTGGCTCTCGCTGCCACTGTCCGAGATTCCGGTGCTGCGCCTTGGGCAGGGCAGTACGCTTTTTGACGAAGGTTCCGCATGCACCGGCTTTCCCTTGGTGATGGCAGGCGAGGTGCGCGTGATCAAGGCTTCCGCAGGCGGCCGGGGCTTGTATTTGTACAGCGTACTCGCCGGTGAATCCTGCGTTATCACGCAAGCGTGCCTGCTCGGTCAGCAGCATTACAACGCACGCGGTGTGGCGCAATCCGAGGTCACGCTGTGCCTGCTACCGCAGGCGTTGTTTGACAAGCTGCTGGCGACGCATGCGCCATTGCGGCGCTTCGTGTTCGCGCTCTTTGCCGAGCGTTTTGCGGAATTGATCACCCTCATTGAGGAGGTTGCTTTCAAGCGTCTGGATCAACGTTTGGCGCGCGTGTTGGTGGATCGCGGGCCAGTCCTGCACCTCACGCACCAGGCACTGGCGGACGATCTTGGCAGCGTGCGGGAAATCGTGACACGTCTGCTGCACCATTTTGCCGAAGATGGCTGGGTGGAATTAGCGCGGGAACGCATCAGCGTGCTGCAGCCGCTGCGTCTGGCGACGTTTTCCGAGCAGGGTGCATGAGCGTGACCTGGCCGTGCCTTCGGTGACTTATGTCACCGACACGGCTGCCTAACCGGCGCAGACTGGCTCTACTTCAAAGCCCTGCTTGAGGTGCTGAGTACCCGGAGTGCCAATGAAACAGCAACTCGTCGCAATCGCCTTGGCCTTGGCAGGCAGCGGCGCGTCCGCCCAGACCACTGCATGGAGCAACGAACCGAGCGGTGTGGCAGTGGCGCGCGACGCAGCCGACAACGTGTTCACTGCGCGCTGGGACTTCAACCCGGCCGGCGACATCTACGTGGCCAAGCGCAATCCCACCGGCTCGGTGCTGTGGGAGGTGCGCTTCGACAACGTTGAAACCACCCGTCACGAGGTCGCCACCTTCGTTGCCGTCGACAGCGCAGGCAGCGTGCTGGTGTCGGGCACCATCCGATCCGGGGTCTCCAATCCGGTCAATGCCGCGAGCCTGCTGATGAAGTTCGGCCCCGACGGGCAACTGCTGTGGCGGCGCGTGTACGGCAGCAGCTTCGACGGATCATCTACGCGCCGGGCGGTGATGGATCCGCAGGACCGCGCTCATGTGCTTGGCCTGGGCGTCTGCCCGGCTGGCCTGATGGGCACCGTGCGGCAGTTCAACGCCGACGGCAGCCCAGGCTGGACTTGGTGTGACAGCGTCGGGGTGGGCTCGCCGAATATGCTCAAGCGAACACCCGACGGCCAGTTCGTAATCGCCGCGCGAAGCATCTCAGGCTCATTCCAGGGCTTTGCGCGCATCGACGCCGCAGGCCAGACCGTCTGGTCGCTCGCCGGTATCCCGAGCTTGACCGTGGGCGACATCGCCGGCGACAACCAAGGCAACAGCTACATTGTCTCTGCCGACCCAAACACCGGCCAAGCCACGCGACTGCGCAAATTGTCCCCCAGCGGGGCCACGCTCTGGGACCGCACGCACCCGATGAGTGCCTTCCGTGTCGAGGTGGGCCCCGACGGAGCCCCCGTGCTCAGCGGTTTTCCGAACACCGGCAGCGGTGGCGCCACGTTCGCGAAGTTCAGCGCCGACGGCCAGTTGCTCTGGACCAACCCCGACGCCAGCGGTGTTGGCCTGTTGCTCCACTCGGCGATGCTGATCGACGCCGACGGCTGTGCCTACCTCAGCGGCTCGACCCTGGTGGAGATGGGCGTGGCGAAGGTGAATGCCGACGGCAGCACCGCATGGTTCAAGCTGCTGCCCGGCGGTAGCACCACGGGCATGGCTCTGGGCAGCGTGAACCAGCTCTACTTGGCTGGCGGCATTTACACGGCCCGCATTGACCAGCCTCCCCTCGACCATTTTTACGCTAACGGTTTTGAGTGAGAGCTAACGCAAGAACCGTGCAAGAACAGTGTCAGATTCACTGACACCATCGTCGCCACTGGGTTTCGCGGGCCGTGGGCGGGGCAAGTGTTGTCGTCAAAAAAGCACGGCAGCCGGTTAACGTCACATTGCGCGATGTGCTGGGCGACTCCGGGCAGGTCGCCACGCGGTTGTCGAGACATGCCCAGCAGTTTCGACCTACGCCGCCGTTGCCCCCATCAGTCATTGACGGTGTGACGGTGCCGGGGTGTACGGTGACAGGGGCCATTGGATTTTATGGAACGCCTACCCAGCCATCGCGCGGCGTTGAGAAGCTGGAAATTGTCGCTGAGACCTTCTTTGCGCATCTGGAAAATTTTTCCGGACACTCTTTTTTCAAGGGCGGACGAATTCAGTGGCCATCGAAATGGCCAGAGTCTTCGTCGCGAAATTTCGCGTCGTACCGAGTCATGACCCTCTGCATCTGAGCAACCGGGGTTAGGCTCGACGGCGCCTCTGTCAGCGCGGCGCTGGCCTGCAACAGGTCGGCGAGCAGAGGATGAAGTGCGGCATCGGCATCCGGAGGTAGTCGGCACTCCGCGAAGATCGACTGGATCGCCGACCGGATCTCGGCGGTCATGCCCAGTACCCGAGTGTCGTCAACGCCGCTCTCATCGGCGGCGCTGACGCTGGAAGATGCCGTCAATGCGGTCAGCGACTCGACACTTTTGCGCACCCGGCCCATGCCGGCGCGAAGGGGCGCGTCGGTAGCGAACGGACCTGTCGCGGCATCAGTTACGGCGGCCTTGGCATGGTGATGCGAGTGATCGACCGACTCAGACGCGTGCGTTTGCGCCGGCACCGGCCGCCCCATTCCGGCGACGACCAGCGCCAAGGCGCCGAGGGAAAACCGTAGGGGGAAAAAGCTTCGAAGGAACATGCTGGACGCTCCATATCAGTTACGTTTTTTGCGGAACAGCAGCTATGCGCAGAGTATCGCAACAGACGCCCGAGGCCGATGACACAGATCAAGCGCAAAACGGGTTCAGGTTCATCACCACAGCCTCAACAGGAATGGTGAAGCGTCTCCTGACACGCGCCAAATGCTGGTGATCCCGCAGTTAGCGATGCGCTTCATCCAGGACATACCGCAGGTTCCTCGCCTCGAAGCCATTCTTGTTCCTGACCCCGCTCTTGCCTGCGACGCCGGCAAGTGCACCTGACCCCGCGTCCGCCTCCAGAATTGTCCCTGACACGAATGGCGCTTACTTGAGGCTCGTCATCCCGGCAAAAGCCGGGATCCAGTGCCGTTGAAGCTTTGCGACTGGCCGGAGGTTCTGGATTCCGGCCTTCGCCAGAATGCGGATCGTTTGGCGCTTGCGCTTAAGTAAGTGCCATTGGTCCTTGACGCCTTTCTCGCCTGCAGCGACCCCCTGTTTTAGCGCGCCGGTGGCAGCGATCCATCGAATGCTTGATCTGCGTCAAGAACGCCTGCAACGGAAGCGTTAAATTCTGAACAGACCGGACCTCAGGCGGTGGGCAAGAGCCCTCCACGCTGGGACGCCGGCGCGCCGCGCGCTGCATTTGCGCGCGCATGCGGTCTCTTTGAATCTCCCGGGAGCAATGGCCATGCACACTTCGGCAATCAAGACCAGTCAATGGGAGTCGCGCGCGCCATCCGCCGGGTATTCCTATCCCGGTTGTCTGCAACGGAATCAACTCCTAGCGGCCCTGCCCGGTCCCGAGTGGGAGCGTTTGCTGCCGCACCTGGAGCCGGTGGAACTGCCGCTCGGGAAGGTGCTCCATGAGGCGGGCGACGGGTTGGCCCATGTGTACTTTCCGACCACCGCGATCGTTTCGCTCATGATCGTCCTCAGCGACGGCCGTTCTACCGAATTCGCCGTCGTCGGCAGCGAAGGCATGGTCGGCTATTCGCTGTTCTTGGGTGCCACCTCGACGCAAAGCCGCGCGGTCGTGCAAGCCGCCGGCCGTGGATACCGCCTGAAAGCCAAGCTGATGACCCTTCAGTTGCAACAGCCGGGTGCGCTGATGCATCTGGTGCTGCGCTACACGCATGCCCTCATGACTCAGGTGGCACAGAAAGAGATGTGCAATCGGCATCACTCACTGGATCAGCAGTTATGCCAATGGCTGCTGTTGCGGTTAGACCGCCTACATTCCAACGAACTGACGGTGACGCAGGAAGGCATTGCCAGCATGCTCGGTGTGCGCCGCGAAGGCGTCACCGAGGCAGCAGGCCATTTGCAACAGGCCGGTTTCATCCGTTACCAGCGTGGCCACATCACGGTGCTCGACCGCACGGGTCTTGAGCGACGCACCTGCGAATGCTATGCCTTGATCCGCAGGGAATACGACCGCCTGATTCCCCCTTTCACCGCACTTAAATGCGAATGCCGCACTGGACAACATCCAGATCGCCGAAGCCGGCAGCAACAGGTACCTCAGTTACACCTGGCTAGGTGACACATCGGAGGTAGAGTTGAGCATGCCGGAGACGCCAGGCGACGATGAGCTGCGCTACAAGTTCCGCGACAGCGAGGTGATCGCAACCCGGCCCGTTAGGGTCGTCGCCAGCGGGCTCGCCCCGAATCCATAGGGGCAGTTTGCCTGCTGGTGCTTCGGGGATCCGAGGCTTCCTGCCCAGGCCCATGAACAGGATCGTTGACACCAAAGTCGTCATCGTCGGTGCATTGGCCACGGCGGAGTCTGGGTGTCCATAACAAGTTCAGGCGGAGCGGCGGCCGCCGCTCGGGGACGATGGTTGCAAACTCCAACCACTACATGTCCATAGGTGATCCGTGCCATCGTCGCCGTGCAGCGTTGCCGACAGTTTCACACCGCCCGTGGCCGCTGATAGCGCCGCATCGATGTCACCGTCCCGCGAAACATCATCAACCGAGCCTACGCACAAGTCCGTCGTCACGCCCCTCACTTCGAGCGGCGAGTTGGCTGACAGATGCACCGGCTCGCTACCCAGCACCGTGGGCTTGTCGATCAGCACAACCTCGTAACGCTCATGCCCCAGAAGCTTACTCAATTCCGCTCGGCAGCCGGGGAGCAACAGAAGAGCTAGACCGGCGATCAAACGGCGGTGGAGTCGCATCTTCGCTCCGAACCTCGGGATGTGAAAGACCGTCGCAACGGTAGCGCAAACAGCGCGCTGGAAAGAAGCGTTCAGGTTCGCTTCTGATCGCCTTGTTCGCTGCGCCTATCCCCTGAAAATTGTTCCTGACGATGATTGTCCCTCCCACGAATGGCATCAGCATCAGACCGGCTTCGTCACCATCAACCAGAAGATACCGATCACGCTGAGAAAGGCCGGCCAGCCGAGCCAGAACCACCAGCGCATCGCCCTAAAGTAGGCGGGTGGCAACGGCTCGGCGCGATCAACGGCAGCCTGCGACAGGCGACTCGCGCGCCACTGCAACCACAGCACCGGCAGCCAGCAGGCGCCAACCAGAAAGAACAACAGTAATGAGCCGCCGATCCATGTGCTGCGTAGATCGAGGCTGAGCACGTGCACCATCCACAGACCGGTGACCAGCTGCATCAGCACCGCCGGCGCGGTGAAGCAGGCGTCGGCGATCACCACCACGCGGGCCGTGGCGGCGATCACACGCACGTCTCCACCGCGGTGCGCCATCCACATGAAAAACGCGATGCCGAGGCCGGTGCCGAACAACAACGTAGCGGACAGGATGTGCAACCACTTGAGACACAGGTACAGGTTCATTCAACGCCGCTCCGCGAGTACCCAGAGGATTGCCAGGGCCGGCAGCACGACCAGGTTTTTGGCCAGACCGCCCAAAGGATCCAGCCACAGTCCGGGCAGTAGCAGGCCAAACGTCAGCGTGTAGACCCCGACCAGGCCGAGCATGCCGACGATCACCTGCCGCTGCAGGCGGGCAACGAGCAGACCCAGGCCGAGCAGCAGATCGAGCGCCGCAGCGGCGCGCGCCAGCGGGACTGGCGCCAGCGATTCGAGCAGCGATCCGGCGGTCAGCCGTTCGATCTGCGCTGCCGGCGTGAACCAGCCGACCCAAGCCGAAAGCAGGAACAACCCGACTACGCAGACTTGGAGCGCAGGCGCCAGGAAATAGAGCTGCGCCTGCCAGCGATCCTGGGTTTGGCTGGGGCGTGCGGCCAGCACGTCGATCAGTCTGCGCGGGGAAAATTCAAAGTGTTCCTGTAAGCGCTGGCCTGCGTCAGTGGCCGTGACGTTGCCACGCCGCAGCATGCGCCACATCGTGCGACCCATTGGTCCGCGGCCGACAAGTTCGCCTACTGAAACGAAGCTTTTGACCAGCGATACCGGAACGGGAAGTGCCCAAGCTGTCGGCAATCCTAACCAGTGGCGCCACTGCGTTTGATACTCACGCAGGCTGAGAACCTCCGGTCCACCGACCTCGAAGCAGCCGCGAATGGGGCGCTGAAGCGCGCGCAGCACCAACTGCGCCAGATCCTCGGCAGCCACGGGTTGCAGCGGCCATTGGCCATCGCCGGGCAAGGCTGTGACTGCAGGCGTAGCCGCCATCGCGCGCAACATCGAGGTGCCGCCATACGATCCAGCGGTCGAATAGACCACCGAAGGTCTCAGCACCACGGCGCGCAGCGGCAATGCCAGCAAGGCGACGTCGAAGCGCTGCTTGGAGGCGATGAACTCGCCGTCCTCCGGCTTACCTAACGCCGAAATCTGGATGAAGATCGAAACACCATGCGCGACGCACTGCATGGCCAAACGCAGTGGTGCATCGTGGTGGATGCGATCAAAATCGCCAACTCGCGGCTCGCGCAGAATGCCGGCGACATTGACCACCGCGTCGACGCCTTGCAGAAGGTTGACGCAGTCCTCCTCGCTCAGTTCGAGGAAGTCGCATCGGCGTTCATCGGTCGCCGCAGTTGAAGACGATCGAAGCGCACGCACAACCTTCCAGCCGGCGTCGCGCAACCCGGCAATGATGAAGCCGGCGAGGAAACCACTAGCGCCGGTAACCAGGACAGTGCCGTGATTCGCGTTCAACGCTGCCGGGTCCGCGTACGGCTCATGCAACGAAGAATAGTCGCGAGCGGATTAGCGGCCGCGCCGGAATCAATGTTCAGTCGGGCCAGCGCCAGTCGCCTCAAACGAATCAGCAAAAATCCGGTTGTTCAATCCAAGCCCGCGCCAGTGCTGCAGCAGGGCCACCAGTGCGGCGGGCTTCTGTGTGGCGGGAGCCTGGCCGGCCTGGCCGGTGCGGTTTATGCCGTGGCAGCCGTCGCAGGTGCGGATCTCGCCGGGCTGCATTCCGAGCCAGAAGCGTTCGCGGACGACTGGCGTGCCGTTGGGCGCGGTGGTCTGCCAACTCAATGCGCGTCGGGCCGGCACGAACAGCGCGCTTGAGCCATCGAGAAAGATCGGCGTGCTGCCGGTGGGGCCGGTCGGGTTGGGCAGGTTCAGGCTGGTCGCGTTGGGATCATGAAGAAATCGCGCCAGCACCCGACGACCCGGATTAGGGCTGACAGTGCCGCCGATACCGCGGACCTGATCGCCTTGCAGCATCTGAAAATGCGCGATGTCGTAGATCGCGCCGCCGCTGCCGAGAGTCTGTACGCCGCCTGGCACACGCAGGTTGAACGGTTGCTGGCGATCTACGTCATCGCGAGCGGTCTGGTTTCGCACAACGATGACGGCCAACTCCCGCTCGCGCAGAAACTGGCGAAATGACTGAGGATCGACCGCCGCATCGTTGAAGGCCTGCAGATCGGCCGCGCTCAGCGCAGGTTCGGTGGTGACAGGTGGCACCGGGGTGGCTTTGATCTCGACGGCAGACATCTCCCACAGCTCGCCGCTGTAGCTGATCATCGAATCAGGATTCCAGAAGTTCACCGTTTTGCTGATGCCTGCGGTCAGCAGCGAGGCCGGGCGCAGGAAGCCACCATCGGGTCCGAGCACCTTGAGCCGGAAGCGGTGATTTGGAATCGGTGCGGACGCTGTTCCAAGGTTTTCGATGCCGCCCTGTTCATCAGCGTGACTGACCATGATCCGCCCATCGCTAAGCACCAGCGGATTGCGGTAGTGACCACTGTGCGTGGGGCCGGGCGTGGTGCTGGCGGTGCTGCGCGGGGTCAGATATTCGATGACGATGTCATCTGGATTGGCACTCGGCGGCGAGAGCAGACGCACCAGCTGGCCGGAGGCATGGGTGTCGAACTCGGGCGCGTCGATCGCCAGGTATCGGCCCGCCTGCGCCGGATCCTCGGTCAGTTGAAACAGGTTCTCGACCGGATTCGGATTGCTGCGTCCGCTGACCACCGAAATGAACTCGGTCAGGTTGTTGTCGTTGTTGAAGCTGCGATCAAAGTAGCTGAGCAATTCATGCCGACCCAGATGATTCAGAAATTCGGCGGTGCTGCCGTCCTGCGCCAGTTGCCAAGGAAAGAAGTTGTTGAAGCGGTGGCCGTTCAGCGTGCTGCCGTTGGCGGCGACGCGCGGCTCCGGATAGACCTCGGTCAGGTTGGGCAGGATCGGCGCGTCGGCCGCCTCGCTGGCCCAGTCAAAATTGCCGTTGGTATTGCCGGCGACTTCAGCTTGCTGATCACGCTGCAAGTGATCCCAGCGGGTGAACAGCAGGCGGCCGAAGCTGTCGATCAACGGATCGAAATCACCAGAAGGCGCGTGATCGAGCAGCTTCAGATCGCCATTGGCAGAATTCAACTGCCACAGGCCGGTCACCGTCGCTGTCGACTCGTACTCGTCGTGTTGCGGATACAGATGCGCAGCGCCTGAGCGCGGGCGATCGCTGGCGAATACGATGCTGCCATCGCTCATGTAGGCCGCGTTGACGTTGTTGAATGCGGGCTGCAAGGGCACCGCGGTGATCACTGCCGGCTGACCCTGCTGCAGGCCAGTCACTTCATACATCTGCCAGCGATAACTGAGCACTTGGAACCGGTTGGGCGGCGCGCCGATCACCATCGAAAAAATCGCCTTGTTGCCGGACCAGTGCACATGTGGATCGCGAACGGCAATCGAGTTGGCGGCCTGGAAGCCGCTGTTGCCCAGCCCGGCTTCGGCAGTCAGATTGCGCAAAGTACCGTTCGGATAGCGAATCCACAGATCGCCACCGCGATAGACCGACTGCAGACCGGGAAAGTGATTGGCGAAGGTCGCGCCGATGGTGGCGAAGTCGACCGGCACCGGCACTTGGGTGACGAACATGATCGGATGGGGAGTCGAACCCGTCGATGGCAAACCGCCAGCGATCAGGCTGCTCGAGAACAGCAGGCTTGCAGCGATCCAGCGGCGCATCGGAATCCCCCCAAACGTTGACCTATCGCGGTGTCGGCAGCGCTCGTTGCTTTGATAAGGCGGACACATTCTGCGACTTTTTGACTGCAGCAAAGTAAGTCCGTCGCGTATTGAACGGAAAAGACACGGAAAAGGGGACACACGGAAAAGGGGACACACGGAAAAGCGGGCGGGGCAGTTAAGCCTGTTGCCGTTCGCTGCTCGCCCACCCGCGCGAACCCACGTTTGGCGCACGGATTTCGTGGCCGCAGCCGTCACGCTGGCCCAGTCGGCCGCGTCGAGGGCAACATGAAAGCGCACCACGCGGCCCGCGAATGGGGCTGCAGGCAGACCGGGAGACTATCGATAAGCGGACTGTGTCCACACCATGGCAAGGCACTTTGCCTCCGGCGTGTCACCGGTGCTCGGTAGATCGAGAGCTGCCCGCAATGTCAGGGGCTCTGGCCGGTGCCGGCGACGGTCGCATCGCTGGTCGGGCACGCACTGCGACCGGCTGCGCTCGCGGCCCTGCCTCCGGCCCGGCCATTCGCCGCTCTGCCCTGCCCGGTGGATGGCTCAGGCATGCGCGCTCAGGCATGCGCGCGCTGCGCAGTCATGGTGTCGAGATCGAACTGTGCGCGCGCTGCCACGGCGTCTGGCTTGATGCCGGTGAGCTTGAGCAGCTGCTGGCGCTGAATCAACCGCAGGAGGATTCCGCCGCCGACGAGGTGCTCGAAGGCGCGATCGATTTCGCCCTTGAGTTTGGCGATGTGGCGCTTGGACGCCGCGACATCAGCTGCATGCCGAGGGGGCGGTCAATCGGCGCTACCACGTCTGATCCGGGCCTCATCCTGGTCGAGATCGAATCGCCGAGCGACAGCCGCATGCGCTTGCCGGAGCGACCGGACCCGACCCCGCTGGTGGAAGCGGGTGCTGGAATGCTTGACAGCGCGGGTGAAGCCATCGGCGCGGTGTTCGAGTTTGTCGGCGACGCGCTGTCAGGGTTGTCGCAGCCGGCGAACAGGGGCAGAGCACTTTGACCTATCCGCCCCCGTTTCGGGCGAACGGGGCGAACGGGGTCACCATTTCGCGCTACGCCCAATGCGGATCCGGCAAGCTCATGAAGCTTGAGTGCAAACCTTCATCCCACGACTTCCGCAGAGCGTTCCAGTAGGGATCATCGTCCTTCATCACGGTGTGCAGCTTGAGCGTGAGCGAGCCTCGCTCGTAGACGAGCAGATCGATAGGTGGCGCGACGCCAAGATTGCTCTTTACCGTCGAGTCCATCGACACCAGCGCGCATTTGGCGACAGTAGCAAGCGAGGTATCGAAGCGCACGATGCGATCAATGATCGGCTTGCCGTACTTGAATTCACCGATCTGCAGATACGGCGTCTCCGGCATCGCCTGGATGAAATTGCCTTCGCCGTACACCTGGAACATGCGTAGACGTCGACCTTTGACCTGGCCGCCGATAAGCAGGGAGGCACCGAACCCCGCGCCGCTGGCGCGCAGATTTGGTCCGTCCTGACGATCCACTTCACGCAAGGCCCAGCCGGCCAAGCGAGCGGCCTCGTACATCGACGAAACGTTTTTGATTGACAGGCGCCCGTCACCTTGGGGCATGCCTTCGTTCATGATCTGAATGGCGGACTGGGTGATTGCCAGGTTGCCGGCCGACATCACCACAATGACGCGGTCACCTTCGGTTTGCCACACCGCCATCTTCCGATAACTGGAGATGTTGTCGACGCCCGCGTTGGTCCGCGAGTCCGACATCATCACCATGCCATCATTGACCAACAGGCCCACGCAATACGTCATTGCCTACTCCATCCGATGGTTGAAACGGGCACGCCCCAGTGCCCCCAAAAGAGTCTACATGCGGGCACTGCAGCCGACTACCCGCCGCTCGGGTCAGCGTGATGGTCGGGAAACCAAATAGGGTCGCCATTACCCGAAGTGAACTTGAGCCTGCTTTGATTGACTGGGATATGCCGAAGACCTATCCCAAATGGCAGCGCAGCATTTGACCGTGACAGCAATGGTCAGCGAGGGAGCCAGACATGCAACGAGCCGGCGTGTTCATGAGTAACAAGAGCCAAGCTGTCCGCGTGCCGAAGGCGGTTGCCCTGCCTGCTGATGTAAAGCAGGTCGATATCGTGGCGCTGGGCAGAGCCCGCTTGATCTTGACTGCTGGCGATTCATGGGATCACTGGTTTGCGGCGGCGGGCGCAACCGATGACTTCATGCAGGCGCGCGCACAACCGCGTGCGCAGGACCGCGACGATTTCTGATGCTGAAATTCATGCTCGACACCGAAATCTCGATTTACCCAATAAAGCGCCGGCCAGAGCTCGTACGCACCGCATTCAACCAGCATGTCGGGCAAATGTGCGTCTCCGCCATCACTCAGATGGAACTGATCTTTGGTGCCGAAAAATCGTCCCATCCCGCGCGTAAGGTGTTGGATGTCTGACGAACGGGGTCAGGTTCACTTTCCCGAAAGCCGGGAAAAATTCCTACAGCGATGCCCGGCGAACTCTGATGGTGGCAGCGCATCAAGCGGTTGACACTGGCCATCATGGCCCGTCAACCCCGCATCGATCTGCCCAGTGTCACCCAGCACATTGTCCAGCGTGGCAACAATCGTCTGCCGTGCTTTCTCCACGACAACGACCGGCGTGCCTATCTCCACTTGCTCAATGAGGCATTGATCAAGTCGGGCTGCCGGCTGCATGCCTATGTGCTCATGGACAACCACGTCCACCTGCTCGCCACGCCACCCGCAGCGGGCGCACTTTCGCAAATGATGCAGCAGCTCGGCCGTCGCTACGTCGGCCAATTCAACAGCCGTCATGGGCGCACTGGCACGCTGTGGGAAGGTCGCTACAAGGCGTGTCTCGTCGACACCCATGATTACTTGCTGCACTGCTACCGCTACATCGAACTCAACCCGGTGCGCGCATGCATCACCGACGACCCGACCGATTGGCCCTGGTCAAGCAGCGCAGCCAATTGCGGACTCACCACTGATGCGCTGCTTACACCGCATCCCGTCTATCAATCCTTGGCCGCCACGCCGACTGAACGTGCAATCACCTACCACGCACTGCTTCGCAGCAGCCTGGACGAAGCAACGGTCAATCAGATACGCGCATACCTGCAACAACAACGCGCCCTCGGCCGCGACAGCTTCCGCGCGATGGTAGAAGCAAAAACCCAGCGGTTCGCAGCTATTCGCCCAGCACACCGCCCGCAGAAGCCCACTACTTCAACGGGTTAAGTGAACCTGGCGCCGTCTTTAGGAAGTGCACCTGACCCCCTCTTTAGAAGTGAACCTGACCCCGTTTTTAGAGATACTGACGGCATGAACCTTCTGGCCGAACTCAAACGCCGCAACGTGTTGCGCATGGCCGGGCTGTATCTGGTCGCGGCATGGTTGGTGGTGCAGGTGGCAGACACCCTGCTGCCCGTGTTCGGCGCGCCGGGCTGGGTAATGAAAGCCGTCGTCATGCTGCTCGTGATCGCCTTCTTGCCGGCACTGGTGGTGTCCTGGTTCTATGAGCTGACGCCCACGGGCCTGCAGCGCGAAGACGAACTGGCGTCGGGACAGGCCAGCTACCAGGGTGCTGATCGACGGCTGCGGCGGATCAATGATCGAACGCCGGCGCAGCCCGGTGAGCCCTTGCCAGCGCCGCTAGGCGCGCGCCGTCAGGGTCGGCTGACCATCGCCTTGCTGGTGCTTGCACTTGGCTATTTCCTGGTCGAGAAGGTGGTGACGACTGCATCGCAGGGCGACTCGGCTACTGCTGCAGTGGTCAACAACAAGTCGATCGCGGTGCTCGCCTTCGCCGACCTCAGCCCCGACGGCAAGAATGAGTACTTCGCCGACGGCATCGCCGAAGAGATTCTCAACGCCTTGGCCAAGGTCGACGACCTCAAAGTTGCCGGGCGCACCTCATCGTTCTACTTCAAGCAGAAGAACGAAAACATCCAGACCATCGGCCGCGCCTTGGGCGTAGCCAATGTGCTGGAAGGATCGGTGCGCATGCAGGGTGATCGGGTGCGGATCACCGCGCAGCTGATCGAAGTGCAAGGCGGCTTCCACCTGTGGTCGGAGAACTACGACGGCGACTTGAGCGACGTGTTCGAACTGCAGGAGAAGATTGCGCGCTCGATCACCGACCAGCTCCGTGTGGTGCTGGACACCGACCAGAAGCGACGTTTGGTACCCACGGCCACCGAGCAGCCGGAGGCCTACGCGCTCTACCTGCAGGCCACGGCGATTTTCAATCGGCGCGACAGCCGACGCTTCCTGCACGGCATTGAACAGCTGCAGAAAGCGGTCGACATTGATCCCGGCTATGCCCGCGCCCATGCCAGATTGGCGTCCATGTACGCCATCGCATCGGAGTACACGCCGATCGATCTCGACGAAGCGCTGGCGGGGGCACGCGAGCATGCGGAGATCGCGATGGCGCTGGACCCGTCCATGGCCGAGCCGCACGCAGCGCTCGCCCGCGTGCACGGCGCGCAACGCCACTATGTCGATGAGGTGTCCGCCTTCGAGCGCGCGCTAAGTCTTGAGCCCAACGACGTCAATTCCAACTTCTGGTTTGGCAGCACGCAGTTCGTCGTCGGCTACATTGAGCGCGCCAACACGGCAATTGATCGCGCCCTGCTGCGCGACCCGATGCTGCCAATGGCGCTGCTCTGGCGCGGCATGTCTTACTCCGAGGCCGGCGATCAAAACAACGCGGAAAAGCTGCTGCAGCGTGCCGACGACATGGGTCTTGCGCTAATCGGCACCGGCTGGTCCGAGGTGGCCGAAGCGCGCGGTGACATCGCCGAAGCCACGCGTCAGCTTGCGGCAGGCACCGAGGTGCTGTTCTCGACCTTTCCCTCCGGCACGGCCGAAGCGTTCGCGCGTGCCTGCTACGGCGACGCCCCGGCGCGCCAACAGGTGCTTGATCTTCTGGACGCTTATCTAGCTGGCAACCCGTCGTTTATCGACGGCATCGTGCCTTACGCACTGGCGCGCCTGGGCCAACCGCAGCGCGCCATGCAGCTAACCGAGACTC
>Ga0105048_10010674_pt1 | contig 14543 bp, 10 predicted proteins | sample MAT05_FD_78382 | JGI IMG/M metagenome (GOLD analysis project Ga0105048, IMG submission 78382) | Freshwater microbial communities from Lake Fryxell liftoff mats and glacier meltwater in Antarctica - MAT-05 | ecosystem: Environmental > Aquatic > Freshwater > Ice > Liftoff microbial mat | place...
AATTGCGTCGGTTATCGTTGGCAGAGCCGCAGTCAGATAGATAGTGCGGATACCTCTGCCTGCAATATCAAATCGGATCGTGTCGGCCCCTGCCGTGTTGTTCGCCGCTAGGATGGCTTCACGCAAACTGATTTCCCCATCGGCACCACGGTTCGCATTCAATGCTTCCAGCGAGCTGACATCGCCATCCAATACGTCCGTATTAGTCGTTACGATGATTGGGGGCGGATTGGTCAATTGCTGGATCGTCACTCCACCAATCGCCCAATCGGCGTTTGCTCCCCACGTCCACGACATTGAAAGCGAGCTTGCGCCCTCTACTGTGCTACCCCCACCGTTGGATTGCGTTCCGGAAAAGAGGTCCCACTTCTCCGATTGACCACCACTAGGCACGAGGTCTTGGTTGGATTGCTTCACGGAAACAACGCCAAAGACCAAGTCCCCGGTATTCGACGAGACCGTGGTTGAACCGCCGGTTGCATTTCCCGACGCGGAGACAAAGTTGCCAAATGGAGTAGTAGGATTTACCCCAGTGAAGGTCATGACACCAACTTCGGCTCCCCCTGCGCTATTCAGATTCACGACAACATCGTTGGTTCCGGCAGTCGGATTGAGGAGAGACCATATTTCAACGTGTGCCCCAGTTGCAGCTTCTGAAACGCCCACAAAACTAAGCGCAACCCCGTTGTAAGTCACCGAAGCAACAGTTCCTGTTTCACTGGTCGAGATACCAACCAACATTGCAAGATTGCTGTTCGAGCTCGTTGTATGGGAAATAGTTACGCTCGTGTCCGTTGTCGTGCCCGTAGAGACGGCGTCCACCGAGACGGCCATTAGTCCCTGCCAATGTTGTTGCAGGGCGTCGCTGAATACGACATCGGTTTCAACACTTCCATGGCGATATTCCATACTCCAATCGCCACCGAAAATAGTGCTGCCGGAGTTGTTTAAGTTGGCTGCGACATCAGCATTTGTTAACCTACTGAGCAAATCAACAATCTGTCGCCCTTCGGCGGTGGAGGCGAGTTCGCAACCGTAGAGCAAGAAGTCACCATCGGACGCGAGAGCGCTCCCCCAATTCGAAATCTCTTGGGCAAATGCCGTCAAAGTGTCGTTGGTAAGCCACGTATTTCCAAGTTTCAAAGCGCCGGGCATGCCGTGCGTAACGAGATGCACGGCATCAAGGTCGTAGTATCCAGCCAGTACATGGCTGATCTGGACGATGCCGTCCTGAGTCGGGGCAAGCAAGACGACGTCAATCTGACGTGAACTGTCCCGCTTGGCCAACAGATCGTCCACCAGAAGTTCGTAACCAGCGATTTGAGTATCCACGAAAGCGAGTTCGCGCCGGACAACTTTCCCAAAATCGGCCGCATGAAATACTCCGCCACCTCCGCTGCTGTTCGTGCCAACGGGAACATCGACCAGCACAAGCAGTTTAGAATTGGTAGTCGAATCGTCTGTTTCGGATAGGTCTGGTGGTTCTGTTGTCACCATGACGGTTTGCAATTGGCTTACCAATGGAAACTCAAAGGAATCTAAGCCGTGGCGGTCGCTAGTATCCCCGACTGCCGGTTGTTCAGCACCAGCGGCGTGGTCATGGTAGTTGGCTACTGTGTAATTGGCCAACAAGCCTTCGTATCCACTGTGCAAATGAATGCTAAGGGCGCTGAGTTTTTCGATCTCCTCCAGGCGCGATTCGAGGGACCAACTGGGTTCAGAGAATAGATCTTCCTGTTTTGAAATGGAACCGGCTATCTCAGCATGCTTGGCCACCGCGGCTGTAACGACTTCCAAAATCGTATCGTCTCGATCCCTCGTAGAAATGTCGCAACCGTAAATGAGAGGGCTGCCGTTGCAATCGATTTTCATGCCCCAATGCTGTAAATCTAAGTTGGCGTTTAGTCCGTTGCCATAGAAAAGCCATTCGGTGCCCAGTCGGTCCGTCCCGTCGGTGCCGTGCAGGACGACACGTGTGTCTTCCGGGTCTACGAGACCGGCTAGCAGTTGTTCGATTTGACCGAACTTGGTTTCGACAGGGGTTTCGATTAGTGTTTCGACATCGCCCACACCGTCACAAGTTTCATTGAAATCGTCCACATCTGCCGAGTCCGAACCGAAACTGTTGGAGGTGTCTACCGAATCTTCCGCGTCCAAGCCTCGAGCTGCTTTGATTGCATCCGTGATCTTGAGGAGTGATTCGGAGGTTGAATTCGGTGCCAGCTCTAGTAAGCACGAATCCCAATATTCTTGCGTGAGATGCGGAGGGCATTCGAATTCACCCAGAGGTTCTGCGACAGGCTCGCCACCCCACATCATGAATGGGCTGGCGCTGTAGAGAATTCGACTCTCCAGCTCGACGATGTCAGGTTTGTTCGGATCCTTGGGAAGTTTTAGGTCGGTGAGTGCATAGACAATACAATCAAACTTGTCCAAGGCTTGACTCAGCCAAACACAAATTGGTCGAGAGCACCTGCTTACTGTTTTTAAAAGTTGAAAGTCCATCTTGAAAACCTTTGGTCGCAAAATCGGGCGGCGGCGAACCATTCGGGGGTGTATTCCAAGCTGAACCGTACATGACTAATTGCACTGTAGTGAAAGTATTGAATAAGAAAACTTGCGCAAATCGACGTGACTCACCCGTGTTTGTGGTTTGCCGCGTTGTTACGGATTGCCGCAGTATTGCGGAATACCGCACTGGTGACGAATGACACATTTTTACGGTTTGCCGCATCGTTGACGATTGGTATCGCATTGATGGCTGAACCAGATCTGTGGGTAACGCCTCGAATTACACTGAGCACGCATCACGCAACGACCGAAGAAAGGTCAGCGAATCGGATTAGGCGTGATTGCGGTACCGCATGTACCATAGAAGGCACGCGACCGTTTTTGCATCTGTGATTTTTTTGTCCCGCAGCAGGCAGTCGATTTGGGACCATGCAAGAATCTTGTTGGCAATTTGTTCGCCGGTTTCAAGGGCGGTTTCACCGGGCAAAAGTCCTTCTGCAACAAAAAAATGCATCTGTTCGTCAAGAATACCAGGGGACATTGCAAACGTATGAATGAAGGTCATCCGTTCCGCTCGGTATCCCGTTTCTTCCTGCAGTTCGAGAATGGCGGTTTCAAGTGGTGCAAGCTGCTTGTCCAGCGTCCCAGCGGGAAGTTCCAAATGCCACCGATCGATGGCAACTCTATACGTTCGAATCATGCACACGTGATCCGCGTCGACCAACGGCAAAACTACGACAGCGCCTGGGTGTCGGACAATATTTCGGATAAGCCGAGTTCCATCCGGGAGCAATTCTTCGACCTCCTCGATCGAGAATCGCTTGGCTTGAAAGAGTTTTCTGGGCGGACGCATCGTCGTTAACTTGCAATGCGTTTGGAAGATTCATAAGCCAACTGGTCTGCGTGCCGAAACTGCATCAAGAAAGCATCCTCGGGAGTATCTTCATAAAATGACTTAAGGACGCCCGTCGCACGGAACCCAAGCTGCCTGAAAAAGAGCTGAGCAGGCAGGTTGGTTTCACGTACTTCTAACACGATTCGGTTTCGCCGTTGATACGCAAGTTTGGAAACCAGCTTTTCCACCATCGCCGTTCCGATGGTTTGCCTTCGGAATTCGGGGTGGACCGCGAACGACAGGATATGAATACGCGTTTTGTGTAGTTCGTAGATCATGAATCCGGCCACTTCTTCATTGCGTTCGGCCACCATTCCTATGCAGTCCCGTTGACGCAAACAACGGATAAACTCCTCCTCGGTCCAGGGAAACTCGAAACTTTGCCCCTCGATGGCAAGGACCGACGGCATATCGCGACGAATCATCCAGCGAATGTGGACGCAGGATTGATCAGATTCGGTGCTGAACATTGGGAAATCTTCCTTCCAAGAACGATCTCTTTACCTATTTCTTTGGTTGCCGTCCTTCCTTGAACGGCGATTCCGAGACGGTACCAAAGCCTGCCGTCGAAACCAAGATGGGTTTTAAAATTGCCAATTTCCGGGACAACCACCAAGAATCCCCAAGCTGGACACTTAGTATTTGCCAAGGCACCCTTTGCCTAATAAGCAAGCAGTTCTGCAACGACCCCTCCTGCGTGGCAATGCCTGCATTTTAAGCATTGCTATCTAACCATCCTTAAGTCCTTGCTGTCATTAATCTTGCGACGAGAGCATTGACAGCTAACGAACCATCATCCCACTAACCTGGGGAGCAGATCTTGTTCCGCACGGAGAGCTGATCGTTCGCGAAGGATGCAGGCGAATGATCGTTAAGTTTTTCTGCAGCCCGACCCCGACGAAGTACGCAAAGAACAGGAAACTCACTGAATGAACCTTGAAAACAACGCTTCCAGCACTCAGTCCGATAATCAATGGCAGATGCCAACCGACGCAGCCCCTTCAGAAAAGAAGTCCTCTACGCGAATTCGCGACAAGGCTGCGGATGAGGCTGGCGAAAAACTCGCGGCTGAAATGAAGGTTTTCAATTCGGTTGCCAGCGAATTGAAAGCAAAGCGAGACATATCCCGTTCATTAGCAGAAAAGCGACGGCTTGTTTTCGAGACTGCGACCGAGCTTTTCGGCGTCGCGCCAACCTGGACCGCGTTCTATCGAGAAACGATTGGAGGAGGCGGGATAGCTCGGGCACTGTTCGTCGATTCTGACGAGGCTCGCGAGTACGAGTGCAGCGACGAACACTCGAAGGTCCTTGAAATGCTAACTGTACTTCGTTCTCGCGACCTGCCGGAAAACGACCCCCACGAACAACAACGCATGATAACGGTAAGAATACCCAAGAGCTTGCACGATGCGATTTGCGACGAAGCGAACGAATTGGCGGTCAGCGTCAACAAGCTTTGCATTTCTCGCCTTTTGCAAAAAGTCGATCCTACCATGATCCCATCCTCAACGCAAAAACGAAGAGGCCGTCGGCCTGGTTCGGCTAGCACGAAAGCCGTTACCTCGCAGGAGACGTCACCCCAAGGAGAATCCGACCAGGTATAGCCCGATTTGCAGTGCATCGCGATCGGCCGCTGAAAACTCCCGTGGCGGACGCTGCTAGCGTCCGTACAAATCGTTACCGTACCGTAAACGTTGCTGAATTCGTGAGAATTCAGGTGCGGCAAAATACGTTATGCTGTAGTCGCCTGGGAGGGGCGTGCGATCGCTTTGCGATATCGCAAAGAGGAAAGTCCGGGCTCCGTAGAGCAAGGTGGTCGATAACGTCGACCGGTCGCAAGACTAGGGAAAGTGCAACAGAAAGCAAACCGCTGGGCTCGCTCAGTAAGGGTGAAACGGTGGGGTAAGAGCCCACCAGAGTTCAAGGTGACTTGAGCTGCTAGGCAAACCCCACCTGGAGCAAGAACAAACAGAACGGCATGCTGCTGGCAAGCTTAGGCTTTCCAGCGCATAGATTGCGGCTCGCAATCTCGTACGTTCGGGTTGATCGCTTGATGCCTTGGGCAACCATGGTGCTAGATAAATGATCGCAGCGCGAAAGCGAACAGAACCCGGCTTATGACCCTCCCAGGCTTTCTTGCGATCGACCGATGGAAGCGTGTCGACAGGTCTGGGTTCTGGCCCTACAGGTTGGTCGGGGGCTTTTCTAGGGCCGTTAAAACTTTGCTTTACCTGTTATCAATCTTCGAAATTCCCTCTAAGGCGAGCGGCAGAATGAGTCATACCCTCCCCTCGCTTCGCTCGACCCTCCCGAAGGGAGGGTGAAGTCACTCTCCCTCTGGGAGAGTCGGCCTGAAAGGCCGGAGAGGGATTGCATCACACTGGTAGTTTTCAGCCTGCCGTTCCCTCGAAAAACCCAACGAAAACCTGCGATTCCCAAAAAAGGTGCCGCCTCTACAAATAAAAGGTGCCGCTTCTTAAAGTAAAAGGTGCCACGAGTATCGCCGATCAATAGCAACAAAAAAAGCCAACCCATTGGGTTGGCTTCTCGAGGCTTATTGTGGTGGTTCTTGACTATCGAGCTACGTCCGGCTCAACTCCCCTTGATTCTGTCTTGACCATTCGGGCGGTCTGCACGCCGGTCAAGTTGGAGGCGACCCACGAGACGTAACCGAAGTCTGCTTCGCTAAGTCTAGAAAGAGAAACCGTCGTGAACTTGCCGTTGTCCTTGAGCAGTTTTATCTTGTCCACATAGATCACAGCCAATCTAGCATTGACCTGGTAGGAACCGCTGTTGTCAACCCATTGTCGGTATTCAGCACCCTTGAACTCAGAGGCTGGCTTGAACTCTCCAACGCCGAACAGCGCGTCCAATTCATCGACCGGGCTCTTTTCGCTTCGAGGCTTCGCCTGGTCAGGCAATTTCGGCGATTCATCGCTCGCGTCAACCTTGGGAGCAGGAGATTTGGAAGCCTCGGGAGATTTCCCAAACAAGCTGTCAATGAATGCGTCGTCCTCATCCACGGGTAACGCATTGGATTTCTCATTCAACAAGTCAACTTCAATATTGATCGGCTTGCCAAAAAGATCGTCAATCGACGGCTCTGCCGCGGGCTTGTCTTTGGTTTTGAACACATCGTCGGCAGTATCAGAAGGCTTTGACTCAACCGAATTAGCAGCCTCTGGTACCGCTGGCTTTGGGTCTCCGAACAAGTCGTCAATCGGCTCTGCGGTTACCGGTGCAGTCGGCTTTGGATCCGACCCGAATAGCTCGTCAACCGGTGCAGCCGCGGCCGGGGTAACAGGTTTTGGATCCGACCCAAACAGATCGTCAATCAGTGGCGGAGCGACAGGTGTCTCAGGCTTTGAATCCGCGCCGAACAAGTCATCTTTGGGTGCAACGGTCTCGCCAGCAACTGGTTTCGGGTCCGTTCCGAATAGATCGTCAACCGGTGCAGGTGTGACCGGTGCAGGTGTGACTGGTGCCTCTGGTTTCGGATCCGATCCGAACAAATCGTCAATCGTTGAGTCTTTAGGCTTGGGCTCCTCTGTTTTGACCTCCGGTTGCTTAGTATCCGGTGCAAAGGGATTCAAAACGGGCGGCGTTGACTCTAAAACAGGTTTTAGTTCAGGCACTACCGGTACAAGTTCCGCAATCGGAGCTTTCTCCACCACGGGTGCTGGCGCCTCAACCACTGGCGCCTCGACCACTGGCGCCTCAACCACTGGCGATTGCGGTACCACAGGGGCCGGAGTGGACTCTACGACCGACGGAACCACGGACTGCATGGCGGATTCGGGCGTCTCAACGGTGGGAGAAACACCTCCGGTAGCGTGTGGCACGCTAGGCATGGAGTCGCAACCAAGAGTCACCGTGGGACAAGCAGGTTGACCCATGACGACACAGGCCGCTGACGGCACCATGATACTGCTCATTTCGCATGAAATGATGGGATCACAGCAGTCAATTGCCGTTGTTTTGCAGGCGTCGCGGTGCAAAAGCCGATCCATCCAGCGTCCAGCAGAAACAGGACTGAAGGTGACGAGCGTGCACATTGTTGCAACCATCGCCAGTCGAACCCAATACGTGAACGGCTTGGACATGAACCAAACTCCTCTATAGGAAACTTGAACGCATCAAAAAAGGGGATTAGCCAGTGTATCCGGCAAAACAGCTTCAATCGTAATTGACCCAACCAAAACCTGCAAGGAATTTGTAGCGAATGGGCAAAGCCAAACGCTTCGGCGAAATGGAACTTCGGAAGAAGTCTGGGGGCAATCTGTTACTCATTCCCCAAATCCTCTAGATTCTTGTCAATCGAGGTTAGAAACTCCGAAATTGCCGACTTTCCGTTTTAATACAACAGCCTGGGGTCCACCGGACATGACCAATAGTTTCCTGAAACCGCAAGTCGGAAGCTGGTCCTTGGAGCGAAAGTGCCTTTTATTTCTTGGCCTAGCCCTGCTTGCCTCGTTGCTGCTTGCCTTTTACGCGGTTCAAGTCGTAGCCTCACAGCTTGTCATGGAAACAACCCGCCAAACGGCACGAGACTATGCCAAATTGGTCATTGGGTGGAAGCACATTACGATCGACTTCAAACCAAGTGCGCAGACCGGTGCCATGAACTCTCCGTCTGTAGAACTTACGCGTTCCCCGTCCACGGAGCATCGAACCAGGGTTCTTGAAACGCTTCGCGGTTTCATGCTTAAGTCCCGTTACGAGTACGAAATCCTCCGCATCGAAGATCTTTTGGAGCATGAATTCCTCAATGCCCCATTTGCTACGGATAAGCGAGACCTAGAAAAGATCAACTGGATCCATTCTAAACTCGCAGAAAAGGACAGTATTGCTGCCGCCGAAGCAAAGCAAGCCGAGGAAAAAGCGGCTGCCTCAGCGCCACTATCGACTGAGCCTAATTTGCAGACTGCAAACTCACCTGAATCCATTTCATTAACAGCTCCGTTAACCGGTGCGGCTTCCCACACGTTCCAGGAAGATCATTCTTCCGATTCGTACTACTACTATCATCCAATCGAATTTGAAAAAATCTGTCTACGCGAATGCCACATTTCAAAATCCACCTCGATGGCGTCTTCCACCACACCGTCGCTCAATCCCTTTCGCGTTATGAAAATCAAAATGCCATATGCTGATACGCAAGTCTCTAGCATGTGGACGTATGCGGTTCTTAGCTCGATTGCGATTTGTACTCTCGCGCTGTCACTGTTCTTCATTCATTGGATTCTCAAACGACTGGTCATCCGTCCGCTTAGCTATATGAAGCAGGTCAGCGAAGAGATCACTTTAGGGGACACGAAACTACGATTCTCGGTCGATACCGAAGATGAATTTCACGAATTGTCCGAATCTTTCAATCGAATGCTTCGGCACATGACCGAAACCCAGGAACAACTTCAAGCCGTGAATGTCGAAAAGGATTTGCGCGTCGACGACTTGGCAAGGGTTAACCTCCAGCTTTTCGAGGCGAATCGGCTTAAAGGTGAGTTCCTTGCCAACATGAGTCATGAGCTGCGAACACCACTCAATAGTATCCTTGGGTTTAGCGAAGTCCTGCAGGGATTTGAATCCCTGACTGACAAACAGAGACGATACGCATCCAACATCCAAAGCAGTGGCCGTCTACTTTTGGACATGATCAACGACATACTCGACTTGGCCAAGGTTGAGGCCGGAAAAATGGAGGTTCGGCCGACCGAATTCTGCATACTGTCGGTAATTCACTCCCAGTGTGAGATCGTGATGAAAATGGCGGAGGACAAAAACATCGATCTGCGGGTTGACTCAAGCAAGTCGGAGATGCGCATTCGGCAAGACCAAGGCAAAGTGCAGCAGATCTTGACGAACTTGTTGTCCAATGCAATCAAATTCACTCCAGAGGGTGGTCTGGTGACCGTGTTTTGCGAGTGGCAAAACCAGGACGAACTGCTGCTGTCTGTGGCGGATACTGGCGTCGGCGTGGCTTCTGGAGACTTCGAGATCATTTTCGAGAAATTTAGACAGGCAAAAGGAGTTACTGGCAACGATGGCCTGACTCGGGAACATTCCGGAAGCGGGCTAGGTCTTTCGATTGTGCGAGAGCTTTGCCGACTGTTGGGTGGCGACATCAGTTTGACGAGCCAATTGGGGTGCGGAAGTACTTTTTCGGTAGTTCTGCCTCGGGTTTACCGCGATGCAGCACTACTCGCCAGTATCCACGAGAATTTGTAGTACGGGTGTACGAAGGTGTATGAATTGGACGCGTACTTTATTTATCCGCCAAAAACGGGATAATGCCCCTCCAAACGCTTTTCGCAACTTCCCCCAACCAAAGCTTCTGCCTCGCCGATGGCAATCACCTACAAAGACAGCGGTGTCGACCTTGAATTGTATGAACAGTCGATGCAGCGGTTGCCCAGGCTCATGCACCGCACTTTCACGCCACGAGTAGTGCGAAATGAAGGAGGGTTCGCTGGGCTTTATGCCCTCGATTTCACTAAGTCGCTGTTCTCCCGCAACTACCAGGACCCAATCCTTGTCTCCGGAACCGATGGTGTCGGCACTAAACTCAAGGTCGCCATCAAGGCCGGAAGGCATTCCACCGTCGGTATCGATTTGGTTGCAATGTGCGTCAATGATGTCCTGTGCACGGGAGCAGAGCCACTCTTCTTCTTGGATTACGTCGCTATGTCCAAGGACAATCCGCCACTTCTCGAAGCGATTGTACAAGGCATTTCTGATGGCTGTATCGCTGCGGAATGCAGTCTACTAGGCGGAGAAACCGCTATTATGCCAGACTTGTACCAATCCGAAGACTATGATTTGGCCGGCTTTTGTGTTGGAGTAGTAGAAAAAAAGAATCTCATCACGGGACGCGATATTGCAGCCGGTGACGTCATCTTGGGTATCAATTCGTCCGGTGTTCACAGCAACGGCTTCAGTCTTGTACGAAAAGCGGTCTTCGAAAAAGCAGGACTCGATATCGCCAGCTTTGTACCAGAATTAGGTATGACCGTTGGCGACGCGCTTTTGACTCCAACTTTGATCTACAGCAAATTAACCCGCACCGTGCTGACGCACTACAAAGTGAAGAACGTGGTCCACGGCATCGGTCACATTACCGGTGGTGGATTGTTGGAGAACACCGAGCGTATCCTGCCGGCAGATGTGGACTTGATATTCGAAAGAGGCTCATGGAAAATCCTGCCCGTATTTGAATGGATTGCGAAACTGGGTGAAATTGAACAACGAGAGATGGAACATGTGTTCAATATGGGAATTGGCCTAGTCCTCATCGTTAGCCCCTATTACTCAGCCCGCATCAAAACCATGGTCGAATCGCTAGGTTACGATTGTTGGAACATTGGGACCGCACAATCAGGAACCGGAAAAAGCCGCTATTCATCTTGAGCGATCGATTGACTGTCAAAATGTTTGCAGGCGCTCGCGAACGGGTCGGTTCGGACTCCATTGAGATCGAAGTGAACCTTCCGTTATCTGTCCTGCAACTCAAACAGGAGCTAGCGGTTCAATTCGAAACGCTGCGTTCCCTCGTTGAGTTTGGACGGATCGCAATTGAAAATGAGTTTGTTTCCGATTCCACCATCATTGACCAAGCACACAATCATTCTGTGATAGCATTAATACCGCCGGTCAGTGGCGGTTAGAGTCCAACATCACGAGCCATAAATGCAACCATGAGCCAGACACTACAGCAGAGTTTGTTTGAACAGTTAGATGCGATTGTTTTGATCGATTCGCATTCGCATATCAATCCGCATGCGCCGACCTCGACGTCGTTGGCGGATCTGCTGGGCTACCACTATTACACGGAACTGGCGCATTCTTCTGGGATGCCTAAACAGCTCATCGAAGAGCCTGGAATTTCACCCCGCGAAAAAGTGGAAAGGCTTTTCCATCATCTCGGCAATATCAACAATACGGTTCAGTGGTCTTGGTTTGTAGAGCTTTCTCAAGAGCTATTCGGATTCCAAAAGGACGAGATTGATATGTCCAACTGGGAGACCGTTTACGATCTTGCCGAATCCAAAATGCAGGAAGCCGACTGGGAGACCCAAGTGCTTACAGCCAGCAAGGTGGAAAAGGTGTTTTTGACCAACGATTTCGATGATCCCTTGGAAGGTTTTGACTCCAATCGCTACGTTCCGTGCTTGAGGACCGATGACCTGGTGTTCCATTTAGCTCAACCGAAAGTTCGCGAACGCCTCCAATCCGCTTCGGGCCGAACGGCCACGAATCTATCGGACTTGAAACAATCGCTGGACGTGCTCTTTCTGCGATTCAAAGCGAGGGGAGCCAGAGCATGCGCGATTTCGTTGCCTCCCTGGTTCTGCCCAAAAGCCTATTCTGATCAAAGTCATGCCGCCCAGATTGCATTGGATGACCTAGTGCAATGTGGCACCGACGCTTCCGAGGCCAACAAAAAAACCATGGCGGAATGGGTCTTTTGGAAAATCGCGGAATTGGCCGAAGCTTACCAGTTGCCGTTCGATCTGATGATCGGAGTCAATCGACGCGTCTATCCCAACGGTGTTTTTCAAGGGCAGGATCTGTATGACTCGCGAGTATCGCTCATCCAGTACTCTGAACTTTTCAACGCATTCCCGAACCTCCCGTTCCCCATTTCGGTCCTTGCGTCGGTGACCAATCAAGAACTCGTCGACTACGCCTGGATCTTCCCCAATGTTTTGACGCATGGGCATTGGTGGTACAGCAATACACCCAACTACATCCGGCACGATCTTCGAGGCCGAATCGAAGCAATTCCGCGAAACAAGCAACTTGGCTATTACAGCGATGCCTACAAACTGGAGTTTATCCTGCCCAAGTTTCGAATGTACAAACGAATACTTGCCGGCATTTTGGCAGAGGATTTTTGTCGAGGCCAAGGTTGGTCGGAAGACAAAGCACTCGCCTTAGGCAAACAAATCCTCCGAGGCAACGTCGAACAGGTCTTTAATTGCAGAGAAGAATCTTGAAAAAAATCGGACTAGTCGGTTGGCGCGGAATGGTCGGTTCCGTGCTCCTTCAACGCATGATCGAGGAGAATGATTTCGCCCATTGTGAACCCGTGTTCTTTTCGACTTCCAATGCCGGCGGATTTGGACCAAAGATAGGTGGTACTGATACTGGCGAGTTGCAATCCGCGTCCGACATCGCGTCCCTTTCCAAGATGGATGTCATTATCACCTGCCAAGGTGGCGACTACACGAACGAGGTCTATCCAAAGCTCCGATCGACCGGTTGGACGGGCTATTGGATCGATGCAGCCTCATCGCTGCGAATGAAAGACGATGCAATCATCATTCTGGATCCGGTGAACGATCGAGTGATCCGCGACGGCCTTGCAAAAGGAATCAAGACGTATGTTGGCGGCAACTGCACCGTATCGCTAATGCTCATGGCCATGCATGGATTGTTTCAAAACAATCTCATTCAATGGATGACCAGTATGACTTACCAAGCGGCCTCGGGGGCCGGCGCCAAAAACATGCGCGAGTTGATTTCGCAAATGGGAGCGGCCCATAAAAGCGTAGCGAGCCTCATTGCCGATCCCGCTTCGGCTATTCTTGAAATCGATCGTCAAGTTGCTGCGACCATCCGTTCGACTGACTACCCGGCCGAACAGTTCGGAGCACCGCTAAACGGCAGTTTGATCCCTTGGATTGACAAGGATCTGGGAAACGGTCAGAGCAAGGAAGAATGGAAAGGGAGCGCGGAGACAAACAAGATCTTGGGACTTTCGCCAGATTCGATTCCGGTCGATGGACTTTGCGTTCGCATCGGAGCGATGCGATGTCACAGCCAAGCGTTGACGATCAAATTAAAGCAGGACGTACCAATGGATGAGATCGAAGACATGCTCGGCAAAGCCAACCCATGGGCCAAAGTTGTTCCAAACGAAAAGTCCGCATCCATGCATCAGCTGACTCCGGCAGCCGTTACTGGCGGACTGGTTTGCCCAATTGGTCGACTTCGCAAACTCTCGTTGGATCCAACACAACCAGGACAATATCTGACCGCTTTTACCGTCGGTGATCAGTTGCTATGGGGAGCCGCGGAACCACTACGGCGCATGCTGCGTATTCTGCTTGAAGGTTAAATCTTCCGGCGTTTAACCCTGCCCTCCCAAGCAGCCGAATCGGATTTTGCGAACCATCTCAGTGCCAAGGTAATTGCATCGGCCAATCGCTCAGTGCCGAACACTCAGAGGCTGTGATTTTAACTCGATGGCCTCCGACTCGCTGACTACACCGGCCATGTCGTACTCGACTGTGTTGCGTTTTACTCGACATAATTCAAGATAAGCAACCGCGTCGGCTTTTTCCGCGCCGAGGACTTCCTGAATAGCTGCAATCGTTCGGAAATGTTGAAGTAGCTTTTCTGGACGGTATCCTGACGCATGCAACAGAACAGTGCAGAGCTTGAGCACGGCATTGTAAGCAATGCCAAATTTCCAATCGCACGACAAGTCTTTCGAAATAGCATCGTTCAAGTCACGATCGACGATCGAAAACAGCCCTTCGATCTCGTTCCGACTGGATTTATGCGGTCGAAGCCAACCGTTGTTTTGCCATTCAGTTAAGGTCATCCTCACTCCCAACGAGAAACTGCTTGGGCTGCTTGCAAATGGATGAAACGAAATGATCACGGTTCATTTTCCGTTTCGAAAACTCAATCGCCTTCATCACATGCGGATTGATCTCGCGACCAATTCGGGCTGAAACGCCAGTTAACCTTTTTACGATTTCTCGTAGACCGATCTCACCGATAATCATCACGTCAACATCGCTTTCGATTCGCTCGGTTTCAGCCGCAACAGACCCGAAGACGAATGCAACGTCGATACCTTTCTTGCCAATGGCTTGGCGAAGGATTTCGATCGATTCCTTTGACTTTCGCACTAATCCAACAAGCTCATTAAAAAATGGATGATCTGAATTCGCGCGAACATAAGTGCGATTTCCATCCTTGGTTGCAACAAGTATTCCGAGATCGCTCAATCGTTTGGCTTCCCGTTGTACTGCAGAAAAGTTGCAATCAATTGTGCGGGCCAATTCACGAAGATGTATTGGCTGAGCGCCGACCGAAAACAATCGACAGACGATCTTGGCCTTCA
>Ga0105048_10010675_pt1 | contig 14542 bp, 9 predicted proteins | sample MAT05_FD_78382 | JGI IMG/M metagenome (GOLD analysis project Ga0105048, IMG submission 78382) | Freshwater microbial communities from Lake Fryxell liftoff mats and glacier meltwater in Antarctica - MAT-05 | ecosystem: Environmental > Aquatic > Freshwater > Ice > Liftoff microbial mat | place...
CGTCAACCTGCTGGGCAGCGGCACGATCCTGCGCGAAAGCATGGAAGCAAGCAAGCTGCTCGAAGCCGAATGGGGCGTGGCCGCCAACGTCTGGAGCTGCCCGAGCTTCAACGAACTGGCGCGCGACGGCCAGGACTGCGAACGCTGGAACCTGCTGCACCCCACTGAAGCCCCGCGTGTGCCTTTTGTGGCGCAGCAACTGGGTGCACACGCCGGCCCGGTGATTGCGTCCACCGACTACATGAAGAACTACGCGGATCAGATCCGCGCCTTCATGCCGCGCGACAAGGGCGTCAGCCGAACTTTCAAAGTGTTGGGCACCGACGGTTTCGGCCGCAGCGACTTCCGCAGCAAGCTGCGCGAGCACTTCGAGATCAACCGCCATTACATCGTGGTGGCGGCGCTGAAGACGCTGGCCGACGAAGGCACGTTGCCGGCCACCAAGGTGGCCGAGGCGATTAAGAAGTACGGCATCAATGCCGACAAGATCAACCCGCTGTACGCATAACAACACGACGGAGACAAGGCATGGCGCTCGTGGAAGTCAAGGTCCCGGACATCGGCGACTTCAAGGAAGTGGAAGTCATCGAGCTGATGGTCAAGCCCGGTGACACGGTGGTGGTCGATCAAAGCCTGCTGACGGTGGAGTCGGACAAGGCGTCGATGGAGAGCCCGTCTTCGGCGGCGGGCGTGGTGAAGGAGCTGAAGGTCAAGCTCGGCGACAAGGTGGCGATGGGCACGCTGGTGTTGATGCTGGAGACGGCCGGCGGCGCTGCCGCAGCAGCTGCTGCAGCGCCCGCTGCAGCGCCCGCTGCAGCCGCACCCGCACCCGCAGCCGCACCCGCAACACCTCCAGCCCCGGCTGCAGCGCCTGCGCCTGTTGCAGCTGCAGCGCCTGTCGCTGCGGCAGTGGCCGCCAGCGGCCCGGTCGAAGTGGTGGTGCCCGACATTGGCGACTTCGACGAAGTCTCCGTCATCGAGGTCTTCGTCAAGGCCGGCGACGCCGTGAAGGTGGAGCAGAGCCTGGTCACGGTCGAGAGCGACAAGGCGTCGATGGAGATCCCATCTTCGCACGCCGGCACCGTGCAGCAGTTGCTGGTGAAGGTGGGCGACAAGGTCAAGAAGGGTTCGCCGATTGCGATGCTGCTGGGGGCTGCGGTTGCGGCTGCAGCGGCCGCACCGGCTGCAGCGGCCGCACCCGCACCAGCGGTTGCTGCAGCCTCCGCGACAGCGGCTGCCACGGCACCTGCCACCACCGCCGTGCCCGCGCACGATCCGACGGCCAACAAGGGCGCGCTGCCACATGCATCGCCGTCCATTCGACGCTTTGCGCGCGAACTCGGTGTGCCGCTGGCAGAAGTGAAAGGCTCTGGCCCCAAGGGCCGCATCACGCAAGCCGACGTGCAGAGTTTCGTCAAGGGCGTGATGGCTGGCGACGCAAAGACCGAAGCGCAGAAAGCCCAGGCGCCGGCGGCGGCAGTTGCAGGCGGCGGCAGCTTCCCCGGCCTCCTGCCGTGGCCGCAGGTGGACTTCACGAAATTCGGTCCGGTCGAGCGCAAGGACTTGAGCCGCATCAAGAAGATCAGCGGCGCCAATCTGCACCGCAACTGGGTCGTTATTCCTCACGTCACTAACCACGACGATGCGGACATCACCGAGCTCGAAGCCTTCCGCGTGCAGCTGAACAAGGAAAACGAGAAGAGCGGTGTCAAGGTCACGATGCTGGCCTTTCTCATCAAGGCCAGCGTGGCGGCGTTGAAGAAGTTCCCCGAGTTCAACTCATCGCTCGATGGGGATCAACTCGTGATGAAGAACTACTTCCACATCGGCTTTGCCGCCGACACACCCAACGGCCTGGTGGTGCCGGTGATCAAGGATGCCGACAAGAAAGGCATCTTCCAGATCAGCACCGAGATGGGAGACCTGGCCAAAAAGGCGCGCGACGGCAAGATGGCACCAGCCGACATGAGCGGCGGCTGCTTTTCCATCAGCAGCCTGGGCGGCATTGGCGGGCGCTACTTCACGCCCATCATCAACGCACCCGAGGTGTCGATCCTGGGCGTGTGCAAGAGCAGCACCGAACCGCGCTGGGACGGCAAGGCCTTCGTGCCGCGGCTGATCCTGCCGCTGAGTCTGAGCTGGGACCACCGCGTCATCGACGGCGCTTCGGCGGCCCGGTTCAATGCATACCTCGGCAGCATCCTGGCGGACTTCAGGCGAGTGCTTCTTTGAGCACGATTGTTGTTGCCCGCAAGGGCGGCAGCGTCGCCATTGCATCGGACTCGCTCGTGACCTTCGGCGACACGCGCCTGCCGCATGGCTACGAAGCCAACGCGAAGATGTTCACCGTCGCCGGCTCCTGGGTCGGTGCGGTGGGCACTACCGCGCACATGCCGGTGCTGCGCCAGGCGCTGTTGTCGATGCCCAAGGAAGATTTGCAGTTGCATTCCCGTGATGCACTCTTCGACACCTTTCTTCGCCTGCACCCGAAGCTCAAGGAGCGGTTCTATCTCAACACCAAAGAGCAGGACAGCGACCCCTATGAGAGCAGCCAGTTCTCGATCCTGATCGCCAATGCGCACGGCATCTTCGGTGTCGAGAGTTACCGCGAGGTCTTCGAGTTCGACCGCTTCTGGGCCATCGGCTCGGGCCGGCGTTTTGCCCTCGGTGGCATGCACGCCACGTGGGCCAAGGCCAAGACCGCGCGTGAAGTGGCGCAGGCTGGCGTGTTGGCAGGCTGCGAATTCGACACCAGCTCTTCTGGCCCGTTGCGGGTACAGACTTTCAAACTGAAAAGCTAGAGACAACAAGGATCAGGCGTATGGCGCTCATCGACATCAAGGTGCCGGACATCGGCGACTTCAAGGAAGTGGCTGTGATCGAAGTCCTGGTCAAGCCCGGCGACACTGTCAAGCTCGAACAGAGCCTGATCACCGTGGAGAGCGACAAGGCGTCGATGGAGATTCCGTCGTCGTCCGGTGGGGTGGTGAAAGAAGTCAAGGTCAAGGTCGGTGACAAAGTGGCCGAAGGGTCGGTGGTGTTGTCGCTAGAGTCAGGTGCCGAGGTTGTGGCTGCGCCAACGCCGGCTGCCGCACCGGCAGCGGCGCCCGCGCCAGCAGCAGTGCCTGCTGCTGCCGCAGCACCCGCACCCGCACCCGCAACTGCAACAGCCCCTACAGTCTCAAGTTATGCTGGCAGTGCCGACATCGAATGCGACATGCTGGTCCTGGGCGCTGGCCCCGGGGGTTATTCAGGCGCCTTCCGCGCCGCCGACCTCGGCATGAAGACCGTGCTCGTCGAACGATTCCCAGTCTTGGGCGGGGTCTGCCTGAACGTCGGCTGCATCCCCAGCAAGGCGCTGTTGCATGTGGCGTCGGTGATGGACGAGGTGACTCACTTCGCCGACCTCGGCGTTACTTTCGACAAGCCCAAGCTCGACATGGGCAAGCTGCTGGCGCACAAGAACAAGGTCGTCGGCAAGCTGACGGGCGGCCTGGCCGCGATGGCCAAGATGCGCAAGGTGACAGTGGTCACCGGCGTCGGCGAATTTGCCGACCCACACCACTTGAAGGTGACAAGCGCCGACGGCAAGGTGCAGACGATTCGCTTCAAGAGCGCCATCATCGCGGCGGGCTCCGAAGCCGTGAAGCTGCCCTTCCTGCTGACTCCACAACTGCGGGATGACCCGCGCATCGTCACCAGCACGGGCGCCCTGGAACTGCGCCAGAAGCCCGAGCGCATGCTGGTCATCGGCGGCGGCATCATCGGCCTGGAAATGGCCACCGTTTACAGCACGCTCGGCGCGCGGTTGGACGTGGTGGAAATGCTCGACGGCCTGATGCAGGGCGCTGACCGCGACCTCGTCAAGGTCTGGCAGAAGATGAACGCCAAGCGCTTCGACAAGCTGATGCTGAAGACCAAGACCGTCGGCGCCGAAGCCACGAAGGACGGCATCCGCGTCATGTTCGAAGGCCTGGACGGTGTCAAGAGCGAAGGCCTCTACGACCTGGTGCTGCAGGCCGTGGGCCGCACGCCCAATGGCAAGAAGCTGGCGGCAGACAAGGCCGGCGTCATCGTCGGCGAGCGTGGCTTCATCCCGGTGGACGTGCAGATGCGCACCAACGTGCCGCATATCTTTGCCATTGGCGACATCGTCGGTCAGCCCATGCTGGCGCACAAGGCGGTGCACGAATCGCATGTGGCCGCCGAGGTCGCTTCCGGAGACAGCAAGGCGCAGTTCGACGCGCGAGTGATCCCGAGCGTGGCCTACACCGACCCCGAGGTGGCGTTGGTGGGCCTCACCGAAGACGAAGCCAAGGCCAAGGGCATCGCGGTCAAGAAAGGCCTGTTCCCCTGGACGGCCTCAGGCCGCGCGATTGCGAATGGCCGTGACGAAGGCTTCACCAAGCTGCTCTTCGACGCTGCCACTCACCAGATCCTGGGCGGCGGCATCGTCGGCACGCATGCCGGCGACATGATCGGCGAAGTGGCGCTGGCCATCGAGATGGGCGCCGACGAAGTCGACATCGGCAAGACCATTCACCCGCACCCCACGCTGGGCGAAAGCATCGGCATGGCGGCCGAGGCGGCGCACGGCACCTGCACCGACTTGCCGCCGGTCAAACGCTGAAGAGCTGAACGGGCTTCAGGTTCGCCCGTAGAGCCGCCCCAACTCCGCCAACCGTCCTGCATGCCAGGGCTGCACCTGGCTCCACTGAAAGCGCCAGCGCCACCAGCCACTTTCCTGGCCCGGATAGTTCATGCGGCAGTCGGTGGGCAGGGCCAGCACGTCCTGCATCGGGTGCACGGCGGTGTCGGCCACGCTGGCCATGGCCGCGCGAATCAACGTCCAGGGCATGTCGTGGCCGTCGGTGGCCAGGTAGCCGCGGGCCATATAACGTTCATGGTCGGTGGCGGTGGCCCACCAGCCGGCGCTGGTGTCGTTGTCATGCGTGCCGGTATAGACGACGGTGTCGGGTTCGTGGTTGTGCGGCAGGAAGCGGGCCGAAGCGTCGCCCGCAAATGCAAACTGCAGGATGCGCATGCCGGGGAAGCCGAACTTCTTGCGCAGCGCGTCGACGTCGGGCGTGATGACGCCCAGGTCCTCGGCAATGATCGGCATCGGCCCCAGTGCCTTGGTGATGGCCTTGAACAGCGCCTCGCCAGGCCCCGGCACCCATTGCCCCTTGATGGCCGTGGGTTCGTTGGCCGGGATCTCCCAGTAGCCGGCGAACCCCCTGAAGTGGTCGATGCGCACGATGTCCACGAGCTCAAAGGTGCGGCGGATGCGCTCCACCCACCAGGCGAAGCCGTCCTTCGCGTGTTCCTTCCACCGATACAGCGGGTTGCCCCAGCGCTGGCCGGTGGCGCTGAAGAAGTCGGGCGGCACACCGGCCACCACCGTGGGGCGGCCGTGTGCGTCCAGCTCGAACAGGTGCTGGTTGGCCCAGACCTCGGCGCTGAGGTAGGCAATGAAGATCGGCGTGTCGCCAATGATGTCGATGCCCTTGCCGTTGGCGTAGGCCTTGAGCTGTACCCACTGGCGGTAGAAACGCCACTGGCAAAACTGCCAGAAGGCGATGCGCGATGCATGCTGGGCTTGCGCTGCGGCCACCGCGGCCGGGTCGCGTCTGGCGAGCGCGGGTTCCCAGTTGCACCAGTCCTGCCAGCCGCAGCTTTCGCAGATCGACATGAACAGCGCGTAGTCGTCGATCCACGACCGGTGCTGGGCCAGGAAGGCCGCAAAGTCGGCGCGTTGCTCGGCGCTGCCGTCGCTTGCGAAACGCGCGGCCGCAGTCGACAGCCGGTCCATGCGGAAGGGGTATGTGACCGCGAAGTCCACCTTGTCATCGGTCAGCCCCGCCACCGGCACCAGGTCGGCCGCAGCGAGCCAGCCTTGAGCCTGCAACTCCGCCAGGTCGATCAGCAACGCGTTGCCGGCAAAGGCCGAGTTGCTCATGTACGGCGAGTTGCCGGGCCCGATGCCGGCCAGTGGCAACACCTGCCACAGCTTCTGCCCGGCGCCTGCCAGCCAGTCCACGAAGTGATAGGCCTCGCGCCCCAGGTCGCCGCTGCCATGCGGGCCGGGCAGGGAAGTGGGGTGCAGCAAGACGCCGCTGGCGCGGGGGAAGCGCATGGCTCGGTCCTTCGGTTTCAGACGTGTGACGGGTCGCGCAGCAGGACCACGCTGCGGGCGGGCAAGAGGTACTCATCCTGGCCCTGCCAGGTGCTGCGGCCGGTGGCCGCCGTGCTGTCCAGTTCACACACCCATCGGCCAGGGGGCAAGCGGAAGCTGGCGTCCATGTCGCGGCCGTTCAGCAGCAGCAGCAGTGGCGCCTGGGCGCGGCCGGGCGCGCCAATCAAGGCGCCCAGGATGCGCGACATGCGGTTGTTCCAGTGTTCGGGCGCCATCGGCTCGCCGGTGCGGCGCAGCCAGGCCAGGTCATGGCGGCCGCGCGCATCGGGCAATCCGGTGTACCAGCGGCTCCCCAGCGGCTGCAGCGTCTTGCGCAAGCGCAGCAGGTGCGCGGTGTAGTCGATCAGGTCCTGGTCGGCGGCCGCCCAGTCGATCCAGGTGATGGGGTTGTCCTGGCAGTAGGGGTTGTTGTTGCCACTTTGTGAGTGGCCCAACTCGTCGCCCGCAGCCAGCATCGGCGTGCCCTGGGCCAGCAGCACGCTGGCCAGCAGCGCGCGCTTCAGGCGGGCACGGCGGCCGTTGACTTCGGGGTCGGACGTGGGGCCTTCCCAGCCGCAGTTCCAGCTCAGGTTGTGGCCATGGCCGTCGCGGTTGTTTTCGCCGTTGGCCTGGTTGTGGCGCATGTCGTAGCTGACCAAGTCGTTGAGCGTGAATCCGTCGTGGCTGACGATGTAGTTGACGCTTTCCAGCGGCGAGCGGAAGCGCGCCTGGAAGAGGTCGCTGCTGCCGGCCAGGCGCAGTGCAAATTCGCCGCGTGTGCAGTCACCGCCCAGCCAGAAGGCGCGCGCGGTGTCGCGGAAGCGGTCGTTCCATTCGAGCCAGCCGCGGGGGAACTGGCCCACCTGGTAGCCGCTGGGGCCGATGTCCCAGGGCTCGGCGATCAGCTTCACGCCTTGCAGCACGGGGTCTTGCAGCACGGCCTTGAAGAACGGGCCGTCCGGTTCGAAGCCCGTGGTGCCACGGCCGAGCACCGGCGCCAGGTCGAAGCGGACGCCGTCGATGTGGAAGTCCTGCACCCAGTGGCGCAGGCTGTCCATCACCATCTGCAGCACACGCGGGTGGCGGATGTCCACCGTGTTGCCGCAGCCCGACCAGTTTTCATAGCGCTCACGCGCTGCGTCGGGCAGGCGGTACCAGCTGGCGTTGTCCAGGCCGCGCCAGCTGAGCGTGGGGCCGCGCTCGTCGCTTTCAGGGGTGTGGTTGTAGACGACGTCCAGCAGCACTTCGATGCCCGCGGCGTGCAGCCGCTGCACCATCTGCCGGAATTCGTTTCGCACGTCGGCGGTGGCGGCGTAGCGCGGGTCGGGGCAGAAGTAGCCCAGGGTGTTGTAGCCCCAGTAGTTGGGCAGGCCGCGCTCGGCCAGGTGCGATTCGTCCAGGATCTGCTGCACCGGCAGCAGGCTGACGGCGGTGATGCCCAGGCGCTTCAGGTGTGCCAGCGCCGCGTCAGAGGCCAGGCCGGCGTAGGTGCCTTGCTGGCCAGGCGGCACGCCAGGCAGGCGCTGGCTGAATCCGCGCACGTGGGTCTCGTAGATGACGCTGTCGGCCAGCGGCGTAGCGGGCGGGCGGTCGCCCTGCCAATCAAAGTGTTCGTGCACCACGCGCGCCTTGTGGGCCAGCCGCGCGTTGTCATGCGTGTCCATGTGCTGCGGATGGACGCGGTCGGCGCCGAAGTGCGGGCCGCGCCAGTTGAAGCCTCCGGGCGGGCTGAATATCTCGCGCGCCCACGGGTCCAGCAGCAGCTTGTTCGGGTTGAAGCGGTGGCCGCGGTCGGGCCGCCACGGGCCGTGCGCACGCAAACCGTACAACTGCCCGGGCAGCAGGCCGATGACGCGGCCGTGCCAGACATCACCGCTCTGCACTGGGAGCGGCAGGCGTGCGGTTTCTATGCTGCCGCTGTCGTCGAAGAGGCACAGCTCCACTTGCGAGGCGTGGGCCGAAAAGACGGCGAAGTTGACGCCTGGGCCGTGGTCGTCCACGTTGAAGCTGGCGCCCATCGGCCAGGGCCGGCCTGGACCGATGGGGTGCGCGGCACCGAGTCCACTGCCCAAGGTCGCACCCGAGGTCAGGCGGTCCATTCTAGGAACACCGTGGCCAGTGGCGGCACGTTCAGGACGATGGACTCGGCGCGGCCGTGGCTGGGCACCGCCACGCTCTGCGCCGCGCCCAGCGGTGTGCCCACGTTGCTGCCGCCGTAGTGCAGTGAGTCGGTGTTCAGGCGCTCGCGCCACTGGCCGGCAAAGGGCACGCCGATGCGGAACCCCTCATGCACCACGGGCGCAAAGTTGCTCAGCACCAGCATGCATTCCCCATGGCGGCCCTTGCGCACAAAGCTGAGCAGGCTGCGTCTGCTGTCCTGGTGGTCGATCCACTCGAAGCCCGCGCCGCTGAAGTCCCGGCTGTGGAGCGCGGGGCTGGTCTTGTAGAGCTGGTTGAGGTCACGCACGAGTTTTTGCATGCCGGCATGATTGCGGTCGAGTAGCAAGTGCCAGTCCAGGCTCTGGTCGTGGTTCCACTCGGCCTGTTGTGCAAATTCGCAGCCCATGAAGATCAACTTCTTGCCGGGGTGGCCCCACATGAAGCCAAAGTACGCGCGCAGGTTCGCAAACTGCTGCCAGCGGTCACCCGGCATCTTGCCAAGCAGGCTGCCCTTGCCGTGAACGACTTCGTCGTGCGACAGCGGCAGCACGAAGTTTTCGGTGAACGCATAGACGAGGCCAAAGCTCATCTCCCCATGGTGGTGCGGCCGGTGGATCGGGTCGCGCGCCATGTACTGCAGCGTGTCGTGCATCCAGCCCATGTTCCACTTGAAGTGGAAGCCCAGGCCGCCGTCGTAGGTGGGGCGGCTGACGGCCGGGAAGGCGGTGCTTTCTTCGGCCAGAGTGATGGCCTGGGGGCGTTCACCCCCAATCACTTCGTTGCTGCGCTTGATGAAGGCGATGGCCTCCAGGTTTTCGCGCCCGCCGTGCACGTTGGGAATCCACTCACCGGCCTTGCGGCTGTAGTCGCGGTACAGCATCGACGCCACGGCATCCACGCGCAGGCCGTCCACGTCGTAGCGCTCCAGCCAGTACAGCGCGCTGCCGACCAGGAAGTTGCGCACCTCGGTGCGGCCAAAGTTGTAGATGAGGGTGTTCCAGTCGTTGTGGAAACCCTCGCGGCGGTCCGCGTATTCGTAGAGGTGCGTGCCGTCGAATTGCGCCAAGCCGTGGGCGTCACTGGGGAAGTGCGCGGGCACCCAGTCCAGCAGCACGCCGATGCCGGCCCGATGCGCGGTGTCGATGAAGCGGCGCAGGCCCAGAGCGTCACCAAACCGCGCTGTCGGCGAATACATCCCCAGCGTCTGATAACCCCAACTGCCGTCGAAAGGGTGCTCGCTGACGGGCAGCAGTTCCAGGTGAGTGAAGCCCATGTCCTGCACGTAGGGCACGAGCTCAGCAGCCAGTTCGTCCCACGTCAGCCAGCGGTTGCCCGCCTCGGTCTTGCGGCGCCAACTGCCCAGGTGGACTTCGTAGATGCTCATCGGCGCGTCCAGCGCATTGGCGGCCTGGCGTGCAGGTGAGGGCGGCGCCACCGCCGGCATGGCGGCCACGACGCTGGCCGTGGCCGGGCGCAGTTCGCTCCGGCGCGCGTAAGGGTCGGCCTTTTGCGGCAGCACAGCGCCCGCGCTGTCGAGCAGCTCGAACTTGTAGCGCGCGCCACTCAACACGCCGGGCAGGAAAAGTTCCCACACGCCGCATTCGCGGCGCAGGCGCATGGGGTGGCGGCGGCCGCCCCAGAAGTTGAAATCACCCACCACGCTGACGCGGCTGGCGTTGGGCGCCCAGACGGCGAAGGCGGTGCCCGCCACGCCGTCCATCGCGCGGGGTGTGGCGCCCAGAATTTCGTAAGGCCGCAGGTGCGATCCTTCACCCAGCAGCCACACGTCCATCTCACCGAGCACGGTGCCAAAGCGGTAGGGGTCGTCGATCAGGGACTCGCTGCCGTCCTGCCAGCGCACGCGCAACTGGTACCGCCCTGCCGCAGCGGTGGGGCCATCGAAGAGGCCTGCCGCATCAAGCAATGTCAGCGGCCAGGCCCGTGCCCCAGACACCACCTGTGCCGACACCGCACCAGGCAGAAAGGCGCGCACAAAGAGTGCGCCATCTGTGCCGGCGTGCGGGCCCAGCACCGAAAAGGGGTCACGATGACAGCCCAGGCAGACGGCTTCGACGTCGGCCTGGCTCAGCATCCCCGCAGAGGCACTCAAGCTTTGGCTGCCAGGCCCCACACGTCGCGCGCGTATTCGCGGATCGTGCGGTCGGACGAAAAGAAGCCCATGCCCGCCACGTTGGCGATGGCTCTGCGTGCCCAGGCCTGCGGATTGTTGTACAGCACATCGACTCGCGCCTGCGCCGCCACATAACTGTCGAAGTCGGCGAGCAGCATGTACTTGTCGCCGCGCCACAGCAGCGAGTCCACCAGTTCGCGGTAACGGCCGGGTTCGTCAGGGCTGAACTGGCCGCCGCTGATGGCGTCCAGCACCGCCTTGATGCGGGCGTTGGCTTCGTACAGGCGCAGCGGCTGGTAGCCTGCCGCTTGGCTGTCGGCCACCTCTTGGGTGGACAGGCCGAAGATGAAGATGTTGTCGTCACCCACCTGCTGGCGGATCTCGATGTTGGCGCCGTCGTCGGTGCCGATGGTGAGCGCACCGTTCATCGCCAGCTTCATGTTGCCGGTGCCCGATGCTTCGGTGCCGGCGGTGCTGATCTGCTCGGACAAATCGGCTGCCGGCATGATGATCTCGGCCACCGAAACGCCGTAGTTCGGCACGAAGACGAGCTTGAGTCTGTTGCCGATCCGCGGGTCGTTGTTGATGACGCTGCCCACGTCATGGATGAGGCGGATGATGTTCTTGGCCGCTGTGTAACTGCTGGCAGCCTTGCCGGCGAAGATCACGGTGCGCGGCGTCCACACCGCACCGTTCAAACCCGTCGGGTCGGCCAGCATGGCCTCGTAGCGCGCCACCACCTGCAGCACGTTCAGCAACTGGCGCTTGTATTCGTGGATGCGCTTGACCTGCACGTCGAAGAGGCTCGCCGGGTCCACCATCACACCGGTGGTGGCGCGGATGTGCTCGGCCAGGCGCGCCTTGTTGGCGTGTTTGACGGCCATGAAGGCGCTGCGAAAGTCTTCGCGCTCTGCGTGCGGCAGCAGGCGCTTGAGTTGATCCAGGTCGAGCCGCCAGCCGCTGCCGATGCTGCTGTCGATCAATGACGCCAGACTCGGGTTGGCTTGTGCCAGCCACCGCCGTGGCGTCACGCCGTTGGTCATGTTGGTGAAGCGCTCGGGCCAGAGGCTGGCGAAGTCGGCGAAGATGGTCTTCGTCAGCAAGTCCGAGTGCAGCGCCGACACGCCGTTGACCTTGTGGCTGCCGACGATCGACAGGTGCGCCATGCGCACGCGGCGTTCACCGCGTTCGTCGATGAGCGACAGGCCGCGCAGGAATTCGTTGTCGCCCGGCCGGTGTGCGGCGGCTTCGGCCAGGAATTCGGCGTTGATGCGGAAGATGATTTCCAGGTGCCGCGGCAGCACCTGCTGCATCAGCGACACCGGCCAGGTCTCCAGCGCTTCGGGCATCAGTGTGTGGTTCGTGTAGCTGAAGACCTTCTTCGTCACCGCCCAGGCCGCATGCCAACCAAAGCCGTTCTCATCCACCAGCAGGCGCATGAGTTCAGCCACGCCGATGGCCGGGTGGGTGTCATTGAGGTGGATGGCCACCTTGTCCGACAGGTTGGCGAATGCGCCGCGTCCGCCACCGTTTTCAGCCTTGTGGCGCGCCAGGATGTCCTGGATGGACGCGCTGGTGAAGAAGTATTCCTGTCGCAGCCGCAATTCGCGCCCAGCCGGAGTGCTGTCGTTGGGTAGAGCACCCAACTGATGTTCTCGTATTCGTTCTTGAATTCGGCTGCGCGGGCGTAGTCACCGCTGTTGAAGGCATGCAGGTCGATCTGGCTTGGCGCCACGGCCTTCCACAGCCGCAGTGTGCTGACGCGCGATGTGCCGTGCCCGGGGATGACCATGTCGTAGGCCTTGGCGTTGACCTCGCCCGCGTGGCGCCAGGTGGGCACCAGGCTCGGGTCGGCAGCGGGTTCGACCCAACCGCCGAACCGCACGGGATAGTGGACGCCCGAACGCGGAAACTCCCAGGGCGTGCCCTCTTCGAGCCACGGGTCTGGGTACTCAACCTGGCGGCCATCCTGGATGCTCTGTTTGAACATGCCGAATTCGTAGCGGATGCCGTAGCCGAAGGACGGCAACTCCACCGTCGCCATGCTGTCCAGGAAACACGCCGCCAACCGGCCCAGGCCGCCGTTGCCCAGGGCCGCGTCGGCTTCGGTGGCGGCCAGGTCTTCTAGCGTGGCGGCGTGGGCGCGTGCGGCCTGGCCCATGTCGCCCTTCAAGTCCAGGGCGGCCAGCGCGTTGGACAGCGTGCGGCCGATCAGGAATTCCATCGACAGGTAGTACACGCGGCGCGCCTTGGCGGCGCGGTCTGCGCTGTCGCAGACCACCCAGCGTTGGGACAACTGCTCTCGTGCAACCTGCGCCACCGCGTGCATGATCTCCGTGTGCGTGGCGGTTGCCGGGGCAGCGCCCACGGTGTGCAGCAGGTGGTGCTGCACAGCCCTGTCGGCGGCAACAACAGTTGCGTTGGCAGGCAGCGTAGCGGAAGTGGAGTTGGGGTTTTGGGCGTGTGGCATTGCAGTGGCTGGCCCGCAAGAAGGGGACACTTGCGGGGAAACTGGCAGGATCGCCGATGCTTGGGAGTGTGTCCGAACGGCTGCTGCCGCGTCAATGTGAAATGCCAAAGCCGAGATGTAGTTTGGCTACATCTGCGCTTTCTGCCCATCCAAGATAGACTGGAGGGCGCCGGCGGAGGATGGTGGGATCAGTATATTTATCAATTGTCTAAGAGCGTTTTTTGATGTGATACTTTCAATTGTGATTGGACGATCCTGCGCTGGTCTTCAGCAAACGGCTGAGGATCTCGAGGTAATTTTCTTGCGCCGAACCCATCAAGGACCTTGAATGAAACCGATCGATGTGGCCCAGGGCCTTGATCTTCCCCGACGGGCCGTGGCCTTGGTGCTGGCCGGCGGGCGCGGCAGCCGGTTGAAGAACCTGACCGACACGCGCGCCAAGCCGGCCGTTTACTTCGGCGGCAAGTTTCGCATCGTCGATTTCGCGCTCTCCAACTGCATGAATTCGGGTATCCGCCGCATCGGCGTCATCACCCAATACAAGAGCCACAGCCTGCTGCGCCACCTGCAGCGCGGCTGGGCCTTCCTTAAAAGCGAAATGAACGAGTTCGTCGATCTGCTGCCAGCGCAGCAGCGGGTGGACGAAGAAAGCTGGTACCGCGGCACGGCAGATGCCGTTTACCAGAACCAGGACATCCTGGCCGCCTACCGCGCCGACTACGTGGTGGTGCTTGCCGGCGACCACATCTGCAAGCAGAACTACGCGCTGATGCTGGCCGACCACGTGGCGCTGGGGCGCGAATGCACGGTCGGTTGCATCGAGGTTTCGCGCAATGAAGCCATGGCTTTCGGTGTGATGGCCATCGACGAAGAGCGCCGCATCACCGCCTTCGTTGAAAAACCCGCCGACCCGCCCACGCTGCCCGGCAAGCCCGACCGCAGTCTGGCCAGCATGGGCATCTACATCTTCAATGCGCGCTACCTGTACCGCGAGTTGGAGCGCGACATGGCGGATCCGAACTCCAGCCACGACTTCGGCAAGGACATCATCCCGCGCATGGTCATGGCGGGCGATGCCGCCGCCCACCCTTTTGAGTTGAGCTGCGTCGGCGGCAAGCCAGGCCTGCCGCCCTATTGGCGCGACGTGGGCACGATCGACGCTTACTGGGACGCCAACATCGACCTCACTGCCACCGACCCGCTGCTGAACCTGTACGACACCGACTGGCCGATCTGGACTTACCAGGCGCAGCTGCCGCCGGCCAAGTTTGTGCACAACCAGGACGACCGCCGCGGCATGGCCATCGAGTCGATGGTGTCGGGCGGCTGCATCGTGTCGGGCGCGGTGTTGCGCTCGGTGCTGTTTTCGCAGGTGCGGGTGCATTCGTACTCGCAGGTGCACTGGAGCGTGTTGCTGCCCGGTGTGCAAGTGGGTCGCCATGCGCGCATCACCAAGGCAGTGATCGACCGCGACTGCGTCATCCCCGACCACCTCGTGATCGGTGAAGACGCGGTGGCAGACGCCGCGCGCTTTCATCGCACCGAATCCGGCATCACGCTGGTGACGCGCGACATGCTGCGCAATCTGGGCTGAGGCGGGGACGCC
>Ga0105048_10010678_pt1 | contig 14539 bp, 16 predicted proteins | sample MAT05_FD_78382 | JGI IMG/M metagenome (GOLD analysis project Ga0105048, IMG submission 78382) | Freshwater microbial communities from Lake Fryxell liftoff mats and glacier meltwater in Antarctica - MAT-05 | ecosystem: Environmental > Aquatic > Freshwater > Ice > Liftoff microbial mat | place...
CCAACATCCCGAACTCGCCGCCTGACATCCGCCAAGCCAGCACCATTAGACCTCAGGAATGAGGGGTCCTTTTTCGACGCCGATCACCCCGCTAACGGGGTCCATTTTCCACGCCGATCCACAAGTCCCTACTGGGGCTCCAGCATTGCCAGCGTCGATTTCGCGATGCGTGCAACCACGTTCGGACGCGGGTCAACGATTTCAGCAATGTCGTACTCGATGGATGAGCTGAGCAGCAGCGCAATCTCGCTATCGCTGAGCCCGTAGCGCTTCTTCAGCCATTGAGCCATTCCGGTCGTCGCACGCTGCAGTGATGCATCCAGCCAGTTCTCGATTCCTGTGACCATCACGTATTCAGCGTCTTCCAGCCAAACCTGCTGCAGGGCATCGCCCTTGATCAGCTCGACCGTGAAGTCGACATCGAGCGATGTCTCCAGTCCCTGCCCACTGATCTCGCCATCGCCCTGCAGCGTATGGCCGTCGCCGAGCGACAGCAGCGCGCCCGCGTTCCACACCGGAATGTAGAGCGTCGCGCCTTCACGCACGCGGTCGTAGTCCATATTGCCGCCATGGAAGGCAACGTCGCCAGCCATCAGCGCCTGGTTGAACATCGGCGCCACGCCGATCGAACCGATCATCGGGTTGAGCGGCAGCTCAAGACCGGCAAGCTTGTCCGTCGGCGCCTGCGGCCGCGCCATGCCGCGCTCGCGATCCAGCACCCACGTCCTGTTCCATCCCGGCGTCCGTGTTTGCACCGTCCCCGGAAGCAGCGCTCGGCCATCCAGCCCGGAAGACGCCATGACGCGGTATCGCGATTGAGCCGAACCTTGTTCAGCTTCACGACCAGCGTGTCCCCGGGGTTGATGCGCAACGCAGGCGCGTGACGTGCCGAATACTGCAACACGAATGTCGTCGGATTGAAGTCGTGAACCACCGGCGCCCGCGTCGCGGTCGAAGGACGGGCCCCGGCGATTGTGACGGGCACGCCGTAGAGAACCCCCTGCCCCGACAGCACCCCGCCCTTCACACCGAGCGACAATTTCCCAACGGGCCTTACGCCGCGCGCGACGTCCAGTTGCGCGACGCCGTTCGCCAGTGCGCCTTTCAGCGTCAGTGGAAAATAGCGATTTTCGTCCAGCGGGCCCGACGAGCCCTCAACAGCATTGCCCGTCTGGGCCAACGTCATTTCAGCGGCTGACGATCCGTTCGCGAACGATGCAGTGACGTTCCACTTGCCATCAATGGCGGCAGGCTGGGCATCGCTGATCTGGACGCAAGCCGTGATGAACAGGGTAAGGAGAAGGCCAAAAACAAAGCGCATCGCCATACTCCACACGCACGAACACGTTCGCGGAGATCACTCCCCTCGCGCGCGGATCTGCTCGAGCGAAATCTTCCCACGCACCAGCAGGCTGTAGTCATCGGCCAGTGTGCCGGTGATGTTGCCCGGCTTGTAGTGATGCCCTGCCATCTCGGCCACCGGCGTCACTTCCGCCGCCGAGCCGGTGATAAAGCATTCGGAGAAGCTGGAGAGTTCTTCCGGCGTGATGTGGCGTTCAATCACTTCGAAGCCACGTGCGCGCGCCAGCTCGATCACGGTCTGGCGCGTCAGGCCGTTCAGGAAGCAGTCTGGCGTCGGCGTATGGATGGCACCGTCCCTGATCAGGAACACGTTGGCGCCGGTGAGCTCGGCGACATAGCCGCGATAGTCCAGCATCAGCGCGTCCGAGAAGCCCTCGGCCTCCGCCTTGTGCTTGGACATGGTGCAGATCATGTAGAGGCCGGCCGCCTTGGCCGCCGACGGGATGGTGTCCGGCGACGGGCGCTTCCACTCCGACATAGTGACCCGGATGCCCTTGTTCTTGTCGGCGAAGTAGTTGCCCCAGTGCCAGACGGCCACGCAGGTGCGGATCGACGCCTGCTGCGCCGAAACACCCATCATCTCCGAACCGCGCCAGGAGAACGCCCGGATATAGCAATCCGACAGGCCGTTCTTCTCCATGACCTCCAGCTTTATCCGGTCAAGCTCCGCCACCGGCACCGGGCACTTGTAGCCCACCAACTCCGCCGACTTGTGCAGCCGCTTCGAGTGGTCGTTCGACCGGAAAACCTTGCCCTCATAAGCGCGCTCGCCCTCGAACACGCAGGAGCCGTAGTGCAGCGAATGCGTGAGTACGTGGATTTTGGCGTCCCGCCACGGCACCATCTGGCCGTCCAGCCAGATCCAGCCATCGCGATCGTCGTAAGGGACAAAACTGGAAGAGGGAGCAGCCATTGTTATTTCCTGGACGCCACGTGCGTTGCTGGGCCTGATCCTTATGATCAAGGCTCCGGGATGAGCTTGAGTTTCGCGTCCTGACCTCTCATTGTCCGTTCGTGGCCATGCCTGTCAACCGACCCCATCCCGTATCCCTCCCTTCCGGCGGCGCATCGTCCACCGGCGACGGACGGCTGTACCTGCGCGACCAGGACCTGAACGAGGGCGCGGCCCTTATCCGGGCGGCCGCGCGCAAGCTGGCCCAACTCACCGAAGCGGTCGGAATGGCCGCGAACATTTCCTCGCCCGAGATGGATATCCTGCAGGAAATCCATGACCTCGGGCCGATGGATGTGGGCGATCTTCGCATGCGTCTAGGCGCTCCCAAGCAATCCCTTGCCCGCAACCTCAACCAGCTCGAGGCCCGCGGCCTGCTGACACGCGAGACCGATCCGCGCGACCGCCGCCGCCGCCTGGTCACGCTGACGCCGCCCGGCGCGTCGTTCGCCAGGGAGGCGACAGAGCATCGCAGGGAGATTCTGCGGCAGGCCTTCCTCGCCGCCGGCCCGGAGGCCGTCACGGGCGCGCGGCGCATGCTCGCAGACCTGCTCCGGCTCAGGGGCGACAATTGACCCAGCGCACCGGCCACATCCTGGCGGTCGATGACGACGACCGCCTGCGCGACCTCCTGAAGCGCTATCTGACCCGCGAAGGCCACGACGTAACTGTCGCGCGCGACGCGGCCAGCGCACGGAAGCTGATGTCGACCATGGCGTTCGATCTCGTCGTGCTCGACGTGATGATGCCGGGCGAGGACGGTCTGTCGCTGCTGAAGCACATGCGCGAACAGCGCTCGGAAACGCCTGTCATTCTCCTGACCGCCCGCAGCCTTCCGGCCGAGCGCATCGAGGGCCTGAAGCTCGGCGCCGACGACTACCTGCCAAAACCTTTCGAGCCAGAAGAACTCGCGTTGCGCATAACGTCCGTGCTCAAGCGCATGACACCGGACACCCCGATCAAAGAGATCAAACTGTCCGGCATGATTTTCCATGTCGGCAAGGGCGAGCTTCGCAAAGATGGCCGCCTTGTTCGGCTGACGGAAAGCGAGACGCAGCTTCTGTCGATACTCGCGGGGCGCGCGGGGGCTCCTATTTCGCGGCATGAACTCGCAGTGCTGACGTCAGCGGGCGTCGAGCGGTCTGTCGATGTGCAAGTCACCCGCCTGCGTCGCAAGATCGAGCGTGATCCGCGCGAGCCGGTCCATCTGCAGACCGTGCGCGGCGTCGGCTACCGGCTGACGGGCGACTGACATGCGCCTGCGAGACTATACTCCGCGAGGCTACCAGGCCCGTCACATCCTGATCCTCATCGTCCCGATGATCATCTTCGTCGTGTCGATGACGCTGTTCTTCTTCTACACGCATGTCGAGCAGGTGAATGCCAAGCTTTCGCGGGGCGTCGCCGAAGAAATTTCCTTCCTTGAAGAACAGCGGATAAAATCGCCAGAGACATGGCCGCAGCTGACAGAGAGTTTCCAGCGGCAGGGCATGATGGCCGTGAGCTTCACCCCGGGGGTGAAGCAGCTGCAAATTCCACCAGGCAGCGAATGCTGCATTGAACTTGCCAGTGAATTGGCGATCAGCTTCCCCCGCAGCGAGATCGCCTACCGCTACCTGCCCGGCGACCAACTGACCGTGCGGATGCTCATGCCGGATGGCGTGCTTGAAGCCCGCATGGACCGCAAGCGCGTGATCATCATCACCGCGCACATTTTCATTGTCTGGACCGTGGCGTTCAGCATTCTCCTGCTGGTCACGTCGTATCTCTTCCTGCGCAACCAGGTGCGATCGATCCTGCAGCTGTCCTGGGCGGCAGACGCTTTCGGTCGTGGCGAGGATGTACCGAACTTCAAACCGTCCGGCGCGATCGAAGTGCGAAAGGCCGCGCGATCCCTGCTCCGCATGCGCAATCGCATCCGCCGCTACGCCGACCAGCGCACCGCCATGCTCGCCGGCGTCAGCCACGACCTGCGCACGCCGCTCTCACGCCTCAAGCTTGAACTCGCTCTGGCGCCGAAGGACTACGACATCGGTCCCGCCAAAAAAGACATCGACGAGATGGAGCGGATGCTGGACGGCTATCTCGCCTTCGCGCGTGGCGAAGAAGGCGAACAGCCGTTGCAGAGTGATCTGGCCGCCATTGCGCGCGAAGCTGTCTCGGCCGCCAGCGCCCGGACAAGCCTCGAGCTTGTGACGCCAGCGCCGGTCTCCATGCGCTTGCGGCCACTCGCCATGAAGCGCGCTATCTCCAACCTCGCCAACAACGCGGCCGACCATGGCAAACGCGTCCGTGTGACTGTGACATCTGCGTCCGGCGAGGCTGTTGTGATCGTCGAAGATGACGGGCCAGGCATACCGCAGGAGTTCTACGAGGACGCGTTCCGCCCCTTCAGCCGCCTTGACGCCTCGCGCAATCAGAACGTCTCCGGCGTAGGCCTTGGCCTCACCATTTCCCGCGACACGGCTCGCGCACACGGTGGTGATGTCACGCTTGGAAAATCAGAACTCGGCGGCCTGCGCGCCACCATCCGCCTGCCACTGGACCGCGAACGGCCCAAGGGCATGGGCGAGGAAGAAGACTAAGCTTTCTTCTTCTCCGCCTCTTTGGCCAACTCTGCGCCGCGCTTCACCGCAGCATCAACCGCCTTGCGCATCAGGTCGCCCATGCCGCCTGGCGCCATCAGCACATCGAGCGCCGCCGCCGTCGTGCCACCGGGAGACGTCACCTGCTTGCGCAGTTCCGAAGGCGGCTCGGAAGCCTCGCCCAGCAAGGCCCCCGCGCCGATAATCGTCTCGCGCGCCAGCGCGTTCGCATCAGCCTCGTGAAGCCCCGCCGAACGCCCGGCTGCCGCGAGCGCCTCGACGAGCAGGAACACGTAAGCAGGTCCAGAACCTGACACGGCAGTCACCGCATCCATCTGCGTTTCTTTCAACGGCCCGACGACCAACCCAAGCGGCTCGAGGAGGCTGGCGGTCAGTTCTGCTTCGTCATCGTCGCACGCGTCCGACATCGCAAAGCCTGTAGCGCCCATGCCGATTGCGCCCGGCGTATTCGGCATCGCGCGTACAACCATCGGACAATCAAGCGCGTCCGCAATTCGTGAGATCGTGACGCCCGCCATGATGGAGATCGTCAAGGTTTCAGGCCCGACCCATGCCTTGAGCGCATCGGCGGCAGCGGCGAAGCCCTGCGGCTTGATCGCGAGAATGAGCAGGTCAGCAGGTTCGGGCTTGGGGTTGAGCGCGATGAAACCGGCTTTCCCCGCTTCCTTCACATCATCGACGGGCGCAGGTTCGACAACCGAAAGCTTCGACAGGCCCGCGCCGGCCAGATCGCCCAGCCACCCACGCGCCATCGCAGAGCCCATGCGGCCCGCGCCAATCAGAACGGCATGCTTGAGCCGCGAACTTCTTGGCGCGGCCATGTGGATCAGGCCTCGCCGGCCGTCTCGAACGCGACAGCAGCCACGGCTTCTTCCGCCGACTTGCCGGCCCACACGACAAAATTGAACGCCGGCAGGAACTGGTCGGCAGCATCAAGGGCCGCCGCGAGAATGGCGGCGATCTCGCCCGGATCAGGCGAAATACGATCAAGCATCGGGATGGTGTGGCGGAACACAGCCACGCCATCATCGGTCCAGTAGTCGAAATGGCCGAGCCACAGCCGCTCGTTCATCCGGCGCAGCAGATCGGAGATGGCGGCGTTCTTCGCAGTGGGCGCCCGCAGGTCGATGGTGAGCGAGAAATTCAGGCAGGCGGGCTCGTCGCGCCAAGTGAACATGCCGCCGAATTCGCCCCAGCGCGTCAGCGAGGCGCAATGGATGACGCCCTCTTCGGAACGCTCGCACGCCCAATCGGCCGCCAGAAGCGTCTGCTCCACGACGTCCATCGCGCGGTCGGGTGCGCCAGCGGAGTAAGATTCGAGTTGCGACATCGGGTCCTCCAGTAGTCAGGGCGTCCAGTAGTCGGGCGTCAGAAATCAGTCGCCAGGGATCAGGGCGGAAGAGCCATTACTGCAAACGCTATAGAGCGTCGGCGCGTCCCACAATGGCGTCATGGTTAAGGGTTTTGGAGTACGAATCGCCCTTCAGGGCTTCTCCCCAAGTTTCGCTTCGAGCTCGGCGACGCGCTTCTCCAGCGCCTCCGCCCGCTCGAGCGCAGAGCGTGCAAGCGTTTTCAACGCCTCCACTTCCTCGCGTTTGGCGAGGTCCGCATCGGCCACTGTGCGCTCCACAACCGACCGGAAAAGGGCCTTTGCCTCGTCATTCGCCGCCTGGGCCATGCCTGCGGCGCCCTGCATCATGCGGGCAAAATCGTCCATTAGGGGGCTCTTGGTCTGCATATGCGCCTCCATGGTAGACCCCGTCACAGGAGCCGGTATCTATATGGGCCCATCGGCCGGGGATTTCAAAGTCACCCCTGCATGCGCTACAGGGTCGCCTCATGTACATTCCCCTGGAAATTCCCTTCCCCCGCATCGACCCGGCCGCGTTTACCGTGCCGTTCCTCGAGTTCCCCGTCCGCTGGTATGCGCTGGGCTACATCTTCGGCCTGGTGCTCGGCTGGTGGTATGCGGTGCGCATCTGCATCACACCCCGCGTCTGGGGCACGGCCGAAAAAGGCCCGATGCAGCGGGCAGATATCGACGATTTCGCCTTCTACGCCATGATCGGCATCCTGCTCGGCGGACGCATCGGCTACATCCTGTTCTACACGATCCCCTACGAGTCCGAAAAACTGTTCGGGCCGACCGGAGACCTGATGTTCATCCTGCGCATGTGGGAGGGCGGCATGTCCTTCCACGGCGGACTCATCGGCGCGATCGCGGCGGTGTTCTTCACCGCGCACATCCGGAAAATCCCGGTCCTCAGCCTCGGCGACGTAGCGTGCGCGGCGGCGCCGATTGGCATTTTCCTCGTGAGGGTCGCCAACTTCATCAATGGCGAGCTTTACGGCCGTCCGACCGACGCGCCATGGGGCATGCGCTTCCCTGACTATGATTGGGCAGCGCGCGCCTGGGGTTCGGTCGAAGGCAAGCCGCTGGTCCATCCCAGCCAGCTTTACGAAGCCGCACTCGAAGGCGTTGTGCTGTTCGCCGTCTGCTGGTTTGCAGTGTGGAAGCTCAAGCTTCTGCGCAAGCCAGGCATGGTCGCCGGCATCTTCCTGATCGGCTATGCACTCTCGCGCTCTTTCGTGGAGAACTTCCGCGAGCCCGACAACTTCACGCAGGGCGTCATGCCGGAATGGTTCACCATGGGCATGCTGCTGTCGGTGCCGATGATCATCGGCGGCGCCTTCCTGATCTGGTGGGCCAACCGCAACACCGACACGGGCGCGGCGAAAGCGGCGTGAGCGACGACGGCGAGTTGAAGACCCGAATTGCGGAACTGATCAGCCGCGACGGGCCCATGCCCGTATCGCTCTACATGATGATCTGCCTGCACGATCCGCGCGCGGGTTATTACGCGACGCGCGCCGCCTTCAACCGCGACTTCACAACAGCTCCCGAGACCAGCCAGGTGTTTGGCGAACTGCTGGGCGTCTGGACAGGCATCCAGTGGACACACATGGGCCTGCCGAAGAAGCTGAACCTCATCGAGATGGGTCCCGGCCGCGGCACGATGATGAAGGACATGCTGCGCATGGTGCGCATGTTCCCTCGGTTGAGCGAAGCGCTGGATGTGACGCTGGTGGAGGCAAGTCCGCTGCTGCGCGAAGAACAGAAACGGACGCTCGAAGGTCACCAGATCCGGCACGTCGAGAGCATCGATGACGCACCTCCGGGACCTGCGATCATTCTGGGCAACGAATTCCTCGATTGCTTGCCCATCAACCAGTTCGTGCGCGCATCCGGCGCCTGGCGCGAGCGGCAGGTCGGGCTCAACGCGAAACGCGAACTGGTATTCGGCCTGAGCCCGCGGGTAGAGCCTCCGCCGGGCCTGTCGTCAACCGGCGACGAGATCGAGCATGCACCCGCGCTGGAGTTGCTGATCGACAAGCTCACGCGGCGGTTCAGCACGGACCCCGGCCGCGCGCTCTTCATCGACTACGGCCCCGCAATGGGCTCGCCCACCGACACGCTTCGCGCCTATTCCAGAGGACGGCAGGTTCACCCGCTGTCCGACCCCGGCGGTTCGGATCTCACCGCCGATGTCGACTTCGCGCGGCTCGCCGGACTGGCGCGCGCAGCGAAGCTCCACGTGGATGGCCCGCTGGCGCAGGGCTCGCTGCTGACCAAACTGGGAGCAGGCATCCGCGAGAAGGTGCTGGGTGACGCCAATCCAGCCCGCGCGCATGACGTGTCGGCCGCAGTCGCAACACTTGTATCGCCTGACCAGATGGGCGAACGATTCAAGGCGATCGCCATCAGCGCACCGTCACTTGGACCGGCGCAGGGGTTCTGAGGAGGCATTATGACTGACGAACGCCCTCCCTTTGAAGAAGCCCCCGCGCTGAAGCGTTTCTCCATGCACGTTCGCCACGGCTTCTTCGGCAGGCGTGGCGGCGTCTCGTCTGGCGTCTACGGCTCACTCAATTGCGGCCATGGCTCAGGCGACGAGCCTGAGAAAGTCACGGAGAACCGGCGGCGCGTGTCCCAGGCGCTGGGGTCCTCGCTCGAAAGACTGGCCTCGCCACGGCAGGTCCATTCGGCCAAGGCGATCGCCACTGACAAGGCGTATGAACCCAACGAACGCCCTGAATGCGACGCGCTTGTCACCAAACGCCCCGGCCTCCTGCTCGGCGTACTCGCGGCCGACTGCGCGCCCATCGTCCTGTGCGATCCGCACAATGGCGTGATTGCCGCAATCCATGCCGGGTGGCGCGGCGCCGTAGGCGGCGTGATCGAAAGCGCCGTCGAGGTCATGGTGCAACTCGGCGCCGATCCATCTAGGACAGCTGCCGGCGTCGGCCCGTGCCTCTCGCAAGAATCGTTTGAGGTCGGCCCAGATCTCGCCGACGCCGTGCTCGATGCAACGCCGTGGGCGGAACACCTGTTCGCCGCTGGCCAGGGCGATCGCCAGTACTTTGATCTCAAGCGCTATTGCCTGGGCCGTCTCGCGCGCCTCGGAGTTGCTCACATGGACGCGCTTGCCGACGACACGCTCACGCAGTCGGAGGATTACTTCTCCCACCGCGCGTCCGTGAAGGCCGGACAGCGCGACTGCGGAAGAAACATGACAGGAATCAAGCTCCTCGCCTGATGCGCTAGCGCCTGCCAGTTGCACGTTTGTTGGGCTGCGGCATTTGGGCCGCACATTGCTGCGGCGAAATCACTCCCACAGAATCCGCATGCCCCACGATTGCAGCGCCTTCGATTCTGCGACAGAAGCGTGACGCCGATGACGAGGTCCGTTTCCGGGCCAGCGATATGGGAGAGCTATGAGATGAAGATTATCTCGTGCAATTCCAACCGGCCGCTTGCCGAGAAGATTTCCACCTACCTCGACATTCCGCTCACCAATGCCGAAGTGAAGAACTTCAAGGACCGCGAGGTCTTTGTGAAGGTGAACGAGAACGTCCGCGGCAAGGACGTCTACATCATCCAGTCCACATCGGCGCCGGCGAACGACCACCTGATGGAATTGCTGATCATGACGGACGCGCTCGTCCGCGCCAGCGCCCGCAGGATCACCGCCGTCGTTCCGTATTTCGGTTACGCCCGCCAGGACCGCAAAACCGACGGCCGCACGCCCATCTCGGCCAAGCTCGTCGCCAACCTGATCACGGTCGCCGGCGTCAATCGCGTCGTCACGGTCGACCTGCACTCTGCGCCAATCCAGGGCTTCTTCGACTGCCCGACCGACAACCTGTTCGCCCAGCCTGAGATGGCGGACGACATCCTCAAGAAGTACGGCCACAAGGACCTCATGGTCATCTCGCCAGACGTCGGCGGTGTGGTTCGCGCCCGCGCGCTGGCCAAGCGTCTGGAAGTCGATCTCGCCATCGTCGACAAGCGTCGCGAGAAGGCTGGCGAGTCCGAAGTCATGAACATCATCGGCGATGTCGCCGGCCGCAAATGCATCCTGATCGACGACATGACGGATTCAGGCGGCACGCTGATCAACGCGGCTGATGCGCTGCTGAAGAACGGCGCCAAGGAAGTGGCGGCCTACGTCACGCACGGCGTCCTCTCGAACGGCGCGGCCGAGAACATCGACAAGTCCCAGCTGAAAGAGCTGGTGATCACCGATACGATCCAGGCCACCGACATCGTGAAGAAGGCGAAGAAGATTCGCACGATCTCCCTCGCCCCCCTGATCGGCGAAGCCATCCGCCGCATCGCGAACGACGAGTCGATCTCGAAGATGTTCGACTAAGGCACTGTTCGGAAATCAATGGACCAGCAGCGGCGCTGGCGGTGATACCGCTGGAACCGCAGGCGTCGGAGGTACAGGCGCCACAGCCGGCGTTGGCGCGACCTGAGGCGTGAGGCCGACGGGTCCGGGGTAGGACGCAGGAGCCACCGGGGCGACGGGAGCAACCGGGCTGACGCCCTGATACGGCGACGGCGGTTGTGGGGCAGGCGCAGGATATGGCGCCGGAGCAGGCGCCGGCTTGGCGGGTGGCATGGGCGCAGCTGGCGGCTGCTCAAGCGGATCAGGCATCGGGCCGCTGTGGCTTTCGGAGCATTGCACGTCCAGGCGCATCTGGCGTTGCTTGTCGCGCCGGCCAACAACACCGCCCTCAGCGACGGCCTAGCCGCTGCTGACGCTGACGCTGCCCAGACCGCCGAGTTGCGCGACACATGTTGCACTCTCCGACATACCATCCAGGCGCACGCTGTATCCGCGCGAAGCATCGCCGCTCATGGACGTGACCCGGGCGGGAAACGTCGTGCGCACAGTGCCATCGCTCGAAAGTTCGGCGGCTGCCGGAGCTTCTGGCGCTTCTGGAACGTCGGGCAGCTCGGCAATGGCGGCGAGCTCCGGAGGGGCTGGAGGTGCAGGCGGGGCTTCGGGCGCCGGGGTTGCCAACATCACCTGCGCCACGGCCAACGGCGCGCCAACCAGCGCGAGTACACAGGCCGAGGCCAGGGCAAGGCGCGCTGGCTTGCGCTTCGACAGGCCAAGCATGCGCGTGACCCGCAGCATCATGCTGCCGCCGGCGAGCGACATGGACGCCGCAGGCAAGGCCGCAGGCAATCCTGCCGAGAACCCCGCGACATCGCGCAACGTGCGGGCATAGACGCGGCTGTCGCGAGCGACATGCACCACAGCCTCGTCGCAGGCGAGCTCGCGCGCCACATTCAGTTCGCGGCGCATGAACCAGGCAAAGGGATTGAACCACAAAAAGTCCGCCGTGATCCGTTCCAGCGGGCGCAGCCAGCCATCGCCACGCGCAACATGTGTGCACTCATGCGCGATGACGAGATCAAGCGCCTCCGGCTTGAGCCGGTCTTCAAGGCCTTCCGGCAGACAGATTGTCGGACGCAGCACGCCGAACGAGAACGGCGAGACCTTTTCGGAGACGATCCGCATGCGTGGCGGCCTCGTCATGCCAAGCCGCCTGCTCCACATCCGCAAAGAGTTCTGGGCAGCGCCGGCCTCGGCCTCGCGTGCGTACTGAACCACGCCCAACAGCGCCTTGCCCGCCAGCTGCCCCATCACAAAGCGCACCAGCCACCCGGCTGCGAGCACTAACAGGATGATCTGCACCGGATCGATGCTCACGGGCGCTGCCGCCACGGACATGCCGACACTTTCCGCCATGGAGGCGAAGGTTTCGGGTTGAACCGTAAAGGTCGCCGGCATCGCCTCGACAACTGCGCTGGCCGCCTCGCGAGGCGCTAGCCCCCATCCGAATGCAGCCACAAGCGGCGCGGCCGCCCACGGCGCCAGCAGCAACAGCGTGGCGCCGCGCCAGATCCATTGCCGCGCCCGACCCGACACATTGCTACGTTGCAGCGCGCGTGCGCAAAGCCAGATCACGCCGCCCCAGATGATGGATGAAACCAGCAGGAAGGTAATCGTCAGCATCACTCGCCCTCCACGTCTTCGGCGTTCAGGATTGCATCCAGCTCGGCCAGCTCGTCCTTGCTGAGGTGCGGGCTGTCGGCGAACATCGAGGCCGGCAGTGCGCCCTTGATGTCGAGTACGTCGCGCGTCAATTCGCGCGCCATCGCGCCCAGCACAGCCACTCGCGAGAGCGCAGGTGCATAGACCCCGACCCCATGCACATCAGCGCGCGACACCAGTCCCTTTTCCTCCATCCGCGTCAGCAGCGTGCGCGTGGTGGAAAAGCTCCACCCAGTATCGCCGCTGACAGCGTCCTGGATTTCCCGCGCGCTCTTTCGCGCGTCGGGCCACAGATGCTTGAGGATCGAAAGTTCGGTGCGCGTGGCGGTGGGAGGCATGTCTGCAAAGTCCCTGTTCAAGCCGTCGCCGGTCGATTCACGCTATAGTTGTAGCGTGTCGGCTACTTTTGTCAACTGTCATGTAGGGTGAGCGACGCTGCAAGACCACGTGGCAACGGCATGCCGCCTGTTGCTGAAGCAGTCGCCACACCCGAACACGCATGAAGATGCGCAACAGTCAGGCATATCCCCCAAAACTCGCACAATTTTCGCGCAAATCGGCACTCGTCCACAGCCCCACCTAAACGCACCGGTCAACTATCCGGCGGCTCGCCTAAGAAGCGGGCAACGCCGCGCCAGTCGGCGAAACCGGAGAGACCCCATGACCATTCTGCGTACCGGCCGCGCTGCGGCCGTTGGGCTTGCTGTCGTCCTTCTTGGCGCACCGGCGGCCTTCGCCGAGACCAACAGCGGCGACACAGCCTGGATCCTGACCGCCACTGCGCTCGTCCTGCTTATGACCTTGCCGGCACTCGCGCTGTTCTATGGCGGCCTCGTCCAGTCGAAGAACGTGCTTTCCGTCCTCAGCCAGTGCGTCGTGATCGCCTGCCTGATGTCGCTTCTCTGGTTCTTCGTCGGCTACTCGATCGCATTCGGAGACGGCGGGCAGGCCAACGCCTTCTGGGGCGGTCTCGGCAAGGCCTTCCTCAACGGCGTGACTGCCGAAAGCGAAACCGGGACGATCCCGGAGTCAGTCTTCTTCATGTTCCAGATGACCTTCGCGATCATCACCCCGGCGCTGATCGTCGGCGCCTACCCTGAGCGCGCCGGCTTCGGCTTCGTGCTGCTGTTCTCGTCGGCATGGCTGCTGCTGGTCTACGCGCCGGTCTGCCACTGGGTCTGGTCTTCCGGCGGCTGGCTGTTCGAACAAGGCGTGCGAGACTTCGCGGGCGGTCTCGTCGTTCACGCGACCGCTGGTTCGTCCGCACTGGTGATCGCCACCATGGTCGGCAAGCGCAAACACTTCCCGCATGAAATGCGCCCGCCCCACAGCCCCGTGCTGGTGATGATCGGCGCAGCGATGCTGTGGGTCGGCTGGTACGGCTTCAACGCAGGCTCCGCGCTCGGCGCCAACCAGTCCGCCGGCAACGCCATGCTGGTCACACACCTGTCGGCGTCCGCTGCGGCGCTGACCTGGATGGCGATCGAGTGGATCAAGTTCGGCCGCCCCGGCCTAGTCGGCGCAGTCACGGGCTTGATCGCAGGCCTCGCCACCATCACGCCGGCCGCGGGATCGGTTGGGCCTGCAGGCGCCGTGATCATCGGCGTGGTGGCTTCAGGCGTGTGCTTCTACGCAGTGGCGCTCATCCGAAACAGCCTGAAGATCGACGACAGTCTCGATGTATTCGCCGTCCACGGCGTCGGCGGCATTCTCGGCATCCTGATCCTGCCTGTCCTCGCCAATCTCGGCCCACTCGCACCGGGATTGGGCGATGCCTCAATCGCCCAGCAGTCATGGGTTCAGGTGCAGGGCGTTCTCGCCGTTGTCGCCTGGTCGGTCGTGATGACGTTCCTCATCATCAAGGCCGCGAGCTTCATGGTCAGCCTCCGGGCCAAGCCCGAAGCCGAAATCGAAGGCCTCGACATGCATGTCCACGGCGAACGCGCCTGGCACGGCATCAGCGGCTAGGGCGCAAACACTAGAGCGGCCTGCGCAGTCCAACCTGCACGGGCCGCTTCACTGCCGTCGGCGCCGCCGCCAGCGTGCGCGCATGACCCACCCAGTCATCGCGGCGGATGCGCCCCTTGAAGTGCATCAGCTTGCTCTCGACCCAGTCGATCTCTCGTTGAGTCCACTCCGCCACCTGCCAGAAATAGTAGACGCCGAGGTCGTTGAGCAGCGCACGCAGCATCGGCCCCACGCCGTCG
>Ga0105048_10010681_pt1 | contig 14538 bp, 11 predicted proteins | sample MAT05_FD_78382 | JGI IMG/M metagenome (GOLD analysis project Ga0105048, IMG submission 78382) | Freshwater microbial communities from Lake Fryxell liftoff mats and glacier meltwater in Antarctica - MAT-05 | ecosystem: Environmental > Aquatic > Freshwater > Ice > Liftoff microbial mat | place...
GTTCGCGCGTGACCGGGTGGTCCTGAATCGTCACGCCGGCCAGTTTCGCCACGTCTGGCCCGGCCCCGATGCGGGCCACCCACATGGTCGTGACGCCAGGGTGGCCGCTCTGAAACGTGCGCAGATAGTCCCGCTGCTGCATCGCCTGAGCGAAGTTGCCGGTGCGGCGCATCCAGTTATCTTCGTCTGGCGTGATGAAGAGGGTGATGCCGAGCAGGCGCACCGCGAACGCCAGCATGTAGAGCACCGCAAGGGCGAAACCTACGAGCAGACGCGGCCGTGACCCCGTGTTGTGCTGCTCCCTTTGCGGGACGGGACTCACCACGTAGCCAGCGCCTCCATTCTGCATGGTATCATAGGGTCCGTCTGGCCCTCGTGGCCGTACGAAACCAGGAGGGGCATGATGCCGACGTTGGGGGCTCCAGAGCTCATCATCATTCTCGTCATCATCGTTCTGATCTTCGGGGTGGGCAAGCTCCCCGAGGTTGGACAGGCGCTCGGCAAGGGCATCCGCGAATTCCGTGGGGCCGCTGACGGCGCTGAAGATGATGAGTCCGCGACTCCGGCTGCGAAGCCAGTCGCACCCGCACCGGTCGCCGTTGATGGACCGCGGCCCGCACCGGCCGTTGTTGCACCGACGCAGCCGGTGGTTGCTCAGGTGGTGCCGCCGACAGCAGCAGCCAGTGTCGCCTACACGGTGAACGCTGGCGACACGCCTGACACCATTGCGAAGAGCCACGGCGTCACCGTTGAGGAGCTGCTTTCGGCCAACGGCTGGAGCCAGCGCGACCGCACGCTCTACGAGGGCGACAAGATCCAGGTGCCGGCCAAGGGCACCACCGTCTAGTCACTCGAGATCAGACAAGTCAGCACATTGAGAAGCCCCCGGTGAGCATTGCCGGGGGCTTCTCGCTGCCCCCCACCCCCGCACGCGATCACATGCGGGCAGTTTCGAAGGGGATTCTGGCCCGGGTAGTCGCGGTCCGGCGCCCCCCTCCATGTCAGCCTGAGCGAAGCGAAGCATCTCACGCACCAGCGTGTTTGACCTGTGAGATCCCTGGCTGCGCTCAGGCTGATATGGATGTCTGTGTGCATTTCGCTACAGCGCATGTCTCCGGCTGTCCGCATCTGAACCCGCACGCTGGAGAGGGGGAGAACCGGCCAGGTCAGCCGCCCTGCCGCAGAATGACCGTCATCGCATCAACCAGTTGCTCAACGTCGGCGCGCGTGGTGTACCCCTGCGCTGACACCCGAATGTACCGACGGTCCTTCCATGTGACCACCGGAATTTCTACGCGGAACTCGTCGTACAGGCGGGTCTTGAGGGCAACGGCGTCACCGGGGGGCACCGGCATCGTCGCCATCTGCGCGTACCAACCATCAGACTCGGCGACTGGCGTCAGGCCGGTGAGTTCCGCGATCTCGCCGGCGGTCCAGCGGACCAGTTCGTGGCACTCGGCGCGCACGCGGTCCCAGTCGTTCGCCGCCTGGAACGCGATGGCGGCCGGCACGGTCAGAAACGCCGCGATGTCGCGCGTGCCCTGGTACTGGTGCTCCACCACGAACCGCGACGACTCGCCCTCGTTCGGCAGCCGCCCCCAACTCGTTACCAGCGGTTCAAGAATCGCGTGGGTGTCCTAGCGGGCGTACAGGAACCCCGCACCCTTCGGCGCGCAGAGCCACTTGTGGCAGTTGCCGCCGTAGAAGTCCGCACCAAGCGCCGTCAGGTCCACCGGGATCTGGCCGGGCGCATGCGCGCCGTCAACCACCGTCCACAGGCCGGCCTCGTGGGCGCGGGCGACCAATTTTACGAGCGGCAGCGTAACGGCAGTTGGTGACGTAATGTGACTGAGGAACAAGACCTTCGTGCGCGGCGTCAGGCCGACCATGACTGCTTCGACGACGGCATCAGGGTCGTCGAGCGGTTCTGGCAGCGGCTGCACGACGTACCGCGCGCCAGTGCGGTCACAGACGGCCTTCCAGGTGCGGTCCAGCGCGCCATACTCGTGGTCGGTCGTAAGGATCTCGTCGCCAGCCCGCAGCGGCAACGACCGCGCAGCAGCATTGAGCGCGGCCGTCACGTTCTGGAAGTAGACCACCTCGTCCGGGTCGGCGTGCAGATAACCTGCGAGCGCCGTCCGGGCCTCGTGCAGCAATCCCCAGGCGCGTCGCCCGATGAACTCAACCGGCTGCTGCTCCAGCTCCAGTTGCCACGCCTGATACTGCTCGAACACCGGGCGTGGGCATGCCCCGTAGGAACCGTGATTCAGAAAGGCGATGTCTGGCCATAGCAAGAACTGCCGACGCAGCGCCTGGTGCCGTTGATCCGCTGCGTCGTCGTAGGTGCCGTTGATCCGCTGCGTCGTCGTAGGTGCCGGCGACACGCTGGGCCGTTCTCCGTTCCGACATCCTGTCCCCCTCCGAGCGCCGCGCCGTTCACCGCCGATTGGCCCCCGAGTGTACCCTGTGATTCGGTGGCCTGCCCGCCATAGCCTCTGCTACAGTCAGCCCGCGCGGAGTCGGGACAACCGGTACGCCGAGCGTCTCCAGGAGCGGCCCGGATGATCTACGCCATACCTTCCCTACCGCGCTCCGAACGACTGACGGTATGAGCTTTGCCGAGCCGCGCACCGTCACGTCGCCGCCGGGCAGTCTGGTGCAGACGCCGGGCCGATCAGACGCCGCCTCCCCCACCACTGGCGCTGCCGAAACTGCCCCTGATGCCGGCGTGTTCGCCCTGTCCACGCGCTGGACCGTGGCGCTGCTCGGCGCGCTGACGCTGGCGGCCCTGCTGCTTCAGGGCGGCGTGTTCAACCACAAAACGTGGCTCTGGACCGGAGACACCATCTACCACCGCGCGGTGATGGCCGGGGTGCAGGCCGGCGAACTGCTGCCCGGTGGCCCGTACGCTGGACTGCCCGCGTTCTACTCGCCGCTGTTCCACTACCTGACGGCCGCCATCGGCTCGCTGACCGGCATCGAGTTGACCGAGGCGATCCGCGTCGTGTCGATCCTCTTCGCGCCGCTGACGCCGCTGGCCGCCTACTGGCTGGCGCGCGTCCTCGGGCTGGACCGTGCGTCGGCGCTGGTGGGCGCATTCTTCTCGACGTTTGCCGGCGCCATCAAGACGACCGAAGATCGGGTCTGGGTCGATGCTTTATTCGTCGGTCAGCACAACTTCTTCCCGGTCTTTCCGCGCGACATCGCGTTTCTGCTGCTTCCGCTGGGCCTCGGGTGCGTCTTCCGCGCCGTGGTAGACGGCTGGAGGCCCGGCGGCGTCCTCGCGGGCCTGGCGTTCGGCCTGATGATCCTGGCGCACACCCAGACGGCCGTCTTCGCTGCCCCGCTGATCGCCATCTATTTCGCCTGCGTGCTGATGCTGCGCCGCGATCTGTTGGGACGGATGCTACGCGTCAGTGTCGTCACGAGCGCCGTCGCGCTCGGCGTTTCGTCGTTCTGGTGGGTCTGGCAGATGGTCGTCCTTGTCCAGAGCGGCTCGTTCGGCGTGGCGATGCCGGCCTACCGGGTGCCCGTCAAACTGGCGCTCGAAGAGTTCCCGGCCGAGTTCGGGGTGTTCCTGGTGCTGGCACCCATCGGCGTCTTCCTGACCGGCCGCCGCCTCGTGCATGAGCGGTCGTTGGCGGCACTGCTGTTGCTGGTCTGGTTCCTGGTACCCGTGCTGCTCGCCGTATTCCGCCCGACTGGCTTCCCTGGCGGGGACACGTTCTTTCCGCGCCGGCTGTGGCAGTTCGCGTCGCAGCCGCTGATGCTGATGGCCGGCCTGGCCCTGATGATGGGCCTGCTGCGCCGCCTCCGACCGCGCACATCGCTGGTGGTGGCCGTGCTGGTGGCCGTCTGCCTCGTCGCGTCGGTGCCAGGCTCCATCGGCACGGCCGAGCGCGTCGCCGAGTTCTGGAACGAGCCGGAGTTTGCCGACCAGGAGTGGGAGCTAGACGGCAATTTCGCCCTTGGGCCATTCCTGGCGACTGAGGCCCGACGCGACGGGCTGAGCACCGTCCTGGCCCCGACGCCCGAAGCGACGCTGGTCTGGTACTACTCAGGCGAAAAGGTCGTGTACCTGCATCCGACTGCCGCCATCAAACTGGCGTATGATGTGCAGCGCATGACTGGCTTCGGGGAGGCGGAGCGCGCCGCCGATCTGGTCAAGGCGTACAGCGGCGACCCGACCCTGCTGGCCGCCACGGTCCAGAAATACGGCGCGCGTTATGTCGTGCTGAAAAAGCTCGGCGACCGGCTCGGTGGCATAGACCTGCCGGCTGACGGGCTGGCCTCCCCGACCGAGGCGAAGGGCACCGGCCGCATCGTCGAGACGAACCACTACGAGTACTTTGCGGTCCAACCCAACGACGCGGTAACGGTGAGTATCTGGAGCCCGACGGACCGCACGGCTACGCTGGTGGTGCGGGCCAAGCGCCGGAACCGGGCGCAGGCGACCCTCGGGACGCTGGCTGTCAACGGCACGCCGACCACGATTGCCGACAGCGAATTGCCGCGCGATACCTGGGCAGATGTGCGCCGCGACGTGCCACTGAAGGCGGGCACCAACACCGTCCGGCTGGAGAGCGCCGCGCAACTCGAGGTGATCCGAGTGGCCGCCTATTCGCTGACGCGGGCTGATCTTCCGGAATCCTGGCGCGTGGCCCACGAGGACGGCTGGTACGTCGTGCTGGACACCCGGGGCGACACCCGCTAATGCCGATGGTCCCGGAGGGCGGTCCGGGCGTGACCCCGGAGGTGCCGCGCGCCGGCGGGTGGATGTCGGCATGGCCGCCGTCGGGTGGTTCGCTGCTGTCTCGCTTTTCGCGATGGCTTCCCGCCGAACCTGGCCGCCTGCTTGACATGGCTATGGTCATCCTGGTCGTCGCCTACATTGGCGTGTTGATGCCGGGGCTGACGCGCTGGCCGCCCGTCATCAACGACGAGGGGCGCGAGGCCAACCTGTTCTGGGTCGCGTCCGGCCTGGACCCAGCCGCCGAGCGCATGAACGCCTACCGCGGCTTCGCGACCTGGGGCAACGGCGGCCTGCAAGGGGCGACCGCCGCGGTGATCTTCCGGCTCGGCGGTGTCGGGGTGTTCCAGGCCCGCCTGACTTCGCTGCTCTGGGGAGGCCTGGCGCTGCTGGTAGTTTACTGGGCGGGTCGGCGCTACTGGAGCCGGTCGGTCGGGGTGGCGGCTGCCGTCATGTTCGCGATCTCGAACCCGTTCCTGGTGGCGACGCATACGCTCCGGCCGGACATCCAGGTCGTGACGATGGTCCTGGGGGCACTACTGCTGGCCGAGCGCAGCGCCGACCGTGGCCGCCGCCGGGCCGGGCTGCTGGCGTTCCTGGCTGGCCTGCTGCTGGCGCTGGTGGTGGACACCCACCCGAACGGCGCGGCATTCTTCCCGCTGGTTGTGCTGGTCTACCCGCTGCGCCAGGGCTGGCGCGCCTTCTTGCGCCGCCGTGAGGTCTGGCTGTTTGGCGGGGGCATGGTCGTCGCTGCCGCCTACTACCTGTCGGTCCGCTTTGTACCGGACCCGGCCGGCTTCACGGCGGCGCTCGGGTATTGGGTGGGGGTTGACAAGGCGCTGCCGGCTGCTCGGGCGGCCGGTGCCGGCGGCGGGCCATTGGCGAAGCTCGGCGGCATGATCGTGAACGAAGTCTTGCGGTATCAGGACTACTTTGGCGAAGAGCCGCTAGAACTGGCAGTCATTGTGGTGGGCCTGCTCGGCGGCGGCTGGCTGGCGGTGCGCGGCTCGCACCCCGCGCGGCTGATCTTGCTGGGCCTGGCGTTCGCCGGCGCCTTCTTCGTGGTGGCCGTCAGCACGAAGTCGAAGTACTACATGCTGCTCACCTATCCGTACTACCTCCTGCTCCTGGCGGCCACGTTGTCGGCGGTCGCGACCTGGGTCGCGCAACGGGTCGCGCCGCTGATCGTAGGCGCGCGCGGAGCAACAGCGAGCATCGGCGCGACGGCACCGGCAAGCACGCTGTCCTCGGCACGCGCGATGCATCATGCCCCAACGTCAGCCGTTCAGGCGGGCATCCTGGCCGTTTTCGTGGCCGCTATCGTCGTCTGGCCGCTAAAGCTGGATGAACGGGCCTGGGACAACTACATCCAGGCGCGGCGCTACCGTGAGGGCCAGGAGTATCTGCAACTGACGGCCCGCCTCAGCGAACTGGCCGGGCCGGGCGGGCGCATCCTTGCACCGCCGGTCTACTGGATCGGCCTCCAGGATCACCCGTTCTCGGACATCTACGTGTACGAGCGCGTCGAACGGCAGTTCGGCATGACAGCGGCCCAGTATCTCGACGAGGTCAAGCCAGACCTTGTTATCACCGACGCGAAGATCGCCACGGACCGGCGCGTTGAGCGGCTGTTGTACAACGAGTTGGACACGCGGGCGACGTACGAACTGGTGGTCCGGCACAAGAACTACGGCGACGTTGCCGTCTATCGGCTGCGGCGCGCCGCAGCCCCATAGACGCCCGCGCATTTACCTCGCGGCTGCCAGCAACGCCGCGATGCGCTGCATCATCGCCTGGGACAGCGAGTAGACTGTCTGATCGATGCCCCAGCGTTCGCCGGGCTGGCAGAACGCGGCAAACTCCCCGCGGCACGGAAAGACTCGGAACCCGTACGCGCCGCTGCTGCCCTGGCGAAATCGATCGTGCAGGGCGTCGAAGTTAGCGCGGGCGCGGCGCAACCAGAACGGATCGCGGTCGATCGCGTACAGCTCGAGCATGGCTTCGGAGATCCACACACCGTACGAGGCGTACAGGTCCGGCACGTCGGCCTCCAGGGTGTAGCCCCCGAGTTCGCGCTGCCAGAACGTTCGGTCAATCGCCCGGCCAATCTGGCGGGCTCGGTCGAGATAGCGGGTGTTCTCAGGTTCGCGGCGGTAGAGCGCCAACAGCGCTTGCATGACGATAGCCTGGTCGTAGCCGAAGTACCGATCTGTCAGGGCCATGCCGGTCGTGGTGTTGGGCGTGTGGACGACGCTGTAGGCGTACAGTTGGTGGTGTTCGCTCCAGACGGTGCGGTCGAGCCAGTCCAGCGCATCTACGGCGTGGTGCCGATAAACCGGGTCGCCCGTCTCGGCGTACATCTCGGCCATGACGTGCGCCAGTAGCGCCGTGGACTGGGCCGGTTTTCCCTCGCCGAGGGCGTTGCGCTGGTTGGTCCACCAGAGGCCGCCACCGAAGTCGCCGTCCCAGAGGCCGGCGACCAGCGGATAGCGCGCGGCCCGATCCGCAGCGGCCAACGCCCGCGCTCGCAACGCCGGATCCTGCGTCACCCGCGCGATGTCCAGGAACGCCATTCCGATGACGGCGTTGTCATCGGCGTACACGTCAACGAGCGTCGGGTTCGAGCCGTCGAGGTTGGCGCGCGGTGCGTAGCCGGCGTGGGCGGGACTCCAGAGGGCCTCCATCCACGGGTACGCCTTCTCGACGTTGCAGCGGGACCCGGTGTCACCCAGGGCCACCATCGCGGCGTCGGCGCGCACCTGCAGCGCGACGTACCAGTGGTCGGCGATGGTCGAGTTGATGTGATCGCGGCGATACGACAGGTACGGCGCGCTCGGGCAATCAAGCGCCCCGCCCGCATAGGCGAGGTGCTGCCAGGTGTACGCCTGGGTCTGCCGTGCCACGGCCACGTAGTGCGCGCGCGGCCCTTCCGGCCAGGACACCCATGACGCCACCCAGGGGGTCGCGGCCACGGCCAGCATGACCGCCCCAGTCAGTAGCAGGCCGATTCCGAGTCGGCGTCCTTGCTTCATCGGGGCGTACTCTACCAGTCGCGGATTCGGAATCCCAAGCGCAGGTCCATTCGCGGCGTGGAACCGATTTCGAGCGGGCGGGTGCCGCAGCGTAACAGAAGTGTGTCACTTCTGTAGCGCCGCTTGCCAGCGATGGTGGCGTTCAACTCGGGCACCGGCCGCTTCAACCCTGGGGACGAACTGTCCCGGCCCGAACATCCGGCGTGTCGGAGTTCTGGCGGTCATCCGCCCGACCGAGTACGATGCTACAAGTCAGAGGCTTTTCGTTCGGTTGAGGGCGGCTCGGCCCGCGCTCACCGGCGTCCCCGATACGCGAATCGCCACGTTCCGTGGCTGAGCCCTTGGTGTTCGTCGCCTGAAACTTGACGATTCGCTAAGAACCCTTAATACTTCACGGCATTGCGGCCTTATGTGCGGCGACGCCGAAGGGAGACAACATCGTGCTAGGAAAGCTCGGTGGCGGTGGCGATCTGATCCCGGCCGCGTTGCGTTGGCTGCGCCGGCGCGGTTCCCCCGAGTCTGCACCGGCGCCCGAACGTAACGTTGCGCCGCTTGTACATGCGGCTGAGGTGGCGACGGCACCGCCGCCCCAGAATCTGGTGTCGCAGGTGCCAGACGCTCTGCTGCCGGCCCCGCTGCCGACCGCCGAAGATGTCTTCGACCTGCGCGAACTGGTGGAGTTGCACCGGAACGATGCCAAACTGCGATGGCAGCTTGGATTGGCGCTGGTCGCGGCGCGCAAGTTGAACCTGGCGCTGACGCACCTTGAGGTCGCGGCCAGCCAGGACGCCAGCCTGGACCAGGGCGAGTTGGCCGACGTGCGCGAGGCCCAGAAGGCCGAACGACTGGTGCGGCGGTACCCGCGCGACCCCGAGATGCGGCTGGCGCTCGGCCGGCTGTACCTTGCGCTTGATCAGGGCGACGCTGCGCTCTCGGAGTTGGAGGAGGCCGCCCGCCTCGACCCCGAGCTTGCACCGGCCCACACCCTGCTCGGGTTTGAGTACGCATACCGTGGCCGCATCGCCCGTGCCCGCGAGCACTGGGGTCAAGCCCGCACGCTCGACCCGGCCGACGAGATGAGTCGGGCCGGCCTCGAAGCGATCCAGGACGGCCGCGATCCGCTCCGGGCAATCTGGCAGGCCGCTAGCTCGTAGCCGACGCTCAGCGCACCTCGCATGTGAAAGCCCCCCGTCACGTCGCACGCGTACAGGGGGCTTTCTGGTGAAGGCCGGGCACCCTGAATTGTCGCCTGCCCAACTACAGCAAAGGTCAGGCAGGCACAGGGACCGCCTGCCGAACGGACTGGGCAAGGCGCGTGAGTATCTCCTCAAGGATCTGCGGCGACGTGCCGAAGTTCACCCGCACGTGCCCCACGCCAGCCTCGCCGAAGTTTGCACCTTCCATCAGGCCAACTTTCGCGTGGTCCAGGAAGTACTGGAACGGCGAGGTACCAAGGTTGAGCGGGCGACAGTCGAGCCAGCCCAGGTACGTGGCCTCCGGCGGACGGTAGCCGATCTGCGGCAGTTCCTTCGCCATGAACGCGGTCAAACGGTCGCGGTTCGCTTCGCAGACCGCCATCACCTCCCGCAGCCACGGCTGCCCGTGCCGCCACGCCGCCACCGTCGCATCAATGCCGATGATGTTCGGTGCGCCGAGCAGGCGGGCCGGCATCGTCTGGTGGAAGCGGTCCTTCAACTCCAGCGAGCCGAAGTACATCAGAGCGCAGCGCAGCCCTGGGATGTTGAACCCCTTCGTGGCCGAGGTTAGTGTGATCGTGCGAGCGGCGATCTCGGGGCCGAGCGAGGCGAACGGGATGTGCTTATGGCCGGAGTAAACGAGGTCGCAGTGGATTTCGTCGGACACGACGATCAAGTCGTGTCGCAGCGCGACCTCGGCCATCGCCTCAAGCTCGGTGCGGGTGAACACCCGCCCGGTCGGGTTGTGGGGATTCGGCACCATCAGCATCTTTGTGCCATCATCGACGAGTTGCTTCAGGCCGTCGATGTCCACGGCGAGCTTCGTGCCGTCGTCCACCAGCCTGTTTTCGACGAGGCGGCGGCCGGTGGCGTTGATGGTGTCCAGGAACGGCGGGTAAATTGGTGTCTGCACCACAACGCCGTCGCCGGGCTTGGTGAACGCGTAGACGGGCGAGTACATGCCCTGGATCAAATCGGTCACGGGCAGGACGCCATCCGGGTTCACCGTGTGGCTACCCCAATCGAAGTTGGTACAGGCGTAGTCAGCGAACGCCTGCGCCAGTCCATCTTTGCCCTCGCGGACGCCGTGGCCGTTGCCGTAGCCGTAGTCACGGCGGCTCACGACTGCTTCAATGGCCGCCTGGACTGCGTCCGGCACGGCGAAGTCCATGTCGGCCACCCAGGCGGGCAGCACATCCGCCGGGAACCGATTCCACTTTACACCGCGCCGCTCGCGCATCTCCTCAATCGACTGCTCGAACTTCTCGGCCACGTTCCACGACCTCCGTGCATCACCGTGTCATTGCAGCACCGGGCAGGATACTGCGGACAGCCACCGTGTCCAGCATCCAACCCAGCCTCAGGCTGACCCGATGGTAGCCGTTCGGGGCAACGGTGTGCGCGCCCGAGCGCCGCGGACCCATAGTCTGTGGCGCTCGGGGCACAGTTCCGGCGCTACAGGTACTCCTGCCAGGAGTGCTGCGGCTCATAGCCAAGCAGCCGCTTCGCCTTCGTCGAGACGACGGCCGGCGACGTGCCCGTGAGCGCCTTCGCCATCTCTTCGAGGCCGGGGAAGAACCGGGGCAGCAGGTCGCACAGCGGCTCCCGGGCCAGGGCATCGTCGGCGGTGATGAAGAACGTTTCATTGCCAAGAGTGTCGTTCTCCAGCGCCAGCCGGAAGCCCCGCGCGAGGTCGCGCACGTCACAGTAGACCCACATCACGCGCCAGTTCAGCTCCGGATGATCGATCCGGTTGCGAACGACGGCGCTCTCGCCAACAGGGTCGCCGTACTGCATCAGCGGCGGCCGAATGGCGATGGTCTGTATCCCCGTCCGGCGGTGCAGCGCCCCCAGAATCTCTTCGTCCAGCAGTTTGGTCAGGCTGTAGGCGTCCTGAGGCAGGCGCGGATGCTCCTCGTCAATCGGCAGATAGTGCGGGTTGAACTGGCGCTCTGCCATCGTGATGCCCAGCGCGTTGATGCTGCTGGCCGCGACCATTTTCCGCAGGCCGAGGCGACCGGCCGCCTCGCCGACGTGGTACGTACTCAGGACGTTGGTCCGGAACACGGTCGGGTACGGGTGCACGGCATTCGACGGGATGGCCGCAAGGTGGATCACGGCGTCGTGGCCGCGCAGCACGTCGTAGACGCCGCCTAAATCTTCGCAGGAGCCGAGTTTATAGGCCACGCCAGCAGGCGTCTCGGACGGCGCGACCTGGTCGAAGATCGTCACTTGATGCTCGCGGGCGACCAACTCCCGCACGACCCACCGGCCGATGCGCCCTGAGCCACCCGTTACGACAACACGCATAGATACCCCCATTTCTGGGGGCTAGTGTGGCCCGGCCGCCAGCCAGGATGCCAGCCGTCCCGGCGCCCGATTGCTGGGTTGCGCCATTCCTCAACGAGAGAAGCGCCGGCCACGCGGCCGGCGCTTCTCTCGTTGCTCACGTCGTGGCGCGGCATCCCTGAGTACGGCCTACTCGTTCCAGTTGCGCTTTCGCAGGAACGTGCCAAGCTCTTTGGAGACATAGGCCAACTGCCGGGCGGCCAGCCGCAGTTGGATCGGCGCGTCCGGCTCCTCGTCGGCGGCGCGGCCCAGGTCCCCGTCCTGCAGGCAGCGTGCCAGACGGTCGATCTCGTCCATGAACGACGAGACCGTCTTGATCTTGAAGACGCGATGGCCGTCTGCCGAACGCGGCCCGGCCGGGGCGTGCGGGCCGTCGTCGTCCGGCTCCGAGTCAGCCGAGCCGACCCAGAGATCGGAGTCGTCTTCGCTCTCGTCCTTCGCCTTCGGGCTGCGCGGTAGCTTGGCGGGCGCAGCCTGGGCCGGCTTGATTGAAACGACAGCGTCTGGCACCTGATCGCGCTCACCCATCTCGATGGCTTCGGCGATGCTGAGGCCGGGCTGATTGGACGCAGCGCGACAGGCGCGACTCAGGGCAGCCGCCGACAGTCCGCGCTCAACGGCCAGTTCGGCCAACTCGGTCTGGTTGACGGGATCGGCCACGACGCTCAGGTGCTGCGCCTGGGTGACAGTCAGACTACCGTCGGTGATCAGGTCACGGACGCCGGGTGCGAGTTCACGCAGTCCGAGATACCGCCGCACGGTTGGCGTCGTGAAGCCAACCGTGCGCCCGATTTCGTCGTCAAGCTGCCTGTCTGACCAGTCCGGGTACTGCCGCGTCAGGTTGCGGCGCAGGCGAGCGAAGCCCTCGGCCTTGTCCATGTCGTTCAGGTCGCGGCGCTGGAGGTTCTCCAGCATCTGGTGGATCAGGCGATCCTCGGGCGACGCATCGACCACTACGCACGGCACTTCGGGCAGCCCGACCTGGATGGCTGCCGCTCGACGCCGGTTGCCGTAGACGACGCGGAAGCCGCCGCTCTCGCGGGACACGCCGAGCGGTTGCAAGACGCCGTGCTGGCGAATGCTATCGGCAAGACCATCAAGGTCGTCCGTCGTATCGCGCCGCACGTTATCAGGATCCGGCTGGATGGCGCGCGGATCGACCAGAACTAGCGACATCATGTCGCCCCTCTCACTCGCGGGAGATTGAACAGGTGTTCGAGCACCTGCGGCGATTGTACCGGCGAACCGCCCCCAAACGGTCGATTCTCCGCTCACGATGCCGTCTCAACCGAGTAGCGAGAGGTGAAAATATGCGCCCCCGCTCCCACACGTGGGAGCGGGGGCTGGCGGGTGAGGGCCGACGTAACTGGCGTTAGTCGAGCAGGGATTCCTCAATGGAGCCGTCACCCTTGGCGTCCTGGCGTGTCGCAATGCCGAACGACTCGGCGAAACGCCGGTACGCCTCCAGCGGCTCACCGTACTTGCGGTGCCCGGCCGCGTGTGCCGCCGCGCCCATCAGCAACCGACCGCGCGCAGCGTGAGAGTTGCGGCCGAAGTCTTCTAGCTGCACCAGGCTGATTTCCTGGTTGTGCGGGTCATTGCCGAGTTTGCTGCAGCCGAGCGCAATTGACTGCACCAATGGCTGCGTGTCGTAGCCGCTCTTGAGGTACGCCTGCGTCAGCCCAACCGCGTCGTCCGGCCGCAACCCGACGATGGCCTCGTCCACCTTCTCCAGCAGTTGCCCTTGAGACCAGCCGCTTGCGCCGCGCGGCGCGCTGATCTTGCGGGGGCCGTTGCCGGGGAATGCGTGCTGTCCCTTGTACACTTCATTTACGAACGAGCCGGCCACGAACAGCAGCTTGGCCTGATGCGGGTGGTCAAAGTTGTCATAGAACCAGCGGACCGTATTGACGTACTCGTAGGCATGCATCGGCATGTTGTAGGCGGCCGGCGAGCCGCATTCGAGAATCGTCTCGGTGGCAGCCAACTGGATCGCGTCGATGATCGACTTGATCGACTTGCCGGCCTGGAGCAGTCCGCCGATGTGCCGCACAACGGACGCTTCGTTGCCCTGGCAGACCGCATCAACCGTCTGCTTGACTTCTGCCCGCGAGAGGGTCTTCTTGTTCGCGTGCCGCATCTCGATGTCCTGGCCTTGCAGCACCACGCGCGCGTAGGTGCAGGCCATTTCATACATCGAGTACCAGTGCGGGCCGACACCGAGATCCAGCACACCGGCATAGAGGACGTCGTGCGCGTTCTCCCAGCCGACCGTCTCGGCCAGCTCAATGGTGGCGCGGGCGCGGTACGAACGATGCCCCGTGGTGAACGACAGGCGGAACAGCGTCCGGTCCTGCACGTCGATCAGGCCGGCAAACATGAGTTGCGCCAACACCTGCGGCCGGTCGGCCGGATTCGCCAGCAGCCCCAGGAAGGCGCGGTAGGCTTCTTCAACTTGACAGCGCATCACCAGCGTCAGCCAGTGATCGAGGCGCTCTTGCAGCGGCGCGTCAGACGCGATTGGTGCGCCGTCCGTCCAGTGAGCCGTCGGCGCGGCCGGCGAGCCGGAGAACTCCATGTTGTAGATGCGGTTGTAGTGGCCGGGTGCCTTGCCGAGTAGCTGGTTCCACGGATCAAGGCCGGTGGGGATGTACCAGATGGTCTGCGCCATGGGCAGAAACGCCGTCTCGTCTGGCACCAGCTTCTTGAGCTGCAACGCCGCACGCATGCTGAGCAGGCAGTGGTCGTTGTTCACGAAGCGCACGTCGCCGCTGTCGAGGCGCTGGTGAAACGGCATGTGCGTGTACGGCGCGTGAATGCGGACCGTCTCGCGCACCAACTCGTCGACGGGCCGGCCAGCCTTTACGAGATCATAGAAGACCTGGCTGGCACCAATCTGGTCCCGTGCGAGAATCCGCTCTTCCAACCGCGCGTAGGCGCTGTCTCGCTCGAGCTGCGCTGGCGCGGTCATCGTCACCGCCATGGTGCTTCACCTCCAAGACATACGGGGCCATCACGTGGCAAACATCGCCATCAACATCGTGCGAACTGACGCACGGGTTGGCATTATGCACCTAAAGCGTTTAGGTGTATCTGCTCAATCCGGCAGGGTAGAGTTTTCCGGTGCGGGTCAGGTTGGCCCGCATTACCGACCGTTCAGACCCTCTGGACATCCCATTTCGTTAGATTCGCGCAGCCTTCGCTCGCTTAA
>Ga0105048_10010685_pt1 | contig 14536 bp, 10 predicted proteins | sample MAT05_FD_78382 | JGI IMG/M metagenome (GOLD analysis project Ga0105048, IMG submission 78382) | Freshwater microbial communities from Lake Fryxell liftoff mats and glacier meltwater in Antarctica - MAT-05 | ecosystem: Environmental > Aquatic > Freshwater > Ice > Liftoff microbial mat | place...
CATGAAGCGATGCAACACGACGACGCCATGATCCTGCTCGCCAGCGCCTCCAGCCGCCAATCCGGCCAGATCATGGAAAAGGCGCGTAAAATGGCCCAAAGTCTGGACTTGAAGATCCTCCCGCCGCCGCCCAAATGCGACGGCTTCAGCCTGTCCAACGGCTCTCAAATCGTGTCCCTTCCCGACAGCGAAGAAACCATTCGCGGCTTCTCCGCCCCAAGAATGATCGTCGTCGACGAAGCCGCCTTCGCCTCCGAATCGGTCTTCCAGGCGCTGGAACCGATGCTCCTCGTCTCCAACGGGACGCTCATAATATTGAGCACCCCCAACGGACAAACCGGCTACTTCTACGACCAATGGCACGCCGACCCCACTCCGTGGACCAAGCTGCAAGGCTCACTGGAACGCTGCCCAAGAGTCAGTCCCGAAGCCATCGAAACCATCCGGAAATCAGTCACAAAAGAAATCTTCGAGCAGGAATTCGAATGCAAATTCGTCCCTACGAGCGGTCAGGTCATCAGCCTGGAAACCCTCCGCAAATGCTACCGCGACGACTTCGACCTCTTCGACCCGGAATACGACCTCCACGGAATCGTTTAGCCCGGTTCGAAACCCTCCGCGGCGCTGATCTTGAAGAAATTCATCGTCAACTACCCGGAAACGATCTTTGACAATTGAATATCAACAAAATAGCCCTCGCCTGCCCGAAGTGTCTTCAAAATTCGGGTAGGCGCGGAGACAGGAGAGCCCGATGGTCGTAGCAATCCAGCAAAACCCAACGTCCATCGCACCCCGTCTGCGAAACTGGAAGGAGATGTCTGACGCCCAGCAGCGCCGCACCCTCATTTTCGTATTTCTAACCGTCTTCCTCGACCTCCTCGGTGCCGGCATTCTCATCCCGATCATGCCCTACCTCGTCCGTCAGTTCCGGACGGACGCGTTCACCGTTGGCATGCTCTCCGTCGCCTTTTCCATCGCTCAGTTCATCGCGGCGCCGGTCCTCGGCGCGCTTAGCGATCGCGTCGGCCGCCGCCCCGTGCTGATCTTCTCCATCATCGGCAGCGCCTTCGGCTACTTCCTCTTTGGATGGGCCGGCTCATTATGGGTAATGTTCCTCGCTCGTATCGTTGACGGAGCCACAGGCGGCAACATCTCTACCGCCATGGCCGCCATCGCCGACACCTCCGCCCCCAAGGACCGCGCCAAAAACTTCGGCCTCATCGGCATGGCCTTCGGCCTCGGCTTCATCATCGGCCCCGCCCTCGGCGGAGTCCTCAGCAAAATCAGCCTCCAGGCCCCCGCCTACGCCGCCGGCGTTATCGGCCTTTGCACCGCCACCTTCGGTTACTTCATGTTCCCGGAAACCCTCCCTCCGGAGCGCCGCAAACAGGGCCCCGTCACCCTCGCCGAATCTAACCCCCTGCAATCGGTCGCGGGCGCCCTCGGCCGCCCCGAGATTCGCATGTTCCTCTTCGCCTTATTCTTCCTTAACTTCGCCTTCGCCGCCCTCCAGACCAACTTCTCGAACTTCACCATCGAGCGCTTCCAATTCGGTCCCGATGACAACGCCTGGGCCTTCGCCTTTATCGGTCTCCTCGCCGCCCTCATGCAAGGCGTCGTCGTTCGAAAACTCGTCCCCATCCTCGGCGAGCGCAACATGGCCATCCAGGGCTTCGTTCTCTTCTTCATCGGCTTCCTCGTCGTCGCCTACTCCCCCACCGCGATCTGGCTCTTCCCCGGAATCGCCCTGGTCGCGATCGGCAGTTCGTTTACGAACCCCACGCTCAACGCCATGATCTCCCAACGCTCCTCGGCCAGCGAGCAGGGCAGCATCCTCGGTACAACCCAAAGCGTCCTCAGCCTCACCCGCGTCGTCGGGCCCGCCTGGGCCGGCGTCGTCTTCGACCGCTTCGGCCCGTCGTCCCCATATTGGACGGGCGCCGCGTTCATCGCGTTCGCTCTCTTCCTCGCCCTCCCCGATCTCCGCACCTCCCAGACTCCAAAATGACAATGCTCCTCGCCGCCGCACTCCTCGTCGTTTCTGTCGATGGCCTCGACCAGCGCTATCTCGACAACCCCAGCCTCAAAATCCCCAACCTCCGCCGCGTCCTGAAAGAGGGCGAGTCCGCCAATGGCGTCATCGGCATCGTCCCCACCGTGACTTGGCCCTCCCATACAACGATGCTTACCGGCGCCAGCGCCTGGGACCACGGCATCCTATCCAATCGCCGTCCCGCCGAAGAAGGAGGCGACTACTACTGGTCTGTCAGTCTCCTCAAACGCCCCACGCTGCTCGACGCTGCCGCCAAAGCCGGTCTCAAAACCGCCACGATTACCTGGCCCGTCACCGTCGACGCGCCCGTTGCCTTCAACCTCCCCGAATACTTCAAACGCCGTCGCGGCGGCTCTATGGACACCCAGTCCATCTGCTCCAAAGCCAGACCCGCCACGCTCTGCCAGGACATCGCCACCCGCTTCCCTTCCTTCCGGCAGGAGTGGATGGACGACCGGACGCGCACCCTCGCCACGCGCTACCTCCTCCAAAACGCCAAGGCCGACGCCGTCTTCGTCCACCTCGTTGACCTCGATTCCGAAGCTCACGATAACGGCCCTTTCACCACCGAAGCCTACGCCGTCGTCGAGCGTGCCGACGAACTCATCGGCGAAATGCTCGCCGCTCTCCCCAAGGGCGGACGCTTTGTCCTCGTCAGCGACCATGGCTTTGAAGCGGCCTCCAAAACCGTCAACCTCCACTACGCGGCCGCTCGCGACAAGATCAAAGGGATCGAGACCCGCGGCGGCTTCGTCATCGCCGACGGGGCGCCAGCCGCGGCTTGGCTCCGTCAACTCCCACCCGATCATGCCATCGGCCGCGAAGTCCCGGCCGCCGAAATAGCCCGCTTCGCCCCGCCACTCGCGGGTAAATTTATCTTCGAGCCCGCCTCCGGCGCCTGGTTCGGTCCCGGTACCGATGTGTTGATTGCAAAGCCTCACGAGACCGGAAATCACGGCCATTGGCCCACTCGGTATCGTTCGGTCTACGCCGCTTGGGGTCCCGGCATCCGCCCCGGCCGGATCCCCGAAATGCGCCAGGAGGAAATCGCGAATCGATTAGCGGGGCTTCTTAGCGTTAAAATAGGAGTGCGATGAGCATGCTTTCTCAGCGGCTTCAAGTCGGGGTCGCGCAGAAGCAGATCCTGACACCCGGCCTCGTCCAATTAGTGTCGGTTCTGCAACTCAACCGGCTCGAACTGCGAGAGATGATTGTCCAGGAAATCTCCGCAAATCCGGTTCTCGAAGAATCGCTTGACCCCGGCGAAGAGATCACGGCGGAAGAGCTTCAGAACATTCTCGAGCGCGAACGTGTGGCCGATCCTTCGGATCAAGGCATTCTTGACGTCGCGGCCTCTCCCGCGCAATACGAAGCCGAAGATGATCGCATCGAAATGGCCTCCGAAAACGCCGGTGTCCTTGAGGCCATCGATGGCGCCCCTGCCGATCCTGTCTCGACCACGGCGGATCCGTTCGACGAAATCGACTTCGATAATTACTTTCAGGAGTACCTCGAACCGGGCTTTAAGAGTCCCGCCGGAGAGGCCACCGAGAAGCCGAGTTGGGAGACGTTTGTAAGTTCCCCGGTCACCCTCCCGGACCTGCTGCGCCAACAGTTAAGCCTGCTGCTTATGCCTCCGGAAGTTCGCGACGCCGCGGACACCGTGATCGGAAATCTCGACGACAACGGTTATCTCGTCGCCGCCATCGATGAGATAGCCACGTACGGCAACCATACTCTCGACGACACCGGGAAGGCCCTCGAAGAGATTCAGGCTCTGGAACCGGCTGGCGTCGGCGCCCGTGATGTCCGCGAATGTCTGATGCTCCAGATTGAAAGCCGTGGCGGGGAAGGCGGCGTTGCCTGGCAAATTCTCGATAAACACATGAAACTGCTCGAAATGAAGCAGTTCAAGGAACTTTCCCGCGTCCTCGGTCGTCCGTTGGAACATATCGAATTGGCCGTAGACGCCATCCGCCACTTGGACCCCAAACCCGGCCTTCGCTACTCCGGCGCCGGCGCCCGGCTCGTTGAGCCCGACGTCTACATCATCAAGGACAGCGATAACTACATCATCGAACTGAATGATGACGACCTGCCTCAGCTTCGCCTCAACCGCGAGTATCTAAAGATGCTCGATCGTGAGAAAGAGCCCGATAAGGACGTCCGTAACTACGTCAAGGAGCGCTTTAGCTCCGCCGCCATGCTGATTAAGAATATTCAGCAGCGGAAACACACTATCATGCGCGTATGCCAGTGCGTCGTTGATCGCCAGCGCGAGTTTCTCGACTTCGGGATCGCTCAGCTCCGGCCCATGATGATCAAGGACGTTGCTGAAGAGATCGGCGTTCACGCTTCCACCGTGAGCCGCGCGGTCGCCAGCAAATACGTGCATACGCCCCAAGGCGTTTTCGAACTGCGCTTCTTCTTCTCGGAGGCCGTACAAGGCCCTTCGGGTAGCAGCACCCCTCTCTTGGTTCTCAAGCAGAAGGTGAAGAAGATCATCGACGATGAAGACCCCAAAAAGCCGCTGACCGACGAGCAAATTACCGCGCGGCTGCAGCAAGAGGGCTTCGAGGTGACCCGCCGGACCGTCGCCAAGTACCGCGAGGACTTGCGAATTCCGTCGACGCACCAGCGGCGCGTCAAAAACTAAATACAAAAGAACGCGCGAGGGAGACAATGATGAAAGTAACCTACACCGGCGGCAACGGAGAATTTACAGCCGCCGACAAGACTCGCCTGGAGGCGAAACTTGCCAAGCTCGGCAAGATGATCGACAAGAAAGGGGAGAAGGAAGCGCACGTCATTTTGACCGCTGAAAAGCGCGGCAAGAAAGCCGAAATTACTGTCAATTACCTGCACCACAGCTTCGCCGGCGCCGGTTCCGGCCCCGCCTTTCTTCCCGCTGTCAGCGCGGCCCTCTCCAAACTTGAGAAGCAGATCGTGAAGATTACCGCCAAGCTTCGGGACGGCAAACGGAATGGCGTCAAACCCGCCGTTGTCGCCGCCGCCGATGCTGTCAAGACAACCCCGGCGCCCTCCAGCCGCCCCAAGCTCTATGAGGCCAAGGTCAGCAAAAAGCCGATGAATATCGACGAAGCCGTTCTCGTCTCAGCGCGTAAAAAAGTGAACTATGTTGCCTTCCGTGACGCCGATTCCGGCGGCATCAGCGTCGTTATCCTCCGGCCCGATGGTCACTTCGACGTGGTTCGTGCATAATGTCCGCAGAGTCCGCGAAGCCCGCTGGGCCTGAACTCGTCATCATCACCGGCCTGAGCGGTTCCGGTAAAGGAACCGTGCTCAAGAGCCTGGAGGATCTGGGCTACTACTCTGTCGATAATCTGCCGATGGACCTGATCCCCAAGTTCGCCGAACTGACCGGGTCCAGCCCGCGGATTTCCAACGCGGCGCTCGTTGTCGACATTCGTGAAGGGGAAGCGCTGCAGCGCTTCCCCGCGATTTATAAACAGGTTCAAAAGCAGATCCGTACGCGGCTGATTTACCTGGAAGCCGACGATACGACGATCGTTCGCCGCTTCAGCGAGACCCGGCGGCCCCATCCGCTCAAGGGCGCCGAACGGACGGTTTCAGCCAGTGTGAAGGAAGAGCGGCAACTCATCGAGCCGATCAAGAATCTGGCCGATCTGGTCATCAACACCTCCCGATTCAACGTCCATGAACTACGCGAGTTCATCGGCGAGCGCTTCGGAGCGACGCGCGATGAATCGGGTGTCCTGATCTATGTGACGAGCTTCGGTTTCCGGCATGGCGTCCCGGCCGACTCCGATTTGGTCTTCGACGTTCGCTTCCTGCCCAACCCGAACTACATTCCGGAGTACAAGAAGCTGACCGGAAAGAATCCGAAAGTAGCCGAGTACGTCCGTTCGTTCCCGCAGACGCAGGAGTTCATGGCGAAGATCACCGACCTCCTGACCTTCCTGCTGCCGCACTACATCGAAGAGGGTAAGAGTTACCTGACGATCTCCTTCGGTTGCACGGGCGGTCACCACCGCAGCGTCATGATGGCCGAGGAGATGCGCAAGCGGCTTCGCAAGGCCGGCTACAACGTCAAGGGCCTCCACCGGGACATCCAGAAAACGTAAGTAAGTAGCCTCCGGCAGAGCCGGAGGCTTTTACGATGGCTGGCCCCTCAAAGGGGCCTGATCGCCATCGAAAACGGGACGCACCCCCGAGCAATTCCGGGTCGAACGAGCACTCGACGTCAGCGGATGCGCCTAAAGGCTTGATATTACGGGAGCGGACTATACTCCCGGAACTGTCAAACTGCTGCTGCCCCGCGGCAGAGCCGGGAGATCTGCTCCGTTGGTTTATTAGAGAGAAGTCCGTTAACCAGCGTCGTCAGCATCTTCGGCTACGCCGTGATTTATCCAAATCCCGGTATCATAAACCCGGCACAGCGAGTGCAAATGGCACTGGCCGCAGGGCCGGCCATTGTCCTTGGGATCCACGTCGGCGCGGCCTTCCTGGAACTCGTTCCAGATCCTGCGGATGACTTCGCGCCACTCCGTCAACTGCGCGTCCCAGCCTTGCGGCGGCGCTTTCACTCCGGGCATCAGCCCTTCTCTCGCGGCTAGTCCGTCGAACTTGTGTTCGCCGCGCTTGAGCTGGGCGAAGACGATGGCGCTTGGTGTTTCCGGCATCGCGACGGCGTATACGGGCAGTTGCAGATTGTCGGGGCGCTCCCCGGCCCAAACCTTCTTTCCGGGCGCCGTGCTCTTGTAGTCGATCAGGACTAGCTCGCCGCCGGGCAAACGGTCGATCCGATCCGCGCGGGCCTGGATCGGCGGTCCGGCGGGCGTGAGATCGACATTGAACTCGGTCTCATCGACGGTGAATGGGCCGCGCTCGAAGTCCAACTCGATCCAGTCTTTCAATACCGCGCGCAGGCGGATGCCTTCCAATTCGATCAGCCGTTCGCGGCCCTGAGGAACCAGCCCGGCGCAGCCCGTAATCACTGCTTCCCGGAGCGCTTCGTCGCGACCCTGTTCGCCGGCGGCGGCGAGCGCGGCCCGACTTCCAAATCGCTTCCATAACGCCGCCAGCGCGGCGTGCAGGGCGTTGCCGCGCTCCATGGCCGACAAGCCCGGTTCCGGCTCCGTCCATTCGTTCGCCTTCAATCGAAAGGCGGCATACGCGCGGAACGGGCATTGCGACTGCCAGGACAATATATTCGTTCCCCCGCGGACGCGCTCGCCTTCGGGAAGCTTGGGAGCGGTCGTGTCCCTGGTTTCCTCAAGCGCCGCGGCGATTGCATAGTTGGGGTAATCCCTGGCGACGGGCGCGGCGTCCGGATAGGGCAGGATCAGGCGGCTAGGCCGAAGCTCCTCGTCGCCTTCGCGTTCCGGATAGCTGAAAATAACGGCCGGAGCGCTACGCAGCAGACGGCCGGTCACTTCGCGAGCGAAGCGTAGTTCGCGCTCCGGCGTCGCGTGCGGCAAGTCGAATTCCCGCTGTAGTGAGCGCGGAAGAAAGGGATTGGGCTTGGCCGGCGCGGGCCATACGGAGTCCGTCAGACCAGCGACCCAAAGCGCGTCGAAACGGGATCCGGCGGCTTGCAGCGCTTCCAGAATCTGTACCGGCATCTCGGCGGTTTCCGGCTGAAAGATGGCCTCTCCGGCGAGGTCCGTCAACAACGAGACAGCTTGGGCAAAGGGCATGGCCGCCTCGACCAGATCGAGCGCTGCGAACTCCTGAAGTACCTGCTGCCAGCGCGCCAGGGCCTGCCGCTCGGCGCTCGATTGCGTTCGGTCACCCGGCCAGCCGCCAGCCTCAAGCAAGCCGGGGATTGCCCGCGCCCAGGCCGCGGGAGACTGTTGGCGCGGTTGCGCGGCTAAGAGCGCTTTGGCGCGGCCCAGGGTTTCCGCCAGGATCGGCGGCCCGCCGGCGGTCCGAGCCGTAGTCACCTCCAGGACATTTTCCTCCCGAAGCATTACGTCGAACCGGGCGCGGGCGCCGCGTTCGGAAGCAGCACCGCGGATGAACGGAGAGCGGAGGAGAACACCGGTGCTACCGATATCGAGGGGACGGGCGAGCCAGCGGAGCCAAAGCAGGGCGTCGGCGACAATGGGCCATTCCGAAAGTGCGCGCCCGAGAGAAATGTTGAAAAGCGGCGCGCCGAGGACGTCCTCGAAAGCTGCCTCCACGGCCGGCCGGAGCTTCCCGAGGTCGGGAACGACGACGCCCACTGTCTGCGCGTTGCCCGACTCCAGCAGAGTCCGCGTCCAGCAGGCGGCGGCGCGTATTTCGGCGCGCGCGTCGGGGAAAGAGGACCGGGTAACGCTAGCGGCCGGCTGGGCGACACCCGCATAGACGTTGTACCGCAGGCGGGAGAGCAGCGCGCGCTGCGCCGGCGTGGTCTCATCGAAGCCATCGAGCCATACTTCCCGATGGGTGACCGGAAGCTGCTCCGCCAGCCACTGTTCGCGGCGGGCGGCGGGCAGCCAATGATTTCTGTCGACGCGGCGCTCAAACTCAAGCGCCCAGCCGCGAAACTTGGCGGTGTCCGCCGCTTGCTCAAAGGCGGCATGGTGGAGCGGCAGTTGGTACTGCTGGCACAACGCCCAGGCCTGCGCCGCGCCATCGGCGGTGGCCTGCCGATCCAGCAGCGGCCCTTCGTCGATGATCTTGAACCAGCCGCGGCGTTCGGCGAAATTGCTGGGCGTAATGCGGTCGGGGAGCTGCGCCTCGATGGACTCGGTGACCCAATCCTGCCAGGCGCGGATGGCGGGAGCGGGCCAAGCCTGTGCACCGCCGGCAAGCTGCGCGGCATCATAGACCCGGCTCCAGTGGCGGGCGAGTCGCCGATTGGCAGTGAGCAGTAACGCCCCCTGTGCCAGCGCGCTGAGTAAAACGTCCTGCATGCGGGAGACTTCATTGTAGCTGTGGCGATATACTCAAAACCTATGCGTACTCTGTTGCTGCTTTGCACCGCCTTCGCCGCGGCCTCATTCGCCCAAACGCCCGCTCCTTCGCCTTCGCTCAAGACGACAGGGAAATTCTATGAACTCCGGATTTACCATGCCATGCCGGGTAAGCTGGAAGCGGTACACGACCGGTTCCGCAAACACACCAACGCGCTGTTCGTTAAGCACGGGATGGAGATTGTCGGATTCTGGGGGCCGACGGACAAGGAAAAGGGCTCCGATAAGCAACTGATCTACGTGTTGGCGTACCCGAGCCGCGAGGCGCGCGAGGCTTCGTGGAAAGCGTTTGGCGCCGATCCGGAGTGGCAGGCGGCGCGCAAGGCGTCAGAGGTCGATGGGCGGCTGGTAGAGAAGGCCGAGTCCATCTACATGGGCGAAGTAGACTACTTTACCGCCGGGATGAAAATGAAGAAGGCCAAGAAAGCCAAGAACTAGGCCGCGCATGCGCGGCTGGCTGTTGACGAAAACGGATTCCGGCATTCTGCCGAGCTTTGGCGAGATCGATCCCGCCGGGCTACCGCCGGGCGAAGTGTTGGTGCGCGTCGCATGGTCGAGCTTGAACTACAAGGACGGCTTGGCGATGACCGGCGTTCCGGGCGTGGTCCGCGCATTTCCGATGGTGCCTGGCATCGATTTGGCGGGTGTGGTTGAGGAGTCCTCAAGTCCATCGTTCGCGGCCGGCGATCTGGTGGCGGTAACCGGCTGCGGACTGAGCGAGCGGCACTGGGGCGGCTACGCGGAGTTGGCGCGGGTACCGGCGGAGTTTGCCGTGCCGGTGCCTGAGGCGTACTCGTTGCGTCAGGCAATGGCGATCGGAACGGCCGGGTTTACGGCGATGCAGTGCGTGGACGCGTTAGAGCGCCACGGATTGCAACCGGGGGGACGGGACGTTGTAGTCACTGGAGCGGCGGGCGGCGTCGGTTCGATTGCGGTGGCCCTGTTGGCGAAGAGAGGCTACAGAGTTATCGCCAGTACCGGGCGGCTGGAGGAGGCCGAGTATCTGAAATCCCTTGGAGCCGCCGAGGTCATGGACCGCTCCGAACTCTCAGCGCCGGCCACGCGGCCACTGGAGAGTGAGCGCTGGGGCGGCGCGGTGGATACAGTGGGCGGGGACACGTTAGCGGGGCTAATTAGAACTCTGGGCCACGGCTGCGCTGTCGCGGCCTGCGGGCTTGCCGGAGGGGTCGCGCTGAAGACCACGGTCCTGCCGTTCATCTTGCGCGGCGTGAGCCTTCTGGGAGTGAATTCGGTGGAAGTGGCGAACGCCGAAAGGCGGCGAATCTGGGAGTTGTTGGCGGAGAACCTGAACGGGAATTTATTGGATTCGGTGACGGCGGAAATTGGGTTGGAAGAACTTCCGGAGGCAGCAAAGCGGGTTTTGGCCGGTCAGGTGCGCGGGCGGGTCGTGGTGCGGGTTGCGCCCTAACGGCCGCCCGCGGGAGCTATTCGCCTCGATTGCGCCGGCAGAGAAACAACAGTGCGGCGCCTCCGACTCCGAGGAATACGCCACCGGAAGGTTCAGGAACCGGCGTTCCCACATTGAAGAGAATGAAATCGGACGACCGCGCATTCGGCTCAAGACTGCTGGATGACCATTTCCAGAAGCGTCGCCCTAGTCAGGCAGGCGCGCCGGAGACAATACCGGGGTCAATCCTGTGAGGGTCGCGTTGCTTCGGCGGCAGCGGCGTCAATATCGACGCGGCTGAGGAGGGCGAAGCCGACTACGAAGAAAATGACCAGGGACAGCGCCGCCAAGCGGTAGCTGCCGGTCATCTGCAGGGCGAGGCCAAAGACCAGCGGGCCAAGCCAACTGGTACCCTTGTCGCTGATCTCGTAGAAGCTGAAGTATTCGGCCTCTTTGCCGACCGGTATCATCAGTGAGAACAGAGAGCGGCTGAGCGCCTGACTGCCGCCCATGACGATCCCAACGAGGGCGGCCATGATGAAGAACTCGCCGGGGGTGGATACCGCGAGGTAGATATAGCCCAGCACGCCGGTCCAGATGACCAGGGCGGCGAGCACCGCACGTTTGGCGGTGACTTTCGTGGCGATCCAGTTGAACAGCATAGCTCCGGCGAAGGCCACGAACTGGACCATGAGGATGGCGAGGGTGAGCTGCTCCATGGGCATTTTGAGCTCGTCGCTGCCGAACTGGCCGGCCATGGCGATGACGGTTTGGATGGCGTCGTTATAGGTCAGGTACGCGGCCAGGAACAGCAGTGTCTGAGGGAAGCGGCGAAGGCCTTTCACCGTTGCGCCGAATTGACGGAAGCCGGCACGGAGCAGGGATTCGCCCGGCGGGAGGGCGCGGTGCGCACCGCGGTTTTTCAGGCCCGCCATGGGGATCAGCGTGAAAAGTGCCCACCAGACGCCGGCGCTGCCCATGCAGATTCGGACCGCCATGCCCTTGGTGATGCCGAGGTTTCCGGCGTATGACAGGAAGCCGAGGTTGAGGGCCAGAAGCAGCCCGCCGCCGAGATAGCCGACACCCCAGCCTTTGGAGGAGATGCTGTCGCGCTGTTCGGGCGGAGCGATCTCCGGCAGGAAGGCGTTATAGACGACCATCGACGCGCCAAAAGCGAGGTTGGCGATGAGGAAGAGCGCGGCGCCGAGCAGATAGTTGGAGCCCTCAACGAAGAAGAGGCACATGGTGGCGATGGCTCCGGTGTAGGCGAGGGCACCGAGGATTTCGCGCTTGCGGCGGCCGTAATCAGCGATGGCGCCGACCAAGGGCAGGAAGAAGACCTGGGACAGGACCGAGAGGGAGACGAGATAGCCCCAGAGCGAGCGGGGGTCGATGGTAAGTCCGAAGGGGTGGATGTAGCCATCCGGGCCTGCGGCGGCCTTGGCGATGGCGGTGAGATAGGGCCCGAGGAAGAGGGTGACGACGGTGGAGGAGTAGGCGGAATTGGCCCAGTCATAGACGAACCACGCCCGTTGTTCGCGCTGGAGGGGATGGTTCATTGCTTGTAGAATCTTACGTTGTCGAGTTCGAGCCAGGCGCGTTGGCCGCCGGGACGGGCAATCTCGAAGGTCAACATCGTGAGACGCGCCAAATCGAGTTTGGCGTCGAAGGGAATGCGGACGGTGGCCCAGGCCGGACCGGCTTCGAAGGGCATCCTGGATGTTTGGACGCGGAGGCTGTAGGGGCCTTGGCCGCGGGCCTCAAACTCGATGCCGGAGAACCCCTTGGCGTCCATCGGCTCAACGGCGCCCTTTGTGAGGGGAAGGTTTATGCGGGCGTAGGGGGCTGCGGAGTCCGAGAGGTGGGCGCCGATGGCGAGGGCATGGTTGTTGGGGCCGCGTTCGATGCGCTGGTAGAGCATGATGGTGCGGTCGTGTCCGGTGTCGGTGGTGTTGATCCAACGGGTGTCGAGGCGGCTGCGGCTATTGGGCCCTTCGAAGTCATCGAGGAGGGCTGGCGCGGGAATGGCGGGAGTGGGGGTCGGGCCTTCGGCGCGGATGGCGGCGGTGAGAGCTTGCAGGCTGACGGGCCGGCCGCCCTGGTAGACGGCGGCGATTCTGTCGATGTCGCCGATGTCCTGGTCGGGGCGGCCGTTGACGATCAACAGGTCGGCGGCGCGACCGGCGGCGATGGCGCCGCGGTCGCCGTCGCGGAGGACTTTTGCGGCGTTGGTTGTCGCCGCTTTGAGCGCTTCCAGGGGGCCGAGACCGGCGCCGGAGAGGAGTTTGATTTCGCGGAGGGAAGCCCAGCCGTGATGGGTGCCGGTGATGCCGGCGTCAGTGCCGCTGACGATGGTGATGCCGGCCCGGTGGAGGGCAGCCACGTTCTGCCGGAGGAGTTCGTACTTGGCAATACGCTGGGCGCTGGGAGCGGCGAGCATGGGCCGGTTCTTGAGGGCGGCGATGGCGGCCGGTTCGAGGAGCTGTTCCAGGAGGGGCTCGTCGATGTAGCCGGCGCGGGGCTCGTAGACGGCGGCGGTGGGGCCGTAGGCGACATTGTTGGCCTTCATGAGCTGGATGAGTTCGTCATCGACGGGCTGGTCCTGGATGCCGTGCATGATGGCGTCGACACCGGCGCGGGCGGCGATCTTGGCCTTGGCCAGGGTCACGGTGTGGGTGAGGACGGGGAGGTTGGCTTTGTGGGCGTCGTCGACGATAGCCTTGAGGGTCTCCAGCTCCATGCTGGTCATGTCGGGGGCCTGGGCGTAGCGCCAGCCGTCGGTGAAGACCTTGACGATGTCGGGTTTGTAGGGCAGGACGCGGGCCATGGCCGCGTGGGCCTGACGCGGGGTGAGGACCTCATTGGTGAAGAAGTCACCGCGGCCGCCTTCGACGCCATGACCGCCGGGCGTGGAGAAGCGAACGGCGAAGTGGACGCGAGGGCCTTGCCATTTGCCGTCGGCGAGGAGGCGCCGGATGGGCTCGTAGGTTTCGGGATAGGCGCCGAAATCGGCCAGCGAGGTAACGCCCGCGCGGAGGTAAGCCTTGAGGTTTTTGCCCCAGTCCTGCGGGGAGCCGCCGACGGTAGCGTAAGGAACATGGGTGTGGAGATCGAAGAGGCCGGGAAGGATGGACTTGCCCAGGGCATTGACGATGGTGGCTCCGGCGGGGGCTTTGAGGTTGGGGCCAACCGAGTCTATGCGTCCGTTGACGATGAGAATATCGGCTTGACGGGGAGCGCCGTCGATTACGGTACCGCCGCGGATCAGGATGGGTTCGGCAGCGGCGGCGAAGCTAAGGAGGAGAAGCGCGAGTTTCACTTCATACAGGATGGCGCAATCGGCGGGTGAGCAGGAGGACGAGGCCGGTGGCGGTGAGAAGGCAGCCGGCGGGCTCAGGGACATCGGTGGCGGAAGGGGGCGCAGAGCCATCGGTAAAGGCGACGAGTTCGATGGAGTTCGCCGGAATGCTGAGCGTTAGGTTCTGGAGCCCTGAACTGGAGCCGTAGGCACCGGCGCCGACTGAGACGCGCCAGGAGTAGACCTCAGTGCCGGAGGGAATCAGTTCGATGTAGCCGTTTTTGGCGAGGAACGCGGTGGTCCCGTTGCCACCGGTTTGGGAGAAGAGCGTAGTCTCGGTGTAGTAGAAGCCATTTGAGGTTCCGATTTCGCCCTGGACGTAAAACGGGATCTCGGAGGCGAGGCCGGGGGCGGAGAACTGGAATTGGACGGCGATCCGGGTATCGACGGTGAAAGTACCGGAGGCAGAGCCCTCGGCGACCATGACGATATAGGGGGAGAACTGACCGGCGGCCAGAGTGGCGTCGCCAAAAATCCGTTGGGCGGTCAAGCCGTTAGCCGCGGGCAGAGCGGCGGAGCCGACGCCGTTGATGAGCCCGGCGCCGTCAAAAGAGTAATAGTCCGAATGGCCGTCGAAAAAGCCGGAATAGGGCTCGGGCTGGTTGAGAATGACTGCCGCTGGAAGAGCCGCCGCGGTGATGAGGGCGAGGAAAAAAGGTCGCATGAAGAACAGTGTAACGGGTCGCGATCTATTGCGCCAATGACGGCGGAATTGGTCTTGCTTGGCGCCGGGATTTATCGCGCTTGTCTCCCCCGTGCCGATCCTCTCAAAG
>Ga0105048_10010686_pt1 | contig 14535 bp, 11 predicted proteins | sample MAT05_FD_78382 | JGI IMG/M metagenome (GOLD analysis project Ga0105048, IMG submission 78382) | Freshwater microbial communities from Lake Fryxell liftoff mats and glacier meltwater in Antarctica - MAT-05 | ecosystem: Environmental > Aquatic > Freshwater > Ice > Liftoff microbial mat | place...
CCCCAGCGGGCGTCTTGTTCATAAACGAGGGCAACCCGAGCTTTGACTTCGCTGCCCAAGATCTTACCTAAGAAGCCATATTCCGCGCCAAGAGCCGCCACCGTCTTGAACACGCGGGTATTTTCATGGCCCACATGATCCACCACCGCGCCGTGAAATTTCTCCTGGCCGCCCAGGCCCTTACGCCACTGAAAATAGCACGTGCCCTCGGCTCCGTGCCCCAAGGCTTGAAGCATTTCCAAACGGTGCATGCCCGGGCGCTTGAGGCGCATGGGTGGCTTCCATTGAGCCACATCTGGGCACGATTCCATCAGCATCCACGGGCGATCGGGCTTAAAACAACGATAGAGATCATCGCGCATACCGATGGCGGCGGCGTTGTCGGCAAGCTCTGGGTCGAACACGTTATAAAAAGGGTATTGATCGTCTGAGACGAAATCCACGTGCTGGGCGAGCATTGCGTAATCGATGCTCTCGATGACCCCCATGAAGTTGGTGGTGCAGGGGATGGCGGGCGAGAGGCGTTTGAGGGGTTCGGTTTCGAAGCAGTAGAAATCGGCTATTTGCCAGGAGTTGAAGCGTTTGAAGTCAAGAGCCATGCCGTCGAGGCTGCTGTCGCGGGGATCGATTTCAGAAAATTGTGTGAACGTGTGGCTCCAAAATCCACACCACCAAGCTTCGTTGAGCGCTGTGACGGCGCCATATTTCCGCTCGAGCCAAGCATGAAACGCCGTGATGCAAAGCTCGCAGTAGCAGCGTCCGCCGTACTCGTTGGAAATGTGCCACATGCGAAGGGCTGGGTGTGCGTGGTAACGTTCGGCAAGTTGCGTGTTGATGAGACGGACTTTGTCGCGATAGACAGGTGAGCTCCAACAATGATTATGGCGTTCGCCGTGCGGTTCGCGCAGGCCATCTCGGTTCACACGACGGACTTCGGGGTGCTTCTTGGAGAGCCACGCGGGCTTGGCTCCACTCGGCGTCGCCAAGATCACGTTGTGGCCCGCCTTCGCCATGCGGTCCATGACAGAGTCCAACCAGCCGAAGTTGAACTGCCCCTCTTCCCGTTCGTAGCTTGTCCAAGCGAAGATGCCGATCGAGAAGGTGTTGCAGCCAGCAAGCGGCATCAAGCGAAAATCCTCGTCGATCACTTCCGGGTGTTCGAGCCACTGATCGGGGTTGTAATCGCCGCCGTGGAGGATGCTGTTGAAGCCTTCGAAGATGCGGGGACGTGGCATGGATTGGGTCATGAGACAGCGGCGAGCTATGTCCAAGATGCTGACGAACCGCCAGCGAATTTTGCGCCTGTATAAAAGATTGGCGCAATTGCGCCCATCACTGACGCGAATATGCGCAATTTCAGCGTTCGGGAGGTTTTCGGGTTGTGGTGCGTGAGGGGAGCCTTACCGTAACCCTCCATGAAGCTTGTGCATTGGTGTGGGTGTTTGCTGTCGGTGGCATTGTTGGCCAGTGCTTGCGCGAGCAAGGAGAAGCCGTTAACTCGATCGCCGTCCTTGGACTATCGAACGGATCAACCCCGCACGGCTGACGGCCGCGTGATCGGCGCCGACGGGATCGACCCAAAGGACCGCCTGGCGGCCAGTGCCAAGGCCGGCAGTGAAGGCAGCGAGCTTGCACCAGGTTGGTACGTCGAAGACGGAAAGTTGAAGTACGATCCGGAGCGGCGCGACGATCAGCACGCCCACGAAGATAACGAAGACAAAGCTAAGAAAAAGAAGAAAGCTCTGCCGCCTGCAGAGGGTGCGGCGCCGTAAGGCACTCGGTAGATTGCTTACGGTCTGCCCACCAAATCCATGGGATGTTCAGTGAGACCTGCCCGCCCCGGGTTCAGAATGGTCAGTACTCTGGCTCTCCGACGCGGGCTGAGCGACGTCTCCATACGCACCCGGGATCCTGCAGGAAATCTTGGCCTGAGGATCTAAGCGGTGCCGAGAGACTGAAGTGTCGGGGATCCTGGGCTTTGGACCGCCACACGTGACAGCGTCGTCGCGTCGTGTATCTTTTGCGGATGCAGCCTGTCGCGTCTAGGTCATGGGTCGCTCGTTGGGCGGCCACATGAAGCTAGAAACCGACGGGATAACGACGGTTCGTGTCTTTGAGAATCCGCGGGCCACCGGCACGCCCATGCACCCCAAGTGTTCGTTTCTCAACATTGATGTGATCGATGCGCCTCGGGGCTGGTGTGTTGGGTCCCATACCCATGATTTTTTCGAGATTTTACACCCGTTTTCGGGGATCTACACCTGCGCACTGAACGGCACACCGCTTTCGCTGGCACCGGGCCAAACGGTGCTAGTGCGTCCTTTGGACGTGCATGAGGACACCGTGCGTGCTCCTTGCAGCTTCCTGGTCATCAAGTTCTTGCTGTTGGGCCTGAGGCGTTCGTCGGAGCAGCTGGAAGTCTTCGGGCCCGCAACGACACCCTCGGATTTGGTATTCCGCGATACCAGCCAACTGGTGGCCACGTATCAAGAGCGCGTTACCCAAGCGGTGGAGCAGCCGGACGCGGTGAGTCCATTTCTTTTGGATTCGTTGACGTTGACGCTCTTTTGGGAGCTCTTGCGCAAGTTGCCTCGACCCGCGTTTTCCCATGATTTTAGCCAGACCGCGCGCTCCAACAGCGTTGAGGATCGGTTGATAGAACTTTTTCAGAGCCGAATTCACGAAGCCCTTTCAGTGGAGGAAATGGCTGAGCATCTGGGCATGAGCGTGTCTTCCTTGGAGCGAGCTTGTCGGAAAGAGCTGCGCGTGTCCGCAGCGCGAGCGTTCACACGCTTCAAGATGGAGGAAGCACTGGAACTCCTCAAGTTCACAAAAACGCCGATTAAGGTGATCAGCGATGGGCTTGGGTTCCAGAATCCAAACTATTTTTCCACGGCGTTCAGTCGGTATTTTGGGAAGCCTCCCAGCGCGTTTAGGGATATTGAGTTGGTGCGACCTTCTTGAACGGATTCGAAAGGTCGCTCGCGCAGTCTAGACAGGCAGGCAATCCATCCTGAGCAGATCAGACAGGTAACTGACCAGCCTGGATATTCACGAAAGTACGCGGGCTCTTTCGACTCAAGCCAGTTCAGATAGCCGCGTTGGTGATAGCCAGCGGCGATGCAGGTGGCTGAAGCTCGAATGGGAAAGCTCCGTCTAGCCTACGCGGAACACTCCTGGGAGCACGCCTGCCGACGGCATGTCCCCCACTGCGAATGGCAGCAGTGCCAGCGGAGGCGTGGGCTCAACCTCCGTCCCGGGGGCCGTCCCGGGGGGTATGTTCGGTGGCAAGTCGCTCGGCCTCAACACCGGTAGCTACCTGCGATACGCCGAAGAGCGCACCTTCGTGGATAGTTGGGTCGAAACATTCAAGCGACCCCAGAGGAACCCGAGAGGGTCCTATCGTTGACAAGGCGCTGCCCTTCAGTAAGAAGGTCAAGATGCCCCAACTAGCGTCGAAGTATTTGGTGTTCCTCGTCCTTCCTCTAGGCTTGGCGCTCGCCTGCAGCGACAAGGCGAGCGACCAGGGGCCGACTGCCGGGGCTAGCGGCAGCTCCTCGGGTGGCGTCGTCGGGACCACGGGTGGTGCCGCGCAGCTCAGCGCTGCCGGCGGCCGCCCAGCAACCGGGGGCAGGCTGGGCATGGGCGGCCACGTCAACACGGGTGGGTCAAGCAATGCGGGTGCTCCGAATGCCGGGGCGGCGGGGCAAATGGCGAGTGGCTGTGCGCGCGATTCGGATTGCTATGATGGAAAGTTTTGCAATGGCGAGGAGCGTTGCGTGTTGGGTGCGGGAGGTGACGTCGCCCGCTGTCAGCCGTCACAGACGGAAGCCTGCGTGCAAGGCTCGCTGTGCGATGAGGCCCTCGCGCGCTGCGTCAGCGCCTGTTCAGTAGCAGTCGCCGCGAACGTTGAGTTCTTGCCCTCGCTTGCGCGGAGCTCGCCCATTTCGGCGGCCAATCCACTTATTTCACTGGCGGTTGGGTGTGCTGACGCCGACGGTGACGGAAGTTGCGTTGCGTTCGATTGCGATGACAATGACGCGCGCCGCTATCCAGGGGCCGTCGAGTTCTGCGATCTTGGGAACGTCGATGAGGACTGCAATCCATCTACCTATGGCGAATCCAGAGACGACAGGGACGGGGATGGTTTCTTACCAAACACCTGCTGCAATTTGTACCCAGGGCGGGGCCTGGAGTGCGGCTACGACTGCGACGACCAACACTCCAACGTAAAGCCTGGAGTGCTCGAGAGCTGTAACCACGTCGACGATGATTGCAACGGCGTGATCGACGACGGGGTGAGTCAGCAGGGTTACCGCGACCAGGATGGCGACGGCTTTGGTGACACCTCTTGCTCCAAGCCAGTGTGCGGCGTCGAGGCTGGCTACGTATTGAACGCGAACGACTGCGACGACACCCGCCCCGCTATCGGCGTGGGTCGCCAGGCTTGTGCACCTGATGGCAAAGGGGTGTTGGTGTGCTTGGCCCAAGCAACGTGGGCGAAACGCGACTGCCCGCCGGGCAAAGGCTGCACCTCACAACCCGATGGAACCGGCCGCTGCGAGTGACGCCCGGCTGAGCAATGGTGGGGCAGCACCTTCAGTAAACGCTCGGAGTGGTTGCTGGTTATCTCCCGCGTCGAGGGGCCATCCGTGCGATCAGGCAATGCTTGTTCTGAAAGGAGATTCGATGCGCGTTGGCGCATGAGCGTTTGCGTTCCAAACGGAGTCCAGGCCAACCACGCGCGACAACCTTTACGTGACCGCCGCGGCAGGTCAAACTTGTTCGGTGCTGCTCGGCCTGTCTCTCTCCTACTCCGGCGGTTACTCCGAAGGGGTCATTCGCGGTATCGCGAACTTTGCTCAAGGCAGGCCTGAGTGGACATTCGAGCTTCAGCCCCCGAATGCCGAAGGTATTTCAAAGCTGCTCAGCGCGGGTGCAGCGGGGTTGATAGTTAACGGCTTGGCCGAGGCGCTCGATCCTGCGCTCGCGAAGGTCGCGCTCCCCATCGTCAACGTCGGCTCTCCGCTTTCCAACGATCGGATCAGCACCGTCACCAATGACCAAGAGGCCATCGGCGAACTGGCAGCAGAGCATTTCCTGCTGCGCGGCTACCGCGCTTTTGCTTATTGCACGCAAACGGGCGGAGAGCTCGACGCTCGGCTAGTGGGCTTCCAGAAGGCTCTGAAAAAGCGTGGCGCTGACTGCCAAGTCTTTGATGTCCGAGAGGCGCTGGCGCATCCCGAACGGTACCCAGAGCGGCGCCTACCCGCCTGGCTATTGATTCAGCCCAAGCCACTTGCGTTGTTTTGCATGGCGGATTTCCAGGCGCGCGAGTTGTCGCAGGAGTGCGCGGCACTTGGGCTCAAAGTTCCCGCAGAGGTTGCAATCTTGGGTGTCGACAACGACATCAGTTGCATCTTGGGACACCCGCAGTTGAGCAGTATCGAGCCATCTTCCCAACGCATCGGTTACGAGGCGGCGCAGCTTTTGGATGAGCTTCTGACCCGCGGGGGAGCGAAACGAGGGATCCGGGTGCCGCCAGCTCGCGTTGTGATTCGCACTTCTACGGATCCGATTGTTGGGACGGACGAAATCGCCCGCGGAGTCCTTCAGTACATGCGTCAGCACCTCAGCGATTCGCAAGGGATTGAGCAAGTGTGTGGGCGTTTCGGACTGTCAAGGAGGCAGCTTGAGCGCCGCTTCGTGGCAGCCACCGGTTGTACCCCGGGACTGGCATGGGCCGGCTTTCGCCTTGAAGAAGCCAAACGCCTGTTGGTGGAGACGACACTCAGCATGGAGTGTATCGCCAAAAAGAGCGGCTACGGTGACGGCAAGCACTTTGCTTCTAGCTTCAAGAAAGCGACCGGCCTCACGCCGAGCAGATTTCGGGAGCTCATGTCGAATTGGAACACATCTGCCACATCTGAGTAGATAAGCAGATGATTTTGGACTAGACTGAAATCTGTGTTTGCTAGGGCCCCATTGCGGCACAGCGTGTTCACCGCTTGCGCTCTCCTGTTCGCCTGCAGCGATCCGAGGCCGGCGGCCATCGCGCCAGCGCAAGTGCCGTTGACGCCACCGAGTTGTGCAAGCCTGAGCGATACCTGCGGTGCCAATCAAACCGAGAGCTGTTGCCTCAGTCTGCAAGTTCCCGGGGGTTCGTTTCTTCGGGGTGGAGATGCGAATTTCCCGGCAAAAGTGGGCGATTTTTGCCTGGATAAGTTCGAGGTCAGCGTCGGCCGTTTTCGTAATTTTTGGCGGTCTTACGACGCTTGGCGAGGTGCTTCGCATCCCATGCCGAGCGAGGGCGCGGAGGGTCGCATTCTCGGGTCGGGGTGGGATCCAGGCTGGGACGCCGACCTGGATCCAACCGCCAATGACTTGGCCAAGAGCCTTAGGTGCCTAGCCACCGAACAGACCTGGACTGAGAGTGAAAATGCAAACCACACCCTGCCCATCAACTGTGTGAATTGGTACCAGGCGTTGGCATTCTGTGTTTGGGATGGCGGTCGATTGCCCACCGAAGCGGAGTGGGAATATGCGGCTGCGGGAGGCAGCGAACAGCGCGCATATCCTTGGGGAGAGCTCGCTCCCGGCAAGAATGCCAAGCTTTCCGCCTATCGTCGTTACTTTAACCCAGATCCCACGGCCCCAGAAATGAGCGACATCCCTGCCGTAGGGTCCATTCCCGCGGGGAACGGCAAGTTGGGTCAAGCAGATCTGGCCGGGAGCATGTGGGAGTGGGTTTTCGACTGGAAGATGCCGTATCAGGTTCCGTGCGTTGACTGTTTCACCAACACCAACGAAATGGGCACCACTTCAGGTAACAAAACGTACCGTTCCGTCCGGGGCGGCAGCTGGAACGGAGAGGCTACTTTTCTCAAAACCAGCTTCCGAAACGGTTTCTCTCCGGACTATCACTACTCTGATTTCGGGGTTCGCTGTGCTCGGCCCTTTTGAAATCACCACATCGCCGACGTGAGCAGATGCACCCTGCCTCCACACTCAAAGTGCGATAGCACCATCAAATCACGTGATGGGCAATGTGCCAGTGCTATATTCGGGATCACCGATGACCGTCAGCGGAAGCCCCATCGCATTCACGACGCTCAAGAGCAGGTTGTTCATCGGTGCTCGCTTAGCGTCGATGGTCTGACCGGTGCGCAGCCTGCCTCCCGCCTTGCCGATGATCATGGCCGGCACAGGGTAGAAGTCGTGCTGACCGGTGGCCATTTCAGAGCTGACCAGCACCAGGCTATTGTCCAGCATGCTGCCGCTACCCTCAGGGGTGTTCTTGAGCAGCGTGACCAGATCGCCGATCTGCTGCAAGAACCAACCCTGCACCTTGGCGTAGTCAGCGTGGCCTTGCGCACCAGCTCCCGCCCAACCGTGCTCCATGCCGTGATGGTCACCGCCCACCCCCAAAAAGCCGTAGCGCGGAAGGTGGTCCCCCGAAGAGAGCCATTGGTAGGTGACGACGCGCGTGAGGTCACAGTTTAACGCTTGGAACGCCAGCTGGTTCATGGCTTTCCCGGTTTCGATCATGTCCGAACCACCGCCGATTGTGGGGGTCTGACAGGTCTTGCCAGCCATCGGTGCGGGGCCTCCTCCTCCGACTCCGCCCACTGGGTTTTTCAGTGATTTTTCAAGCTCGCGCAGAGACGTCAAATGCTGGTCGAGCTTTGCTTGTTCTTCTGTGCCAGAAATACCCTTGATCGACGCCACTTGGCCAATCAGGAAATCCAATCGACTCTTGCCTCGGGCATAAGCGTCGAGCTCCGCTCGGCTCGGCATGGCAGGGGTGCCGCTCCCGCTCGTCGCGGCATTCGGGTTGGGGGTTAGCACCGGGAGTGCTTGGATCCCCCCTACCTCGTCGATATCCTGGGGTGTGGGCGGGGGGGGACTGCCGCCCGCGAACAGGCGTTGAAAGACATAGTCGGGCTCGGCAATGGGAGCAATTGCGACACCATTATTGAACCAACAATGCGAATGATCGCCGCCCTGTGCAGCGTCCCAAAGCACACCCAACGGCAAGCTGGCAAACTGGGTTGATTGACCGATGGACTGTGCGACGATCTGATCAATGGAGGTGGCGGTGCCGTAGCTGGTTTGGCTTTGACCCTTGGCAGAACCATTCCAAATCGTGCGCATTCCCCCGCCGTGGCCTTCGAGCTCAAAGAACGTCGAAACCAAGAGCCCCGCCGGATTATCAAGCCCAGTGAACAGGATGGTGTCCGACTGGAGGTGCGCGAGCGGCTTCAAGAGACTATCGAAGTTCAGCCCGTTCTTGCCAGTATCTGAGCTTTCAGCTCCGTCGTAGGTAACGCCTCCTGGAATATAGGCGAGGATCAGACGGAGTGGCGTGGCGCTCTGTGCGTCGGCCATAACAGAGCGGAACACGGGCGTTCCGAGGAATGCAGCCGCACCGAGCTGCTTCAGTAATGTTCGACGCTTAAAGATAGCCTTAGACATGGATTTTCGGTTCCTTTCGTCTCAAAACAACGGGCGCTAGGCTCTCACTGGAAACTGCGATACATGAAGTTGTCCGACTTAGTGATGGCCACCATCAACTCTCGAATGTCGAGACCTGCGGCCGCTAGGGGCTGCGTGATGCCAGCCACCGCTGCGCGCTCTCCATCGCGGTCCATTCGAGCGAATGTCCAGCGGTAGGCCTGCAGTGCCAGGCATTGCTTGGCACTCATGCTCGTCGCGAGCTTCGTCGCGAGTTCAACACCATTTTTGTATTGACCGTCCATGTCGACGCTTCCACTGATTGAGCCACTGGCGTCGACGAGCTTGCCATTGTCCATGGTGCGGTAGCGCCCAATCCCGTCATAATTCTCGAGGGCAAAGCCGACAGGGTCGATGAGCTGGTGGCAGCCCGAGCAAGCCGGATCGCTCATGTGCTGGGCAGCTCGCTCGCGCGCGGTCTTGGTTGCATCCACCATCGGCGCCGCTGGGACGTTAGCTGGTGGGGAAGGCAAGGTTTCGCAAAGTAGCCCCACTCTGACGAATTCGCCCCGGTAAATCGGAAACGACTCATTGGACTTGGAGTGCTCCGAAAGCACGGCTGGTTGAGTGAGAAGGCCGGCGCGCTCAGCGGGGTTCAGCTCCACACGCGCGAAAGCACTGCCCTGTGCCGGCGCTGCAACACCGAGGATGGGAGCCAGCGCCGAGTCGACGAACGCATGCGGCGCGGTCATCAACGTCGCAAAGGTGCCGTCCCCTTGCCAGAGAACCGAATCGAAAAACGCAGCCGTCGATCCTTCCAGAGCCAGCGCGGTATCCGCGGTGAACTCAGGATAGGCGGTGGGGTCCTTGGCTGAGCCAGCCACCTTAGCTATCCCGCTGAAACGAACGAGGAAGTTGCGTAAAGCATCTTGTGCCGCTGGCAGCTGCAACAAGCGTCGAGCCTGTGCTTCGATCGCCGTCTTGTCCTGAAGTGCATTCGTGTCGGCAGCCGTTAATAGGGATGTGTCCGGAGGCGCGGCGGTGAAAAGGTAGGAAAGCGCACTCGCGACCTCATAAGAGGTCAGCGTGCGCATGGCCCCGCCGGCGGGGTTGCCCAGTTCAAAACGATAGACGAACTGCGGAGCTTGCAGCATCGTTTCTGCTACTTGACGCACGCCACCCTCATATCCGGAGCGCGTTTGTTCGTCGCTGTAGAGCGCAACGTACGCCGTGATTTCTTCTTGGGTGAGTGGCCTCCGAAAAGCGTTCTTTCCGAAGCTCGTGATGAATGCTGTCGCGCACTCGAGCTCGGGCATGGGAGTTTGGCACGCTGGCGGCGTAAGATCCTTTGCCGCACGCGCCGCGGCGGCCGCGGCATATTGGCTCGCCAAGGTGGGCGATACGGTGAGGGCACTCGCGAAATTGTCGAAACCGTTGGTCCAAGCGTTCGACTCAAGCGGCTCGGTGGGCGGCGCTGCCAATCCCAAGACCGACTGAACACTCTTTCTGTACTCCTCGCGCGTCAGCCGTCGCAGGAGCGTGGGCCCCGCGACTGCTCCGATCGGAACGGCAACCAGCGGCGGCGTCGTGATCGGGGCTCCGTTGTCTGGTGGCGTGCCAGGCTTTGCAGCTGGATCCGTTCCTACGCTGGGGGCACCCGAGCCTGAAGGCGCGCGCTTGCTGTCGACCGCGGGTGAACAGCTCAGGGTGAGGGCAACGAGTCCAAGCGCAGTTAATACGGTCCCGGACGTGGCGCGTTGGAAAATTGCGACATCGGTAGACTTCCAGATCAGCATGGTGTCCTCTCTACTGTTCGGCGCTGCCGAGCGTCGGTATCGCGACGCTGCAGTTGCCCAGACGATGAAAGACACGATAACGGGCGAATCGAAGCTCCACCACCGTATAGCTACGTCAACGGGGAACTCGGTTTCTCGATTTGCGGCATGCTCGCGCATCTTCTTTAATTTACGTGACGAAAACTGTGCCGCTCGATGCAGTTAGATTGACGAGACTTTTGCGCCCACACGAATTACGATTGTTACGTTCTGATTCGAGCGTATGGCGTTCTCACGCAGATGCCGCAAATCAAGCAATAATGATTCGGTTGACGCAAGGACGCCATAGCGATTCCTGATTTAGCCCGCTAACTTAAGCCATATCGCAGGGCTGACCGAGGTCACTCGCAGGCCTGTGGCTCGTCTCGTGAGATCGAGAGGCAGCCGGATCTCGCTATAATTTGTGATTGGGCCAGTTGGAGGCTGTACTCGAATGAAATACGTTTTGTGCGGGGCGCTTGCCCTACTACTTCTTTCAGGGTGCTCCAATGAAATCGCGAACAATAGCGGCAAGGCTCGCGCCGGTACGAGCACTGATCCCACTACCGGTCTGCCGCTGCCAGTAACCAGCACCAGCGACACGGCGCTGATCGCAACCGGCCCCCGTCCTGGTGAGCCCGGACCCACGGCGCTCCGTCGTCTCACCAACGATGAGTACCGCGCGACGGTTCAAGACCTGCTGAGCCTCCCAATGGCGCCCTCTGACGCACTGCAACCTGAAACCCGAAGCCTAGGCTACGACAACTTCTCAGCTGTTCTCACGGTCTCGGGCACGCTGGCTGGTCAGTATGAGAGCCTGGCGACCAGGCTTGCTGATCAGGCGGATGTTGCGGGCCTCGCTCCCTGTGCCACGCCGAACGACGACACGACCTGCGCGCTTGGGTTCATCCAAAGTTTCGGCAAGCGTGCGTTGAGGCGTCCGCTCACGGGCGCCGAAGAGCAACAGTATTCGAGTATCTACCAGCAGGGCCGCACGGGAGGTTCCTACGAAGAAGGGATCCGTCGCTTGGTTCAGACGTTTCTTGCTTCGCCCAAGCTCGTGTACCGTCCGGAGCTCGGGACGCCTCTGGCGTCGGGGGGGAATCAGCGATCGCTCACGCCTTATGAGGTGGCTTCAGCGCTTTCGTACCTGTTTACCGGATCGACTCCCGACGCAGAGCTTTTGGCAGCGGCGGATGCGCAGACACTCAGCACGCCTGCCGCGGTCGAAGCGCAGGCACGGCGGCTTCTCGCATCACCCCGAGCTAAAGCGGTGTTTCGGAAGTTCGTTTCCGGATGGTTTGGGTTGGGCAACGTGAGTGAGCTCAGGAAAGACGCAACGGTGTACCCAGAGTTCACGCCCGAGCTGCGCGCTTCGATGATGGTCGAGACGGACCGCTTCATCGACGCCACCGTTTGGGAGCGGGCCGGCTCGGTTGCGAAGCTCGTGAGCGCGCCGTCGACCTTCGTGGATAGCCGTCTTTCGGCGCTTTACGGCGTTCCGAATCCGGGTTCCGATCAGTTGATGCCGGTGGAACTCAATCCCGTCGAGCGCGTCGGGTTTCTCACTTCGGCGGCCGTGCTCGCCGTACATTCCAAGGCAGGCGACTCCTCTCCGATCGCGCGCGGCAAGTTTCTGCGAACGGGGCTCCTATGCCAGCCGCTGCCCGATCCGCCCACAGGTGTCGTGATTGTTGTGCCTCCTCCCGATCCGAAGCTCACGACGCGCGAACGCTTCGCTCAGCATTCGTCGAGTCCAGCCTGTGCAAGCTGCCACGCGCTCATCGATCCTCTGGGATTTGGCCTCGAAAACTACGACGCCATCGGGCGCTATCGCACCATGGACAACGGCAAGCCCGTAGATGCCACCGGAATGCTTACCGGCACTCCGGACGCGGATGGTCCGTTTCAAGGTGGTGTGGAGCTGGCGGCAAAGCTTTCATCGAGCCGGGTGCTCGCAGAGTGTGCTGGTGTGCAGGCAACCCGTTTCGCTTTCGGCAGACGTGAAACCGATGCTGATCGCACGCTTGTAGCAAGCCTTGCCGATGGCCTCGGTGGCCGCAATCTGGATATTCGCGAGCTCCTGATTGCTCTCACCAAGACCGAGAACTTCTTCGTCCGAACCGCTCAGCCTTGAGGATTGGAATCATGGAAAAGCACGCCATCCGCCGTCGGTCTCTGCTCACACGCTTGGGGGCTGCCGCCTTTCTCGCAGCTCCCGTCTTTCGTGATGTAATTGCCGAGGCGCAGAGCGCCTTTCCCAAGCGGCTCGTGATCCTGCACTTCCCCGGCGGCGTTCGCTACGTGAGCGGCGCGTATGCCGGTGAGTTTGACCTCAAGCCGAGTGACCACAACTTCAATTTTAACAAGGTCTTATCTCCGCTCCTGTCGCTTCGCTCAGACATAGTGCTTCTGGAACAGATCGGAGATGTCACGCGCCCGGGTAACACCGAGGGCCACACGACCTCCACGCTGCTCACTTCGGACTCAAGGATGGCCGATGAAGACACTGTCGCGGTGCCCCCGGGAACCAACTCGATCGATCAAGTGATCGCCAATGCCATCGGTCAATCAACGCGCTTCGGATCCCTGCAGCTCGGCGTGCACACAGCCGGCGAGGAGGCGGAGCTTACCCACGCACGCATTGTCTTTGCGAATGGCACTCGGGTAGCCCCGGTCAACGACCCTCAGGTCGTGTTCACGCGACTGTTTGGCGGGGCGCCGCCGGCACCCACCGGAACCTCAACGGTGGGACCCGCCGCCGATCAAGCGGCTCAGGCGCTCGCACGGCTTAACGCTCAGAAGCGCAGCATCCTGGACCTTCGCACGGCCGAACTCCAGGAGATCCGGGCTCTCGTGGGAACCCAAGAGTTCGGTAAGCTCGACGAGCATCTGACGGCCATTCGCGAGCTCGAAAACGGGATCCCAATAGCTGGGGTGCCGGGCGGCAATACGGGCGGCTCTGTCGCTCCAAGCCCTGGTACGTCGTGCGGTGCGCCTACCGTGGACCCGAACACCGATCTTCCAACCCAAGTGGCCAGCATGAACGAGCTCGCCTACCAGGCGCTGAACTGCGATCTCACGCGCGTCGTGACGGTGCAATGGTTGAGCTCCGGCAACGACATGACGTTTCCGTTTTTGGGCGTGAATCGCAGTCACCATGGCATGCAACACGACTACGGCGACGATTTCGACGTCGTTCAGACCTGGTTCATGTCGCAGGCCGCCGCGTTCATCCAGCGCCTCAAAAATACGCCCGAGGGCAGCGGCAGCATGTTGGACAACAGCGCTGTCTTCGTGGTCACCGAACAGTCGCAAAGTCATACTGCCACTCCCACGATCGGTTTCGTAGCTGGTCAAGCGGGCGGAAGCATCCGTACCGGTGGAACCTTGATGGGCAACCAATCCTCGCTAGCGGACTTCCACATTGGGTTGGCGCGTGCGTTCGGCGTGAATCTGAGCACGTTTGGTGAACCACAGTGGGTGAACTCCCCGTTGTCGCTCGGATAAGGGGCGCCTCCGAGGGCGTCGTAAATCAATCAATAGTGATTCTGTTAACGCAAGAACGCCGTGGCGACCCCTGATTTAACCCGCTACTTCGTCAACGCGAGAAAATACCGGAGTTAGCAAAGAGCCGACGAAAGGAACTCACGACATGCTCAAAGCCGTTCTCAAGCGCAGACACCTTCTAACGCAACTCGGAGCCGCCGCCTTCTTGGCCACGCCCGTCTTCCGCTCCGTGATCGCCGAAGCCCAGACCTCCTTTCCGCTGCGATTGATTCTCTTGAATCTGCCCGGAGGTATTCCCTTTAAGGGTGGAGCCCCCGACGGAGCCGATCTCGACACCTATTTCGACGGCATCTACAAGCCGTGGGCCGCGCTTGAGTCGGACATGATCATTTTCGACAAGATCAACAACCACGCTGGCGACAAAGTGGCGAGCTACTTTGAGCTTGAGGGCCATGGCGGCGGCTGCCGTTCAATGTTTGGCGGAGCAGTCAATGATCAAGGTTGCGGCGGACCGACCGCGTGCGGCGTGGAAGACAACGCGTATCGTTACGGCACAGCGACCACGATCGATCAGCAATTGGCGATGGCCATCGGGCAGAAGACCAGGTTTCCGGCTCTCCATTTTGGCTCGCTATGGAACAAGGGGCAGGGTGGAGACCACTGCGAATGCTTCTACAACAACGGTCAAGCGGTTCGTCCGATGGACGAGCCTGTCACCGCGTTCGCCCGCGTGTTCGGCGCAGGACTACCCACCGCA
>Ga0105048_10010687_pt1 | contig 14532 bp, 8 predicted proteins | sample MAT05_FD_78382 | JGI IMG/M metagenome (GOLD analysis project Ga0105048, IMG submission 78382) | Freshwater microbial communities from Lake Fryxell liftoff mats and glacier meltwater in Antarctica - MAT-05 | ecosystem: Environmental > Aquatic > Freshwater > Ice > Liftoff microbial mat | place...
TAATGTTAGTCAAACATTTGTAATACAAAATACAGCGGCCTTTGGAGCATTAAACGTAACTGGTATAAATATTACAGGTGCTGCTGCAACTAGCTTTTCAATCGTTGGTTCTAAAACATTTAGTATTGCTGCTGGAGCTTCTCAATCCATTACTGTACAATTTGCTCCAACAACTGTTGGTACTAAAACCGCTAATATTCATGTTATAAACACTGATTTTAGTGAGTCTTCTTATACTTTTAAAGTAGAAGGCGAAGCATCAACATCTGTTGGTATTAAAACAACGGAACTTGCAAATTCGTTTAACTTATATCCTAACCCAGTAAGCAATGAAGCAAAATTGGTTTGGAATTTAAATAGCGAGCAATTGGTGACGGTGAATGTTTATGATATTCAAGGTAAAGCAAACATGAAACCAATTCAACAAAAACTTTCAAAAGGATCAAATACCATTTCTCTTTCTACAGAAGGATTAGCTGATGGCATTTATTTTATTCAAGTTAAATCAGAAGGAAAAACACAACAAATAAAAATGGTAATTATTCACTAATGATATTCATTATTTCAAAAAACCGGGTGAGACTTCTTGCCCGGTTTTCTTTATTATAGCTTTGAGATAACGGAACAAAAAATCACTTTATCATTCAATAGGATTAATTTGTGTTTATAAAAGGCGTCCTAACCGATTTTATTTAAAAATAGTTCAGTTAATTTAATTAAATTTATCTATAATTTTAATATTAACCCTCAACTAATATACCATATGACAATTAAAAAACAATAAATATTTACATATGAAAAAATGGATTGTTATTCTTCTAATTATTATTTTACAAAGTAAAATAATAGTTGCGCAGCCAAGTTCTTTTATATCTAAAGGGATTGGTGGAGGTGGTGCTTTGTTTGCCTTATCCATAAATCCAGCAAATAATAATGAGTATTATGTAGCGTGTGATATGGGCGAATTATTTCATACACTTGATTTTGGATTAAGCTATTCGCAGGTTGATTTTCATCAATTAATAGCAGGTCATAATTCAAAAGTGTGTTATACATCCACTGCCGGTTTATTGTACAGCATTAGTTATTCGAATGATATGGTGCTGCCAATGAAAAGTACTGATAATGGTATCACTTGGAAAGCACTCGTTGGAAATCCAGATAATAGCGAAGAAACATTTAGTATAGATGCTGATTATAATAACCCTAATAGAATTATTATTTCATATTTTGGTTCTATTTATTTTTCAAATAATGGAGGTACAACATTCTCTTTAATTCATACAGCTCTTTCATCTGGCTCAGGGAATACTATTGGTGGGGTGTTTTTTGATGGTGCTAATATTTACATTGGAACTAATGATGGTGTATTGGTTTCAGTTAATTCTGGCGCCTCTTGGACTACGGCTGTTATTGCTGGATTGCCAACTAATGATAGAATTTGGTCTTTTGCTGGTGCTAAAGTTGGATCCGTAACTCGCTTTTTTTGTATTACTGCTAATGTAAATAATATTTACGCTGGTTTAGTTGGTTCTGATTATTCAGGCTTTATGACGGGTGTTTATTCTGTTGATTATGGTACAGGAAGTTGGACATCAAAAATGACAGGAATTACCCAAGGAACAGATTTTCCTATGTTTGTTGGTATGGCCACTAATGATATAAATGTGGTTTACTTATCAGGAAGTAATTCGAACGGTGAGCCTAACATTTTAAAAACAAGCAATGCAGGTACAGGATGGAGTCATGTATTTAATACAGCCAATAATTTAAATATTAATACAGGTTGGAGTGGGCAGGGTGGAGATAGAGGATGGGGTTATGGTGAATGTGCTTTCGGAATTGCGGTAGCGCCTAACAATGCTAATAGTGTTATTTTTGGTGATTTTGGATTTGTGCATAAAACCACTAATGGAGGCACAACTTGGCAACAAGCTTATGTGAATGCTACAGGGCAACATCCAGTAAATACTTTAACACCAGCCTTTGCCAATTATCAAAGTGTTGGAATTGAAAATACAACTTGCTGGCAAATTCATTGGATAGATGCCAATAATATGTGGTCTTGTTTTTCTGACATCAGAGGTATCCGAAGTACAGATGCAGGTAATTTTTGGTCTTTTAATTATACAGGTAATACAGGTAATTCAACCTATCGGGTTGTGCAACATCCTACAACGGGAACTTTATTTGCGGCAACATCCAATGTGCATGATATGTATCAAAGTACACGCTTAGCGGATAAGGAATTAGATGCGACTGATGCCAATGGTAAAATAATTTACTCCACAAATAAGGGTTTAACTTGGCAAAATATTCATGTATTTAATCATCCCGTTTTTTGGGTAGCCTTAGACCCTTCTAATCCAAATATTGCTTATGCCAGTGTTATTCATTATGCTGGTGGTAATGGGGTAGGTGGTATTTATAAAACAACAAATTTAAATTTATTAGCGTCTTCTACCTGGAGTTTATTGCCAAATCCTCCTCGCACAGAAAAACATCCTGCAAGTATCGTTGTGTTAAATGATGGAAAGGTAGTTTGCACATACTCTGGCCGAAGAGCATCAGCTTTTACAGCTAGTTCTGGTGTTTTTATTTATAATCCTATAGGAGGAACTTGGGCAGATGTTTCTGATCCAGGTATGCATTATTGGACAAAAGATATAGTAGTTGATCCCAATGATGTGTTGCAAAATACTTGGTATGCTTCCGTTTTCAGTGGATGGGGTGGCGCACCAAATGGGTTGGGTGGATTATATAAAACAATAAATAGAGGTGCATCGTGGACAAAATTAACTGGTACTTCCATTGATAGAGCTACTTCCATTACCTTTAATCCAACAAATGCGAATCAAATTTACATGACCACTGAAGTTCAAGGATTATGGATGTCAAATAATATAAATGCAACTACACCTTCGTTTTCAAATGTAACGAGTTATCCATTTCAACAACCCGAAAGAGTTTTTTTTAACCCCTATAACGCCAATGAAATCTGGGTTACTAGTTTTGGAAATGGAATGAAAATGGGCTCAACATTAACTACAGGTATGGTCGATTTTAATATAAACGAACAAGAAAAATTTATTTATCCGAATCCTTCTAATGGCCTAATAACGATGAGATCAAAAGAGATATCAATTGCTAAAATATTCAATTGTGTGGGCGAACAAGTTTCCGAAGTTTTATTAGAGAAAGGAAATAATTCCATCGACTTTAGATCTTTAAATGATGGAATTTATTTTATTCAAGTTAAATCAGAAGGAAAAATACAACAGGTAAAAATGTTAATTATTCACTAACTACATTAATTATTTCAGAAAGGAGGCTGTCCAAAAAATTGTTTTTTGTCAGTTCGAGGGTTAATTTTTTTTAAAAAATCAATATAAAATGACGTTTTAATTTTGTCACTTCGAGCGAAGTCGAGAAGCAAAAATAAAAACGTCAATGTTAGACGAATCAAGAACTTAAAAAGCTTATTATTACAAGCATCTCGACTTCGCTCGATGTGACAAATTAAAAAAGCTACCCTTTTTGGACAGCCTTTTTTCTTTATTATAGACACTACATAATGAAACAAAAAATTGCCCTATTATCCATTGGAATAATTTCTATTCTATTATTTTATTCATTTGCAAAAAAAGAAAGTGCAAATAGCTATTCGCAACATTTTGAAAATAAAGTCGCAGCTTTTAATAAAACTTTAGATCAATTAATTTCTACAACAAAAAAATCCGATTTAAGTGATGCGGATGTCAATCTTATAAAAAAAGAAATACACCTTTCGAGATTAAAATTAAAATCCATTGATTTTTGGATAAGATACCTTGATCCAAATAGTTATAAAAAAATAAATGGGCCTTTGCCTATCGAATGGGAAACGGAAGTATTTGAAAAATATGAAAAGCCCTATAAAAGAGAAGGTGCTGGATTAACGCTAGCTGAATTGTATTTGGATGAATCTGCAAAAAACAAAGCTTCATTATTAAATTTACTGGAACAGGCTCAACACACTTTGCAAATTTACAAGAGTGACTCTATCCTAAAATTGGTCGCTTCAAAAGATAATTTCTTTTTGTGCAACAGACTGCACATACTTAATTTAGCAGCAATATACACCACCAGTTTTGAATGCCCAGATACCTCAAGAGTAATACCTGAATTAAAAAGCATGATGATAGAAATAGAAACCATCTATCAATCATTTAATCAAACCTTTTCAGCAACGCCATTAACAAATGATTTTTTACAACTCTATAAAAAGGCTGTTGAGTTTTTAGAACACCAACCTATTCAATTTAGTGTATTCAATCATTATACATTTATAAGGGAATTTATAAACCCATTGTTTTCTATAAATCAAAATTTAATTAGAACCTATCAAGTGGTTAGTAAAAATAATGTAGACTATTCTTTGAATAAAAATAGCCAATCCATTTTTAGTAAAAATTTATACAATGCACAAAACACCAAAGGAATATTTTTGAGGGTGTATGATGAGGCCGTTTTAAACGAAATCAAAACACTTGGTAAACTCCTATTTTACGATCCCATTTTATCAGGAAATAACAATCGAAGTTGTGCATCCTGTCATAACTCTCAATCTTATTATACAGATACGCTTAGCTCAACAGCTTTACATTTTAATGAAAAACAAAAGCTCAAAAGAAATACACCTTCATTATTAAATGTGCCTTACAATCATCTTTTAATGTATGATGGAAAACATACAACGCTTCAAAATCAAGCAAAAGCAGTTATTTCAAATCCAGATGAGATGAATTGTTTAGAAACTGATGCCCTTAATAAAGTATTAAGTTGCAAAGAATATAAAAAAGGATTTGAAAAATTACTTCAATATACACCGCAAGAAAAAAAAGTAAGCATCGAGCATATTGTTTCTGCCCTAACTCTGTACTATAGTAAATTTAGTAATTACTATGCCCCCTTTGATTTAGCTATGAATAAAAAAGCCGAGTTAAATACAATGGCACAGCAAGGCTTTAACTTATTTATGAGTAAAGCACAGTGTGCAACTTGTCATTTCGTTCCGCAATTTAATGGAGTTAAACCGCCTTATATTGGATCCGAATTTGAAGTATTAGGTGTGCCCTTTGATAGTTTATATACAAAACTAAATTCAGATTTAGGGCGCAACGATGTGCATTCGTCCAATGAGACAAAGCAAGCCTTTAGAACGGGAAATATCAGAAATATCGAACGAACGAAACCATACATGCATAATGGGGTATTTAGTAATTTAAATCAAGTATTAGATTTTTATGATGGAGGTGGTGGCATAGGACATGGGTTTGTAATTAACAATCAAACGCTCTCATCAGATTCATTGCATCTATCAAAACTTGATAAAGAAAAACTGATGTATTTTTTTAAATCATTAAATGAAGATATTCCTTTAGATATGCTTCCCGAAAAATTGCCACTGTCAAATCAAAAAAAATTAAACAATCGAAAAGTGGGAGGAACCTATTAAGATGAAAACACAATTATTAATTGCAATGGGCATTGCCTTCTTATTACTTGTTGTAGCTTGCACTACAAAAAAGAAAGTAGCTTATGAATTTCCTATTGAAATGAAAAGTAACGTGCAGCAACAATATGCTGTTTTGTGCGAAAAAGGTCAGGTTTTATATTCTATAAATTGTGCCAAATGTCACAATACAGGAAAGCATCAACAAATTATTCCTGATTTTAAGCCCGAACAATTAGTGGGATATACCTTAAGAATTACGAATTCTAAACATGAGAATAACTTAACAGACACTTTAATAACGGAAGAAGAATTAGGTTTAATTATGACTTTTTTAAGCTATAAGAAAAAGAATAAATAACGATTATAATTTATATTGTTTGTTTAGTTCCAAGTCGTGATTATTTTATTGAGACGGTGCAGAAAATAGTGCAAGTTCTGAATATGAAATTATTCTTTAAAGCTATTCTGTTAAAAAATAAACCAAATGTATTACAATTTCATATTGGAGCTTAAGTCGGTTCGTCATAACTATTTTCCAACTTGGATGTTTTATATTTTGAAATTATAAATATCATTAGTAAATTAACGAAATAGGAATAGGTAAATCATTTAAGCAAAAATAAAATCAGTATGAGATAGCCATGTTGCCGCCAACACAATTGCGAATGAAGTTAACAGGCTATAACATATGACAACTAAAAACAATAATATCGACAGATGAAAAAATTTATTCGAAAAGTAGCCGTGTTAGGTTCAGGTGTTATGGGTTCGCGAATTGCTTGTCATTTTGCAAATGCAGGATGCGAAGTAATTTTATTAGACATTGTACCAAAAGCATTAACAGATATAGAAACTGCTAAGGGATTAACTTTAGAGAAAAAAAATGTTCGAGATAGAATTGCGAATGAGGCTTTGCAATTTTCGTTAAAATCAAATCCATCTCCCATTTATAAAAAAGAATTTGCTTTGCGCATCTCTACAGGAAACTTTGAAGACGATATGCCGAAAGTAGCAGATTGTGATTGGATCATAGAAGTTGTTATTGAAAATTTAGGTATTAAAAAATCAGTATTTGATAGCGTTGAAAAATACAGAAAAGCAGGAACACTTGTTACGTCTAATACATCTGGGATTCCTATTCATTTAATGACAGAAGGAAGATCAGATGATTTTAAAGCTCATTTTTGTGGAACGCATTTTTTTAATCCCCCACGTTATTTAAAATTATTAGAAATTATTCCTACCAAAGATACGAAGCCCGAACTCATTGATTTTTTAATGAATTACGGCGAACAATTTTTAGGAAAAACGACGGTGTTGTGTAAAGACACTCCAGCTTTTATTGCCAATAGAGTAGGGGTGTACAGCATTATGTCTTTGCTACATACAGTTGAGAAAATGGGATTAACGGTTGAAGAGGTAGATAAATTAACTGGCCCTGTTTTAGGTCGCCCCAAATCTGCCACCTTTCGTACCTGCGATGTCGTTGGTTTAGATACCTTGGTTTTAGTAGCTAATGGCTTAAAACAAAATTGCCCAAATGATGAGGCTAAAGAATTATTTGTGATTCCAACTTACATTCAAAGCATGTTGGATAAAAAATGGATTGGTGATAAAACAGGACAAGGATTTTATAAAAAAGTAAAAGATAAATCTGGTAAATCAGAAATTCTGGTACTCGATATTAAAACCCTTGAATATCAGTCGGCTCAAAAAGTGAAATTCGCCACCTTAGAATTAACAAAGACGATTGATAATTTAAAAGATCGTGTTAAAGTTTTAGTTTCAGGAAAAGATAAAGCAGGTGAGTTTTATCGCAGCACCTTTGCAGGATTATTTCAATATGTATCTCATCGCATTCCCGAAATTTCCGATGAATTGTATCGCATTGATGATGCTCTGAAAGCTGGATTTGGATGGGATTTAGGGCCTTTTGAATATTGGGATGCCATTGGTATAAAAGAAGCGGTGACCATGATGGAAAGCACTGGCAACAAAGCAGCCGATTGGGTATATGATATGATAAAGGATAATACACACTTTTATAAAATAGAAGATGGAGTTCGTAAATTTTATGATATTCCAACGAAGTCTTATAAAGTTATTCCTGGTGCCGATGAGTTTATTGCATTAGAAAACATTCGTTCAACTAAAACAGTTTGGAAAAATAGTGGAGTAACCATTACTGATTTAGGAGATGGCATTTTAAATGCAGAGTTTCATACTAAAATGAATACGATTGGCGGTGAAGTGTTGCAAGGCTTAAACAAGGCTGTAGAAATTGCTGAAAAAGATTATAAAGGATTAGTGATTAGCAATGATGGTGCTAATTTTTCGGCAGGTGCCAATGTAGGAATGATATTTATGTTAGCGGCCGAACAAGAATGGGATGAATTAAATATGGCAGTGAAACTATTTCAAGACACCACCATGCGCTTGCGTTATTCGTCAATACCAGTAGTGGCTGCACCACATAATTTAACTTTAGGAGGTGCTTGCGAAATTTGTTTGCATGCTGATAAAGTAGTCGCACATGCGGAAACATATATTGGTTTAGTTGAATTTGGAGTAGGCTTAATTCCAGGCGGCGGCGGCACTAAAGAATTTGCTGTTCGTTTTAGTGATTCGTTAGTGGATGGAGATGTGGAGTTAAATGTATTTAGAGATAAATTCTTAACCATTGGTCAAGCCAAAGTTTCCACTTCGGCATACGAAGCCTTTGAACTTGGTTTTTTCAGAAAAGGTATCGATAAAATTGTGATCTCTCGCCAAAGACAATTAACCGAAGCAAAAGCAGAATGTTTAAGAATGGTACAAGCGGGATATTCTAAACCAGTGCCTCGCAATGATATTAGAGTGTTAGGAAACAAAGCATTAGGTTTAATTGATGTTGGTGCAAACTCTATGTTGAGTGGAAATTATATTAGTGAACATGATCAAAAAATATCTCAAAAATTAGGATATGTTTTAGCAGGAGGCAATTTATCAAAACCAACCATGGTGTCCGAACAGTATTTATTGGATTTAGAACGTGAAATTTTTCTGTCCTTATGTAGTGAACGCAAAACCTTAGAACGTATACAAAGTATTTTAAATGGAGGTAAGGTTTTAAGAAATTAATAGTCGTAAAGTAGCTGTCAATTTTTCTAAAAGAATTAATATTTTAAACAACACAATATGAACGCATATATCGTAGCAGGTTTTAGAAGCGCCGTTGCAAAAGCTCCAAGAGGCTTATTTAATTTTACTCGTCCTGATGATTTGGCAGCAGACGTTATCAAACATTTAATGAATTCCGTTCCTCAATTAGATAAGGATAGAATTGACGATGTGATTGTAGGTAATGCCATGCCCGAGGCAGAACAAGGTTTAAATATGGGACGCATTATTTCCTTATTAGCATTAGATACAGATAAAGTATCGGGGATGACAGTGAATAGATATTGCGCATCTGGTTTAGAAACGATTGCCATAGCCAGTTCAAAAATACATGCAGGAATGGCCGATTGCATTATTGCTGGTGGTGTGGAAAGCATGAGCTTAATACCCATGGGAGGTTGGCGTATTGTGCCTAATCCTAAAATTACAAAAGATCATCCAGATTGGTATTGGGGAATGGGATTAACCGCCGAAGCGGTGGCAAAAGAATTTAATGTCTCTCGTGCCGACCAAGATGCCTTTGCTTTTCATTCTCATCAAAAAGCGATTGCTGCTATTAAAGCAGGAAAGTTTAAAGAAGAGATTGTTCCTATTCATGTGGATGAAGTGTATTTAGATGAGAATCAGAAACGAAAAACAAAATCTTATATTGTAGATACGGATGAAGGACCAAGATTAGATACAACGATAGATGCGTTAACAAAATTAAAACCCGTATTTGCCAATGGAGGAAGTGTAACAGCTGGTAACTCTTCACAAACTAGCGATGGTGCGGCTTTTGTACTAGTAATGAGTGAGCGTATGGTAAAAGAATTAAATTTACAGCCCATTGCTCGTTTGGTTTCTCATGCTGTGGCAGGAGTGCCTCCGCGTATTATGGGTATAGGCCCTATAGAAGCCATTCCGAAAGCAGTTGCCAAAGCAGGACTGACATTAAATGATATTGACCTTATTGAATTGAACGAGGCATTTGCTTCACAGTCATTAGTAGTTGTTAGGTCTTTAGAATTAAATCCAGAGATTGTGAATGTGAATGGCGGGGCTATTGCATTAGGTCATCCATTAGGTTGCAGTGGCGCAAAATTATCCGTGCAATTGTTTAGCGAATTAAAACGTCGTGATAAAAAATACGGAATCGTTTCTATGTGTATTGGAACAGGACATGGCGCGGCTGGCGTATTTGAATTATTATAATATCAATATAACATAGGGTAATCAATTTAAACATTAAAAAATAAGTATATGGAAACAAATAAAATAAAAGGCGGAGAATTTATTATTAAAGAAACTTTAGCAAAGGATATTTTTATTCCTGAACAATGGACCGAAGAACAATTGATGATGAAACAAACGTGCGAAGATTTTATTGCACAAGAGGTGTCTCCATTTTTAGACCGCATTGATTTGCAAGAAGAAGGCTTGATGTCTTCCATCCTTGATAAAGCAGGCGCACTTGGGTTATTAGGTGTTTCTATTCCCGAAGATTTAGGAGGCTTAGGATTTGATTTTGTAACGTCGATGTTAGTTACTGAAATTATTGGTGCAGGTCACTCGGCAGCGGTAGCATTTTCGGCACACACTGGTATTGGTACCTTGCCCATTTTGTATTATGGTAACGATGAACAAAAAAAGAAATACATTCCTAAATTAGCTACTGCCGAATGGAAAGCCTGTTATTGTTTAACAGAACCAGCAAGTGGATCGGATGCTAATAGTGGAAAAACAAAAGCAAAATTAAGTGCAGATGGAAAGCATTATTTAATCTCTGGTCAAAAAATGTGGATTACTAATAGTGGATTTGCAGATATTTTTATTGTGTTTGCTAAAATAGACGACGATAAAAACTTATCGGCATTCATTGTCGAAAAATCTTTTGGAGGCATTACCCTAAATCCCGAAGAACATAAAATGGGAATTAAAGGAAGCTCTACACGTCAAGTGTTTTTTAATGATTGCCCAGTTCCTATCGAAAATTTATTATCTGAACGAGAAAATGGATTTAAAATAGCCGTTAATATTTTAAACATTGGTCGTGTTAAATTATCGGGAGCAGCCATTGGTGCAGCAAAACATACCATAACGGTTTCTGTGAATTATGCTAATGAGCGTATTCAGTTCGAACGCCCCATTTCTAAATACGGAGCCATTCGTTATAAATTAGCCGAACAAGCTACTCGTACCTTTGCTTCTGAAAGCGCTATTTACAGAGCGTCTCAAAATATTGAAGATGCTATACACGCATTGATAGAAGGTGGTATGGATGAAGCCAAAGCAAAATTAAAAGGTATTGAACAATTTGCTATTGAAGCCGCTATTTTAAAAATTGATGGTTCTGAAACCTTAGATTATGTTGTTGATGAAGGTGTTCAAATTTATGGCGGGATGGGCTATAGTTCCGAAGGGCCTATGGATCGTATTTATCGCGACTCTCGTATCAATCGTATCTTTGAAGGAACAAATGAAATTAATCGCTTGTTAATTGTGGATATGCTTTTAAAACGAGGATTGAAAGGTGAATTAGATTTAATGACACCAGCAAAAACCATCGCGGCAGAGTTAATGAGTATTCCAGTATTTGCAGAAGAAGATCAAACCTTATTCGCTTACGAGAAAAAATTAATTGCCAATTATAAAAAAGCCATCTTAATGGTTGCAGGAAGTGCAGTACAAAAACTGATGACCACTTTAAGTAAAGAACAAGAGATAATTATGAATATTTCTGATATGATTATTGATACCTATGTTGCGGAATCAACTTTATTAAGAGTCGAGAAATTAATAAGCCTAAGAGGAGAAGGTGGTAATGAAGCTCAGTTAAATATGATGCGTTTATGCGTTAATTCAACCTGTGACAAAATTTGGATCAATGGAAAAGAAGCTTTAAACAGTTTTGTGGATGGGGATGAATTAAAAATGATGATGATGGGCTTGAAACGTTTTACAAAACAAGATGCTTTTAACGCTAAAGAAGCTCGACAGATAGTTGCTCAAAAATTAATTGCAGAAAATAAATATTGTTTTTAGAATATTTTATAATTACAGGCAACCTTCATTAAATTCCTCGTAAAAAATGTCTGAAATATATAGAAAAGAAAAATTACCGAAAGCTCCATTTAGCAATATAGCCGTATCTCTATCAGGTGGCGGCTATAGAGCTACTGCGTTTCATTTGGGAGCCATGTCTTATTTATCTACTAAAAGTTTTCAGGGGCAAACATTATTAGAACGAACACGGATTTTATCTACCGTTTCGGCAGGCTCATTTATAGGCGTAAAATATGCCACCATATTAAAAAAAGGGGGCACCATCAAAGATTGCTATCAGTTCTTATATCGATTTATGACTGAATGTGATCTTGTATCAAAAGCGCTTCAATTATTATCTGATGATAAATATTGGGTGAACGGTAAAAAGCGAACCTTAATCAATGCTTTTTCAGAAGTGTATTTTAGAGAATTTGAATCAGAAGTGTTTGATATTTTAAATGATAAAACAAATTCTATTCACTTAAAAGAAATTATTTTTAATGCTACCGAATTTCATTTTGGATTGCCATTTCGTTTCCAAAAATCTGAAAGGTTAAAAAAGAGATCTGGCAATTATTCGAATGTCATCAATGGAAATAAAAAAATACCAATACCAGAAGATGTTGTAAAAGAGATTCGCTTAGCTCATATTATGGCCGCATCTTCGTGTTTCCCCTTTGGTTTTGAACCTATTAATTTTCCTGACGATTTTATATATGAAGAGGCCCTTAATTTAAAAGACATTGCACAGTTACCAGAACACGTGTATGATGGAGAAAAAATACAATATCCGATTGGGTTAATGGATGGATCTATTGATGATAATCAAGGTGTGGATGCCGTTATTTATGCCGAACAAAGGCTTAAACATTATCCTCCGGAATTACAATATTGCTATTCAAAAGATGAAAAATCGGTTGATCTTTATATTCTTTCAGATGCCTCAACCCCAAAGATAACGAGCTATAAAAAAAATGCCAACGAACGTATTAAAATTGTAGGTAAATGGAATTTCGGTAGTTTACAATATTTTGGAGTTACAAGTGCAATTATTGGAATTTCATCAATTGCTTTTGCGTTTTTTCAAGACGTTAAATTTAATGTCATAGCCTTATCTATATTTGGAACTTGTGGTTGTTTAAGTGCTTTTGTGCTTCTGTTATTTTCTCTCGGTTTAACTGGACTTACAAGAAAATTGGGAGTGCCTGAATATGTGGTGAAACGCTTATTACATTTTGATAAATTGAAATTAGGAACCGTTTATAATATGATTGTAAATCGTAAAAATTCGGCTATGACGTTGATTTCAGATGTATTTATAAAGCACATGCGTTGGTTTAGTTACGAGCGTGTTTATGGCGATGTTAAATGGCGTCCACGATTAATTATGAATGCCATTTTTGAATTTACAGAAGAAGAAGTAGAAAAGCGCAAAAGAAAATATCCCGACTTACCCTCTGAATTACTAGAGCCAGGAGAAGCCATTATTTTAGCAACCGAAAAAGCTAACACCATGGGTACCAAGTTATGGTTTACTCCACAGGAATTAGCAGGCGATAATAATATGATCGACACCATTATTGCATGCGGTCAATTTAATTTATGTTTTAATTTATTAGAATATATTTATAAATACATTAAAAACGAAAAGTTTCAAAGTAATTATCGTAACTATGATGATGAAACAAAATTGGCCATTGATCAATTAGAGCAAGCCCTTTTAGCGGATTGGATAAAGTTTAGAAAAAATCCCTATTGGATGGTTAATGAATGGAACAAAGCATAGAGGAAAGCAGAGTTCCTATATCTTATTTAGATTTGTTTTTTATTTCTTTACGAATGGATATAGTTGTTGACAATATTGCAGTGAGGGAATTTGAAATGGAAAACTAAAACAAGATTGTCGTGACTTCTCCAAGCTGGTAATGATATTTAAATCTTCATCTTCGATTTATACCATTGAACTTGACCTGATAGATATCAAGCTACGTAAAGTAATTGTTAAACGGCATTTATTTTTAATTGAGCTTTTTTTTAAATATTTTTTTGTAATTTTACAAAGTTGCTGCGGGATTTTCAAATATACTTTATTTGCCAAGGCAACCCTTACTCCTTTTAAAGTGTCTTAGAATAAAAACAGAAATATATTAACTTAAAAAAATAAATTATGAAAAAAATTACAGGATCCTTTCTAGGATTGTTTTTGACAATTAATTTAATTGGGCAAAACATTAGTGTCGTCAACGTAACAACACCCGGCGTTTGCGACGGAAAAGCCACGCTTGATAACAGTAATCACTTTACCTCTTGGAAATGGTACAAAGATACGACGCTTATAAAAACTGGCGGATACGCATTAAGCAACTTATGTATAGGCGATTATAAATTCGTAGCGATTGCAGATACTGGTTTAGTTACTAAAGGTTTTCGCATAGCATCTGATGCTTGTGCCACGCTATCTGCTAAAATATTTAGTACATATTCTGAAAATTCAGTTAATTGCACTGGATCGGCAAATGCTCTGGTCACTGGCGGAACAGCTCCATACAATTACAAATGGTATGTAGGTGCAAGTATTGTCACACCATCAGTTACTAACTTATGTGCTGGCGCTTATAATTGGGTAGTAGGGGACGCAAAAGGCTGTTCAATTAATGGTGTTGTTTATATAAAAGATACTATAGTAAACACAAATCCTTGTGCAAATTTTAGAGTTTCTGTAAAAACTAAAATAACTAGTGGTGCAAATGCGTGTGACGGAGAAGCTTTTTCAACGGTTTCTGGTGGAACAAGTCCTTATAGTTATAAATGGTATGTAGCTCAAGGAATTAAGACAACAGCAGATGTAA
>Ga0105048_10010688_pt1 | contig 14531 bp, 11 predicted proteins | sample MAT05_FD_78382 | JGI IMG/M metagenome (GOLD analysis project Ga0105048, IMG submission 78382) | Freshwater microbial communities from Lake Fryxell liftoff mats and glacier meltwater in Antarctica - MAT-05 | ecosystem: Environmental > Aquatic > Freshwater > Ice > Liftoff microbial mat | place...
CGAAGCCCAGGGTTGACCGCGGAGCGGTCTACCCTGGGCTGCCTGCCGGAAACAAAAACGGCGTAAGAAATGCGGAATGCGGTTATGTCCAGAAGGCCGGGGTTGACCGCGTAGCCGCCCAGGGTAGGACGCTGCGCGTCCAACCCTGGGCTTAGGGATATAACCCCTTCGGGGTAAATCCAAAATCATTTAGCCATTCCGTTGGTTTCGGGCGCCCCGGAGAGATCGCACCCTTTGAATCTTGGTTGCCCAGACAAGGATCAGATTGCTTCCATCGCTGAGATTAAGGCTACTCGAGATATATTTGAGCACAATTCCGGAATTGTTAACCAAGTCTACCTCAATAAAGCAAAAGGGAAGGCAAGATTTGGACTTGGTGAATCGATCGAAATCTCAGACCAGTACCTATTCGATTCCTGGAAGCTTCTGAGTGGGATTTGCGCAAAGATGACTTACAACGCTGCAAAGCTGCTTTAACGGGAAGCCAATTAACGAATAAACGAAGCATCGCCTGTTGGCAGTGGAAGCGGTTGAACTTTGAGTTTCCCGGGAGATAGCGGTGGGGCGTCGATGAGAACTCACAATGCGTCCGCTTCTTCTTCCAACACATCGCCGACGATCGCGCCGGTAGAGGAGCGAACCAATCGGCCAATGCCGTCGCCGCCGCATCGTGGGCCTTCAGTAAGTCGTCCTTCCGGCCGATGTGGCGCGATATACCGCGGTTCGCCACGACCGCTTGATTTCTTGAATGGATGCGAATGCGTCGGTCACGGAATTCAAGGCAAGTTTAAAGAAGTGGAAACCTTCGGCTACGCGGTAGGCAGTTTTCCACGCTTCCTCGCGGGCGTCATCGCGCAACCCATCAAGGCGACGGTGAGCACTACTGGGGAACTAGGATTCGAACCTAGACAAACTGCTCCAGAGGCAGTTGTGCTACCGTTACACTATTCCCCATTCAGAGAAAGAGATGGTAGCAGGGCGTCGCAGGTTCGACAAGATCATCCTGGCGGACTCGAACCGTAGAGGGCAGGGAAGTGGTGGCTCAGAGGGGGACGCGTTGGCCGTACGTTTGTTTGAGGTTTGCCTCGGTGAAGACGTCGGCAATCGGGCCGCTGGCGATTTTGCGGACGTTCAGCAGGGTCACCCAATCGAAGTAGTCGCGGACGCTCGAGAGGTCGTGGTGAACGACTAGTACCGTTCGTCCTGCGGTTCGCAATTCACGCAAAAGCGAGACAATCGCCGTCTCCGTGGTGGCGTCGACACCCTGGAACGGTTCATCCATGAAATAGACGGCCGCGTTTTGGACGAGAGCGCGGGCGAGAAAGACTCGCTGTTGTTGGCCGCCGGAAAGTTGGCTGATCTGCCGGTCGGCGAGATCGAGCAGGCCGACCTTGACGAGAGCGTCGCGGGCCGCGGCATTCTGCACGGCGCCCGGGCGGCGAAACCACTTCAGTGTGCCATAAGTCCCCATTAACACAACGTCGAGGACGGTCGTCGGGAAATCCCAGTCGACGCTCCCCCGTTGCGGGACGTAACCGATCTGCCGGCGCTGATCGCGATACGGTCGGCCCAAAATGCTCACGCTGCCGGCGATCGGCTTCATCAGGCCGAGAATCGACTTCATCAGCGTCGTTTTGCCCGCGCCGTTCGGGCCGACGATCGCCATCAGCACGCCGCGGGGGACGGTCAGATCGATGTCCCAGAGCACGGGCTTATCGCGATACGCGACCGTGAGATCATTCACCTCGACTGCGGGAACGCTCATGGTTTTTTGCCCAGGGCGGTGACGAGCACCCGAACATTGTACCGCACCATGCCGGCGTAGGTCCCTTCGGGGGTACCTGGTTCCCCGAGGGCGTCGGAGAACAGTTCTTCTTCGGAAAGCTTCACGGAGATATTTTTGTACTTGGAAGCCACGCCTTCCAGGACTTTCTTGATGCCAACGTCGGGGACTGAAGTTTCGCCAAAGATGACGGGGATGCGTTGCTCGCCGATGATGGTGACGAGTTCATCAACCGAGCGTGTCCCCGTTTGGGCGGCCGTGCTCGTACCTTGAAGTCCCTTGACCACGAAGCCATATTCGTCGCCGAAATAGCCGAATGCGTCGTGGGCGGTGATCAGAACGCGTTTCTCCGGTTCGATGTTAGCGATTTGGGAACGCACTTCTGAATCGAGTATCTGAAGCCGATCGATATAGTTTCGGGCCCGGCTAGCGTAAGTCTCGGCATTCTTCGGATCAAGTTCCGCGAGAGCTTCTTGAACAACTTCCACCGCTTGGATCCACAACTTCACGTTGAACCAGATATGCGGATCGTGCGTGCCTTCAAATCCCTTTTCCGGCGTGCGAAGTTGGTCGACAGGGATCTTCTTGCTGACCGCGACCGTCCGACGCTGCTTCGCCATCTTCTCGAAGATTTCACCCATTTTCGCTTCCAGCTCAAGGCCGTTGTAAAGGATGAGATCGGCCTTGGCGAGTCGTTCCGTGTCGCTGTTGGTCGGGTAATATTTGTGCGGATCGCCACCGGGACCCAGCAAACATTCGATCTCGATAAGGTCTCCGCCTACTTCTTTGGCGGCATCGGCGATCATGCCCGTCGTCGCGACAACGCGAGCTTTTCGATTCGTTAAATCGGGACGGGGCAACCCTTCTTCGACTCGTTTGCATCCCGCGAGTGTGAGTAAAAATAGGAAGGAAGAACAGAGAATGAAACGCAGCATGACGAACCCCAGCGGACTATAGGCGAAGCTAACTATACATTTAGCCTAGACGAACAAACGGAAAAAGGGAAGACAAATCCGGAAAGGGGATGCACGAAATGTGATTGCCTTGTCCAGAATCTCATCATTCTCTTGACACTGTTTCCCATTAGGGACTAGACTGACGTAGTTCATTTGTTCAATATCTTCCCTGGATTGCCTGGACTCTCCGGCGATCAGGGGTTCTCGTTTGTCCGGACAGGACCGGGAGAGAGCCCAGGCGTGAAGGCCATCATCAGCGACATTCATAGCAACTTCGAAGCACTCAGTGCTGTACTCGAGGATATCTCGAAACAGGGGGTGAACGAGATCTATTGTCTCGGCGATGTGATTGGCTACGGGCCCAATCCGCGTGAATGCATCGATCAAATCATGAACTGCAAGGTTGTGCTACTCGGCAACCACGATCAAGGGGCGCTCTTCGACCCGGACGGGTTCAATCGCGCGGCCGAAATGGCCATCATGTGGACCCGGCAGCAACTCGAACTGCCGAGCGAGACGCGCGGCATCCAGGCGAAACGCTGGGAATTCCTGGCCGAACGGCCGCGTTCGTTCCGCGAGAACGGTTACCTGTTCGTACACGGTTCCGCCCGCAATCCGCTCAACGAGTACGTCTTTCCGGAAGATATTTACAATCAGCGCAAGATGGAACGCATCTTCACGCTGGTCGAACGTTATTGCTTCCAGGGACACACGCACGTCCCCGGCATCTTCACCGAAGGCTTGCAGTTCCACACGCCGGACGATCTCGGCGGGGCCTATAAGCTTGAAGGGCACAAGACCCTTTGCAACGTGGGGTCGGTCGGCCAACCGCGTGATCTCGATCCGCGGGCGTGTTACGTGATGCTCGATGACGACACGATCCGCTTTCGACGGGTCGAGTACGATATAGACACCACCGTGAAGAAGATTTACGCGATCCCCGAACTCGAGAATTTCTTGGGAGATCGGCTGCGGGAAGGGCGATAACGGTCTGAGCGGAGACTGCTTTGTCCATCTCCGCTAACCTTTTCCCCGTTCATCTCTATCATACCCTTCCTTATGTCCAGCACTCGCAACACTATCCTGCTTCTCGCGGCGTTCATCCTAGTCATGGTCGGCTGGGATTATGCGATGAAGCAGATCTGGCCGCCTCAGCCCCCGCTACCCAAACCGAAGGTCGAACCGATCGAAGTCGTCGAGCAACCGACGCAGGAATCGATCGGCGCCGCGGTCGGCGGTCTCGCCGCCCTGAGCGATCCGTTCGATCGGCTCACGCGCCTGGGCAAGGTCGAAACCGTCGAGGTGGCCAAGAAGGAAAAAGATCCGGAGCCAAAAGTCCCGGACATCAAGCCGTTCGACCCCAACGCCATCAAGGGCGAGCTGGTCGAGATGGGGCATGGCGATCGAGATTTTTATCTGCAACTCTTGCTGAACACGCAAGGTGGCGCCGTCCAGCAGATAGTCCTTGCCAACTTTCCCGAGGCGGATCGCGAAGGTCTCGAGGTCATCCAGAACGGCAAGCCGCGCTTGCTTCATCTAGTACCGGGCTTCCACCGGAAATGGACGGAATCGATCCGCGAACAGCGCAAGGTTCCCTATCCGGAGTTGCGACCCGGAACTTACACACGTTTGGATTCGGTCGTTCAAAGCGATCCCTCGTTCGTGCTTTATCATTACGACAAGCCCGCTGACGATCGGCCGATGAACGAATTAGGTGAGCGGAGCTGGGAGATCACCGAGCGATCGGTCGATCCGGAATCGAAGGAACAGAAGGTCGTTTTTCGCACGACGCTCGGCGAGCCGCATCACCTGCAGATCACCAAGACATTTACGTTGAAGCCGCGGGAATACCACATCGGCATGTCGATCGATCTCAAACGGATCACCGACAAGACTGGGCCGCGGGAGTTCCGTTATCAAGTGACGGGACCGATCGGTATGCCGATCGAAGGCGAGTGGTACACCACGTTCTACCGCCAGGCGATCGTTGGCTTCGGCGACGATCGCGGCAACGCTTCGCGATACAATCAGGACGCCCGTGAACTACGCGCGACCGGCGGAGGCGATCGCCAGATACGCACCGACAAACTGGCGATCCGCTACGCCGCAGTGGCCACGCAATATTTCGCTTCCGCCATCACGGTGGACGATAAACAACCCAATCGAAAGTTCCTGGAATTCGTCCGCGCCACTCCCGTCGGGCTCACCCATAAAGGGAAGGATTTCCTCGATGATTTGAGCGTGCGGGCGATCACCGAGAATTTCAATCCGGACGATGTCACTCACAAATATGTGCTCTATCAAGGCCCCATCAAGGTTCGCCTACTCCGGCAGTTGCCCAAGTCGGAAAGTGTCGATGAGGCACTTGTTGAACGCTATCTGGATGGCTTGAGTTTGTCGACGATGACCGACTACCCGACCAATGCGGTCAGCCGGTTCTTTAATAACTTTTACCTCACCGATCTGATCATCTTTTTCACGAATGTCGTCCACAGCCTGCTCTATTGGCTTTCGCAGGCGATCCCGAATCTGTGTGTCTGCATCTTAATGGTCACTCTGATCGTGAAGATAATGCTCTTCCCCGTCAGCCGGCGGCAGATGGCCAATGCCCAGCTCATGCAGGCCAAGATGGCCAAGCTCCAACCCGAACTCCGCAAACTCCAAGAGAAATACGGCAGCGACTTCCAGCGGATGAACCAGGAGCGTATTCAGCTCTATCGCGAGCATCACATCAATCCGTTCTCCGCCCTCGGCGGTTGCATGCTCTTCTTGCTTCAGTTCCCGATCATGATCGGTCTCTACTGCGCGCTTCAGGAAAGCGTGATCTTCCGCCTGGATTCGTTCCTGTGGATGCCGAATCTCGCCGCGCCGGACATGTTGATCTTCTGGACCGAGCAGATCCCTTTCGTCAGTACGCCGTCCGATCTGGGAAGTACGCTCTACTTGGGGCCCTATTTCAACATCCTGCCTCTCATTGCCGTCGGCTTAATGATCTTTCAGCAGAAGGCTATGATGCCGCCTTCGGACGACCCGCAAGTGCAGGCCCAGCAGCGGATGATGAAGTTCATGATGATCTTGATGGGCCTGTTCTTCTACAAGGTCGCCGCGGGCTTGTGCATTTATTTCATCGCCGGTTCGGTGCTTGGCCTGGTGGAACGCCGTTTTATCCCCAAACCGGCCACGCCGCGCGATCCTGACGAAAAGGGTCCGCCGCCGAAAGACGAGCCATCCGGACCACCGAAGCCGCTCGGCTGGGTCGGCCGAAAGAAACAGGAAATGCGCGTGAAGTGGAAGGAGTTGCTCGAGCAAGCCCAGAAGCAGCAACAGCATCACCGCGACCAGATCGAGAAGCCCCGCGACGATGCGGGCGGCAAGAAGAAAAAGAAGAAGCGAAAGTGACGAACGGGAAATTCCGGACTCTCGCGTCCGGAATCAACCTGTAACGATTATTTCGTCACCCTTTTCCACGATCGCTCATTCCGCGCTTGGAAGCTGACAATCAATTCGTCACAATGGGAAAGATAGAGTTCCATCCCCCAGGAGCGGCGTATCCGACCTATGTTTTCGATTCGCACCTTGCGCGGCCGACCGCTTCCTCTCGGCGTCAGTTCCGCTACCGATGGCCTGAATTTCGCGATCCTCTGCCGGCACGGCACGGCGGTCTGGCTCGTCATCCACCCGTTGGAAGAAGACCAACACACGCCGATTGACGAGATCCGACTGCATCCACGCTTCAATCGCACGGGCGATCACTGGCACGTGGCAGTCATGGGGCTGCCGCCCGGCTTCCGTTACGGTTGGCGGGTCGATGGCCCCACCGGCAACGGCCATCGGTACGATCCGAATCAAGTATTGCTCGATCCGGCAAGTCCCATGCTTTCGGAAGGGGCCGTTTGGGGACGTCCTCAGGAACCGGACACTACCCACACCGGCCGCCGTAGCGTCTTCTTCCGAGGACCGCGTTATGATTGGGGCGACGATTCTCCGCCCCTCATCACGCTCGAAGACACCGTCATTTACGAAGTGCATGTTCGCGGTTTTACATGCCATCCGAGTTCGGGTGTCTCGAAGCCGGGCACGTTTTCCGGCCTGATCGAGAAGATCCCCTATCTGCAATGGCTGGGCGTGACGGCCGTTGAACTTCTGCCGATCCACGAGTTCGACGAGTGCGATTGCCCATTCACTAACCCGCTGACCAAAGAGCGCAACCGGAACTTTTGGGGTTACAACACGGTCGCCTTTGCGGCGCCGAAAGCCTCCTTTGCCGCCTCCGCGGGCGAATATGGCCAACTGGCCGAGTTCCGCGATATGGTCAAGGCGTTTCACAACGCCGGCATCGAAGTCTGGCTCGATGTCGTCTTCAACCACACCGGCGAAGGCGACGACCGGGGGCGGGCTTTTTCCTTCCGTGGGCTCGATAATGCGCTCTACTACCTGATGACGCCCGACGGCCACTATCTCAATTTCTCGGGCTGCGGCAATACACTCAACTGCAACCATCCCGTGGTTCGCGACCTCATCCTTACCTGCCTGCGTTTCTGGGTGAGCGACATGCATGTCGACGGCTTGCGTTTCGATCTCGCCTCCATCTTCGGCCGCGACCAGAACGGCAACGTCCTGGTCGAGCCGCCCATTATTGAGATGATTGCCGAAGACGGGATCCTGGCAGACACCAAGCTCATTGCCGAGCCCTGGGACGCCGTGGGACTTTACCAGGTCGGCTCGTTCCCGTTCGGCCGCCGTTGGAGCGAATGGAATGGCCGATACCGTGACGACATCCGCAAGTTCTGGCGCGGCGACCTGGGCATGATCGGCTATCTCGCCACCCGCCTGAGCGGCAGTGCCGACCTTTATGAGTGGAGCAACCGTCAACCGCGGCACTCGATCAACTACATCACCTGCCACGATGGCTTCACCCTGAATGATCTCGTCAGTTACAACCAAAAGCACAACATCGCCAACGGGGAAGACAACCGCGACGGCCTGAACGACAACTGTTCCTGGAACTGTGGATTCGAAGGCGAGACGGACGATCCCCAGGTCATGGGGCTGCGCCGGCGGCAGGCGAAGAATCTGATGTCGACGATGCTGCTTTCGCAAGGCGTGCCAATGCTGCTGGCCGGCGACGAGTTCCTGCGGACGCAGAAGGGCAACAACAACGCCTGGTGCCAGGACAACGAGATTAGCTGGGTCGATTGGTCGCTCAAAGACAAAAACGCGGACTTCCTCCGCTTCACGCGGGAATTCATCCATCTACGCCGCCGGCATCCTTCGCTTCGCCGTAAGCGGTTCTTCCGTGGCGAGTTCCTCAAGAAGCGGCACGGCTATAGTCTGCTGGGCTTCTCGATGGAAGGTTCGCCACGCCCGGCCGATTCCGACATTCCAGATGATATTTCGAACCTGGACGAGTTGCCGAAGCTCGAAGGCCTGGCCGACATTATCTGGCACGGCACCGAACCCCGGAAGCCCGATTGGACGACCGGCGCGCAGGCAATCGCTTTCTCTCTCGACGGCCGCTTCAACGGTCGCGAAGTGGAGCCCGACTACGCGAGTGATAGCGACTTCTACGTGGCCATCAACGGCAGTCAGGAGCCGGTGTCGTTTCGCATCCCGCCGTCGCCGACCCGGCGAAAATGGCGTCGAGTGGTGGACACCGCCCTCGCATCCCCGCTCGATATTGTTCTGGAAGCCGAAGGACCGCACGTCGTGGTCGGCAGCCGTTACATCGTCGCGCCACTCGCGTTGATCGTCTTGATCTCCGAAGCGTGAGGCTGGAATAGTCTGTTCCCGATCGAGAATGCATCATGCAAATCGAACACTTCGCCCTCAACGTGCCCGATGCCATCGCCATGGCCAACTGGTATGTGACGCATTTGGGCATGCGGATTGTCCGTCAGGTCGAGGGGCCGCCGCATACGCGTTTTCTGGCCGATGAATCAGGCCGGGTGGTGATGGAGATTTATCAGCACACCAAGGCGGCCATTCCCGATTACTTTAAGATGGATCCGTTGATCCTGCACGTCGCCTTTTTGGCGCGCGATGTGCGTGCGGAACGGCAACGCCTACTCGAAGCCGGGGCCACGCCGGCCGGCGACATCACGATCACCCCCGCCGGCGATGAGATGACGTTTCTGCACGATCCCTGGGGCGTGTCCGTTCAGTTGCTGCGCCGGGCTCAGCCGTTGATGGGCTAGCTTCTTGGACTTTTCGCACGATCTCCGACATAGAAGTGGTTACAATCACCCCATCTTCAATTGGGGAATCGGCCATGAAATATTTCGCGACCGTAATCGGAATGCTGTCTCTCGGGCTCGGCTCGGTCCTTGCCGAGGGTTGGCCAACGCACAAGGGCAACGCGTCTCGCGATGGCTACACGGCTGAGGAACTGCCGGGCAAACTGGCTCTTCGCTGGTCGGTCAAGAGCGTGCATCCGCCGGCGCCGGCCTGGCCGGTCTCGTCCCGCCTCGGGTACGATCGTGCGTTTCATCCCGTGGCCGTGGGCGATTCACTGTTCTTCGGCAGTTCGGCCGACGGCCGGATCGTCGCACTCGACGCGGCCACGGGGAAAGAACGCTGGGCATTCCACACCGGCGGTCCGGTGCGTTTCGCCCCCGCGATCTGGAAAGACCGCCTGTTCACGGCCAGCGATGACGGTTGCCTGTACTGCAACTCGGTCGCTGACGGCAAGCTCCTCTGGAAGAAACAGGGCGGGCCGAGCGACAAGATGTTCCTGGCCAACGACCGCATGGCCTCGCGCTGGCCGGCACGCGGCGGTCCCGTGGTGTTCGAAGACACGGTCTATTTCGCTGCCGGGGTCTGGCCTTCGGAAGGCATCTACCTCTACGCCTTACAGCCGGACACGGGCAAGGTGATCTGGTGCAACGATCAATCGGGTTCGATCTTCATGGGCCAACCCCACGGCGGCGCGTACGCGGCCAGCGGGGCCAGCGCCCAGGGTTATATTGTTGTCAACGACGATCAACTCATGGTGCCGACCGGCCGGGCCGTGCCCGCGGTTTACGAGCGGTCCACCGGCAAGTTCCTCTACTTCAAGTTACAAGCCAACGCTCACAAGGGCGGGGCGTCGACGTTTGCGATCGGGCCGCACTTCTTTAACGCCGGCTACACCTATGACTCCGCCACCGGCCAGGTGCTCGACCCGATCGGCGCCGGGGACGTGGCGGCCATCCCGGAAGGCTTAGTACTCTCTACCGGCAAGGACGTCAGCGCCTTCGCATGGGTCGACAAGGAAAAGAAAGAGAAGACGAAACTCGAACTGATCAAGTATAAGGGCTTGAACAAGCTCTGGACCGTCAGCGACGTGCCGGGTGGAACCTCGGTAATTGTGGCCGGGAAATCGATCATCTGCGCTGGCAATGGCACGGTGACGATCGTCGATCGGGTCGCCAAGAAGATCACCTGGTCGGCGCAGGTCGATGGCGTCGCGCACGGGCTCGCGGCATCGAACAAGCGGTTGTTCGTCAGCACCGACAAGGGAACAATCTACTGCTTCGATGGGGAAGGGGCCGAGAAGCCGACTGTTCACGAAACCCCGCTTCAAGAAGCCGTCTACGGTGAGAACGCCATCGCCCGGGCGGCTGCCGAGGAGATCTTGAAATCGAGCGAGGTTCGCGAAGGTTATTGTGTCGACCTCGGTTGCGGTGACGGCGCACTCGCCTACGAACTCGCACGTAACAGTAAGCTCCAGATTTATGCTGTCGAATCCGATCCGGAAAAGGTCGCGCTGGCCCGCAAACGCTTGACCGCTGCGGGGCTCTACGGCATGCGCGTCACTGTGCATCAAGGCGATCCGGCCAAGTCGCCTTATCCGAAATCGTTCGCCGATTTGGTTGTTTGTTCGCGATCGATGACCGACGGTAGCGCACTGAAAGAAGAAGTCAAACGGTTGCAGCGGCCCTATGGAGGCGTCGCTGTTCTCGGAAAAGCAGGGAGCATGACGAAAGACGTGGCCGCGGCATTGCCCGGCGCGGGGCAGTGGACGCATCAATACGCCGATCCTGGCAACACCTGCTGCTCGGCCGATGACGTGGTGCAGGGGAACCTCGGCATGCTCTGGTTCCGCGATAGCGATCTCGACAGCCCGTCGAGGCATGGCCGCGCGCCGGCGCCGCTCTTCTTCGAAGGCCGCCTGATCGTCGAAGGCATGGACGCGATTCGCGCCGTCAACGCCTACAACGGCCGGCGACTCTGGGAATACGCGCTGCCCAACATCCTCAAACCGTACCAGGGCGAACATCTCATGGGGACGGCCGGGACGCACAGCAATCTCTGCATCGCCAAGGAAGGGCTCTTCGTGCGTGTCGGCAACAAGTGCCTGCGGATCGACCCGGCCACGGGGAAGAAACTCGCTGAGTTCGAGGCGCCCAAGGACGCGGACGGCAAAGTCGCGCCGTGGGGCTATATCGCCTGCGAGAACGGCATTCTGTTCGGTTCGATCGCGAACATGAAGCACATCGTTCGGTTCGCGTACGGCGCCTCGGACATGAGCCAACTGTTCACGGAATCAACAGCCTTCTTTGCCCTCGACGCTGTCACCGGCAAGCTCAAGTGGCACTACACCGCCAGGGAATCAATCCGCCACAACGCGATCGCCATCGGCAACGGCAAGGTATTCTTGATCGATCGGTCGTTGGCCGCCAAGGACCTCTTCAAGGCCGACAAAACCAAGGAGATCGACCACCCGATCGGCGAGATGATTTCATTCGACGCGGCCACCGGCCGGGAACTCTGGCGCAACAAGAAGGAGATTTATGGCACCATGCTCGCCTACAGCGCGGAGCACGACACCTTGGTGATGAGTTACCAACCGACGCGTTTCAAGCTCCCGTCGGAGTTGGGCGGCCGGTTGGCGGCTTTCAACGCGACCAAGGGTGAAAAGGCCTGGGATGTCGAAGCGAAATACACGACTCGGCCGCTCATCAACGGTAAGATCGTATATGCCGAAGGCGGAGCGTGGGATGTCGTTTCGGGAGAGACCAAGCCGTTTACCCTGAAGCGTTCGTACGGATGCGGGCAACTGACGAGCAGCAAACACTTGATGTTGTTCCGCTCAGCAACACTGGGGATCTTCGATCTCCAGAGCCCGCGCGGTGTCACGGACTACGGCGGCATGCGGCCCGGTTGCTGGATCAACGCCATCCCCGCCGGCGGCCTCGTGTTGGTGCCAGATGCGACGAGCGGCTGCCAGTGCAGCTATCTGAATCAGGCTTGGGTCGTCTTGCAACCGCAGTAGGCATTACTCTTTCTTCCCAATGCAGTAAAGCATCTCCTGCCGCGCGCCTTTCTTGGCCACGACGCGATGATACATGCGGTCGCCGCAGATCGTTGGCGTGGCGTAGACTTCGTCGCCCAGTTGATTCTCGCCCAGAAGGTCGAAGGCGGCAGGTGATGCCTTGAAGAGGAATGTCTTACCCGCCTCGTTGGTGGCGAAGAGCGTTTCGCCGACCTTCACAAGTGATGCGCTGAACGTCCCGCCCAGCCGGCCCTTCCAGATCTCCTCGCCCGTCTCCGTCTTCCAGCACATAGCCACGCCCGCATCGAGAGCCGCGTAGAGATGGCCATCGTGGACGAGCATCGACGGCACATAAACGCGCGTGTTGTTTTCCCAGGCGATCTTGCCCGAGCCGTCGGCCCGCACGGCCGCGAGATGATTCTTCGGGTAGCCGCCGCTGGTGAAGATCAGCTTGCCGTCGGTCACTGTGGAGGTCACGCATTCGGTGGTGGAACCCTTGATCTCCCAGAACTTCTTGCCGTTCAGGGGATTGAAACTGCTGACCAGGTCGCAGCCGGTGAAGAGGAGTTGTTCCTTGCCCTCGACCTTGAGCAGAATCGGCGACGTGTAGTTCGCTAGTTTCGGTCGCTCTTCCTTCCACACTTCCCGTCCCGACGCCCGATCTAGCCCGACGATGGCGCCGCCGCCCTTGTTATCCGACGAGACAATGACGAGCGAATCGTACAGCAGGGGTGATGAACCGAAGCCCTGGTGATTGACGAAGTCCGACACTTTCACCTGCCAGATCTGTTTGCCCGCCCGGCTAAGGGCCGTCGTATACATGGCTCCGTTATTCAGGAAGTTGATGAAGACCCGTTCGCCATCGCAGGCCACGGTCGACGACGCCTGGGAACTCTTGGCGTTTCCCTTCTTGTCGAAGCCGCCGCGATGGACGGCCGTCTTCCACAAAAGCTTGCCCGTATCTCGCTCAAAACAGAGGACCGATTGCGTTTCCGGATCGCTCTCCGCCGTGGCCAAGAACACCTGATCGCCAACGACCGTGGGCGAACCATGACCGCGGCCAGGAACCTCGGTCTTCCAAAGTACGTTCTCGGTATCGCTCCATTTTAGCGACAGCTTCGGGTTGGCGGCGGCAATGCCGTCATGGGTCGGCCCGCGCCACCAGGGCCAATCGGTCGGCCCGAATTTGATCGGCTTAGCGGGTTCCGTCTTGTCCGGCTCCGCGGCGGTTAGGATTGGAGGGACGAAGAGAAAGGTGAATAACAGCAGGATTCGCAGCATGGGAACACCTGTTGAGAAGGAGGATTGTTCGCTGATATTTCGGAGAATGGTTGAAGGTGAGCAACAGGTTCGCCTAGAGAACTTCTGTCAGGTGGGTCGTCATCCAGATTTCGAGTTGCTGAAAGCGAGCCTTGAGCTTTTCTTTGTATTCGACGAAAAACTGGCGGCTCTCCGGCAAGTCGGGGACATCCACAAAAACACGGATCAGGTCGTCGCGAAAACTCTCTGCATCCAAACGCCATCGTCCGCGAATGGTTTGCGTCTCGCATGACACAGCCCCGAACCGCTCCTCTAATTCGATCAACGTGTCGGTGACTGCATCGTCAGGCACGGGAGTGCCGTCATTAAGACGCAGCGGCAGCAGCACCTCGAAACGCCGAACCGTTCTGCTCAAAGGTGGCCGGCCCTTCAACGACGAATGTCACGCCTTGAACCGCAAGGAACGGCAACGCGTCCTCGGGAACAAGCATCTCCCCGGTTGCCCAACTCTTGAACGCAAACCGTCCCGCGAGTCTGCTAAGAGCCAGCCGCTTCGATTCGGTGTTCGGAAAACTGATGAGGATCATAAAATTATCGTAACTCCGAAACCCAATCGAGACAAGGGGCATCGCTCTCCACCGCCCATGACGTTTCCAGGGCACCTCTCGAATGTGTGGCATCCTTGACATCCTTCGTATCACTTGTTTTTCGCAGGCTCGTCGCGCAGCAACGGCTTGAATAGGCCGCGTAGGTCGTGGAGCACTTCCCGCACCGCGCCGCCGAGTTCCCGGCGCGCCTGTTCGAGTTCGCTGAGGGATGATTCTTCCTCGGCAGCAGCAGGGAGATGGGTCTTCGACGTCTTGCTCGAAAAATCGGGCGCCTGCCAGATCTTCACGACCGCCTCTCGCGGTTGCGGCAACTGTTCCGGTTCGAAGTTTGCCAGGAACGCCCTCAGGTCGAACTCATCGCCCGTCGGTTCGAAGACGCGTGATAGATCGATGACTTCGCCGTCGTTGCTCGAGGTAAAGCGCTGGTCGGTCTCCGCCGCTGGAAGGCTCACGTGCGGCGTTGGTTGGACATCATCTGTTGCGACAGGAGGCTTCACCGGTGTTTCACGAACGACCCAGTAACCGAGCCCGCCGGCTGAAGTCATGACGAGGCAACTTATCAGAAAAACGCGATTCATGGCACTTCTCCGTTCGAAGCGTTACACCGACTGCAGCGGATTCCATAACCCGAGATGGCGAGTAACGCTAGATCGAATTGGAGGGGTCAATTA
>Ga0105048_10010689_pt1 | contig 14531 bp, 12 predicted proteins | sample MAT05_FD_78382 | JGI IMG/M metagenome (GOLD analysis project Ga0105048, IMG submission 78382) | Freshwater microbial communities from Lake Fryxell liftoff mats and glacier meltwater in Antarctica - MAT-05 | ecosystem: Environmental > Aquatic > Freshwater > Ice > Liftoff microbial mat | place...
CCACTACGTTCGGCATCGACGGTGAAAGATAAAGGTCCTGGCAGGCAACGAAGCCGACATGGATCGGCTGAAGAGACTTTGCCCGAAGCTGCCTGCCGGCCTGTTCCACCTCCCGGGTCGCGTCTTTGACGAAGATCACTTCACCCCAGCGCTTCATCAGCGGGGCAAACAGTTGACGCACAAACTCGTAGGAGTACCCGGCCGTGCCGAGGCCTTTGCCGACGGTCGCCCCTTTGAAGTAGGTCGAAACGACCAGCCCGTGATTCCGATCGCCGTTGAGGGAAGCAGCGCCATCCATGGTGGTTCCTTTGCGAGCGCGAGCCGATTCACCGGTCTGCACCAGATGTTTCGGATGAATCGCAAATGACGCTCGACGCCGCCTGACGAAAATGCGAAAGTCAGTGCGGCGACCTGTCGCATCGTGCGGGCTGTGACGGTTGAGCGGCCTGTAATCGCCTTTGGAGGTGACATGAGTGTCTATGACCGGCTGGTCGCGAAGCTGACGGCGGCGAACGCGGAGTATGCCGTCAGCCATCATGCGCCCGTCTTCACCAGTGAAGAAGCGGCCGCGGTGCGCGGCGTTGCGCTCTCCAGCGGGGCCAAAGCACTGGTCGTCAAGGCGGGCGAGCGCTTCGCGATGCTGGTGCTGCCCGCGGATCGCAAGCTCGACAGCAAAAAGGCGCGGTCAGTGCTGGGCGTCAAATCGATCCGCTTCGCGACGAAGGAAGAGGTGTTGGAGATCACCACTTTGCAACCAGGTTCGATACCGCCGTTCGGCAGCCTTTTCGGGCTGCCGACATATGTCGACCCCGCACTGGGCGTGAACAGTTCAATCAACTTCAATGCCGGTGATCATGCGATTTCGATCCAGATACGGCACGAAGAGTATCTGCGAGTGGAACAACCCACATCCGCCGAAGTCACCTGACGCAAGGTTGCCCAGCTTCCCGGCTCAATCGGGATGGGCTGTATTTTCCGCAGAACCCTCAAGCCGGCCCGTTCGCCCCGCCGATCAGATTTCAGGATCTTCATCGGGACGGGCCAGGCCGCATGTGCATGCAGCGAACTCGATCTTTGTGTCACGCCACGGGAGTTGCCGTCCTGTTGTCCAGTTGCGCGCTGTTGATCGGCTGTTCGACGACGCGCACGCGAATCGCGCAGACCCTGGCAAGTGAACAGCCGGCCGCGGCAGCGAACGAGCAGGCAAATGCGGAATCGTACCGCATCGGTTGCCCGGACGAAGTGGAGATCGTTGTCGCATCAATGCCGAAGATCAGCGGCGTGTACAGGGTGGGCCCCGACGGCCGAATTCCACTGGCGATCCTCGGTAATCCGCGTGTCGAGGGCCATACGGTCGCCGGCCTGGCTGACTGCGTGGCCAGCGAGTTCGGCCTGCCGATCGGACAGGTCAAGTGCCGGGTAAAGGACCACCGCCGCTGCGTGGTGTTTGTTCACGGACCAGTCGATGGCGGCAGTCGCGCGGTGGCGTATCGCGGGCCGGAGAACGTCGTCACGTTCATCCGCCGCTGCGGCGGGCTCACCAACGGGGCCGATTTCAAGGACGTGCACATTATCCGCCCCAACGTCGCGCACGGGGCGAAGCCGCAGGTCATCATCGTCGATCTCGAAGCCATTCTGCTCAACGGCGACCCGCGCACCAATGTGATGATGCAGCCTTTCGACGAAATCTGTGTCGGCGAACTGGCACGCTCGAAGGTGGGCAAGGCGTTGCCGCACTGGTTGCGGCCCGTTTATCGCGGCTTCTGCCATCTGTTCCCGTGGGGTTGCGCCCAGGACTGGCGCGAGCAGGTCCGGGACGTGGAAAAATGAACACGTACAGGTAGTTTGCGCTCCTCGCTCGCCGGGAATACGTGTCGTAGAATATCCGCATGAACAACCCTGTGGAACCCGACGTCGATACCCTGCGGATGCCGTTGGCCGAGACATCCCGGCGCGTCGACATTGAGGTGAAGCAGGCGAAGGTCGGCGGCATGCTGGCCGATGCGGAATGCGACTCGCTGCTGTTGCTGGAACGCGCCAACGCCCGCTGGATGACGTGCGGGGCCACCGAACGCGGTGTCTATCATGCCGAGGAATGCCCGGCCGTCTTCGTCAACCCTCACCAGCGCTGGATCATCTGCAGCAGTGTCGATACCCAACGGCTGTTCGATGAAGAACTCGACGGCATGGGCTTCCAGTTGAAGGAATGGCCCGGCACGATGACGCGCGACCAGTTCCTGACCGACCTGTGCCACGGCCGCAAGGTGGCCAGCGATATGCCCTACCGCGACTGCAAAGAGGTTGCTCCGTTCCTGACTCATGAACGTCGCAAGTTGAGCCGCTATGAACAGGAACGCCTGAAGGACCTCGGCAAGCTGCTCGCCTCGGCATTGCAGGCGACCGCGCGGAACGTCCAGCCCGGCGATCGCGAGGACGAGATTGCCGGGCACGTCGCCCACCGGCTGTTCAAACGCGGAGCTGAGACGGTGGCCGTTTCGATCGCCGCCGAGGACCGCGCACGCACCTACCGCAGACCCGGTTTCACATCGGCCCAGGTGCACACACGCTGCCTGCTGCAGGCGACCGCGTGCAAGTTCGGCCTGTTCGCGACCGCTGCTCGAACGGTCTGCTTCGGTCAGCCGGGTGATGCGATCAAACAGGAACTCGAAACCGCGTCGCGGCTGCAGGCAGTCTGGATGGCGACGATCCGCAAAGGCGACAAGCCGGCCGTCATCTTCGACACCGCCAAAAGTGTGCTGCGCGGGACGCCGTACGAACACGAGTTGCGCCTTTCCGGCCCCGGCTGGTGGACCGGGCGGATGCCGTCGGAATGCCTGTTCACCCCCGGACATCCGGAGCGGTTTGTCGACGGAAACGCAGTGGTGTTTCAGTCGCGAATCGGGGGGTTGGCCGCTTGTGACACCTTCTTTGTTCACGAAAGCGGAATCAATCCCATCGCGCCGGTGGAAGATTGGCCGTTCCGCCGCTATGTCATTCAGGGGTCGCGTTATGACCTTCCCGATTTGCTGATACGCGATCTTCCCTCTTCCACTTGATGCCCGACCCGCATTGAAAGCTGACTGCGACCGGTGGTCGGCGTTCCCGGAGTGAACGCCGCTAAACGGATTGACCCGACCACGGCACCGGAATTTCTGCCCGAAGATTCATATGGATGGAACGACCCCGCCGCGGGGCATGGATCTGGCGGCCAAGATTGCCCGGCTCGTCGAAGAGCGCGGTTGGAACCAGGAAGACTTCGCGCGCATCGCGCAGCTCAACCGCCACACGATCCGCGAGATCCTCAAGAGCGGCTCGGACCGGCGGTTGCGCAATGCCACCGTCAAGCAATGTGCCGAGGCGCTGGGCCTCGAAGTCAACGAGCTGCGCGAGCAACCGCTGGAACGGCTGCTCGCGCGGATGCATGCCTTTTCGCATCCGTCCGACGAAGCGGCCCTGAAGCTGCTTCAGGACAAGGCAACCTACCCGGAACTCGCCAGTTGGGTGCAGCGGCAACCCGAACGGGCCGCTCAGTTGACGCACGACGAAGCGGAAGAATTGATCTCGATCCAGGGACCCAACGGCCCGCTGGCGAGGATCGGTGTCGAAAAATATGTCGAGCTTATTGAGCGCCGGCGCCGATTGCTCGTGCAGGTCGGTGCCATCGCGGGGACGGAATACCTGTGCCTGCTCGAGCAGTTGGTGAACCTGCTGTACGAGAAACTGCATCCGCCGCAGGCGCGGTGAGCGTTACACGTCGCAAGCAGCCACGGCTTCGCGAAGCCCCTTCAGCGGGTCGCGCGTCGGGATGAATTCATGCCCGACGTAACCGTCGTATTTGATGTCGATGAGCTTCTTCATGATCGGCGGGTAGTTGATCTCCTGCCGGTCGTCCAGTTCGCCGCGGCCCGGGTTGCCGGCGGTATGCACATGGCCGATCACGTCCTTGCACTGTTCGATCCGGCGGATCACGTCGCCGTGCATGATCTGCACATGGTAGATGTCGAACAGCAGTTTCACACGCGGTGAACCAACCTGTCGAAGGACGCCCGCGACCAGGTCGAGATCATCCCCCTGATAACCCGGGTGTCCCTTCATCGGGTGGCTGTCGTCGCGGGTGTTCAGATGCTCGACGCACAGCGTCACCTTCTTCTGCTCCGCGTAGCCGGCCACCTGCTTCAGGCCTTTGATGCAGTTCTTCTCGCATTCGTCGCGGGTAATTTCGCCGCTCTTGGGGTCGTCCGCGTTCTTCCAGCGGTAGCCGACAAAGCCGATGACCGCGGGGAACCCGGCCTCGGCACAACGGTCGATCACGGTCTTGGTGCGCGTGATCACTTCGTCATGGTACGCAGGGTTGTTGAAGCCGCGCATGAACGGGGCGCCGGGCATCGTGTTCGAGGCGATGGCGCAGACCAGGCCATGCTTCTTGAGCGTCGGCCAGTGATCTTCACCGATCAGTTCGACCGACTTCAGGCCCAGCGCCCTGGCATGCCCGCACATTGTCCCGGCATCCCACTTGTCGCCGGCCACGTTGAAGCACCAGAACGCGGCCGAGTGATTGATCCGCCCCTTCAATGCTTGTTTGTCATCCGCGGCGGTGGCGGCCAACGGCGACATCGCCCCGACGGCAACCGCGGCCTGGAGGAGATGCCTGCGATGAAGACTCGTCATGTGAGGTCTCCGGAGAGGTGATCAATCCTTCTTGAACTCTTCCTTGTCGATCTTGTACTGCGCCAGCTTGTCGGTGATGCTGCGGCGCGACAGGCCGCTGATCTCGGCACATTTGCCGACGTGGCCCCGGGAACGCTTCATCGCTCTGCGCAGGTACCGTTCCTCGAACGACGCGGTCAACTCGGCCAGTTGGTCGGACAACGGCCGCGCCAGATCGACGTTCATGCCCGCACGGCCCGGTGCCTTCAACGCAATTTCGGGCGGCAAATGCCTTGCCTCGATTACGCCTTCGGTCGCCGTCACGCATGCACGCTCCAGGGCGTTTTCCAGCTGGCGGACATTGCCCGGCCAGTCGTGGGCCAGCAGAACTTCCATCGCTTCGGGCGAGACGACCAGCGGCGGATGGTTCGGCCGCGCGTACTTCTCGGCGAAGTGGGCCGAGAGCACGGCGATGTCCTCGGGGCGTTCGCGCAAGGGCGGCAGTTCAATGCGGATCACGTTCAGGCGGTAGAACAGATCCTCGCGGAATTTGCCTTCCCGGACCATCTTTTCAAGAGGTCGATTGGTGGCGGCAATCACGCGGACGTCGATCTCGATGGTGTCGGTGCCGCCCACGCGCTCGAACTTGCGTTCCTGGAGCACACGCAGCAGCTTCACTTGCATTGATGCGGGGATGTCGCCCACTTCGTCGAGAAAGAGCGTGCCGTGATTGGCCTGCTCGAACCGGCCCTTGCGCTGGGCCGCGGCCCCGGTGAATGAGCCTTTCTCATGGCCGAACAGTTCGCTTTCCAGCAGCGTCTCGGGCAGGGCCGCGCAGTTGATTGCCACCAGCGGGCCACTGCGCTGCCGTTCCGAGGCCTGGTGAATCGCGCGGGCGATCATCTCCTTGCCGGTGCCGGTCTCGCCGTTGATCAGGATGGTCGTGTTCGTGTCCGACACATGGTTGATCAGCTCGAAGATTTCGTGCATCTTGCGGCTTTTGCTGATCACGTTCTTGAACGAATTGCGGCCGTGCAACTGGTTGCGCAGGGCCGCGACTTCGTCGTGCAGGGCTCGCTCGCGCAGTGCCCGTTGCACCAATAGGCACAAATGTTGCGGATCAGCAGGTTTGGTGAGGAAGTCGTACGCGCCCAATCGCATGGCGTTGACGGCTTCGTTGACGCTGCCGTGGCCGGTTGTGACGATCACCGTGGTGGGGATCTTGCGGTTCTGGATCTCTTCCAGCATCTTCATGCCGCTGACCTTGGGCATGCGCAGGTCGGTGATCACGATCGAGTAAGGGTGCCGGGTGAGCATCTCCAGCCCCTTGGCCCCGTCCTCGGCGATGTCGACGGGGATGTTCAGAGCCATCTGAAGCATTTCCTGCATCGACTCGCGCGCGTCGGCCAGGTCTTCGACGACGAGGAGGCGCCGGCCTTCAGCAGCAGGAGTTTCATTGGCGGCAGAATTCATCAGGTGTCCTTCAAGGGTGCGTGGCGTAATTGTAGTGACAGTCGTCCACGTTGGCGAAGTCTTGCAAGGGACCTGAATTTCTTTCAGACAGGTGGTAGAGGCTCATGTCTGTCATCAGCGGAAGTCGCGGCGTTGCCATCTGGGTGCTTGCCCTGGTGGCGCTGAGCATCAATACGGCCATCACCATCTACAACGTCCTCGAACTGATTCAGAATGCGGAGCAGGTCAATCATACCAACAAAGTCCTGCTGCAGGTCCGTGCCGTTCTCTCTGATGTCAAGGACGCGGAGATGGGTCAACGCGGCTACCTGCTGACCGGCGACCGGAATTATCTCGAACCCTATGATCAGGGCGTCGTCCAGATCGACAGCCGGATTGCCGACCTGCGGAACCTGATCCGGGACAGTCCCGAGCAGATGGTCGCGCTGGACAGCATCGAACCGGATATCGCCGACAAATTCTCTGAACTCGCGTTCTCGGTCCGGATGGGCCAGTTGCTGGGCGTCGAATTTGGCCGGCTGTTGGTCTTGTCCGATCTGGGCCGAGTGAGGATGCAGACGATTCGCGATAAGATTTCGACAATGGTGGAACGGGAGAACAATCTGTTGGCCGAACGTACTGCTTTGACCAATACGAAACTGCGAACGACGATCTGGACGACCGCCATCGGCGGTATTCTCACACTGGCGATGACGGGCTTCGCATTCGTCTCAATACGCAGGGAACTGCTGTACCGTCGACAGACCGAAGAGCAGTTGCGGTTCAGCACCATTGAATTGAAACATCAGATGGAGGAACGCGCGGTCTTGCAGCGGCAGACGGCGGAGTTCCACACGCTGCTCGACAACTATTACGAGAACACGCCGATCGGCCTGGCATTCTTTGATGAAGAACTGCGGATTATCCGCATCAACCATCAACTGGCCGAGGCGCACGACGGGGTGACGTCCAGCCTAGTCGGCAACAGGTTGGATGAGATTGCTGATTCGTTTCTCAAGACGGCCGTCAGCGATCTGCGCCATGTGATTGCCACTCGCGAACAGGTGATCGACCGCTTGTTGCATCAACCCGGGATCGCCGGCGCGGAAGGCCGTACGTGGCAGGCGAGCCTGTTCCCGATCCTTTCGCCCGATCGGGCGCTGTTGGGCGTCGGCATGATCGCGGCGGACATCTCGCTGCGGTTACGCAATGAACGGGAGTTGCGTGTCAGTCAGGGGCGATTCCGCAGCCTCGCGGAGTCGATGCCGCAGATCGTCTGGGTAGCCAGGTCGGATGGCGCGGTCGAGTATTTCAATCAGCGCTGGAGCGATTACACCGGACAAACGTTCGAGGCGAGCATCGGCAGCGGTTGGCTGGCCGCCGTGCATCCGGAGGACACCGAACGTGCGCAGCAGTGCTGGGGCGATTCGGTGCATACGGGACTTCCCTACGAGATTGAGTACCGCTTCCGCGGTCGCGATGATCAGTACCGCTGGTTCCTGGGCCGGGGATTGCCGCAGCGGAACGAAGAAGGGCGGATCGTCAACTGGTTCGGCACCTGCACCGACATGCACGAACGCAAGACCCGGGCCGAGGCGATGGAAGAACTGGTGCAGGACCGCACGCGCGCGCTGACGGAGAGTAATGCGGCCTTGATTGATGAGATCGAAGTCCGCCGCATCGCGGAGAAAAATGAGCGAACCGCCGCCGAGGAACTGCGCCGCAGCAACCAGGAGTTGGAGCAGTTCGCCTATGTCGCCTCGCACGATCTGCAGGAACCGCTCCGGAAGATCCAGGCGTTCGGCGATCGGCTCGCGCAGAAGTTCACCGGCCAGTTGGGCGAGCAGGGAGGCGAATATCTCGACCGAATTACGAAATCCGCATCGCGGATGCGGACGCTGATCAACGACCTGCTGACGTTCTCGCGCGTGGCAACGCGCATGACCCCGTTCGAGGATGTCGACTTGAATCTGCTCGTTCGCGATGTGCAGATCGACCTCGAGGAGCGCCTGTCGCAAACGCAGGGTCGAATCGAGTGCCGCACGCTTCCCGTCATTCAGGCGGACGCGTCCCAGATGAGGCAGTTGTTCCTCAATCTGCTCGCCAATGCGTTGAAATTTGCCCGGCCCGGGGTGCCGCCGATCGTCACGGTTCAGGGGAAACCGTTCATCGAGACGCCGGTCGACGGTCCCGAACGCGACATGTGCCGAATCGACGTCAGTGACAACGGCATCGGCTTCGACCCGCAGTATGCCGAGCGCATCTTTCAGATTTTCCAGCGTTTGCACGGCCGCAACGAGTATGAAGGGACCGGCATCGGCCTGGCGATCTGCCGTAAAATCGTCGAACGGCACGCGGGTCGCATCACTGCCATTGGAAAGCCGGGCGAAGGGGCAACGTTCCGAATAGAATTGCCTTCCCGCGGCATTGCCCCGGGCAACTCGCACGCCGGCTTTGATGGGACCGTACTGCCACAGGACCCCGCTGAATGAAGATCTTCCATTGCGACCACTGCCAGCACCTGGTCTTCTTCGAGAACTTCCGCTGCCTGAGTTGCGAACGACTTCTCGCGTACGTGCCGGACACCCAGGATGTGGTCTCGCTCGACGCGGCCGACGAAATGCATTGGAAGACGCGCGATGGACGGGAGTACCGACTGTGCCCGAACTACACCGATCACAACGTCTGCAACTGGGCCATCGCCAAAGATGATGACCATCTCCACTGCGTTTCCTGCCGACTGACTCAAGTGATTCCCGATCTGGACAAGCCGGGCAACCGTGAATCCTGGTTCAAGCTCGAAGCGGGCAAACGCCGGCTGATCAACAGCCTGTTGCGGTTGGGCGTGCCGATCCTCAACCGCGTCGATGACCCCGAACGCGGCCTGGCGTTCGAGTTCAAGGCCGACCCGGACAAGAAGGACAAAGACGCCAAGCCGGTGCTGACCGGGCATGCCCACGGCGTGATCACGATCAATCTGGCGGAGGCCGACGATCCCGAACGCGAGCGCCGGCGCGTGGCCCTTCGTGAACCGTATCGCACCGTGCTGGGGCACTTCCGCCACGAAGTCGGCCATTACTACTGGGACCGGCTGATCCTGAACAGCGATCGGCTCGGCAAGTGCCGGGAACTGTTCGGCGATGAACGAGTCAGCTATGCCGAATCACTGAAGAAGTACTACGCCAACGGCCCCGCACAGGACTGGCAGCAGAGCTTCGTCAGTGCCTACTCGACCATGCATCCCTGGGAAGACTGGGCCGAGACATGGACGCACTACATGCACATCAACGAAGTGCTGGAGACCGCGGCCGTCACCGGTCTTTCAATGTCGCCGAAACGCACGAACCAGCCGACGCTCAAGGCGATCCCGCTGTCGTCGATCGATCACCCGCATACGTTCGACCGGATGATCAGGGCCTGGTACCCGATCACGTTCCTGCTGAACAACCTCAACCGCGACATGGGCATGCAGGACGCCTACCCGTTCGTGCTGACCGCACCGGTGATCGAGAAGTTGCGCTATATCCACGAAACGATCGTCACCGCCCCGGCCGTGCTGCCGACGGAGGAGGAAGAGATCGCCGCCGTAGCGCAACGGGACGAGGCCGCCGCGGTGGAAGCGGAGAAGAAACTCGTGAGCGCGAAAGCATGAATCGCCGGGTGAGCGCGACTTTGTGATTGCTTTTCCGCGTTCCGACGATTCAATAGGGGCTCCTCTCAACCGCACTCAACCGGCCGGGAAGCTCCATGACACAAGTCTCAAAACCGATGCCTCTCTGGTGGCGTTTCGCCATCGGAGCCGGTATCGTTCTGCTTACGTTCATTGCCTGGAAGGCCAGTCACATTATTGGTCTGAAGGGCCAGGCGGCCATCGGCGTCGTCTGCTTCATTGGCCTGGCGATGGCCTGCTCCGCCAACCTGCGTGATGTCGACTTTCGGACCGTAGCGGTCGGTATTGCTTTTCAGGTCTGCATCGCTGCTCTGATATTGCAGGTGGAACCCGTCTACAACCTCTTCCACGTCATAGGCAGAGTCGTCGAGAAGTTCCTTGAATTCAGCAATGCCGGTTCGATCTTTGTCTTTGGTGCGCTTGCAGATCCGGACAAAATGAAGGGCGCGTTTACCGACAAGTATTCGGTAAACTTCGCTTTTCGCATCCTTCCCACGGTCATCTTCGTCTCGTGCTTTTTCACCATTCTCTACTACCTCGGGATCCTTCAGAAAATTGTGCTTGTATTCGCGAAGGTGATGGTTTTCGTAATGGGCAAGCGCGGCGTCAGCGGAGCGGAGACACTCTCGGCCACGGCCAACGTCTTCATGGGGCAGACTGAAGCACCGCTTATCGTGAAGCCCTACATCCCCAAAATGACCAATTCCGAACTGCTGGCGCTCATGATTGGCGGCATGGCCACCATCTCCGGCGGTGTGATGGCTGCGTTCATCGGCATGGCGGCACCTGCCTACGCAATCCTTGCGACCAGCGTGATGGCTGCCCCGGCCGGGTTATACATTGCCAAGATTCTATACCCCGAAACCGGTACGCCGGAGACTCGCGGCTTCGTCAAAACTGCAGATGAGAAGGTTCACGTCAACATCCTTGATGCGGCAGCTGCCGGCACCGGCGACGGTCTGAAACTGGTACTCAACATTGCTGCCATGCTTATCGCCTTCATCGCGCTGATTGCAATGGTCAACTACCTGCTGGGGTTGATCGATCCGAAATTGTCGCTCGAACTGATCTTTTCGATTGTCTTCGCGCCGGTTGCAATGCTCCTTGGTGTGCCAATGCAGGATGTGCCTTCCGTCGCGGAGTTGCTTGGCAAAAAACTGGTACTCAACGAATTCGTCGCATTCATCTCGCTGACGAATGACTATAAGGGAATGGACCCGCGATCGATCGCGCTTGCTACTTTCGCATTGACCGGTTTCGCGAATTTCTCCTCGATCGGCATTCAGATCGGCGGCATCGGCTCGATGGCGGAGAATCGGCGAGGCGACCTGGCAAAACTCGGGATGCGTGCCTTGCTGGGCGGGTTCCTCGCAACGCTCATCAACTCGGCCATCGCGGGGATGCTGATCACCGAGGCGTCGTTAGTAAAGTAATCACGCCAACACGCCTTCCACCACTTCGCCATGCACGTCGGTCAGTCGGCGCTGGATGCCGTTGTGGTAGTAGGTGAGCTTCGTGTGATCGATGCCGAGCAGGTGCAGGATGGTGGCGTGGAAGTCGTAGATGGTCACTTCATTCTCGGCGATCTTGTAGCCGAACTCGTCCGATGAACCATAGGCGGTGCCGGGCTTCAACCCGGCACCGGCCATGAAGACCGTGAACGCATGCTGGTGATGGTCCCGACCGGGTCTGCCGACTCCCTGCGTGAACGGCGTCCGGCCGAACTCCGTGGTGAAAAGCACCAGGGTATCGTCGAGCAGGCCACGCTGTTTCAGGTCCTTGAGCAATCCGGCCAGCGGCTTATCAAGTGTTGCCGCCTGCTTCGTGTGATTGTCGTGCACGTCTTCATGGGCATCCCAATTGATGCGGGGCGAGCCGAACGCGCCGCCGTTCCAGAGTTGCACAAAGCGCACCCCGCGCTCGACCAGTCGGCGCGCCAGCAGGCAGTTGCGGCCGAACGCGGCACTGGTCGGGTTGTCCATGCCGTACAGCCGATGGGTCGCTTCGGTTTCGCCATCGACATTGACGGCCTCGGGCACGGTCAACTGCATCCGTGCCGCGAGTTCATAGGAGCGGATGCGGGCAGTCAGGCTGCCGTCGTCGGGGTGGGTTTCCTTGTAACCCTTGTTCATCTTCGCCAGCAACGAAGTCGCGGCTTCGCGTTCGGCCGCGCTGGTTTCCTTCGGCGTCTGCAAATCGGTGATCGGTTCTCCCGTCGCCCGGAACGCCACCCCCTGATGCGACGCGGGCAGGAAGCCGTTCGACCAGTTGATCGCTCCGCCGGCCGGCAGGCCGCGCGGATCGGGCAGTACGACGAACGCGGGCAGGTTATCGCTCTCGTTGCCCAGCCCGTAGGAGACCCACGACCCCATGGCCGGGTAGCCGTTCATGATGAAGCCACTGTTCATCTGGAACCCGGCCGGCGTGTGGTTGCTGCTCTTCGCCGACATCGAGTGGATGAACGTCAGGTCGTCAACGCATGTCGCCAACTGGGGAAAGATATTGCTGACCCAGCGCCCGCATTGGCCATGCTGCTTGAAGGTGAACGGACTCTTGGCCAGGTTGCCGGGCTGCGCGAAGAAAGTGTCGATCTTCCCTTTGCCCGTCAGCGGTTTGCCGTCCTGCGCGATCAGTTCGGGCTTGAAGTCGAACGTATCGACATGACTGACCCCGCCCGGGCAGAAGACCTGAATGACCCGCCGGACGCGCGGCCGCTGCGGCGCGATGCGCACGTCCGCCCGGGACGACAGGCTGGCGACGGCGATGCCGCCCAGGCCAAGTGACAGATCATGGAAGAAGGACCGTCGGTTCATGCTGCAATTATGCGGGGTCCCAACTGGTTTCGTAAGATGATTTCGTCCCGATTTCAGATTGAGAGCGACATGACCAGCGATGACCTTCCGTATGGATTCGACGCGTTCGACCCCGACCCGTTGGAGTTCCCGGCCGCACGTTCGGTGGAACGCCGACCGCAGACAGTGGCCGAGTTCGTCCGCGACATGAAGGAAACGGCCGAGAAACTCGGCCGCGACGATTCGACTCGCGGCGACGTCAAGATGATGAGCGTCGCCTTCAAGGAACTGCGCTACGCGCTGAAGGTGTTCAGCGCCTATCGGCTCAAGCGCAAAGTCACCGTCTTCGGTTCGGCGCGTACCAAGCCGGATGACCCGTCGTTCCAGCAGGCGGCCGACTTCGGCAAGCAGATCGCCGAGGCCGGGTACATGGTGATCACCGGTGCGGGCGGCGGCATCATGGAGGCTGCCCATGTCGGCTCCGGGCATGAGCACAGCCTGGGCCTGAACATCATGCTGCCATTCGAGCAGAGCGCCAACCCGGTGATGATGAAGGCGAACGAGCGTCTCGTCACGCTGAAATACTTCTTCACCCGCAAGCTGATGTTCGTGAAGGAAGCCGACGCCGTCATCCTCTTCCCCGGCGGCTTCGGCACGCTCGATGAAGGTTTTGAAGCTCTGACGCTGGTGCAGACCGGGAAAAGCCATCTCTTCCCGGTCGTCTGCGTTGATAGGCCGGGCGGCAACTACTGGAAAAGCTGGGACCAGTTCATCCGCGCCGAACTTCTGGAACGCAGGCTGATCTCCCCCGACGATACCGCGCTGTACCGCGTGACCGACTCGGTCGAGGAGGCTGTGAAGGAAGTGGTGAACTTCACCCGCGTCTACCACTCGATGCGCTACGTGAAGGGCGACTTGATTCTGCGCCTGCACCAAACAATCTCGCAGACGCTGCTGGAAGAAATCCGCAAGGAATTCGCCAGCTTCGTGGTGAAAGGCACCATCGAGCAGACCGAAGCCGACCCCAGTGAATCAAACGAACAGCATATCGTTCATCTGCCACGACTGCGGTTCCGCTTCGATCGGCGTCAGTTGGGAAGGCTGCGGTTGATGATTGATCGAATCAATCGGGAAGGTGCGTAGCCGCTTGCGTAATGTCGGCGCGTAAAAAAATCCGGGCTTCTTTCGAAGCCCGGATACCAGACGTACTTACGGGTCCCGTCCATCCCTTCGGTAGCCTGGCAGCCTTGTCCGTTCCCCCCTCGGAACGGTCAAAACCCAACGCTTTGCGCCCCAGTCTTTCGACCGGTTTGCCTTTTCGAGGAAGACGTCGAGGGCGTTCGACTTGTCGGCCAATTGTGCTGAGCGAACCGGGCAAGCACCGCCGACACATTTATCTAGAACGCGTTTCGCGGCGTGCAAATCAAAGCGGCCGAATTTCCCTGTTATTTTCCTGCGGGAATCGGTGAACGGCGAGACAGGAAATTTTAGCCGTGTTGCCCTCGTTCAGCGGGCGTGATAGCTTGAAGGAAAATGGAGAGCGTTGCGATGCAACAAGTCACTTTCGAGATTCCGGACCATCTTGCGGAGCCGCTGCATGAAGCCTTCGGCCCCGACCTGGCACGCGCCGCGATCGAGGCAATCGCCGAGGACGGCTACACTTCACGTAAGTTGAGCCGTTACGAAACGCAGCAGATGCTGGGGATCGACAACATCTGGGATTTCGAAAAGTGGATGACTAAACGCGACATCTACATGCCGTACTCGATTGAAGATTTGGAAGTTGATCGCGCCAATCTGGATCGCATGTTTCAGAAGTGAGCCCCTGTGTCCCTGATCGTCTCCGACAATTCACCCATCAATCTGCTCATTCGCCTGGGGTTGGAGGACATTCTGCCGGCCATTTACGGGCAGGTGGTCATTCCGACAGCCGTTGCGGCTGAAATGTCGCATCCGAACGCACCGCTGGA
>Ga0105048_10010690_pt1 | contig 14530 bp, 10 predicted proteins | sample MAT05_FD_78382 | JGI IMG/M metagenome (GOLD analysis project Ga0105048, IMG submission 78382) | Freshwater microbial communities from Lake Fryxell liftoff mats and glacier meltwater in Antarctica - MAT-05 | ecosystem: Environmental > Aquatic > Freshwater > Ice > Liftoff microbial mat | place...
GCCACGAATGGCAGCTATCAAGCGGGTTTGAACAATTTAATGATTGCCGCTCAGGTATCGTATCGGTTTTGACATGCAGCAACAGTGCAGCATCTGCCAAATGGACTATGTCTTGGCGCGGTATCGGAAAGGAGGCCAGTACGGATCATTACGGAAGACCGCCGGGTTCTGGAGCGCGTTTTTGGACAATTGCGGGATTTGTTAAAAACCCGGAAACTAAGCACCCCCCAAAGCTCCCCGAACGCTCCCAAACCGAAGCAACAAATACTTGGCTTCCCCATATTCCACGCCTGTCGCTTGCATCACCATCTTAATGCCGCGATCCACCAATTTTGCATTGCTCAGGAGCATATCCACCATTTTATTGTCCTGTACCCGTCCGAGTTGGATCATTACCGCGGTGGAGATCATATTCAGGATGAGTTTTTGGGCGGTACCAGCTTTCATTCGGCTGCTTCCCGTTAAGAATTCTGGACCGACCACCGCAAGAATTGGAAAATCAGCTACCTCCAGCAAGGGCGCTCCAGGATTACAGGTGATGCAGCCCGTAGTAATGCCATTTTCACGGCAGGTACGGAGGCCCTCTACCACGTAGGGCGTGGTGCCGGAAGCCGCGATGCCAATGACGGTATCCTGGGCGTCAATTTGCCAGACTTTCAAGTCAGACCAAGCTTGGGTTTCGCTGTCTTCGGCGTTTTCTATTGGGTGTCGAATAGCTCGATCTCCTCCAGCAATAATACCGATGACCCATTCTGGTGGCGCCCCAAAAGTTGGAGGAATTTCAGAAGCATCCACCACCCCCAATCTGCCGCTTGTGCCTGCTCCGATGTAAAAGAGCCGCCCTCCTTCACGCATTTTGGGTACGATGGATTGTACCAGCGTTTCTATTTGGGGAATAGCTTTTTCGACAGCCAACGGAACGGTTTGATCTTCTGTATTGATGTTGACGAGCAGTTCTCGGACGCTCATCTTTTCCAAATGGCGGTATTTGGAGGTGGATTCTGTGATTTTTTCCATTGAAATTGTTGTATTGAACGGGCTCAGGAAGATTAATTACTAGAGGCGAAAGGAAAACATTTTTTCATAGACCTTTTTCTATTGGCCTAAAAAAACGGACTATTTGAGCCAAAATTTAACTTCTGTTCAAACTTGTTCAGCAATCGTTTAAGAATTTAACAAATATTGCGAAAGCCATAACGGATCTTAAGAAAACTGAATACACGAACATCCTCACCTTGCAACAAGATTTAGAAAACAGTCAAAACGAAAAATTATGAACAACGCCGCTCGAATCCTCGTCCCGCTTTTTTTATTAACCTTTTTATTAAGCGCTTGCCACACCGCCCAAAAGTATGTCGAAAGTGGCGACTACGACAACGCTATCGACCTTTGCGTTCGTAAACTTAAGGGTAAATCAAAAAAGAAGCTCGAGTATGTACAAGGCCTGGAGCTTGCCTTCCGTAAAGCACAAGCCCGCGACTTGGCTACCATCGAACAGCTCAAAGCGGAAAACCGTCCTGAGCTTTGGGAACGCATTCATAATATTCATCTGGACATTCGCAGCCGCCAAAACAAGGTAGCCCCGCTCACTCCATTAGTGGCTAAAAATGGCCACCGTGCTAAATTCCAATTTGTGGAAATAGCAAGCATGGAACGCCAAAGCCGCGACAAAGCTGCTGAATATTTGTACGATCAGTCGGTTTCGCTTTTAGCTCGGGCTGAAAAAGGCGACAAAATGGCGGCTCGAAAAGCCCATGGACAATTGATCGATCTGCAAAAACGCTACTATCCTAACTATAAGGACAAAGATGTTTTGCTGGCTAAAGCCCGAGACCTTGGTACTTCTTACGTTGTTTTTGAGGTAAAAAACCAGTCTGGCAAATTACTGCCCCGTGGTTTTGCCGACCGGCTGATGGCCTTCGACAAACAAGGTTTAGATAGTGAATGGCGGGAGTTTTCTTTTGAAGAAAAGCCTGGTTTACATTACGATTATAAGGCCGTTTACAAGGTACGCGACATTGACATCAGCCCCGAACGTGTACAGGAACGCAGCTATATCGACGAAAAGAAAATTCAAGATGGCTGGGATTATGTGCTCGACAAGCGCGGTAATGTGATGAAAGATAGCCTCGGGAATGATATCAAAATCGCGCGTCTGGTATTCATCCGTGCCGATGTGCTGGAAGTACATCAAACCAAAGCAACTCGCATCGCTGGTGCAATTGAAATTCGCGATATGCATAACAATAGCCTGCTGGAGACCTGCGAATTGGCGACTGAGGTGATTTTTGAAAATTACGCCTCGACCTTCCGTGGCGATGAACGCGCACTCACTCAGGACTCAAAAAATCGCCTGGGCAATCGTCCGTTGCCATTTCCCCTCGATGAGGACATGCTGGTTCAAGCCGCCGAACGTTTGAAACCGGATGTAAAAGAAGAGCTTCGACGCAGCCGGTCGATCCTTTAAAGCATACGGATAGGCACACTTAACCTGAGACTATCAGCTATAGGCCGCCTAACATTTTCACAAGCTGTGATAAAATGTTAGGTGGCCTGTTTTTTTTGCTGTTTTTTTGCACAAAATTTATCTCCATGCAAATTCGCAGACTACTTCCAATTTTCGCCTTTTTACTTTTCGCCAACTTGGTATCCGCCCAGATCGACTACCCTGAAGACGCTTTCCGTGACCTTCGGCGGGGGCTGGAAGGCACCTGGTTTTTACCAACTGACCGGGGCGACCGCCTCGAAATCTGGGTGAAAGAAGACGACCAAACCCTTACCGGCAAAAGCGTTCGAATCAAGCCTGAAACTGGCGACACAGTATTGCTGGAGCGCCTTCGGATAGAGCTGCGCGACACGACGATTACCTATTTTATCATACCGCGCCAAAGCTCCAAGGAGCCAACATCGTATGAGCTAATAGAAATAGACGAGGCTGGCTTTTTTGTATTCACCAACCCAGAAAACGAGGATCCGCAAACCATTCGATACCTCCTGCTTGGCAACCGCGAAATGCAGTTAGAGACCATAAGCAGGCGCAATGGGCGGGATGTAAAACAGGAGTTTGTGTACGAACGTGAGTTTACTCCGGGTGCTGTGGAATTCAGGGTTCGTGGCGGCATCAACGCCAGCAGTCTTCGCGGAACCGGTAATTTTAACCTCGATGCACCAGGTGAAAAACCAACGTTTGGTTGGAGTCCCGGTTGGGAATTGGGCATGCAAGCGCGGTTCAAAGGCCGTGGTGGTTTTATTACCATCAATGCTGAACTTAGCGCAATAGGACGCAGGGCCACTACACAATCGTCTTTCACTGTAAATGTGGACACGATGCCCTTTATCTATAATTACAAACGTGACCTGACTTACCATTCTATCTGGATTGTGGCTGCTATTATGCCCGAAATTACTTTTGGTCGGGATGGGCGTCTGTCCCTCATGGCTGGCCCTTATTATGGCCGCCTGGTAGGCCTAGGTGGCAGTGGCGTGCACGAACCTAAAGTAGGAAACAGCATTTTTAACGTCATTAATGATTTGAAAAAAAACGACTTCGGGATCAACCTTGGCTTTCAATATAAACTCAATTTTGGCAAAAAGGACATCGGTGGAATTTTGGGTTTGAGGGCTTCTTATGGCCTCTCCAACCTGGATAACCTCTATTCACGCTTTTGTAGTAATGTAAACTCGTCTGTTTGTAATGCCCAAGTTGCGTTCCAAAGCGCGTCGCTTTATTACAGCGTGAATCTTTTGAAACTCTAAAATGGCGAAGCAAAAATTTTATGTCGTCTGGGAAGGGCATAAGCCGGGTGTATACGCCTCCTGGGATGAATGCAAACGCCAGGTGGACGGCGTGGCTGGAGCAAAATACAAGAGTTTTGAAAGCCGAGTGGAAGCTGATACCGCATTTAAAAGCAATTACTGGAAATTTGTGCAAAAGACCACGGGCCCGCCCAAAACGGCTGCTAGTCTCTCCAAATCAGCCATTATCCGGGAAAGTGTGGCGGTAGATGCAGCCTGCGCCGGGAATCCAGGTAAAATGGAATACCGGGGCGTCTGGACAGCGGACAGCCGCGAACTTTTCCACATGGGTCCACTTGAAGAAGGGACTAATAATATTGGCGAATTCCTCGCTATCGTGCACGCGCTTGCTATGCTAAAGCAGCAGAACAAGCCAAGCCTGCCCATCTATTCTGACTCAAAAATCGCCCAAGGCTGGGTCAAAAAAGGAAAGTGTAATACCAAACTCGAAGCCACCAGCCGCAATGGCAAAATCTTTGACCTAATTCAACGTGCTGAAAATTGGTTGGCCGTCAACAAAATCACCAACCCTATCTTGAAGTGGGAAACGCAGGCCTGGGGCGAGATTCCAGCAGATTTTGGGAGAAAGTGAGAAAAAATATGCTGAAACCCCATGTCGGTCGGGTGTCTACTCCCGTATAGCCACTCGTATGTAGCAGTCTAAAATATATCAAACCGCTAGGCTTTAAAAGCCATAGCTAAATTGTCCTTCCATGAAGCAATTACTAACCCTTTTCATTTTTGCAACTCTGCTCTCCGCTTGCTCGCAAACCCCTAAATCTGCTATCCCTGACCTTATTTTCGTCAACGGCAACTTTTTTACCGCAGACTCACTGCATCCGCAGGCCACAGCAGTTGCCATTCTGAACGATCGAATTTTAGCCGTTGGTACGGATGCCGACCTGAAAAAACTGGCCGACAAAAACACCCAAATCATTGATTTACAAGGCAATTTTGCGATGCCCGGTTTTATCGAAGGGCACGGACACTTCAATAGTTTGGGTTCAAGCCTCCAAAATCTGAACCTTATGAACATCAAAAGTTGGGCAGAAATAACCGGATTAGTAGCCGAAAAAACCAAGTCCGCAAAGCCTGGTGATTGGATCGAAGGTCGGGGCTGGCATCAGGAAAAATGGTCTGAATCGCCAGGAGCAACGGTGAACGGCTACCCTTACAACACAGCACTCAGCGCGGTTTCACCCAACAATCCGGTCGTGTTATTTCACGTTAGCGGCCATGGCCTTATTGCCAATGCAAAAGCCATTGAACTGGCCGGTATTTCCTCCGAAAGTTCCGATCCGATTGGTGGTCGCATCGTACGCGACGCAGGCGGCAAACTTACCGGCGTGTTTGAGGAAAACGCTATGGATTTGATCCTAAAACCATTTTCTGCGTGGAACAACCTGCGCCCGGAGGCCGAACGAACTGCTACCTGGGAAAAAGCTGCCCAACTTGCCGCTGCTGAATGTCTCGCCAAAGGCATCACTTCTTTCCAGGATGCGGGCAGCAATTTTTGGGAACTTACCCAATATCGTCGCCTTGCAGAAACGAACCAGCTTCCTGTGCGCATCTGGGCCATGGCCTTTCAGCCTACCGCCCATGATATCCCAAAATTGAAGAATTATCCCCAAATCGGACTTGGAAACCAACATTTTACCTGTCGTGCAGTGAAATGCTATTTCGACGGTGCACTGGGTTCTTATGGCGCCTGGTTGCTTGCACCTTACGACGACAAACCAGGTTTTGCAGGCCAAAACACCACTCCAATTGACACTATTGCGCGTTTGGCCAAAGCCTGCCATGAAAACGGCCTCCAACTCTGCGTCCATGCCATCGGCGACCGCGCCAATCGGGAAATTTTGAATGTGGTAGAAAAGGAGTTTGCAGAAGGTAATAAGTCACCAGATGCTAATAGCAAGTCATCCGTTAAAAGGGATAAGTCTGTAGATAAGCGTTGGCGCATGGAGCACGCCCAACACATTGATATACAAGATATTCCGCGCTTTGGCCAGTTGGGTGTTATCGCGTCCATGCAAGCTATCCACTGCACCAGTGATGCGCCGTTTGTGGTCAAACGCCTCGGCGTGGAGCGTGCCCGAACGGGCGCATACGCCTGGCGGAGCCTGTTGGACAGCGGCGCGCACCTAGCCAATGGTACCGATACCCCAGTAGAAGATGTAAACCCGCTGCCTTGTCTTTATGCCTCGATCACCCGAAAACCTACTAATCCGACTCCTGGAGGGGTTCAGGAGGAGGCCTTCTTTCCGGAACAAAAAATGAAGCGAGAAGAAGCCCTGCTTTCATACACGATTTGGAATGCCTGGGCAGCTTTTGAAGAAAATGAAAAAGGCTCACTGGCCCCGGGAAAGTTGGCCGATATTGTGGTGCTCTCCAAAGACCTGCTGCGTTGCGCGCCGGAAGAAATTTTGCAAGCCAAAGTGTTGAAGACCGTGGTAGGCGGAAAGGTGATGTATGATGCTGAAAAGAAATAGGTTATCCATCCCGCTTCAACAACTGCACCAACACGCCACTTTTTAGTCTTGGTTCGAAATAGGTGCTTTTGGGCGGTAGAATTTCCCCGGCATCTGCCAAAAACATCATGTCTGCAAAATAGACCGGATAGAGCGCAAAGCCCACTTTATTGCGATTATCGGCTGCTTTTCGAAGGCCTTCCAAGCCTTTGCTTCCGTCAATGTAGGTGACCCGGGTATCGCTGCGCACATCGTGTATGCCGAGGATATTGCCCAACACCCGTTCGTTGAGTAGGGTGGCATCGAGTAACGCATTTTGCTCATCCAGACCTTGTACGATTTCGGGCCTCCAGTGCAGCGAATACCATTCTTTTCGGAGGCACATTACGATCTCGTGCTTGTCGGCTGGACGTCTAGCGGTTTCCAACATTTCTATATTGAAAACCTTGGCAATATGCGCCATGAATTGAGCCGCGCTCATGCCTTTCGGGATTTCAGCCGCGCGATTGTAGTCCAGAATATCCAGTTGGTCGGTGGCGAAAAACGCACAAAAAAGGTGGTCAAAATCGAAGGTAGGATGCGCATCACGCAGTTCGTGCAGCATGGCCATCGTAGAGGTTCGATGGTGACCGTCGGCGATATAGGTGGACTTTACATGTTGGGTGAACAGGTCTTGCAGCTCAACGATGGCTTGCTCATTCGTCACGGCCCAAACCCGGTGAAGTACTTTCCCTTGTTTGAATTTCGCAACAAACAGCGGCTTACTTTTTTGAACATACCCGTTTAGCCAGGCACTAATGCTTGGAACAGCGGGGTAGGTAAGCAGCACCGGTTTCAGAACAGCCTCCCAGCGCAGGAACAACTCCATTTGCTGTTTTTCGCGTTCGCCAAGCGTGGCCTCGTGTTTTTTGACTTTCCCATCAAAAAAATCTTCCACTTCATTGAGTGCTACCACGCCCGTATGCTCGCCCGTGATGGACTGAATTTGATATACAAAAAAAGCCGCCTGTGGCACTTTTTTGTACAATCCGTCTGCTACATATTGCTGGTACAGGTTTTTTGCTTCGTCGCAAAAGATATCGGCGGATTCTACCTTGACAAAATCAGGGTAACAGGCTCTGAGTGGTTTTAACTTCATGGTTGGACTGGTAAAGGCAGGGCGAAAAGTAGGACTTTTTTGGTTGATTCCTTATACATACCCCTTAGCCTGCAAGCGAAACAACTCCGCATACTTCCCTCCCTGAGCCAGCAGCTCCTCGTGGGTGCCCAGCTCAAGCAATTCTCCGTGCTCGAGAAACAGGATTCGATCCGCCATGCGCACGGTCGAGAAGCGGTGTGAGATCAGCACTGCCGCCTTGCCCTTCATCAATTCTGCGAAGCGCACAAACACCTCATGCTCGGCACGAGCATCGAGCGAAGCGGTAGGTTCGTCGAGGATAATTAATTGAGCTTCACGCATGTATGCACGGGCCAGCGCTACTTTTTGCCATTGTCCGCCGCTGAGGTCTACACCACCCGCAAAACGTTTGCCTAACATTTGATCGTATTTTTTGGGCAGTGGCTCAATGACCGAATCAGCCAGGCTCTTGTGTGCTGATTCTGAGATACGGGGCTGGTTTTCTTGTTCCGAGATATTGCCAATGGCAATGTTTTCGCCAGCCGTAAACATAAACCGAACGTAGTCCTGAAAAATTACACCAATCTCACGGCGGAGGTCTTCGGGGTCGTAATCGCAAAGATCCACACCGTCAAGCAGGATTCGGCCTTCAGAGGGTTCATAAAGGTGGGCGAGGAGCTTGACTAGGGTGGTTTTTCCTGCACCATTTTCACCAACGAGTGCGAGTTTTTCTCCGGGATGTAGGGTGAAACTCAGGTGTCGCAAAGCCCAAATATCAGTTTCGGGGTATTTAAAGCCTACGTTTTCAAATACAAAACCCTGTTTGATGGGTCTCGGAATTTTATGCCCACCGGCCCCCTCCCCCAAGAGGTGAGAAGCCGCCAGCGGTTTTAATTCCAAAAAGTCAAATAAATCCTGGAGGTACAGCGAAGTCTCGGCGATGCGCGAAAAGCGACTCACGATACCTTGCAACAACCCTTGCAAACGGCTGAATGCCCCGGCCAGAAAAGTGAGTGTGCCAACAGTAATTTGTCCGGCAATCGTCTGCCCAATCACAAAAATGTATGCGGCGTAGTACGAAACCGTTCCGAGCGTGGAGAACAAAGCCCCCCAGGCCGCACGGCGGAGGGCCAGTTTTTGATTGACCAGAAAATAGCGGTCGGAAATGGTTTTAAAGCGCGTAGCAATGAAGTCCTCCAGTCCAAAAATCTTGATCTCCTTGGCGGTCTCGTTACTTGCGCCGATGTAGCGGAGATAGTCAATTTCGCGGCGTTCAGGCGTCCAGGAGCGCGAAAGCGAGTAGGATTCCTGATTAAATTTCGCTTCGCCGATAAATGACGGAATGACAGCAACGACCAAGATGAGCAAAAGCCAGGGATTGAACGCAATCAATCCGGCGGCAAGAAACACGACGGTGATCAGATCCTGCGCCTGGGAAAGCACCATGCTCATCAAGGCTGTGCGCCCGGAAGTCTGGGTACGAGCGCGTTCAAGCTTGTCGTAAAAAGTGGCGTCTTCAAATTGATAGAGGTCGAGCGTTGCGGCATGGCGGATGATTCGGACGGAAGAGTCGTTGTTCACCAAATCTCCCAAAAGACTGTCTGTCAGGGTAATTGCGCGATTCAACAAGCTCGAAAGCACAGCAAGGCCAAGTTCTGCGCCAACCCAAATCCAGAGTGGGTTGGAGCTTGTAAGCGCAACGGGATTTGCGATTTGGGCAATTACTTCGTCAATTATTTCCTTGCCGACATAGAGCATGGCGAGCGGCACTGCGGCCTGGATCAGGCGCAAAAGCATGTTCCAAATGGTCAGCTTCGGACTGACGGCCCAAATCATGCGAAAGAAACGAGGGACATTGCGAAGGGATTCAAATTGAGCAAAAAAGCCCTTTTTTTCTTTTTTTTCTGTCATTTTTCCTTGCGGGTTGGCTGTTCGAACTGCTCGTCTGTAGTTTTTATCTTTTGATATCATCTTGTTTTAAGTACCGATGAAAAAAGGTAGGCAGTATCTTAGCGCGAAAGTGGTGCATCAAACCTTTTTACTATGAAAAAGTTCTTCCTTTTCTATCTTGTACTCAGCTTTCTCACTGCTTGCAATCCATAAATCACTCCGGCTTTACCGGCTAAAAGTACGAAGGAGAGCTTACCCGTTCCTTAACAAGATACTTATCCAGCAATTTCCGTCCAAGCTGCGGCCAAATCCTTTCGGCCAATCATATTCTTCCAATTCTTTTTAGGGTTTTCGACTACCTTTTTGAGCAAATTTAATTGCCGTGGCGAAAGCAATTCGTCTGGTGATTGGCGTTTGCCCACCAAGCTATTGGCACGGCAGGCTTGCAGCGAAGTCATGGGTACAAAACGATAATCCGTTTGAGCGAGGTAATATTTCGGCTCACGATCGGAGCGAAAACCCTCGTTTTTAGCGCATGCGGTCATGCTTTTTGGTTGGGTCAGTTTCTCCAATTCGGCTCGATTGGTTACCCTTGACTCGAACTGAACTTTTACCACTTCTTTGCCGTCCTGATAGCCTGGCTCTGTTTCGATCACCCCAGGAATTGCGCCAAAAGTGCCCTCTCCTGTCCAAAAACAGTACATTGAAAAAGTGGCGGTTTGCAACCCAATTTCCCGAGCTGCGATTTCTTCTTCCAAAAGTTGGAGGTAGCGCGGGGCATTGGTGCTGGTTAAATCCAGAGCGTGGCGCATTCCATTAACCAACTGAAGCGGAGCGTTGAAATTGGCCATTCTAGGCACAACATCTTGATTGTCATTATGTATAATGCGCACCACTGGATTGTTCCATGCCTGTTCGCCAAACGTGCGAAGCACATCTGCGTCTTTTCCACCTTTGTTGTTGAAAATGCAGACCGGCACAAAATAGGTCTCAATGACCTCCACGATAAGTGGGTGGGAAAGGGTGGAGTTTCCGAAGCGAGTACAATTGGAACAGCCGGGCACTTCCTGAAAAAGCAGGAGTATAGGCTTGCCTGATTTTTGAGATTCGGCTTTGCCTAAGTCGAGGTCGCGGAGCCAGTGGACTTGTCCTAGTTCTTCGGGTTCACCCGCGGTAGAGCGCAATGCGAAGGAGGTGTTGCTAATTTGTGATGGGTAGACTGGTGATGGGTGCCTGTCAGAGCACGCGCCAATGGTCGGATTGACCGTATGCTTTTCGGGCATAAAAAACAGGGCCGTTGAGGTTGAAAATGCGAGTACGAGGAACAACAAAATGGATTTCATATCAGATTTTTCTCTAGAATTAAACAATTAGGTTTATTCAAGCGTTTTGGGAGTTTTAACGAAATAACAAACTTTTTTTAAGATGGAATGGATCTCTAACCCTGACATTTGGATTGCTTTTTTGACACTTTGTGCACTTGAAATCGTACTTGGTATAGACAATATCATCTTCATTTCTATCCTTACCAGCCGACTGCCAGCCGTAGAACAAGCAAAAGCTCGCCGATTAGGCCTGGCTCTTGCCATGTTTATGCGCATTGGTCTTCTTTTTTCTATTTCGTGGCTCATGCAACTTACGAGTCCTCTTCTGAGCGTTGGAAATACGGAAATTAGTGGTCGAGATCTAATCCTGATTTTGGGTGGTCTCTTTTTGATGTACAAAAGTGTGAAAGAAATACACGCCAAAGTGGAAGAAGCTGGAAAACCTGTTGAAAATGTCCGTAAAGCGAAATTTGCCGCAGTCATTTCGCAGATCATTGTAGTAGATCTGATCTTTTCCCTTGATTCTGTCATCACTGCGGTGGGTATGGTAGATCAAATTGAAGTTATGGTAGCTGCTGTGGTAGTTTCAGTTGGCGTAATGATGTTGGCGGCCGCGCCCATCAGCAATTTCGTCCAAAAGCACCCGGCGGTGAAGGTGCTTGCATTGGCTTTCCTCATTATGATTGGGATGGCTCTCGTCAGCGAAGGGCTTGATTTTCATATCCCGAAAGGGTATATTTACTTTGCAATGGCATTCTCTGTGGGTGTAGAGTTCATTAATATTCGACTTAAGCAACGCTCAACGAACCCATAAATCCAACTTTAGTTTTCGTTGATGGGTTCTGTGAACCGTATTTCGGCGAGGCGAATTACCTTTCGCCTCGCCGATTTTTTTGTCGATAAAAAAACAATGTCAAAACATACCGCTTCCAGGCTAGGGCTCATCACAGGCCTAATCCTTTTTCTGGGTAGTCTATACGCTCAGGCACCCAAAAGTATTACCCTCGACGACTGTTTCACCTTTTACAAATTCTACCCGCAAACTGGTGGGGATTTTCAGTATTTAAAAGATGGATCGCATTACGTTGAAGCAGATTACGACGGTAAGCTTCACCTCCACGACGCAAAAAATGAGCAGTTAGATTCCATTATCACCCTCAACCTACCCGAAGAAGCCCGCGGATTTGACCAATTTGAGTTTAGCGAAGACGAAACTAAACTCCTGCTTCGTGTCGAGACGGAGCCTGTCTACCGCCATTCGGTGCTTGCCAATTATTTCGTGTATGATTTCAAAAACAACTTGGCTGAACCTGTTTTTGAAGGCGGGAAACAACAGTTTGTTACCCTATCTCCAGACAGTCGCAACCTAGCTTTTGTATTTGAAAACAATTTGTATGTCAAGGATTTAATCACCAAAAGAACCGCTCAAATTACAAGCGATGGCATCAAGAACAAAATCATCAATGGTCTGCCCGATTGGGTTTATGAAGAAGAGTTCAGTCCCGTAGATGGCAATGGAATGGTAGCCACCCGTTGGAGTCCTGATGGTTCTATGCTGGCCTTTATCCGTTTTGACGAAACAGTGGTGCCTGAAATTGCGCTCAGCTGGTATGAGGGCGGCGTGTATCCGCGTCGCAGTAGCTTCAAATACCCAAAAGTTGGTGAACTCACTTCTACGGTGAGTGTTCATATTTACGACCTGACCATGCAAAGTGTTATGGGCAAATTGATGGGACTCGAAGTTGACGACTATTGCCCGGGTATCAAATGGACAGAAGAAAATCAATTGGTGATGATGCGGCTGAATCGCAAACAAGACACCCTCGACCTACTGCTCGCTTTGCCTGAGCGAGCCATATATCTTCAAGAAGATCAGACCAATTGGATTCCAACCAGGTTGATTTTGGAAGAAACGGACCCGGCGTATGTAGAAGTCGAATCGGAGAATCAACTGGTTTTTCTGAAAGACAAGCGCCACTTTTTGTGGATGAGCGAGCGCAATGCATGGCAACATATTTTTCGCTATTCCATGAGCCCAGGCATTGCAGCAGAAAAAATTGAGCTAACCCAAGGCAAGTTCGATGTAACTGCTTTTTACGGCGTGGACGAAAAAAAGGGAAAGTTCTATTTCCAGGCTGCTACGCCCACGCCGCTTGACCGCCAGATTTGGGAAGGGGATTTGAATGGTGGAGCAGCGCGTTTATTGACGCCGCCAAGCGGCACACATGAGGCCGCATTCAGTCCAACTTTTGACTATTTCACCCATGTTTGGTCCAACGCAAATACGCCGCCGGTGGTGAATATTTGTGACCGAAATGATGACACGCTGCGCGTAATCAACAAGAACGAACGGGTTAGAAAATTGCGCAAAGACTATGGCTTTGTTCAAAAAGAATTTTTCCAGTTCCCACTGGTAGATGGTACGGTTTTGAATGGCTGGATGATGCGACCAGCCAAACTGGATTCACTCAAGAAATATCCTGTCCTCTTTGATATTTATGGCGGCCCTGGGGCTCAAACCGTTCAAAACCAATATGATGGATACGCCGGAAGCTGGCATCAAATGTTGGTGCAAAAAGGGTATGCAGTGGTCAGTGTAGACAATCGCGGAACCGGTGCAAGGGGGCGCGACTTCAAAAAATGTACTCAACTTCAGCTCGGAAACCTTGAAACAGAAGACCAAATTGCAGCCGCTCGATATCTGGGTGCGCAACCCTGGGTAGACTCCAGTCGAATTGGTATTTGGGGTTGGAGTTTCGGTGGATATCTCAGCACCTCTTGTATTTTGAAAGGCGCCGATGTATTCAAAATGGCTATGGCTGTGGCTCCTGTCACCAATTGGAAATGGTTCGATGCGGCTTACACCGAGCGCTATATGCACACCATGAAAGACAATGAAAAGGGGTATGAAACCTACTCCCCCATCAATTTTGCCAACCGTCTGCGCGGCGACAATTACTTAATATGTCATGGTATGGCCGACGACAATGTGCATTGGCAGCATTCGGTGGAAATGATCAATGCGCTGATAAAAGCCAACAAGCAGTTTGAGACGTATTATTACCCGAATCGCAATCACGGGATTTATGGGGATAATGCCACGATACACTTGTATACTAAGCTGACGGAATTTTTGTTGGAGAAACTTTGAGTTACTTCCAAAAAACGTCCCAGGCAAACCTGGCCACAATTCCAGCCACCACCACCAGAAAAACCTGGCGGATAAATGCATTTCCCCTCAACACGGCCATTCGGCTACCTAAATACGAACCTGCAACATTGCAGGCCATCATCGGCATAGCCAGGTGAAACAAGATGTATTTGTGCATCAGAAAAAAGATGAGCGAAGAGACATCTGCCACTACATTGATAATTTTGGAAATAGCAGAAGAGCTTAGAAAACTATATCCAATGACGCTTACAAAGCCAAACACCAGTAAACTCCCCGTACCAGGACCGATAAAACCATTGTAAAACCCCAGGGTTGCCCCGATTCCAGATGCCCACCAGTGCAGTTTTTCCGGCGGAACCTTAAACTCCTCGTTGTGCCCAAGATCCTTCTTTCGATACGTGTATATGGCGATGGCAATAATCAAAAAAAGGATGATCGGCTTCAGAACCGAGGCTGGCAACATGCTTTGCACCGTAGCCCCGAAGTAGGAAAAAAGGGATGCTGGAACTCCCGCAAACAGTACCGTTTTCCAGGGGATTTTTACCGTCCTGGCATAATTCCAGGCTGCCACCGAGGTACCCACTGCGGATGCCAGGCGGTTGGTTCCAATGATGTTTGGCACTGAAAGTTGCGGATACAAAACAAAGAAGGCAGGTATCTGCACCAGACCGCCACCCCCAACGATGCTGTCAATAAATCCGGCGAGAAAAGCGAAGGCGCAAAGCAGGTAAAGTTCCATAAGAATAGACTGCAAGAATAC
>Ga0105048_10010691_pt1 | contig 14530 bp, 12 predicted proteins | sample MAT05_FD_78382 | JGI IMG/M metagenome (GOLD analysis project Ga0105048, IMG submission 78382) | Freshwater microbial communities from Lake Fryxell liftoff mats and glacier meltwater in Antarctica - MAT-05 | ecosystem: Environmental > Aquatic > Freshwater > Ice > Liftoff microbial mat | place...
GCCTAAACAGGCGGTCAGTTCTAAAAGAGTAAGCATGGGAAGTGTTGGTTTTGTGTTGCAATACAAATTTGCACTTTTTCTCATGCTCTACTCTTTTTCTTCTAACTAATGGCACTCATATTGTAAGGGAGAAGCTATTGTAATTCCAATATTTTGTAAGCCCTGTGATTTTGAAGGTATGCCCTTTGCTGGAATTCAGGGCTTACCCAAAGACGCAAAACCAATAACGTCTTATGGAACTGATATTGAGCAAGCTTTGGCTGATGTTGCCAAAGGTATTAGAAAGGTAGTTAATGAGCTTTCATCAAATATTCCTTAGTCAGCCTCCCGGCGGTTAAACTCGGCGGAGCCGTCCCCAGCCCCGCCGGTCTCCAAAACCGTGCCGCTTCGGCGGTCCGATTGCGGGTTTCCCAGCACACGGCTCCTCAATATAGTGGTGCCTGTCACGCACACCTCGCCTACCACCAGCGAGGCTCTGAACATGAACGTTGGCGGCTCGAAAACTCCCAGTTTTCCATCCCATCATCATAGGTTGCCCTACGTGCTTTAGGCATTTGCACCGCTACGGCTTCGGCCGCCCGGTTGCACCTGCTCATTCCACTGTACCGTGCCTACGTCTGCATATCCAGGGCGTTACCCATGGCATTGGCTTCTTAGGCAATCCTTCCAAACAGTAGCATCCGGTTGGCACCTACTCAATCAATCTGATTGAGAACTACTGCTGGTTATCGCTCCGGCGCCCCGGTTCTTTCCTGACAACCGTACTCAAGTCCTTAGGATGATGCTCTCTGCCGGGTTTAGTGGGTGTGCACGTTGGTCTGTCCTGTAGCAGCCAACCCCTATCCGTTGCCCTTTTGGCTACAGCCTGATACCCTACCGGTCTGCCGGCGCGGTAGGCTGTTCACGTGTGACGACAGTTCAACCACATCCGCTCGGGCGGCCCCGTTCGCTTTCGCTATCCATAGACTCTTGCTCGGCGGGGTTCGACGTTAGGTTCGCCGTTACCGCCTTTTCTTCCCGCTTTACGGCGGTCTGACGGGTCGGTTGATGGCCAGTCTCTACCGTAGGGGCGGTGCTGTTACCCCTGCACCGGGGAGAGGGACTTTCACCGCAACGGCGGACCGTCCTCACGGTTATCAAGTTGTCAAGGTTTAGTTTTATCCGTACCTTGCCATCCATCCCTCACCTTCGTGATTTCGGATGAACGAATCGCACACAGGTTGCTCGCCCAGAAGGTGAGTAACAGCCCAACTGCCACTGAGTTCGCGGACGAACAAATCCGGAAAAATGCACACATTGCAGATTCAGCTTATCAAACAGTGGACTTGCTTACACGAATGGCTCCGCAGGTGGCTGAAATGACCTCCATTTTTATATTTCACAAATCACATTTCAAACATAGCATGAAACAATCGCTACAAACCATCGGACTTTGCCTGTTGACGGCCTGACGTTCGCCCAAAATGGTGTGCAGAATACCGCACTGGATGCCCGCAAAGAAATCGGCAACTTAGGCGTTGAAAACATACCAGCTCTGCCCGCCGACCTGCTTGACCGTGTCGATCAGTACCAGAACGTGCGTGGGGCCAGTTTTGCCGACTGGGACCGCGATAGCAAGGGACTATTCATTTCGACCCGCTTCGGCGACGTGCCACAAATTCACCACGTGGCCGCACCGGGAGCCGACTGGCGGCAGATTACATTCTTCAAAGAGCCGCTCATCGACATAAGCGTTTGCCCCGACAAGGCGCAGAATGGCTTTATCTACAGCCGCGACAACGGGGGTAATGAAAACTACCAGATCTGTTTTTTCAACCTTGTCGATGGCCGTTCGCTACTCTTAACCGACGGCAAAAGCCGTAACAACTTTCAGGGTTGGAACCAGGCCGGTACGCAACTGGCGTTCATGAGCAACCAACGGAACGGAGCCGACCTCGACTTGTTTCTGCTCGATTTTAAGTCCGGGAGCAAGCCAACTCCACTGGCCGAACTCAAAGGCGGAGGCTGGGTTGTATTGGACTGGTCGGCGGATGGCAAACAGATGATGCTGGGCAATTACAAAAAAACGTACGTCAAACTTGACAATGGCCCCAAGCGGGAGGATTCAGTTAAGGACATCGGTGCCCTGCTCGACTGGATTGCCAAACAGCCCGATCTGGATGCCAATCGGGTGGGTGTAATCGGAGGCTCCTACGGCGGCTACATGTGTTTAGCGACAATGACCAACTACAACGACCGGATGCGTTGCGGCATTGATCTATTTGGAATCGGTAATTTCACGACGTTCCTCAAAAACACCAGTGCTTACCGCGCCGACCTGCGCCGGGCCGAGTACGGCGATGAGCGCGACCCGGCCATGCAGGCCGTATTTGAGAAGATTTCGCCGATCAACAAAATCAAAAATATCACGAAGCCGATGCTAGTCTATCAGGGTAAGAACGACCCTCGTGTACCGCTTTCCGAGTCGGAGCAGATGGTATCGGGCCTCAAACAGCAAGGCAATACAGTTTGGTACATCATGGCCAAAGACGAAGGTCACAGCCTCGCCAAAAAAGCCAACCGAGATTATACCTACGGTGCGATGATGCTGTTTCTGCGGGATAACCTATTGAACGGAGCGAACCTTACCAATAACAGTTCGTCGGGTAATGGTAGTAAATGAAGCATAAACGAGTCCGCTGGGTTTCGGCTGACAGAGCGAACGCCCCAACAGGTCAGATTTTGGTTTGTCAGTCAGCTTCCGTGCGACAGGGCGAACGTCCGGTAGTCAGGGTTCAGCCCAACCGTTGGTAATGCACGACAGGTAACTGTATTCTTATTTCGGCTATCTTCACGGCATGGGTAAACAGGCCAGCCAATACGACAAGATTTTCAAGGAGAACATTGAGGCCGTAATACCGAGTTTAATGCAGAATATCCTCGGCATCACGGCAATTGAATCGGAGGAACTGCCAGATGACATTTAGCATACGAAAGAGCGTAAGCCCGATGTGTTGAAGAAAATCACCGATAGTCAGGGCAATACCTACGTTTTGCAGATTGAGTTTCAGGTCGCTGACGAGCCGAAAATGGTATATCGCATGGCAGAGTACTACGTCATGCTGGAAAGCAAGTATGAAATTCCGGTTGAGCAGTATGTCATCTATTTGGGCGCGGCTAAGCCCAAAATGCCGACTCAACTTGATAGTGAATGGATGAAGTTCAAGTTCAGGTTGATTTCGTTTGCTGACATTGATTATCACCTGTTTCTGAGGTCAGCCCGACCCGAAGAAGTCGTTTTGGGCGTTTTAGCTGATTTCAAAGAGGATAGTCCTGAAAAGGCATTGCAGCAAATCGTTCAACGCATTGAGGAAACCGCCATTGGCGATTTTCCCTTGAAAAGGTATTTCAAGCAGTTGGGGGTGTTGGCACAACTTCGTAAATTAGAAAAGAAACTAAAAGACATTACAATGGACAGCATTAGCAAGTTTGTGAGCCAAGAGCGCGACGTAGCTTATATGATCGGTTTTGATAAAGGAGAAGAAAAGGGCGAAGAAAAAGCCGAAATCCGATTTGTAAAGAATCTATTAGGGAAAATGTCTCTGACAGTCGAACAGATTGCTGACATTGCTGGAGTGTCGGTTGAGTTTGTAAAAAGCTTCCAGCAAGACAATAGGTAAGGCAGGTCTCCGATGACAGGAAGCGGGCCACAAGGTCAACGTTTTCAGCCCAACCGGCCATGTGTGTAAAGGCTTCCTTCGGTCATCATCACTCCCTACGGTCGTTGTGCAAAAACCGCCTGTCCATAACAAGCTATTGAACCTCACTCCAATGTAAACGCAACTGGTAGGTTGTATCGTACACGCACAGCCCGACCTGATTGCATGCCTGGTTTCCAGCGGGGCATTTGCCGAATCACGCGGAGAGCTTCTTCGTCGCAGCCGAAACCGATGCCTTTCAGCACCTGCACATCGGTTAGGCTTCCGTTGGTGTTGACCACGAAACTCACGAATACTCTGCCACTCATATCTGACCGGATGGCCTGTTGTGGGTATTTCAGGTTTTTCTGGATAAAGGCTCCCAACGCGGCCATTCCGCCGGGATACTCCGGCTGTTGCTCCACTGTTATAAATAAGGCTTCCTCACGGGGGGCTACCTCAACAGCAGCTTCCGGTCTGGTTGGAGCAGTAGACTCTTCAGGCGGAGCGATAATTTCGGCTTCCTCACCGTTGCCTTCCTGCGTTTTATCGCCGGGATTAGCCTCGGCAAGTTCGTCAACCGTTGGGGGGAGGGTGGGGGCTTCTACCTCCTCGTCGGGCAGTACCTCTGGTGGCAGGCTTCGCACCGTGCTGACGGCAGGTAATTTCTCAACGGGCGGAATCTCAATAACCTTTTCGGGTAATGGCTCCAGCGTTAACTTTTCCAGGTTCGTCTCAACCATGATCTCCTGCTTTGCGTTGCGGTCAACTAGGTGGGCGTAGAGGGTAGGAGCTGACACGGCTACTAAAAACAAACCGACGCCAATAATGGCAGCGCGGGTCAGTGTCGGTTGATATAATTGCCGTAATACATAGGCGCCATAAGCGCGGTTGCGGTGTTCAAAAACGATGTCGTCAATTGTGGAGAGTGTAATCGTGTTCATGATCAACGGGGTTTATGTTTCCCCGTTGATGCACAAACTACCCGGATTTCATAATCCGTCGTAATACTACCATTGGATATCGCTGGAGTACCCACATGGCGCCATCGTCGGCGCGGAGCAAGAACTGGCTCACCTGCACGGGGAAAACGATAATGGGATCGCGCATTTGATCGCGTCGAAGCACCAAATTCTGATTGCGGACATCGTGTTTGAGGGGGACATTTTCGTAGTTGGTACCATTAACCAGGCCAATACGGCCCTGTGTCCAGCTATCCAAAAAATAAGGAGTCCCCTGCACGCCTTCATGGCGGTTGTCGGTGCGGGAAATCTGCCCAAATAGGGTTAGGTCAAGGTTTGAACCCATTTGTTGAAACGGATTTGACTTTGGCGTAACGGCCCTGTCAACGGGTTCATACGGAGACTTACGAACCTTCGATTTGGTATCCGTACTATCTTGTGCATAGGTCGTTGCCGATATAAGCAGACCTAACAGTAAAGTAGCTGGAAATTTCATAACAGCAGGCCATTTTCAGGCCAGGCAACAGGTTTTTTTGTACAAATTGCAAGGTAGAGTTTACAACGATACCGTCCAGAGCAAAGAATTTAGAAAGAGATCTTTAGGTGTTAGTATAACTATCAAATTTTAGTAAAATACTTTTAATTTTACTGGTATTAGTAACTTTGCCGCAAGATGAACCAATTCATCTGCGACAACTATTCACTTAAACACAGTTCATTAAGATGCTAAACAACTTTTTACGCATTCTACTGGGAGTCTGGCTGACAGCTATGGCGTTGACCACAAACGCCCAGGATCGTGTCCTCACTGGCCAGATAATAAGCCAGGAAGACGGCACGGCACTTCCCGGTGTCAACGTAACCATTAAGGGTACTACGCGCGGCACCACTACAAACAGCGAGGGAAAGTATTCGCTGAATGTTGCGGCCAATACAACGCTGGTGTTCAGCTTTGTTGGCTCCGTTGCTCAGGAAATTGCAGTGGGTAACCAGTCGGTTATCAACGTGCGGCTGGTATCGGATCAGCGGCAGTTGGGTGAGGTGGTTGTTACGGCCCTTGGTATTCAGAAAGAAGCCAAAGGGCTCGGGTTTTCTCAGACATCCATCAACAATCAGGAATTGACCGTTGGCCGTACCACCAACATTGCCAATGCGTTGAGTGGCAAAATTGCGGGCGTACGCATTACCGGGTCAAACGGGATGACGGGTTCGTCGTCGAACATTCAGATTCGCGGCCTGACCACTTTCACCCAGAGCAACCAGCCTCTGTTTGTGGTGGATGGTATTCCGGTTGATAACGGCGGGGGCGTGGGTGGCTCAGGTTTGCTGAACACGTCGAATTCTCAAACGGGGGTGTCGAACTCCAACCGGGGTATTGACCTGAATCAGGACGATATCGAGACCATGACCGTGTTGAAAGGCCCTGCGGCAGCAGCTCTTTATGGCTCACGGGCAGCAGCTGGGGTTATCATGATCACGACCAAGAAAGGCAAAGCGGCTGGCAGTAAGAAAAACACCGTTAGCTACACCGGGTCATACAACGCCGTGGAAGTGAACCGCTTTCCCGACTACCAGAACGAGTATGGCCGGGGGACATCGCTCAATGCGCAGGGACAGCCTGCCTCGCCTGTTTATCAGCCCAACGCCGATCAACTCAGCTGGGGGCCAATTATTCGGGGGCAGCGCGTGGGCAGTGCTTATTCGGCCGCCGACCGCACGCTGTTTGCCCTGCCCGACTCAACCGTGCTGACGGCTTACCCCAATAACGTACGCGACATGTTCCGGCGCGGCATGAACATGCAGCACAACGTCAGCTTTTCAGGAGCAACCGACAAGTCGAACTACTACTTCTCCTACGGTCTGCTGAGCGACAAAGGCTACATGGAAGGGAATCAGCTTGATCGCCATACGTTTGCAGCCAATGCCAGTTCGCAACTGACCAATAAACTCACCCTGGGGACCAATATTCAGTACATATATAACACCTCGAAACGCAGTCAGATTGGCAATCAGCTATCGAATCCGCTGTTCCGGGGCTGGTTCCTTCCCCGCGATTACGACCTGAAAAACGAGCCCAATACCCGCCCCGACGGATCGCAGGTGTATTTCAACGCCAATACAGATAACCCGTTCTGGACGCTTCGGAACAACCTGTATAACGACAACCGGAGCCGCCTGATTGGCAACGTGAACCTGACCTACAAACTAACCGACTGGCTGACCTACACGGGCCGCGCCGGTACGGATATGTTCACCGAAAACCGCTTTACGGTCGATGCTATTGGGGCCCGTGGGCAAGCTAATCATGCTGTTGCCGGGGTGGGTGCCATCGGAAATCGCAACACTACGCGCCGGGAAACGAGTTTCTACAACACGCTGACGGCTACCAAAGAATTCGGTGATGGGTTTGGCGTGACGGTGCTGTTGGGCAACGAGTTGAACCAGATCAATCAATTCGATCAGGCGGTGGTAGGCAACACGCTGGCCACCCGCGACTTCAACAACATCAACAACGCAACCAACTTCATTCCGTATTATGAGCAGTTGAGTCGGCGGTTGGCGGGCGTGTTTGCCAACGTCGATTTGCGCTATAAAGGCTGGGCCAATTTAACCCTGACGGGCCGCAACGACTGGTCATCGACCTTTGCGAAGGGAAACCGGTCGTACTTCTATCCGTCGGCATCGGGTAGCCTGATTCTGTCGGATGCCCTGCCTGAAGTGTTTGGCAATCAGGATGCGCTGTCGTTTCTGAAACTAAAAGGAGCCTGGGCAAAGGTAGGCCGTGAAGCCTTCCTGTTTGCAACCGCCACTTACTTCGATAATACAAACCCTGCCGATGGCTTTGGCCCCCAAATCCAGTACCCGTTTTTGGGTCAGCAGGGCCGCACCCTACAGGATGGAGCCGGCAACCCGCAACTGGGGCCGGAGTTTACGCGGAGTGCCGAGTTTGGGATAGAAATGAAGTTCTGGCAAAACCGGATCGGACTGGACATTACGCGGTTTAGTCAGCGATCAACGGACATCATTATTTCGGTGCCCATTGCGGCCGCGTCGGGCTTTACCAACGTGGCCCGTAACGCGGGTATCCTTGAATCGAAAGGGTGGGAGTGGAACCTGAACTTCACTCCCGTTCGGAACACCGACTTCAAATGGGACATTAACTTCAACGGTGCCCGCATTCGCAACAACGTGATTCAACTGGCCGAGGGCGTTCAAAACATCTCGCTCGGACCTTTCACAACGGCGCAGGGCCGGATTCAGGCGGGTTTGCCCTACGGCACCATGTTTGCCAACACCCTGCTTCGTACGCCACAGGGACAAATGGTGGTGAACCCAACCAATGGTCTGCCCTTCCTCGACCCGCGTGGATTGCAGCAGGTGGGCGACCCCAACCCACGGTGGACGGGAGGGGTTACGAATAACTTCAGCTACAAAGGACTAAACATCAATTTCCTGATCGACATTCGGCGGGGTGGCGATGTGTTGTCGCGTGTGATTGGCGACCTTCGCCGGACGGGTGTGGCCGCCGAAACCGCCGAGCTGCCCCGGTTCGATGCCAATGGTCAGCCGTTGCGTAATTACACCATTGAGGGGGTTTACGGGAATGGCTCAATCAATAATACGCTGAACGCACCCATCCTGACCAATCGCGAGAGCCAAACGCTGGCTGCTGGCGCACCGGCTGTTCTGAACCAGACCACCATTTCGGGTCAACAGTACTGGGGGCAGCTCTACGGATTTAATGCGCCGGGTATGTTTATTTTCGATGGCTCCTGGACCCGTCTGCGCGAAGCCAGCATTACGTACACCGTGCCAAAAAAATGGCTGAGCCGTACGCCGTTTGGGTCGTTGGAGTTTGGGGTGAACGGGCGCAACCTGCTGCTCTTCACGAAAGTACCACACATTGACCCCGAGTTCAACGTCAACAGCAACCAGAATCTACAGGGAATCGAGTTCAACACCCTGCCTCAGGCACGAAGCTACGGAGCCATGCTGCGAATGTCGTTCTAATTGAGTCGGACAGTTCACCCCCAAAAAACGAATCAACAATGAATCTCCATACACTTAGCTTCCGTACGTTGTCAGTGGCCCTGTTGCTGCTAACCGGTACAGGCTGCGCCAATTATTTCGAAGTCAATACCAGCCCTAACCTGGCTGCCACGGCCCCTGCAAACCTGTTACTGACCAGTGCCGAGGGCATGCTGGGTTTCTCTACCGGCGGAGAAGTGGGCCGTTTCTCGCTGCTGTTTGTGCAGCAGATTGCCGCCCAGAACGGCCGCCAAACCGAAGCCTGGGATATTTATAACGTGCAGTCAACGGAGGTAAACAACCTCTTCCGTAGCAACCTATATGCCGGAGCACTCGCCGATCTGGAAGAGATCATCAAAAAAGATCCGCAGAGCACCCACCCAGCCTTTTTCGGAATCTCCAAAACACTGAAGGCCTACAGCTACAGTGTGTTGGCGGACCTCTGGGGCGATGTGCCGTTCTCGGAAGCGTTGCAGGGAACAAAAAACACCCAGCCCAAAGTAGATCCCTCGCGCGACATCTACAACGGCCTGATTCGGTTGCTCGATGAGGCTATTGTTGAACTCAACAAAACCTCGTCGCTGACAGCTCCCACCACCGCCGATTATGTGTATGGCGGGAACGCACAACGCTGGATTCGGTTAGCCAACACACTCAAGCTCCGGCTGTATCTGCACATGCTCAATTCGGGAGCCGTAACGGCCGATGCGGTGAACACGTTTGTACGTGCTACCGAAGCCAGCACCACCGTTGGGTTTATGACTGCCGTAGCCGACGATTTTCAGCAGCGGTTCGAGACCACGGCCAACCGCCAGAACCCGGTCCATCAGTTTATCCTGACCCGCACCGACGATATCTGCACTAGCACGACGATGATTAATCTGATGAACAGCAAGGCCGACCCGCGCCGGGCGGCTTACTTCACGCCTGCGCCGTTCAGCCCGGCCCTGCTTACCACGCCCCCCACCAGCACCAGCGGGTATATCGGGCTGGCCAACGGCACGGGTGGTAATCAGGTTCGGAACACCCTCTCGCGAATTCACACGTTTGCGCGTGGTGCGCTGACAACTGCAGCGGCCTCACTCCCGGCGGGACCAACTCTGGGCGTTGCCCAACTGACCTACGACGGGACAGCGGCCGTTCAGATGCTGACATTTGCCGAGTACAACTTTATTCGGGCTGAACTGGCTCTGCGATATAATGGCCCTGGCGATACGCAAACGTTCTTCCAGCGGGGTATCACGGCCTCGTTCACAGACGCTGGTTTGGCCGCGCAGGCAGCTACTTACATTACCCGGCAGGGTACATTGACCGGCACCCCCGATCAGCAGTTGCAGCAGCTGATCGAAGAGAAGTACGTGAGCAACTTCATGGTTCCTATGGAGCCTTGGAACGACTGGCGCCGGACGGGGTATCCTGCCCTGTCGCGGATTCCGGCAGCGGTTAACCCCGCCAACGGAGGCCGGGTTCCGCGTGCGTTGCCGTACCCTCAGCAGGAGGTAGATGCTAATCCAAATATCACCCAGCGCAACAACCTAAGTGAGCGGCCCGTGTTCTGGGATACCCGCACGACCGGCCCGCAATAAACCATTTGGAAGCCACTGCGCTTCTGACCGCTACCATTCAGCAACGGTTTATTTTGGTGAACTAAAAAGCCACTCCTGCTTGGGAGTGGCTTTTTATGTTCTTTCTGAATACGCTAATACTCGTGCGGCAGAGGTACATTGACCCGCTCCTGAACGGGCAAACCCTGCTTGTTCATCTGCTCGATAAATGGATCAGGATCAAGTTCTTCGCAATTCCAGACGCCCGGCTTCAGCCAGGTTTCCTGAAGCATCAACATGGCCCCAATCATGGCCGGAACACCCGTAGTGTAGCTAACCGCCTGACCACGAACTTCTTTATAGGTCTCAGCATGGTCGCAATTATTCCAGATGTAGTAGGTCCGTTCCTGACCATCCTTCACACCCTTAATCTGGCAACCAATGCTCGTTTGGCCCGAGTAGTTCTCGCCGAGACTGTCGGGGGCGGGCAACACGGCTTTCAGAAACTCAAGCGGAATAATCTGCTGACCCTGGAAATTAATGGGCAAAATATTGGTCATCCCCACGTTTTGTAGCACCTCCAGGTGGGTGAGATACGCCTGCCCGAAGGTCATCCAGAACCGGGCGCGTTTGAGCGTGGGGAAGTTCTTGACAAGTGATTCAAGTTCTTCGTGATACAACACATACGACTCTTTGGGGCCGATTCCAGGGTAGTCGATGGGTTTGTGCTGGCTCATGGCCGGAATCTCGATCCACTCGCCATTTTCCCAGTACTTGCCCGCCTGCGTAATCTCGCGAATATTGATTTCGGGGTTGAAATTGGTGGCGAATGCCTTGCCGTGGTTGCCTGCGTTGCAATCGACAATGTCCAGATAATGCATCTCGTCGAAGTGATGTTTGGCCGCATAGGCCGTAAACACCTGCGTGGCACCGGGGTCGAAACCGCAGCCCAACAGCGCCATAATCCCGGCTTGTTCAAACCGCTCTTTGTAGGCCCACTGCCAGCTATACTCGAACTTGGCCACGTCCTTTGGTTCGTAGTTAGCCGTGTCCATGTAGTGGGTTTTGGTTTCCAGGCAGGCATCCATAATGGGCAAATCCTGGTAAGGGAGGGCCACGTTGATCACCAATTTCGGTTCATATTGCCGGATCAGGGCGGCTACTTCGGCTACCACATCGGCATCCACGCGGGCCGTGCGGATGGTAACGCCGTGCATTTCCAGCACCTCAGCGGCAATTTTATCGCACTTCGACTGGGTGCGACTGGCCAGAATAATGTCGGTGAAAACATCGTTGTTCATCGCGCATTTGTGCGCCACCACACTGCCGACACCGCCGGCACCAATAATCAAAACTCGAGACATGTTTTTGTTAGTTGTCAGTGGTCATTCGTCATTGACTTCGCTGTCATTGGTTGTCATTTATTGTAAAAACAAGGAATGACTATGAATGACAACCAATGACAGCGAAGCGAAATGACTTCTCCTGCAAAGATAGCCGTTTCGGCACTTCTGCAACCAAAGGCGGGGGGCGCGTGTTTCAACGGTGCCGCGTCAGCGTGGAAAAACATGCTACTTTTGCGCGACTTACGATTAATTACATGTTCGTTACCATTCTAAAATCAAAATTGCACCGGGTTCGTGTGACCCAGGCCGAACTCAACTACGTCGGCAGCATCACCATTGATGAAGACCTGATGGATGCCGTTGGCCTCCTCGAAAATGAGCAGGTCCATATTGTCAACAACAACAATGGCGAACGTCTGATCACGTATGTTATCAAAGGAGAACGCAGAACAGGTATCATTTGCCTAAACGGCGCTGCTGCCCGTCGGGCGCAGGTTGGCGATATAATTATTATCATTTCCTACGCGATGGTAACGCTTGAAGAAGCCCGCAACCACAAGCCAACGGTTGTATTTCCGGATGATAATAATCGATTGATAAAGGGATGAAAAACGCGCTGAAATACCTCATTTCTCTTGCAGTGGCCGGTGGGCTGTTGTGGTATGTTTTCAAAGATATTGACCTGCCGGCCATGCTCACGGCAATTGGTCAGGCCGACTACCGCTGGGTTGCTGTTTATGGCGTACTGATTCTGGTGGCTCACTGGAGCCGGGGTGCGCGTTGGGGTTTACTTATGGAGCCGGTGGTCGAACAGAAAATCAGCCAAAGCAACCTAACGATGGCCGTGCTGACGGGGTATTTTGCTAACTTGCTCATACCACGAATGGGTGAAGTGACCCGTTGTGGAACCCTCAACCGTACCGACGATGTGCCGGTGAACGTGAGCTTTGGCACAGTGGTAGCCGAGCGCCTTTTCGACGTACTCATGCTGCTAATACTGATGGGCCTGACGTTCATATTGGAATTCAGTCGCCTGAGTACGTTCCTGACGGATTTTCTTAACGGCAAACTCAACGTTGGTAAACTTCAGGATAATTCGTGGCTACTGATTGTAGCGGTGATTGGCTTGGTTAGCGGTATTGCCGGAGCCTGGTGGATTTTTAACCGGTATAAAGATCGACTGATGCAAAATCCGTTACTGGCCAAAGTGATTCAGTTTGGGCTGGGCTTGCTCGATGGCCTGTTGAGCGTTCGGAAACTACGTAATCCCGGAATGTTTATTTTCCATACGCTGCTGATCTGGACCATGTATTACGGCACAACCTACGTGCTGTTTTTTGCCATGCCTCAAACAGCGCAACTCGGTCCGCTGGCGGCTTTAACAATTCTGGTGATGGGTAGCATCGGCATGGCCGCGCCCACCCAAGGGGGGTTGGGGTCGTTTAATATTCTGGTCGGCTCGGCTCTGGTGTTGTATGGGTTAACCGAACAGGATGGACAAACGCTGGCCACACTGATGCTGCTGTCGCAGTGGATATTCGTGATTTTTTTTGGTGGAATCAGCTTCCTGATTGTGCTGGCCCGCAACCGGCGAGAGTCGGTAAAAGGCGTTGAGGTTGTGCGGTAAATGGGTATATTTGGGTAAATAAAGGGCTGTTATGAACATCGCAGAGCAATTACACCAGAAAATAGACGAACTGAACGAAGCACAGCAACAGGAGTTGCTGGCAACCGCGAATGAGTTGTTATCAGAAGAAACGTATCACCATATTCCAGCTTATGGGGCCGTTGAAAATCCCGAATTGGAAACCGCAGACCAACGGCAGGCACGGGAGGAAGAAACTCAGAGAATGTTGTTGGAACGGTACGAATACGTCAAAGCTAATCCTGAAACGCTGATAGACGCTCGTGAATCAACTAGAAAACTAAGAGAGCAATATGGCTGGAAGTAAGTCATATCACATTTCGCTTACGTTATTAGCTCAGCAAGAGCGTGATGATATAGTGGATTGGTATGAAAGCCAACAACCTAAACTTGGCAAACAATGGTTAATGGAATTCGAACGCTTGCCTAGAAGATAATCCGCTCATATACTCAGAGTATCTATAATTTGTTCATCGCGCTCCTTTACGGCGATTTCCGTTCGCTGTTTTCTTCGTAACCGATACTGTCAATTACGAGGTTGAAATAATTGCCGTTCGGCACATAAACCGGGATCCCGACTCCATCCGTAAGTTGATTAACACCTGAAAATTGACGTCCTCCAAAATCCTTTCCCTTTCCCAGGCTATTAAGCAAGCCGCCCAATGGCGGGCTAGTGGGCAGCGCGTGGTGTTTACCAATGGCTGCTTCGATATTGTTCATTTGGGTCATATTGATTACCTCGAAAAAGCCCGCTCTCTCGGCGATCGGCTCGTGCTGGGGCTCAATACCGATGCTTCGGTGAGCCGGATCAAGGGGCCCCTGCGCCCGGTGGTAGATGAGTACGCCCGTTCGCGCATGATGGCCGCTATGGCGTTTATCGACCTTGTGGTTCTGTTTGATGAGCCAACCCCCAAAGAACTGATTGAGGCCATTCGTCCCCATGTTCTTGTCAAAGGCGACGATTACACGGTAGCCACTATTGTAGGGGCCGATTTTGTGCTGGCCAACGGCGGTACCGTTGAAACAATCCCGCTGGTAAAGGGCTACTCGACAACAAGCCTGATTGAGCGGATTAAGCAGAGTATGTGAAAACATGGTAGCGGGTGGGATTGGCTCATGCGGCTAACACTGCCGGTATTGGGGTAACTCACTTTTTTTTCTGCTGCTGAATCAAAGTAATATAGTGTTCAACAGTTCCTAAAGGCATGGTAAAGGCATCTGAAATTGCTTTCGCGTCCATCCCCAAACTAAGCAGTCCTTTGATAAACTGAATGCTGGTTTGTTCAGTGCCTTGTTGCATACCTTGTTGCATACCTTGTTGCATACC
>Ga0105048_10010693_pt1 | contig 14529 bp, 19 predicted proteins | sample MAT05_FD_78382 | JGI IMG/M metagenome (GOLD analysis project Ga0105048, IMG submission 78382) | Freshwater microbial communities from Lake Fryxell liftoff mats and glacier meltwater in Antarctica - MAT-05 | ecosystem: Environmental > Aquatic > Freshwater > Ice > Liftoff microbial mat | place...
CGCGGACTGGGAAAGAAGGAGAGAGTATGCGGCGGAATTTTACGCAGTTGTATGTGCATCTGGTGTGGGCAACGTGGGATCGCCAGCCAATTATTACCCCAGATATTCAAGAACCTTTGTATAACGTGATCGCCCACGAGTGCCAGCAGATGGAATGTACCGTAATTGCGATCGGGGGCTTTGCCGACCATGTGCATTTGTTGACTGGGTTTCCTTCAAGTATAGCGATCGCTAACCTAGTCAAACAAGTTAAGGGCAGTTCCTCTCACTGGGTAAATTTTCACGAAAAACCAGATGACTTTTTCAAATGGCAAGGAAGTTATGCTGCCTTTACCATCCATCAACAAGACCTGGATCCCGTAACAGCCTATATTCAGAACCAATCAGCTCACCATCAACAAAAAACCGATATTCCCGCGTGGGAAATCCCTTCGATAAAATAATTTTGAAACTTCTATAAACGACAACAGCGAGGCGAAGAACCATAATGAAAATTCGATATTTTCCTGATACCGATACCTTAGCGATCGAGCTAACTCGTAAACCGATCATTGCCACTGAGGCAATTACTGATGATTTAATCTTGGATTATGATGATGCCGGTAAAATTGTTGCTATTACCCTCGATCTACAAACTTTTAATTTACCTATTTTAGCTCTATAGCTTAATCGGAGGATAACCCAACATGAATTTAACTCCAGAGCAATATATTGTGGATGCCAATGGGACTAAAACTGCGGTAATTTCATCGATCGACCAATACGAAAAACTCCTAGAAGACCTTCATGACCTGGCAGTTGTCGCAGAACGGCGATCGGAACAACCCATAAATATCTCAGAAATAAGAAATGATAAAAAGTAGAAAATGCCCAAGAGAATCAGAGAATTAAAAAGCTTATTATTAAAAGCAGGATTTGTTTGTAAATCTGGCAAAGGCAGCCATACTAAATGGTCACACCATCTACTAGCAGGAAAGCTAACCCTTTCAGGAAAAGATAGTAATGATGCCAAACTCTACCAAGAAAAAGATGTTTATAATGCTCTGCAACGACTAGCTAAAATTGAGGAGAAAGATCAATGAGTAACCACTATAGTCTGATTATCCAGTGGTCAGAAGAAGATCAGTGCTACATTGTGAGTTTTCCAGAATGGGGAGAATACTGCCACACTCACGGAGATACCTACGAAGAAGCCCTTCAAAATGCTCAAGAAGTTTTGGAACTGCTCACAGAATCAACCTTAGAAGACGGTAAACTCTTGCCAGAGCCACAGTTATTTGGGCAATCCCTTCAACGAACTTGATACTCTCCCTAAATCCATAATTTCTCAATGCCTCCAAGCGCTAACTCCTTAATCGCCAAAACTGCTGGAGTGCGATCGCCCCCCTAAAAGGTCAATTCGATATTTTCCTCTACCGAGAGCAATAGATAATCACAGCTAGACCTCGTGCGATCGCTCGCTTATTCTTTCCCTAGTTACCTCAATTATTCCCTCACCGATTGCCTCACCCATTCACTCAAACCATCGGCGATCGCCCCGGCTACTTTCTTTTGGGATTCTGGATCCGTAATCCACTCAAACTCGTAAGGATTAATCATAAACCCTAGTTCCAATAATATCGTTGGGGCTGCTTGAGGACGGGTGAGGGCAAGATTATTCCAGTACACTCCGTAGGAAGAACGCCCTAAATTTTCGACTAAATAGTTGTGGAGAAATACCGCTAAGGAGTGGGCTTGGGGATGATACCAAAAGGTGCTGATCCCTTGGGTATTCAGGGCATCACCGCTGTCGGGCAGAGCGTTGTAGTGGATCGAGAGGGCGATGGTAGGTTTGCCTTCATTAATTTGCCGGACCCGATCGCCCAGGTCTATTTCTCGATCGTCCTCTCGCGTCATCACCACCGTGGCTCCCCGTTGCACCAACTCCTCTCGCACTAACTGAGACATCAGCAAAGTGATATCTTTTTCTGGATAACCCGTGGGGCCAGTGGCTCCCGTATCTGGTTCCCCATGTCCCGGATCCAGCAATACTGTCACCCCAGCCAAGGATGGACTATCAGCAACTCGACTCCTCAAAGCTGGGGGATGACGGAGAGAGAGAATGAGACTTGTGCCTTCGTAACGGAGGCTGTAACCCCACTGTTGGGCACTTTTGAGATTGAAAGTATAATCCACTCGCCCCGGATTTAGTTGCTGCCAATCGAGACGAGAGATCACCGGATCATCATCAAGGCGGATCGTATCGGTTTGGGCAGTAGTGTTGAACAAAGTCAGGGTAAAGGTTCGATCGCCCTGCTGCACCGCGATCGGCACTGGAGTTTCTAAGGGAAAAACCACTTCCGTTGCGCCCGCCACCCTCCGAGAGCGGATACTCCGAATAGTTGAACTAGGCAAGGCAGCATTAGGCACGATCCGCACCTCCGTAGCTCGAATCCAGCCGCCGTAATCTAACCGTAGCCAATCCCCTTGCCGCCCAGTTACTCTTGCCCTTGTTCCTTGAGGCAGGGGTGTCAGCCGAGAAAAATCACTACTAGCTCCCGTGCGGGCTGTTCCCTGCTCACTGATAACTTCAACTACTTCCAACCTTGCTGGCGAGATGATTTCAATGCTGCCAGTCCCAGTTTGGCTGATAGTCTGCCCATTCAGGTTGAGTTGAAATTGGGGTATCCCAAGATTTCCCGGTATATTGGCAACCAAACAGCCTTGGTATTGAGTGGGAACTTGCCTGACCGTAGAATCTTGCCCGCCTGCGATTGCGGCGACCGCAGCTACGATCGCCGAGGGTTGGTTTTGATCAGTTAAAACTGATGAATTAGGGGGGAGTTGAAGATTAGCCGTAATGGGGGTGAGGGAAATAGTTTGATTTGCCAATTGGGCTGTGACTGTGGCATTGGGGGGCGCGATCGCCTCCAGACAGATCAATTCTCCCGGCAACCGAGTAATAGTTTGGCGAGGAACCAAAGAATCATTACTAAACCCAATCCCTTCTGGTAGTACAGGCTGGTCACTAGTTCTCGTGACCTTAATTTGAATCTGCTGATCCTGTTGTTGCAAAGTGAAAATATTCTCCCCCAAAGTCAGGGGTAAACTGGGGGCAAAATGTCCTCTGGGGCTACGTTGCTCGATCGCTTGTCCGTTGATAGTCACCGGTAAATTGGGATTAGCAGTACCAATAAAAAAGATGCGATCGGCGGTAGTTTCATGAATCCGGGGCGGATAAACCACCTGTAACCCAGAAGCAGCGTAGGCAGGGCTAGGCATGGTGGAAATTAGGGAACTCAGAATTAGAGTCGGGAACCAAATAGATTTATTGGGCATAAGAATTTATAGAAAGAAATTATCTGGCAAACCAGCCTAAACCAGCTAGGAGAGCGATCGCACCCATCAGGGCTACCCAAATAAATTGATTATCTTTAGTATTAACTTGAGACAAATCTACCAGTTTTACGGGGGCTGCGGGCAGAGAAGCAGAGCTTTTACTAGAACTTTTAATCCCCCAGCTTTTCTCAGAGGGACTATCTACAATATTAGCCAAGTCTGGAATCTCACTCATCCAAGCTTGGGGGCGGACTAGTTGCGGGGCTTCGAGAATGTAGAGGAGATGTTTAGCTTGTTTCCTCACTTCTGAATGGGGATGTTTAGTTAATTGTTGGCATAAATTAAGGGCTGCCGGGCGATCGCCCCCAGCTTCGTAGGCCGTAACTAACCATACCTGAGCTTCTCCTCCTAGGCGGGAGCTACGGGGAAAGGGTTTATCTGGCTCTGCCATTCCTAGAGCGATTGCCTTTTGCAAATACTCTACTGCCAATCGATACTCTCCACCTTCAAAGGCAGCTTGACCAGCTTGGTAGGCTTCATGAAATTTCTCTTGTAATTCTTGTGCTTCGTTGCTCACTAATACTTCACCGTTGCTGAGAAAAAATTTGGGTAACAGTCAAACCCCAATCTGGGACAACCTCCGAAGGTAGGCTATACTCACCAGAAACTATGGTATCTTCGTACTGCCCATCTATCCATTTACAAAGAGTAACTTGCTGAGTTTCTGGGTCTACGATCCAGTATTCCATAATCTCTCTTGCAGCATACTCGGTTCGTTTATGGCGATAATCCCGAGAATGGTTAGGAGCACCGGGAGAAACTACTTCCACAACCAAGGCTGGCGGTGGCATATCAAGGGTAATGAGCGATCGCGTTGCTCCCTCTAAAGCTGCTGCTGACTCTGGAGTATGCACCAAAATATCTGGCCTTCGACAAGTAGCTCTCCGCCCGAGTACAGCTAGTTCAATATCTTTATACCTAACTAAGTAATAGGGAAAATGTTTTAGTAGCTCTACGAGGATTCTCATAGCTACATCACAATTTTGAGTGGATTCCGTAGGCATCTCAAGTAAGACTCCATCTTCTAATTCATAGCTAGTATCTGTACCATTGTCGTAGTCTAGAAACTCAGCAAAGGTAAGAAATTTAGGCAAAACTGGAGTGGTAATCATAATTATTTTCTCCCCAAGGTCTAATTGTTGGTAATGGAGAGAATGTTCTAGGAAGAGCGAAGCTCCCTACAAAACATTCCCCTGCACAATTACCTGATTGCTCTCTAAAATCATAAGATTAATTTCACTCTTGCCTTTACAGCGTGAGATTATCTTTCCTTTTTGACAACTCCCAAACAACTCCCAAGAATTAAATATAGGATGCTAGGTTAAAAATTCCGAAGCCACGATCATGGAGCCTATTCCTTCATCAGTGAAGGTTTCTAGTAATAAGGCATGGGGAATTCTGCCATCAATAATGTGGGCAGCTCTTACTCCTTGGGCGAGCGATCGCACACAACAATTAACCTTCGGAATCATCCCCCCAGCAACTACGCCTTGCTTAATTAATTCCCGTGCTTCTTGAATATCAAGTTTAGGAATCAGGGTAGATGGATCTTTATAATTTCGTAAAATCCCCGATGTATCTGTCAATAGCATTAACTTTTCTGCCCCCAAAGCTGCCGCAAGTTCCCCAGCTACAGTATCAGCATTAATGTTATAAGCCTGTCCCATCTCATCCGCCGCTACACTAGAAACCACAGGAATGTAGCCATTATTCATTAAGGAATCTAGGAGCTTAATATTTACCGTACTCACTTCCCCAACAAAACCCCCATCACCCTGCCCAGCTTCAGGACGCGCCCGGATTAAATTCCCATCAGTACCACAAAGACCTACGGCTAATCCCCCAGCTTGGTTGATCAGCGCAACTATTTCCTTATTTACCCTGCCCACAAGTACCATTTCCACTACATCCATCGTGGCGGCATCGGTCACTCGTAAACCATTCTTAAATTGGGGTTCAATGCCTAATTTTTCTAGCCAGCTATTGATTTCTGGCCCGCCTCCGTGAACAACTACTGGTCGGAGCCCTACACAGGCAAGAAATACCACATCGCGGATTACCTTGTCCTTAAGATTAGAATCTTTCATGGCAGCACCGCCATACTTAATTACAATATTACGCCCAGCAAACTGCTGAATATAAGGTAGGGCTTCACTAAGAACTCGCACACGGGTAGCTTCTTCACGACGATAAAATTCACTCTCGTTATTCATAGATACATCTAGAAAAATAGGTTAAGTTTTGGGAATCTCTGATCATTAATTTCCCATTTTTTCCAGCGGAGAATCTAAATTAAAATCTTAGTTCCTCCTGCTGTGATGCCTATGATACTACCGTTCTCTTGCGGAAGGGAAAAGTCTGATGTGAACATTTTCTGTAGATTTGGGGTGTTAGTCGATCGCGCAGAATTGCCATGGTGGGATTTTGAAATTGTCAAGTTTCTGTCCGAGATAAGGTTTCCCTACTAACAGTTCCCTGGTTAATCGTCCAACAAATATCCGCAATATCTAGTAAATCTCTGGCATCGTGGGTGACAACGAATAGAGTCCAATCTTTTTTTAATTTAGCTAATAAACTCACTAATTGTTGCTTCATAGACCAATCTAAACCAGCCGTAGGTTCATCTAGCAATAAAACATTAGGTTGCCTAATTAATTGCACTGCCAGAGCTAACCGCCGCTGCTGACCACCGCTGAGATCGTAGGGCGAAGCCTTAAGAGAAAGATGATCTAATCCTACTTCTTGGAGGGCAGTTTCTACGCGATCGCTCCCCAGTTCTGGATGGCCGAGGCGTAATTCCTCTAAAATTGTCCCCCCGCAAAAATGACGCTCTGGAAACTGAAAAACTAGTCCTGCTAACTTTTGGAGATCTTCGCTAGAAAGTTTTTGATCGCCCCAGAGAACTGAGCCTTTAGTTGGTTCTACTAGACCAGACAAAATTTCTAGCAGGGTACTTTTGCCCGAACCACTCGCCCCCACTACTAAACCTAATTGCTGGGGAGCTAGTTGCAGGTTGACAGCCTTGAGAATGGGATGGGTAGCGGCGGTGGGATGGTAGGTTAAATCTTTGATACTTAGCATGGAGCGTGCCTAACTCCGGGGATTGTTTGCCATTAATTCTTGCACCTGTTCCGCATGGTAGGAACTGCGGGTGAGGGGAGAAGCGACTACTTGCAAAAAGCCTAGGGATTCTCCTAGAGCTTGCCATTGGGCAAATTGTTCTGGAGTTACAAAGCGATCGACCTTTAGGTGTTTGCTAGAAGGCTGGAGGTATTGCCCGATCGTCACAATATCACAATCTACTGCTCGTAAATCCCGTAGCACTTGCTCTACTTCTGCATCAGTTTCCCCTAGCCCCGCCATGATGCCAGATTTTGTATAGGTATGGGGAGAGAGTTGGCGCGATCGATCTAGCATTTCCAAACTCCGTTGGTATTCTCCTTGGGGACGAACTCGCTTGTAGAGGCGGGGGACAGTTTCGGTGTTGTGGTTGAGAACTTCGGGACGGGCTTGGAGAATAACTTCTAGGGCCTCCCAGTTGGCACACAGATCGGGAATGAGGACTTCGATCGTGGTCTCTGGGCAGAGCTGTCGCACTTCTTGGATACACCGCACAAACTGGGATGCACCTCCATCGGTCAGGTCATCTCGATTTACGGAAGTGATCACTACATGGTTTAAGTTTAGCCGTCTTACCGCCTCAGCTAGGCGCACTGGTTCTGTAGGATCAAGGGCTTGGGGTTTTTTCTCAAAATCAATATCACAGTAGGGGCAAGCTCTAGTGCAGGCGGGACCCATAATCAAAAAAGTAGCCGTCCCAGCTTGGAAACATTCCCCAATATTGGGGCAGGAAGCCTCTTCGCATACGGTATTTAATTCCAAGTCTCGAAGAATTTCTTTGACACTACCCACCCGCTGCCATTGAGGGGCTTTGACTCGTAACCAAGCGGGCTTTGAAGGAGAAGGAACGGGGTTGGGTGCGATCGTGGATTCTGTCATAAGAAAATTGTTGGTAAGTTTGGAAACCCCTCTTTAGAACGGGGATTCCTTACGAATTATCTCGGGCTTTGGTATTCGATGTCCTTAACAATAGTATTACAATTATTTCGACAGATATCTTGACCTAGCTGACATATCTTTAGAGGAGAGACGACCATGACTAATTTAACCAGAAGACGCTTTATTATTGGCTCAGGTTTAACGGTGGGTTTTGCGATCGCGGCTCATCCTACCTTTGCTCAAGTAATTACTACCAATACTCAAGGTTTGACTGCGGGAGCGATCCGCATCCCGACTGCTGATGGAGAAATTCCCGGCTATCGAGCTATGCCCAACACTGGCAGCAATTTCCCGATGATTTTAGTAGTTCAGGAAATATTCGGAGTTCATGAGCATATCCAAGATGTGTGCCGTCGGTTTGCAAAGTTAGGTTATTGTGCGATCGCCCCCGAAATGTTTTTCCGTCAAGGAGATGTATCTCGCCTCACAGATATTCCCCAAATTATTAGCACCGTAGTTTCTAAGGTTCCCGATGCTCAAGTGATGGCTGATCTAGATGCCGCAGTAGCTTGGGGCGCAAAATCTAGCCAAGGCAATCCCGATAGAGTCGGCATTACCGGCTTCTGTTGGGGCGGCAGAATTACATGGCTTTATGCTGCTTACAATCCCCGGATTAAAGCCGGAGTAGCGTGGTATGGGCGGATTGTCTCAGAATCAACTCCCTTAACTCCTAAACATCCGATCGATATTGCCCCGAATCTCACGGTTCCAGTTTTAGGACTCTACGGTGGAGATGATAGCGGTATCCCTGTTACTTCGGTGGTACAGATGCAGCAGGCAGTCGCTAAGGGTAAGAGTGGTTCAGACCTCTTAGTCTATCCGGGTGTACCCCATGCCTTTTTTGCAGATTACCGTGCTTCTTACCGTAAGGAAGATGCAGAAAATGGTTGGCGCAGATTGCAGGATTGGTTTAAGAAAAATGGGCTTTAATCCTTGGTCATCTAAATATAGGGCTTGCCCTTGAGTTTAAGACACTTGAAACCTTAAAAGTTCTAAAGGCTACTGGCTAGGGCTGTCTTGGCATCTGCTTCTTCAAAATAGATACTGCGGATATCATCAGGAATAGTCGCCTCCAGAATTTTATAGCCTTCTTGCAGAGATGCTTTAACTTGGGCTGGGGTAAACTGGTCTCCTTCTGCTTGCAGGTAGGCAGCAATCCGAGTTTGGCTCCAGTGGAAGGTCTGAGCCATGATCACCATTAGGCGCAACTCTGGAGAAAGATTGGCTAATCCCTGTTCCAAATAGCACCATAGGGGCGGCGGAGCGGCGATGAGAGAATAGTTAATCTCTTCTACGGCGGGGAGTTCAATTTGATTGATACAGTAGGCTGTAATGTTGATGAGCCAGTTTTGGAAAGAAGTGGCTACAGGGTTGGGGTTATTGCGGAGGTCTAAATCTCGTAACTCGTGGAAAATGTGTCGCCAAGTTAGGGAAAATAGGTAATCAGTCTGGACGGGCGATCGCGTAGCATGATCAACCAAGGTATAGACGATCGGGCTATAGCGGCAAAAAAGAGCAGTAAAATATTTACCTTGATGGGGGTAATTTTGACAAAGAGTTAGTAGCTCCTGATCACTATGGTGAAATAGAGCCTTAACTAAGGGATGATTAGCTTCTAGGAAATGGGGTATGGGTACAGTCATCACAGGGAAAGATTTTTGTTTATCTTAACAGGAGTTTAGGGGGTGTTATCAGGAAATTTAGCAAAAAAAATTACGTTATTATGCCATCATCTAACTAAATTTGGATTTAGAGCTTTAAAGATCGCAAAATATCAGCAAATTCTGGAGTAAAAAAAGTCTAATCTGCATGAATATTAATAATTGGTGGGAAGTCGAAATTTACTGTGACCCTAGCCTAGAAGAAAGTTTTTTCTGGCGATTAGAGCAGTTTGGTTGTCGGGGTATGGCTAGTGAGGCTCAGGGGCATCTTGCTTTTTTACGGACATACCTGCCAGAAATGCAAGCTAGTTTGCTAGATTTGGCAGCCCTTGCCTTGAGGCTACAACAAGATGCGATGATTTTAGGCTCCCCTGCTCCTAAGGTTAAATGGCACCTAATTGATGAGCAGGATTGGTCTAGTAGTTGGAAACAGCATTGGCAACCGGAAGAGATTGGCGATCGCTTTTTGATCTATCCCGCTTGGCTCCCAGTGCCAGAAAATCCCGATCGCTTAATTCTCCGCCTCGATCCCGGAGTTGCTTTTGGTACGGGCAATCATCCGACAACCCAACTTTGCTTAGAAGCTCTAGAAATGCGAGTGGGGATTGGGGGAAATGACGAAGTAATTGCGGATATTGGCTGTGGTTCTGGCATTCTTTCTATTGGGGCGTTGTTGCTAGGATCTAAACAGGTTTATGGTGTAGATACAGACCCGTTGGCGGTGTATGCAGCCCGGAGTAACCGAGATCTAAATGGCATTGGGGAGCAACAACTGGTGGTAGAAGAAGGCAGCACCGATCGCATTTGGGAGTTGAGCGATCGGCCAGTAGATGGCATTGTTTGCAATATTTTAGCGGAGGTAATTATTGATCTAATTCCTCAGTTTGCAGCTATCTCTCAGTATGATACGTGGGGTATATTGAGCGGCATTCTCTTAGAGCAAGTAAAGCCGATCGCTGACACCCTAGAACAAAATGGTTGGACTGTGGCTGCTCTCTGGAAACGAAAGGACTGGTGTTGCTTTAATATCCGCCGTAATTAGTTGAAATTAGTTGAAATTAAATTAATTGTAATTAGTTAGAGATTGCCTGTAAAAAATTACTAAAAAATCATCAAAACACTCTAAAAAATTAGTATGGAAATTGAATTTCGGGAAGTTAATACCTTTGATTTGTGGATTTGGATCGAATTTCCTACAGTGCCTTCACCTATGGAAAAAGAGTATATAGAAGAAGTATTTAACTCTTGGTTTTGTTTAGGCAAATTAGGGGGATTTGATGCCGAGAACTTGCAAGTACAAGAGATAGGGCTAGATACTAGTTATATGCAGTATGACGAGCAGATAGCCGATGATAGTATGTTGGCAGTTATGCACAATCAAAGTGAGTTTGAGTATGAAGGAATGTGGGGCAGGTGTTGGTTTGATCTAGGGACAAGTGATGCGATCGCCCTAGATATTCTCATCAATGCTATGCGCCGCCTCCACCAAGAATATGTACCCATGAATCGCTTAATTATTGGTGGACAAAATGAAGATTGGCAAGTAGAAGGTAAGGGTTATGCACCTATTTATGATGAGAGTAATTAATCTAAAAAGTCTCGCGCTGTGCGCGAGACTTTTTTACTGAAAAATATTAATTGTTGGGGGATTTATGTCGTGGATTGAAGGGCAGATTCGGGTATTGGCTTTGGGCTTGATTCGGCGAGATGATAGATTATTTCTCTCAGAAGGTTATGATGCGATAAAAAAGGACTATTTCTATCGAGCTTTGGGGGGTGGTATAGATTTTGGAGAATCGAGTGAAGTTGCCCTCCATCGAGAATTTCAAGAGGAACTTCAGGCAGAGATTACTAACTTGAAATATCTGGGTTGTTTAGAAAATATTTTTACCTTTAGTGGTCATTCTGGTCATGAGTTGATCCAACTTTATGGGTGCGATTTTGTTGATCCTAAATTTTATGAATTGGAATCCCTAGTATTTAAGGAAGGGAAACGAGAAAAAACGGCTCTCTGGGTGGAGTGCGATCGCCTCCGTTCTGGAGAATTGCGATTAGTTCCTGAAGGTTTTTTAGATTATGTGATCTGATGGGGGGATCTGAATGATGGGATTTTGCGATCGCATCTATATCTAGGAGTAGCTGGCGGTTAAAACCGCGCCTACAAGAGCGAAGTCCGCCTGCGCGGACTGATAGGAATTTCGGACTCATGCAAGAGATCTATTCTAAATTAGTTAAATTTATTGCTCTAGATTAGCTAATGATTAATTGGTTTCGGCTCATAGAAAATCAATCGGTTCCCTTCCGGATCGTAGAGATACAATTCTCTGCCGTGACTAGCCGTAATAATATTGCCCACAGGATAAACCATAGCCTCTAGTTCTCTAATTACCTCACCTAAATCCTGCACTTGAAGACAAATACTTATACTGCCAGTATTAGTTGATTGAAACTCTCCTTGATGATCTGACTTAGGTAAAAATATCGCTAAACGCAGCCCCGGCAACCGAAATTCTGCATAGATTCCGGGTTGATAAGGTTGGGGTTTCTGGTTCAGAAGTTGGCTGTAGAAAGTAACTAAATTATCTAGGGCGATCGCACCCACAGCCACAAAAGCTTCCGTACATTGCCACTTCATTTATTCCTCGCTATTAGATTCACCGCCCCATAATTATGTGTTTCATTTCCCTCACTGCTCTCTCCATCCCCACAAGGGCAGCACGGCTGACGATCGTATGCCCAATATTTAATTCTTCCATACCGGGAATGCAAGCAACAGGGTAAACATTTTGATAGGTTAAACCATGCCCCGCATTTACCCGGAGACAGAGGGCAATGGCTTCTTCCGTACCTCTGGTGAGAACTGCCAGTTCCCGATCGCGATCGGCAGCAGTTTTTGCCTCAGCGTAGCGTCCGGTATGGAGTTCAATAAATTTTGCGTGAGATTGCTGAGATGCTGCTATTTGAGGAGGATCGGCATCAATGAAGAGACTAACCGGAATTTCGGCACTTTGGAGTTGATCTACAATTTTGCTAATTTTGCCTAATTGGCCAACTATATCCAAACCCCCTTCTGTGGTAACTTCCTCGCGTTTTTCGGGAACTAACGTAACATAATCAGGTTTGATCTCCAAGGCAATATTTACCATTTCTGGGGTAGCTGCCATTTCTAAGTTGAGATGAGTCTGGACGGTTTCTCGGAGGATCCGCACATCCCGATCTTGGATATGGCGGCGGTCTTCTCGAAGATGCACTGTAATGCCATCAGCACCGCCTAGTTCTGCAAGTATAGCCGCAGCGATGGGGTCAGGTTCTACAGTCCTCCTAGCTTGGCGGATCGTGGCAATATGGTCGATATTTACACCGAGGGTTAGCATAAAGTTGGGGAATAATTTGATTAGATATCTAAGCAGGTAGGGGGCGATCGTGGGTCAGAAAAGGAACGTCAATAATGTCTCCGGTGGTATCACCAACTTGGACTTGTAGCCCCACGCTCCCAGCTTTGGTACGGAGATAAGCCAGACCATACCTGCCTTGACTTGTTTCAGTATAACTAGTTAATTTGCCGACTTTTTCCCCCGCCAGTAAGAGAGGTTCCCCCACAGCAGCAGGGGCAGCAAGATGGATACCCCAGAGGTTTTGTTTCACTCCCTTGTAGGTATCGAGGCGAGCGATGGTTTCTTGCCCGATGTAGCAGCCTTTATTGAAGGAAATATTATGCCAAAGCCCTGCTTCTAAGGGGTTATAGTCTTCTGTGAGTTCAGCAGCGGGGGCGGGTCTGCCTTGGAGAATACGCAGAGTTTCCCAAAGATTTGTCCCGATGGGAGTCGTAGGCAGTCTGACTAGTTGCTCCCAGAGTTGGGCAGCTTGAGCGATGGGAACTATTAGGGTATAGCCGGAAGTTGCCAGACTAGAGCCGATCGCCACCCTTACATTAATATCTCCCACCGCAAAAATCTGATGAGTACCGTGGGGTTGCTCAAGGGGAAAGTTAATCCCTAATTTTTCTAAGATTTGCTCACTAGCTGCCCCAATCAAGCTAAAAACACCGTAATCATCACTAGCATTGACTAGCTGGACTTTATCAGCAAAGAAAATATATTTATCCAGATTAGTTAGTAGCTGCTGGCAACGGTTGGGAGAAGTGAGGAGAAAAACGGTATCTTCGGTGATATAAGCACTAACTAGATCAATAGTGCGGGCTGTGGAAGTAAGAAATACGGTATCGCAACCTTGACCGGGTTTGAGAATTTGCAGGTTATTACTACTTTGGTTATGGAGAAAAGGCAGGCGATCGCTATCTTGCACTAAAATTTTCCCCCAATGGGTGCGATCGGCCAACAAAACCTTATCTTCCCACTCTGCCAACACTCCAGCGTCATTTCCAAAATTCACGGGCAGAATAACTCCCTCATTTTCCTGTAATTCTGCACCACTAGCTATTTGAGCATCTCGTAATTTTTGTATCATAATTTCCCAACTAATAACATCAAATAAATAATCATAAATATAAACTATTTCCTAGCTAAGATTACATAATCATCTAGGGTATATTGACTCAGATATTTTTGGTTGGCATATTGACGTAGTAAAGGACTAATAAAGTTTTGTGGTGGCAAATTTTCTTTAGCAAAGATTCCAAAATCTTTCGGTGGCATCGAGCCTCGTATGTTTGTAGACGACAAGTACTTATACCAAACTAAATTTAACCCAAAATTATTCAAAAAATCTTCTACTATATCTATTTCTTCTCTGACATTACTAATTTGACCAGCTTCGCAAAGTCTAAGTAGCAATTTATTCTGAATGACCAATAAAACATAACCATTGTCATTTAAACAATTGTCAAAAATATCTTTGTATACTATTTCAGATTGTTGCCTACTTTTTTCATCTTTGAAGAAGCAATGAGATATAACAATGAAGTCAAAAAACTTATGAGGAAGTGTACTTACTAATCTGGGATCAAAGATACTTACTGTATCAAACTTAAAATAGGTATTTTGTCTTTTAAACTCTGAGTATCTTCGTTGAAACTCCAGTCCTTTATCTTGAAATTTGCCCTGTTGCTCCGCAGAATAATAGGATGTATGTATTGGCATGGAATCAAAATAATCAGCACTACTTTCTAGAAATAGATCCAAGCCAAATGCGACAGCACTGAATCCAGCAGCTATATCCAAAACATTATTTTTAGAGGCTAATAAGCCTGATTCATAGATGAAAAACCAAGCTAGATAGCTAGAATAAACACTTTCTAGAAAGTAGGTAATCATGTATATATAAGGGCTTAATTTTAGAGCATAGCTAGGATCATGACCAGATTTTAATCTTTTGAGATCTACAACAGCTTCATCTAAATCCCTCCTGAAATTAATCTCCTTAGATAGTTGGGCAAGGTCTGCTTTAATAAAATTAGCTAAACTCTCCTCAA
>Ga0105048_10010694_pt1 | contig 14526 bp, 14 predicted proteins | sample MAT05_FD_78382 | JGI IMG/M metagenome (GOLD analysis project Ga0105048, IMG submission 78382) | Freshwater microbial communities from Lake Fryxell liftoff mats and glacier meltwater in Antarctica - MAT-05 | ecosystem: Environmental > Aquatic > Freshwater > Ice > Liftoff microbial mat | place...
TGGCCCGATTACCCGAGCCAGGATGACTTCTTTTTCAACGAAGACGAGTATTAAAAAAATTAATGCTTTACGGCAGTCATAAAAATATAAAAAGCCCTCCTACGAAAAATTGGAGGGCTTTCTTTATTCCACAAACTTGATGGTATTATCTCTTTTTAAAACTGAACTTGAAGTAAATTAAGAGCAACGCCATTACAAAAATGATGCTGTTGCAAATAATTACAGGCCGCAGCATAGGCCTGTTCATAATGCCGTAGCAGAGCCATACCAAACAACTTGTAGCTACAATCAGCATCATGGTTAGACTAAGGTCTCCTACACTTTTAGTTTTCCAGGCCTGCCATACCTGCGGCACAAAGGTTATGCTGCTAAGTGCAGAGCCGGTAAGGCCCACGATTTCGGTCCAATCCATGCTTTGTGGTTAATGTTTGTTGATATTATTTAGTTGGCAGTTATTCAGTTGGCAATCCTGAACGGGATGTCGTAACAAAAAAAATGCTCACTGAAAAAAGTTTGATGCCATGTATGTGTTTGCTAACTGCCAACTGCCACTGCCGACTGCCAATTGAATAACTGCCAACTGACTCACTTCTCCATCTGGTCAATCACCGCCTGGGTTACGCCAGTAAAGCTAAAACCGCCATCGTGGAAGAGGTTTTGCATGGTTACAAATTTGGTCATATCGCTGAACATCATTACACAATAATTGGCGCAATCCACGCTATCTGCATTACCCAGGGGACTCATTTTTTCGGCGTAGTTTATAAATCCGTCGAAGCCTTTTACGCCACTGCCTGCCGTGGTGCGGGTGGGGCTTTGGCTAATGGTATTAATGCGTACTTTATTCTTAATGCCGTAATGGTAACCAAAGCTGCGGGTAATGCTTTCGAGCAATGCCTTGGCATCGGCCATTTCGCTATAATCGGGAAACACCCTTTGCGCAGCAATGTAGGTAAGCGCTACTATACTGCCCCATTCGCTCATAGCGTCCATTTCGTAAGCCACCTGGCATACCCGGTGCAGGCTCATGGCACTTATGTCGAGGGTTTTATGCTCAAATTCGTGGTTAAGCGCAGTGTACGGATTTCCCTTTCGGATGTTGATGCTCATGCCTACGCTGTGCAACACAAAGTCCACCTGGCCACCAAAATGCTCCATGGCTTTGCTGAACAGGTTTTTTAGATCTTCCATATTGGTAACATCTGCACCAATTACGGGGGCATTGCCGCACTCTTCGGCCAGCTTGTTTATTTCGCCCATGCGGAGGGCTATGGGGGCGTTGCTCAGCACTATTTGTGCTCCTTGTGCAAAGCAGGCCTGCGCTGTTTTCCAAGCTATAGACTGATCGTTGAGGGCACCGAAGATGATACCCTTTTTCCCTTGAAGTAAGTTGTTGCTCATGGTTGTTATTTTTATTTAATGAACCAACTTAATCCCCCTGATTGGGCATTAATGGTTCCGTATATACGGGTTGGCGTCAAGTTAATCTTCTTACGAAACGCTGAAATACAATTCTATCAACACTTTCAGAGAACATAGAACCCATTTCTTAACCACCTATTTCTCTTTTTGCAAGTCTAACCCCCATTTTACATCCTTAACTTGACGCCAATGCGTATAGACGGGATTCAAATGTGGTAATTCTATTTGGCTTCCCCTCATAGCCTATCATTTCTTTTCGGGGTAGGTTACATTTATAGGTTCAAAATTGTCCTTATAGCTTTGTTGTCATCTGAACCCATCAAGGGGCTAAAATAATACTAATTGCCAAACAGCCTGTTATGAATAACCCGAAAATAAATGCCTCCCAAAACAAAGAAGTAAACAAAAGCTGAAAGCAGGATTGCCATAAGCCATATTAAAAACTGCCTGCCACTTCTCCTGGGTTCTATTCTTCTCTCTAAAAATTTAGAAAAGAAATAAAACGGCAATGAAAAAAACAGCACCGGCAATAGGAGAGTAGGATTAAATATAGATGGGAACATCATGGTTTTCATTTTAACCACAGAGACAAAGAGGCGGCATACCACACAGCTTAGTAACGGTAACCCCTTTAATCCCTGAAACAGTATTTGGTTTTCTCTGCTGTTCTCCCAACCTCTCCGCTTCTGCGGTTAAGCATTTATTGCAGCAGCATCTCCTTAGCATTTTGCAGCACCGTACCCGATGGGTTGTTACCGGCCATCATGTTGGCTATCGCTTCTATCCTTTCGTTTTCGCTTAGTTGTTTAATACCAGTTTGCACCACGCCGTGTTTTTCCTTTTTGTACACAAAAAAATGGGCATCGGCTCTGGCTGCAATCTGCGGCTGGTGCGTAATGCTAAGTACCTGGTGGTGCTTGGCCAAATCCTTCATAATGGCACCTACCTGCCGGGCCGCTTCGCCGCTAATGCCGGTATCTATTTCATCAAAAATAAGGGTGGGCAATTGCATACTGCGAGCCACAATGCTTTTGATACTTAGCATCAGTCGGCTCAGTTCGCCACCACTTGCCACCTTGCGAAGTGGTTCCAATTTGCCGCTTTTGTTGGCATCGAATAGAAACTCAATTGTATCGCCACCGTGCAACTGAAGATTGGCTGGGGTTATTTTCACTTTCAGCAACGCATTGGGCATGCCTACCTGCTTTAAAAGGGTTGCAATTTTTTGCTCCAGCCCCGGAACGGTTTTTTTGCGGTTTTCGCTAACGGCATCGGCTATGTTATGCGCCGCTGTTTTAAGCTCTGCTACCAGTTTTTCTTTTTGCAAAATGCCTTCGTCTATGTGCTGCACTTGTTGCAGTTTTAAAGCAAGGTCTTGCTGTAGAGCCATTAGCTCCGCTGTGGTTTTTACGTTATGCTTTTTTAGCAATTTATAACCAGCGGCCAATCGTTCGTTTACAGTATTAAGCCGTTCCGGATCCAGGCTTATGCGGTCGTTAATGGTTTCCAGCTCATCAGCAATGTCGCCAAGCTCTATTTGGGCAGAAAGGAGCCTTTCTGTAACGGCTGCAATGGCTGGGTTTACAGCTTTAAGGCTTTGCAGTTGCTGCACAATTATTTTTACCTGTTGTACAAGTGGCTGTTCACCATCGCTGAGGCCATGGCTTCCAGCTGCTAATGCCAGCTTTATATTTTCGGCATTATTGAGTACCTGTAGTTCCTGCTCCATGGTTTCCAGTTCGTTTGGCTGCAGGCTGGCCTCTTCCAGTTCGGTGTGTAAATACTTGAAATAGTCCAGTTCTTTATTGCCACTAGCCTGCTGGTCTTTTAGTACCTGCAATGCCTTCTGTTCTGCGGCAAACTGGCGGTAGGTGGTTTGGTACTGCTGCATGGTTTCGCCATGGGCGGCAAGGGCGTCCACCACCGCCCGTTGAAAATCGTCGTCACCTAGTTCCAGTGTATCAAACTGCTGGTGCAGATCCACCAACATGCTGGCCAGTGCTTTTAGTTGTGTAAGATTTACAGGGGTATCGTTTATAAAACTGCGGCTTTTGCCGTTGGCTGCTATTTCCCGGCGTATAGTGATGCTGTCTTCCGCATCCAAATCCTCCTGTAAAAAAAATTGTTTTATCTCTTTACTCACCTCGGAGTGGAAGCTTGCTTCCACAATGCACTTTTTGCCAGCATTCCTTAATACACCGCTATCGGCCCGCTGGCCAAGTACCAAACCCAATGCACCTGCCAATATGCTTTTGCCTGCGCCTGTTTCGCCGGTGATAATATTGAAGCGTGGATGGAACACTACCGACAGTTCGTCTATGATAGCGTAGTTCTGTATAAACAGTTTGTAAAGCATGCCCGCAAAGTAGTAATTAAGCCCCGTTATGCCTGAAATTGGGAATTAAAATTTACCCTGATTGTGCATTATTTGACACGGCATTTAACCAAATCAGCTGAGTGTGCGCCTGTTGCCCGTGTGGCATGATTATTAAATATTGTAAATCGTAACACACACATTTATTGTACATTAACTAAGTTCAAAAGTATTTTTATGAAAAAGTATCTACTATCTTTTATTTTAATTGGTTCGCTGGTAAGTTGTAAAAAAGAAACACCCGAGGCAACCGAAAATGCCGGGCCGCAAATTATTGCAGCCACAGTAGTTTTGGATCCTGTAAACTATGCCCCTGGTGTAACCAAAGTGCTTACTAATGCTATTCAATTAAACTATGGGGCAATTAAAGTAGGCAAAAGCATGAACCTTGCACTTGCATCCATTACCCCGGATATTATGGCTAATTACAGCGTTCATATTTACCTTAAGTCTGGTGGAAAATATTACCACCTTCCAGCATTGTCTCCAATGGGTATTTCTTATACTTACACGCTCAAAGCAGCTTTTCCATTTTGCAACACAACGGTTACCAGGCCGCCCGGCGTACCAGAAATGTTTGATGATGTGATTGTGGTAGCAGCTAAAAATTCTTATTTGCTTGCAATGACTCCATCCTTAAATTTTTCAGACTATAATGCTGTGAAAATAAAGTTGGGTTTATAAACCTCACTGCGGACAAAAAATGAATATCAAAACGTTTTTAAAAGGTGTTTTATAGTTGGCATTATGTTACGTAGAAAAATACTACCCAAATTGAGTATTAGCATGCCCTCCACTTTATACTACTACCATTTTTACAGCTAATTTTAATGGCGTAAAAATGGTTGATATTAGGCTCCCACCCTCATAGACTAATCACTAACCCTATAGTATGAATTTATTCTTGCTGATAATTGTTTTTTTTTCCATTTTGGGAGGGTGTAATAAGCAAAATACTGATATTAATAATCACCCATTATGCAGACGGGACGCGGCTCCAATTATTGACCCACAGAATCTTTTGCCTGATGGTTATCAAAAGAACGGTAATGCCGTACAAATGAATTATGGATCCATAATGGCTGTTAAAAGCATCAATGTGATATTAAAAACTATTACACCCGGTGATATGGCTATCTACAAGGCTTTTATCTATGTACGATTGAGGGATAGTTATGTACACCTGCCGACAGTTACACCAAGGGGTGTACATTATACTTATAAGTTAGAGGTTGGGTTGCCTTTTTGCAGCGCTACTATTGTAAGGCCGGAGGGTACAGGAGAGCTATTAGAGGATGTGATAATTATACTTGCAAAAAGATCTTACCTGCTCACCATTGGCTCACCACTAAATTTTAGTGATTACGGTACTGTAAAATTAAAATTGGGTTTTTAAAAAATCCGCCATTTTTACTTTACATCATCCCCTCATCGGCAAAACTGTAATACTTGTCTTGGCCTATAATAATGTGGTCTAGTACTGTTATGTCCATAAAAGCTGCAGCACTTTTTATTTTTTTGGTAAGCACTATATCGGCTTCACTTGGTTTTATATTACCGCTTGGGTGGTTGTGCGATAATATAATTCGGGTTGCATTTTCCTCCAATGCTTTTTTTATAATGATTCTTGGGTCGGCCACGGTACCAGTGATACCGCCTGTACTTACAATGTGGTGGCCGTTTACCTTATTGGCTGCGTTAAGAAACAATACAACAAAAATTTCCCGCAGTTCATCCTGCAAAATACTTTTAAGGTATTGAGCCATAGGCTGGCTGTTGTTTAAAGATGGTTTTTCCAGGGCTTCGGCTCCGTGCCTGCGGCGACCCATTTCTAAAGCAGCTGCTATGGTTACTGCCTTGGCTACACCAATACCTTTTACCTTCTGCAAGTCATGTACACTTAATCTGCCCAGTTCATTCAGGTTGTCTTTCCCCAATTTTAAAATTTCCTTGGCCAGGTCTATGGCCGATTTATTTTTGGTTCCGTTGTTTATAAGAATTGCCAGCAGTTCGCTATTGCTGAGAGCAGCTGGCCCTTTTTGTAATAATTTTTCCCTTGGGCGGTCGTCTTCAGCCCAGTTTTTAATGGAGTTGGACGCGGTGTGCATATTTTCCATACATGATGTTTTTACAGGTGGCTCAAACCAATATCTTCGCCGCAAAGTAAGATGATCGTTGATTAGTAATTAGTGATTGGTCGTTAGTTTTTAACTGGTTGCCTTACTTGCATCCACTTAGTAACTAATAGCTGCATAACCCATTTTTTTATGAGCGAACATGCACGGATATTTTCAGGATTAAAGTCGCAATACCTGGCCGAAAAAATTTGTAACAGCTTTGCTACCAAGTTGGGCAACATCAACATTCAGCATTTTAGCGATGGCGAGTTTGGTGTAGAATACCTGGAAAGTGTAAGGGGCGATTATATTTTTTTGATACAAAGTACGTTTGCACCAGCCGACAACCTGATGGAATTGTTGCTGATGATAGATGCAGCCAGACGGGCTTCTGCCTACAAAGTAATCGCAGTAATGCCGTATTACGGATTTAGCCGGCAAGATAAAAAAGACCGTCCCCGGGTGGCCATTGGTTCTAAACTGGTGGCCAATATGCTTACAGCAGCCGGGGCAGATCGCATTATTACCATGGATCTCCACGCACCGCAAATTCAGGGCTATTTCGATATACCCGTTGACCATTTAGACAGCTCGGCCATATTTATACCCTACATAGAAAACCTGAATTTACCCAATCTCACTTTTGCAGCTCCTGATGTGGGCAGCACCAACCGTGTAAGGGAAGTGGCCAGTTATTTTAATGCTGAAATGGTGATCTGCGACAAGCACCGCAAACGTGCCAACGAAATAGCCAGCATGACTGTAATAGGAGATGTAACCGGCCGCGACGTGGTGCTGATAGACGATATATGCGATACCGGCGGTACACTGGCAAAAAGTGCAGGGCTGCTCAAAGCCAAAGGAGCCCGTAGTGTGCGGGCAATGTGTACACACCCGGTACTCAGCGGCAAGGCTTATGAGAATATTGAAAACAGTGTACTGGAAGAACTGGTTGTTTGCGATACCATCCCCTTACAACAAACGTCTTCTAAAATAAAAGTGCTTTCCGTGGCCGATCTTTTTGCCATTGCCATTCGTAATGCCTTTGAAAACAAGAGCATTCACGGGTTGTTTATTCATAGCCATAAAAGGTAACGTGGCCAAATGCGATGTAGGAACACGCCTCGAGGCGTGTTCCTGCATCGCCACATGTAGGAACACGCCTCGAGGCGTGTTCCTACAAAAAAATCACAAAAATTTCTCACCCTTATTCCGCTTAATCTCGGCAGTAAATTCTTTTATTTCCTGTTCCTGATCCCTTTTGCAAATAAGGAGTACGTCTTTTGTATCTACCACTATAAAATCATCAAGCCCCTGTAAAACCACCAGCTTTTTTTCATCGGTATGCACCATATTGCTGGTGGCATCTATCACCATTACATGCTTGCCATTTACAGCGTTGCCAAGCGAATCTTTGTCCATATTTTCATACGCACTATTCCAGGTACCCAGGTCGCTCCAGCCAAATGCAGATGGGATAATATAAACGTTGTCGGCTTTCTCCATCACCCCATAATCAATGGAAATATTTACACACTGGGGATAGATACGTTCTATAGCAGCTTGTTCGCCTTCGCCATTAAAATTCTCCTTTTCGGCTGCAAACACTTCGGCTATTTCAGGCAGACATTTTTCGTAAGCAGCTATAATATGCCGGGCCTGCCAAACGAAGATGCCTGCGTTCCATAAAAAATCGCCACTTGCCAAAAACGCTTTGGCCAGCTCCAGGTTGGGCTTTTCGGTAAAAATTTTTACTTTATACACATTGCTGGTTACAGCCTGCTGCTCGTATTGAATATATCCATAGCCCGTATTGGGGTAGGTAGGTTGTATGCCAAGGGTAAGCAAAGCACTATGCTTGGCCACAAAATTGAGTGCCTCCAAACATACTTTTACAAATGCCATTTGGTCCATAATTAAATGGTCGCTTGGTGCTACAATAAATGCAGCTTTTGGGTCGGTCTGCATAAGTTTGTAAGCCATATAGGCCACGCAGGGAGCCGTATTTTTTCGGCTGGGCTCACTTAAAATATTCGTAACAAGTGCCTGCGGCAACTGCTGCTTTACCAGTTCGGTATAATCGGTGGAGGTAACAATAAAAATATTTTTCTCTGGTATAAATGCTGCAAATCGCTTGTAGGTAGCCTGTAATAAGGTTTCGCCAGTATTAAGTATATCCAGAAATTGCTTAGGTAATTTGGTACGGCTCATAGGCCAAAACCGACTGCCGATGCCGCCAGCCATTATGCACACGTAATGATGTTGGTTCATTCTGTTTTTTTAGAATTCAAGCGATATGAAAAAGGTTCGAGTATCAATCTTCAAGATTTAATATTGGTGTCAAAGTAAAAAGTAAAGATTCAATTAAAACTATATTGATTACCGAATCCCATTCGTGAAATCCTGGCTCCTGAGCCTGATGGTTTAATCCTTTACCCTTCATTTCATCAAGCTATCAATTATAAAATTTAACTGGGTATCGGTGTTTAACACCATATCGGCCAAAGATAGGGAAACGGGATAGTCGGGGCTTACGCCGTGGCCTGCGGCATGGCGATTATTTTCCAGCGAAAATTCTGCATGAACAACGGGTACGGTGAGTTTTATTTTTGAATGGGGCAACTCGTAGGTAAGCAGGTGAAAACTGTTGGTATTGGTACCGCTGCCACCGGTTTCATCGCCCACTATTTTAGCCATGCCTTCATCTTTTATAAGTGCGGCAAAGTAAGCGGCTGCCGATTGTACATTGCTGTTTGTAAGTACAAAAACGCTGCCGCCAAAGGTGTAGTCCGATGGGTACAAGGTCGCATTCTCCTTATACTGCCGTACATACCGGCCCTGTCTTTTGCTGCCGAAAGATGAGTCTATAGAAGCCTGCACACCTACCACGTCATTTTCGCCTTTGGCCAAATAAGGAGTAAAAGGAATCCGGTTAAAAACGGTGTACGCATTTTTAAATTCTTTCCATTCTTTACGCCGGGTAACATTGCTGTACAGGTGAAACATGTTGTGGAAATTGCCACCGGTATTATTGCGGAGGTCTATAATAAGGTTACGGATATGCGGTGCCTGCCGCAACAGCCGGAAACTGTTGGCGATAAAATTTTCAAAAGCTTTATCAGTACTCCAGGTGTCGTAGCCAAAAGTGTAGATGGTGAGCACGGCATAACCATAATCATCAAACATTTCCAAATCGTAATTCACATCTTCGGGCAGTACAAAATGGCGGTCGCCCAGGAGCATTTCGGCATAAGTGGTTGCCCCAATCCCGGCTTCGGTTATGGTATCTACCGAATCCGTTTTATACCCTATCATAAAAATTTCTTGCGGGCCTTTGTATTTAAAATAATTGGTCGAAAAATCCCAGCCGCCTTCTTCCTGCTGATAGCGATTATTAAATCCATCTACCGGCTCGTAGTTCCATAACTGCGATAAAAATTTGCTTACCCTTTCTTTATTAATAGAAACAATTTCGGCACCCACCGGTATATCAAATTCCGTAGAATTAACCACTAGTTTATTGCCAACCACATTTACCGGTATCGGAAAAAACCCCTTAATCTTACTTATAGAATCAGTAAAAGCATCTGGTGCATATATGCTGGTGTGGCCGCAGTGTACACTATTAATAACCAGTGCCAGCTTATTGTAAAAATCCATCAGCGTAGCATCATCCAGCATCGAGTTATAGATACTATCGAAGCGCTGGTTCATTTCTTTTTCGGTAGCGTACAAGTATAAGCCGGGGTGTACTGCTTCAAGTATAAGGCGGAAGTATGTGAAATCTTCCTTTAGTTCCTTCAACGTTATCTTTTCGTCCAGTATCGTTTTCCTCGTTGCTTCTCTGCAACCCGCAACCGCCAGGCAGCAAACAAGTGTGGTGAAAAATATTTTGTTCATTTAAAAAAATGTTTGCCATTAGCTGCACGTATAGATACGAATGAAATGTGCCAATAAAAATAGTGTGGCCGCCGTTAGCAGCGTAAGCTTATGGACGACAACCGGTTTTATTCATGAATATACCTGCCAACCTGGATAAATAATAATCAAATCAATCCTTCTTTTACTAAATCGTGTAAATGCAGGATGCCGGTGTAGCTACCATCGTGCAACACTACGAGCTGCGTTATATTGTATCGGCGCAGCAAGTCGAGTGCATCTATAGCCAGCATATCGGCAGCAATAGACTTGGGGTTTATGCTACAAATATCCTTCGCCAATAACTGTTCAAAAGAATCGTTTTTTTCCAGCATCCGGCGCAGGTCGCCGTCGGTAATAATGCCGTACAAACTATCATCGTGGTTTAGTACTGCGGTGGCACCTAGCCGCTTAGCCGTCATTTCTACAATTACTTCTTTTAGCGTTGCCGTAACCAACACCTGCGGCACCAGGTTGTTTAAAAGCAGATCGCTTACCCGCAGGTATAGCTGCTTGCCCAATGTACCCCCCGGGTGAAACTTTGCAAAATCATCACCCGTAAAACCGTTCAGTTGCATAAGGCACACGGCCAATACATCGCCCATTACCATTTGTGCCGTGGTGCTGCTGGTGGGTGCCAGGTTGTTGGGGCAGGCTTCCTGGCTTACCGTGGTATTAAGCACCAATTGTGCATGTAGCGCCAAAAAACTTTCGGTGTTGCCCACCATGCCTATAAGTGTGTTACCAAAGTTTTTTATAAGCGGCACCAATACTTTTATTTCCGGGCTGTTGCCGCTTTTGCTTATTAGCAGCACCACATCGCTTGGCTGCACCATACCGAGGTCGCCATGTATAGCATCGGCTGCGTGCATATATAGGCTGGGTGTGCCGGTACTGTTTAGCGTGGCTACTATTTTTTGGGCTACGATAGCACTTTTGCCAATGCCGCTTACTACTAACCTGCCAGTACTACCATGTATGGCGTTTACAGCATTTTCGAAATCTTCGTCCACAAAATGCAACAGACCCGAAATGCTTTCGGCTTCAAGCATTATAGTTTGCCTCGCTATTGTTTTTACATCCATAAAACAAATGTAGATAGAAGAATGGTTGGTTGAATTTTGAAGAAAATAATAGCCCGGAACGCTCTTAGAGTTTAGTCGGGTTCTTTAACATCACTTTGCTTTTTACAGTTTGTTTTTAAAGCTTGCGGGATTAACTTCGTTGGCCTACGGCTAAAATAAATGGTAAAGAAAATCAAACATTTTGCAAAGAAGGAAAGCTAAATAGAGGCATGGGGATGAACACCATACCAACTGACTAATGTCGCTAAGTAACCTTACGGCGTTTGGTTAACAAAAAAAATCTCTTGCCCAACGTGAAAAAATTCATTGTTTTTTCTTTTCTGCGTCGTTAAAGAAAACATTGCTTACTTTAAACATTCGGTTTGCTTTTACAAAATACACCGCACCGAAAACTATATTGAATATGGGAAAAACATTACCTGCCCCTAAACCCGCAGCAAACGATTTGGCGAACAAACCCGCCCCAACTACCAGAAAGAAAAGTGCGGCCAAATTAGCCGCTACCGATGGAAAAGTAAATCCCGCAATTATCAAGTTCTCCATAACTGAACTGCAACAGGGGCTTCAGAAATATTTTGGTTTTAGTGGTTTTAAAGGCTTACAGGTGGAAGCAATTCAAAGCCTGCTGAGCGGCAAAGATACTTTTGTGATTATGCCCACCGGCGGCGGTAAAAGTCTTTGTTATCAGCTACCTGCAATGATGTGCAATGGTGTAGCCATTATCGTAAGCCCGTTAATAGCCCTCATGAAAAACCAGGTGGATCTGATGCGGGGCTTTAGCGACAACGATAACGTAGCCCACTTTCTTAACAGCAGCCTTACCAAAGCACAGCAACGGGAAGTGAAGGACGACCTCACCAGTGGTAAAACAAAAATGCTGTTTGTGGCCCCCGAAACCATGACCAAACAGGAAAACCTGGATTTCTTTAACGGCCTTAAAATTTCTTTTTTCGCAGTGGACGAAGCGCATTGCATCTCGGAGTGGGGGCACGACTTTAGGCCGGAATATCGCCGCCTGCGGGAAATGATGGATGAGATAGATAACAACATACCCGTACTGGCGGTAACGGCTACTGCAACCCCAAAAGTGCAGAGCGACATTGTAAAAAACCTTGGCCTCCGCGACCCCAATATTTTTATTGCCTCTTTTAACCGCGACAACCTGTATTACGAAATACAGCCAAAAGTGAAAAAGGATGCTACAATAAAACACATTGTTCGATTTATTAGCATGAATAAAGGCAAGAGCGGTATTATTTATACCCTCAACCGAAAGACTACCGAAGAACTGGCCGAGGTTTTGATGGCAAACGGCATAAAGGCGGTAGCATACCATGCAGGGCTTGATGCTAAATGAAGATCCGACCGGCAGGACATGTTTATGAACGAAGACATGCAGGTTATTGTGGCCACCATTGCTTTTGGTATGGGTATAGATAAACCCGACATCCGCTTTGTAATCCATTTCAATATACCCAAAAGCATAGAGAATTACTACCAGGAAACGGGCCGGGCAGGCCGGGATGGACTGGAAGGCAACTGCATACTTTATTACAGCCATAAAGATGTAGCCAAGTTGGAACATCTGATGCGGGATAAGCCACTTAGCGAAAGGGAAGTAGGCGCACAACTCATCAGCGAAACGGTTTCTTTTGCCGAAAGCAGTGTGTGCCGCCGCAAGATTTTGCTCCATTATTTTGGGGAAGAGTGGGACACCAACCTATGCAAAAACAGTGGCGGCTGCGATAATTGCAACCCTAAAGAAAAAATAGAGGCGAAGGAAGACGTGCTAAAGGCGATGAAGATTATCCATGCGCTGGACGAAAGGTTTCCGATAGATTATGCCATCCATATTTTGCGGGGTAATGCCACGCCGCAGGTGCAAATGTTCAGGCACGATCGCCATGCCGATTTTGGCATTGGCAAAGACAGAGACGTGCACTACTGGAACAGCCTGCTGCGTCAAATGCTACTGGAAACGCTTATCCGAAAAGACATAGAAGAATATGGCCTCTTGAAATTTACAGAGAAAGGTTTGGCTTATGAGAAGAAGCCCACTTCTTTTAAAATAGTATTAAACAATACGTTTGAAGATGCCATGGCCGAAGACGATGATGACGACCACGGGCCAAGTGGTGGGGCGGTAGCTGCCGACGACCGCCTGTTTGAGATGCTGAAAGAACTGCGGCAGAAAGAAGCTAAGAAAAGAGCCTTGCCTCCGTTTGTTTTATTTTTAGAAAACAGCCTGCTGGATATGGCAACCCTTTACCCTACTACGCTGGAAGAACTTGAAAAATGCCAGGGTATAAGCAAAGGCAAGGCCATTAAATTTGGTAAGCCTTTTGCCGAACTAATTAACCAGTATGTGGAAGATAACAACATAGAAAAGCCAGACGACTTTGTAATGAAAAGTGTGGTGAATAAGAGTAGCAACAAAATTTACATCATTACCACTGTAGATAAAAAGATACCGCTGGAAACCATTGCCAAACATAAAGACCTGAAGCTGGAAGAACTGCTGGAAGAGATGGAAACCATTGCTGCCAGCGGCACCAAACTACAACTTGATTATGCCATTAGCGAAATGCTGGACGATGAAGATCAGGAAGAAATACTGGAGTACTTTAAAAGCTGCGAAACCAGCAGCCTGGAAATAGCCCAGCAGGAACTGGCCGAATTCGACTACACTTTTGAACAACTTAAAATGATGCGGATCAAGTTTTTGAGTGTGTATGGCAATTAGGTGGGCAACTGCAATGAATTGTTCTTTAAAAAAATTGGAAATGATTGAAACACTTTTTATAGAAAATTATAAATCTATTGATTCGCTGGGTTTGGACTGTGCTAGAATAAATGTGTTTGTAGGTGAACCGAATGTAGGTAAATCGAATATTTTGGAGGCACTTGACTTGAGTTATTTACCCCGGATGAGTATTTTGAATAGAGACAAAGGAGAAAATACTCAGTCAGGAATTGATATAAAAAAGTATTTCAGGGTAAACAAGGTTGCTGATTTATTCCATGCTGGAAACATTTCTAAAGCCATTTCTATAAGACATCCAGAATTTTCTGCGGCGTTGCATCTAGAGTATTTGGTAAAAAAAGACGGGAATGGCAGTTTTGAACTTAAATCAATGGGTTCAATGGGAGTTTTTAATAATGAATTTGAGCCTGTTAAGCTTAGTATCCTTCATGGCTCACCAATAATACCATACAAATACAACAACGACACCCATTTTCATGACAAAGAAAATTACTTGGATAAACTTATGCCACCTTTCGGCAATAATCTTGGGAACGTTATACGTTACAATAAAGACATGCAAGAGCTGTTGAAAGATTTTGCAGAGGACAATAACTTTGAAGTGAATATCAATACTAGCAGTTACGAATTAGCCATTCAACTACGCATTAATGAAGGATTAGTGTACGAATTACCATACGCTGCTTTGGGTGATACAAACGAATGTTATTTTATATAGCTGCAGTAAGGCATAGCAATGGTATTGTAATAACCTTAGACGAACCAGACACTCATGCATTCCCCAAATACGTTAGCTACCTCGCCGATGAAATAATTGCCCAGCAAACCAAACAGTTTTTTATTACA
>Ga0105048_10010699_pt1 | contig 14524 bp, 15 predicted proteins | sample MAT05_FD_78382 | JGI IMG/M metagenome (GOLD analysis project Ga0105048, IMG submission 78382) | Freshwater microbial communities from Lake Fryxell liftoff mats and glacier meltwater in Antarctica - MAT-05 | ecosystem: Environmental > Aquatic > Freshwater > Ice > Liftoff microbial mat | place...
ACTGCATCGCCGGCCCGCAGATGCGTGCGCCGATGGCAGCGCTCCCACCGTAGCGAGAAGGGATCATGACACTTCGTCGATCCACGCCTGCTGGATCGCCTCGAGGATTTTCTCGCCGCAGTGCCTCGCGTCATCGTCGAAATCGGGCAAGGCGATGACCCAGTTCATCAAATCGACGAAATTGATCCGGAGCGGATCGACCTCGGGATGCGCTTGCGCAAGTTCGATCGCGAGATCGCTGATATCACTCCATTTCACGAGCGCTTGCCTTCCTTGGCCATATTGATCGAATAACGCGGAATCTCGATCACCAGCGGCGTTTCATTGATGAGTGTCTGACACGAGAGGCGCGAATTGGGTTCGAGCCCCCACGCCTTGTCGAGCAGGTCGTCTTCGTCCTCGGTAGACGGCTCGAGCGCTTTGAAGCCCTCGCGAACAACGATGTGGCAGGTCGTGCAGGCGCACGACATTTCACAGGCGTGTTCGATGGCGATGCCGTTTTCAAGCAGGTTCTGACACAGCGACTCGCCGGGCCTGGCGTCGATCACCGCACCGTCCGGGCACCATTCGAGATGCGGCAAAATGATAACCTGCGTCATGCCCGTTCCCCGAGGCCTTTCGCCGCTTCGCCTACGCTGTCGAGCACGTCGATGCGCTTGCCGGCGAACGCCCGGCGAATCGATTTATCCATGCGCCGCGCGGCAAAATCCTTGGTCGCCGCCTCGAGCCCGTCGATCGCCTGCGTGATCTCCCGGCGATTATCGCCGAGCGCTGTCGTCTGCAATCGGATGATCGCGCTCTCGATGCCCTCGTGTTGCGCGGCCGACAACAGTTCGCCATCGCCCTTCACGGCCGACTGCACGGCTTCGATCAGGCGTTGCGCGTCGACCTGCACTTCCTTGAGCGCGCGCCGCTGCGCATCGTCCCTGGTATGCGCCAGCGAATCGCTGAGCATCCCGGCGACTTCATCGTCGGACAAGCCGTACGAGGGCCTGACCGCTATCCGGGCTTCAACGCCGGACGTCAGTTCGCGTGCCGAAACGCCGAGCAGGCCGTCGGCATCGACCTGGAAGGTGACGCGGATACGCGCCGCGCCGGCGACCATCGGGGGAATGCCGCGCAGCTCAAAACGGCCAAGCGAGCGGCAGTCGGCGACAAGTTCGCGTTCGCCCTGCACGATATGCACGGCGAGCGCGCTCTGCCCGTCGCGAAAAGTGGTGAATTCCTGGGCGCGGGCGACCGGGATCGTCGAGTTGCGTGGAATAATTTTTTCAACGAGACCGCCCATCGTCTCGAGGCCCAGCGACAAGGGGATGACGTCGAGCAGCAGCCACTCGTCGCCAGCGGCGCGGTTGCCGGCAAGCAGATTGGCCTGCTTCGCTGCGCCGAGCGCAACGACCTTGTCCGGATCAAGATTGTTGAGCGGTTCCTGCGCAAAAAATTCGCCAACCGCGCGCTGCACTTGCGGCATGCGCGTCGCGCCGCCGACCATGACGACGCCCTTCACCTCGCTAACCGACAGTCCGGCATCGCGGAGCGCTTTCCTGACCGGCTGGATCGTCTTGGCGACAAGCGTCTGCGAAATCGCGGTAAATATCTCGGTACTCAGTTGCAGATCGACGACCTCGCCACTCCCGAGGCGCGCGGTGATCGGCGCGCTGCCGTGCGGCGTCAGGTATTCCTTGGCTTCGCGCGCACAGGTCAACAGCAGACGGGCATCTTCGACCGATAGCGGGTTGAGTTTGGCCGCTTCAAGGATCCAGCAGAAGATACGTTGATCGAAATCGTCGCCGCCGAGCGCCGAATCGCCGCCCGTCGCCAGTACTTCGAAAACGCCGCGCGAGAGCCGCAGAATCGAGATGTCGAAGGTCCCGCCGCCCAGGTCATATACCGCGTAGATCCCTTCGGCGGCGTTATCGAGGCCGTAGGCGATCGCCGCCGCCGTCGGTTCGTTGAGCAAACGCAGGACGCTAAGGCCGGCGAGCTTGGCCGCGTCCTTGGTCGCCTGGCGCTGGGCATCGTCGAAGTAGGCGGGTACGGTGATCACCGCGCCGACCAGCGTCCCGCCGAGCGCCGCTTCGGCACGGCAGCGCAGCGTGCGCAGGATATCAGCCGATATTTCGACCGGGCTCTTGACGCCGGCGACGGTGCGCAGACGGACCATCCCCGGCGTGTCTTCGAACTCGTAAGGCAGCGACTCGCGATGCGCGATGTCTTTGAGGCCGCGGCCCATGAAGCGCTTGACCGAGGCGACGACGTTACGCGGGTCGGCGTCCTGCCGGGCCTGCGCCTCGTAACCGACCTGGGCGGGGGCGTCGGCGCGATAAGCGACGACCGAAGGCAGCAGCGGACGACCGAGTTCGTCGTTGATGATCGCGGCGAGGCCGCTACGCACCGTCGCGACGAGCGAATTGGTCGTTCCCAGATCGATGCCGACGGCGAGCTTGTGCTGGTGCGGGGCGGCCGATTCGCCGGGTTCTTCGATCTGCAAAAGTGCCATGAAAATTGGGGGTCCTGGTTGTTTTGATTCTTCGGCGTTGTTTCTGCATTGTTTCTGCGTTGTTTCTGCGCTTTCAGGTTTCGAGCGCGGCCATCGCCTCGTCGATATCGAACAGCAATTTCTCGAGAAACATCAGCCGCCGCACGCGGTCAGCCGCCTCTTCAAAGTCCTGCCGGTCGTCGAGCAATTCGCCGAGTTGCTCATAGCGCGTGTTCATACGCTGCTTGACGCGATAATGGAGTTGCTCGAGCTCGTCGTGCGCGCGCGCGAGGCGCGCTTCGGCGACCGCTTCGCGCCATTCCATCTGTTCCATCAGAAATTCGGACGGCATCGCCGTATTGTTCTCGGCAGCGAGTTCGTGGCCGGCCAGCGCGAGCAGGTATTGCGCGCGCGACAGGGGCTTTTTGAGCGTCTGATACGCCTCGTTGAGCCGCGTCGCCCATTGCAGAGAAACGCGCCGTTCGGCGTCGCCGGCCTGGGTGAATTTGTCCGGATGCACCTGCGCCGCGATTTCGCGATAGCGCTTGTCGAGCCAGGCGCGGTCGAGCCGGAAGCTGCGCGGCAAGCCGAGCAAGGTGAAGTGGTCGGCCTGAAAATCCATGGCGTATCCGGTTGCAGGGTGGTCGGATGAAGCGGATGTCGCGCTTGCGTCGCGCGGCGATGAGGCGGACCCGCCGCCGCTCAGACGTTGAAGCTTTCGCCGCAGCCGCAGGCGTCTTTCACGTTGGGGTTATTGAACTTGAAGCCTTCGCTCAAGCCCTCGCGCGCGTAATCGAGTTCGGTCCCGTCAAGATAGGGCAGGCTTTTTGCGTCGATCAGTACCTTGACACCGTGCGACTCGAACTCGACATCGTCGGGAGCGGCGACGTCGACAAACTCGAGCTTGTAGGCGACGCCCGAGCAGCCGCTGGTGCGCACGCCGAGGCGCAGACCGATTCCCTTGCCACGCTTGAGCATATAGTTGGCGACGTGCTCTGCCGCCTTTTCGGAAAGCGTAACTGCCATTGCAAAATCTCCTTCTCGTCTGTTACTGGCGATCTACCCGCCGTTCTTTTTCTTGTAGTCGGCCACTGCCGCCTTGATCGCGTCCTCGGCGAGGATTGAGCAGTGAATCTTGACCGGCGGCAAAGCCAGTTCCTCGGCGATCTGGGTGTTCTTGATGTCGAGCGCCTGGTCTATCGTTTTGCCCTTGACCCACTCGGTCACCAGCGACGACGACGCAATCGCCGAACCGCAACCGTAGGTCTTGAATTTGGCGTCTTCGATGATACCGTCTTTGCCGACCTTGATCTGCAATTTCATCACGTCGCCGCAGGCCGGCGCGCCGACCATTCCGGTCGCCACGCCCTCTTCTTCCTTGTCGAAAGAGCCGACGTTGCGCGGATTTTCGTAATGGTCGAGAACTTTAACGCTGTATGCCATGATGGATTTCCTTGTGTTGCAAACTTAATGTGCGGCCCACTGGACCGTGCTCAGATCGACGCCTTCCTGCACCATCTCCCAAAGCGGCGAGAGGTCGCGCAGCTTGCCGATCTTTTCGTGGAGCAGCTTGACCGCGTGGTCGATTTCCTCTTCGTTGTTAAAGCGGCCGAGGGTGAAGCGAATCGAGCTGTGCGCCAGTTCGTCCTCGCGGCCCAGTGCGCGCAGCACGTACGACGGTTCGAGCGATGCCGAGGTGCACGCTGAGCCCGACGACACCGCGAGATCCTTGATCGCCATCAGCATCGACTCGCCTTCGATGTAGGCGAAACTGATATTGAGGTTGTGCGCGACCCGCTGCGCCATGTCACCGTTGATGAAAACCTGATCGATTCCCGAGAGGCCGTTGAGCAGGCGGTCGCGCAGCGCGCGCACGCGCTCATTTTCGGCCCCCATCTCGAGACGTGCCAGGCGAAAAGCTTCGCCCATGCCGACGATCTGATGGGTGGCCAGCGTTCCCGAACGGAAACCGCGCTCGTGGCCACCGCCGTGCATCTGCGCTTCAAGGCGAATGCGCGGTTTGCGGCGAACATAAAGCGCGCCGATGCCTTTGGGACCGTAGGTCTTGTGCGCCGAAAAACTCATCAGGTCGACTTTCAGCGTGCCGAGGTCGATCGCCACCTTGCCGGTCGCCTGCGCCGCATCGACGTGGAAGATGATTCCCTTATCGCGGCAGATTTCGCCAATTTCGGCGATCGGCTGGATGACGCCGATTTCGTTGTTCACCAGCATCACTGAAACGAGAATCGTGTCGGGCCGTAGCGCCGCCTTGAACGTCGAGAGGTCGAGCAGACCGTTTTCCCGCACGTCGAGGTAAGTCACTTCGAAACCCTGGCGCTCGAGTTCGCGACAGGTATCGAGAACCGCCTTGTGCTCGGTCTTGACCGTGATCAGGTGCTTGCCCTTGCCGGCATAGAAATGCGCGGCGCCTTTGATCGCGAGGTTGTTCGACTCGGTTGCGCCCGAGGTCCACACGATCTCCTTGGGGTCGGCGTTGACCAGCCGCGCGACCTCTTCGCGCGCCTCTTCGACCGCCGCTTCGGCCTCCCAGCCGAAAGCGTGCGAACGCGACGCCGCGTTGCCGAATTGCTCGACGAGGTAGGGAATCATTTTCTCTGCCACGCGCGGATCGACCGGCGTCGTCGCCGAATAATCCAGATAAATCGGCAGTCTCAGCATTTAACGTACTCCATTCTTCCTGGCGTTAGACCGCCATCGCGGTCAAGCGCTGCAGGCTCGACATCGTCGCCTGCAGCGTTACTAAAAAATCGTCAATTTGCGCGGCCGTATTGGTCGCCCCGAGACTCACGCGCACCGCCGAGCGCGCGCTGTCAGGGGAAACGCCCATCGCGCTCAGCACATGCGAAGGCTCGGGATTCGCGCTCGAGCACGCCGAGCCGCTGGCCAGCGCGTAACCGGCCCGGTCGAGCTGGCCGACCAGCGTCTCGCCGTCGACCCCGGCGAGGGCAAAATACACCGTATTCGGCAAGCGCTCGGCGCCGGCGGAGAAAATTCTCGCGCCGATTGTCGTCAAGCCCTGCTCGAGCCGTCCGCGCAAGGCGATGAGTTCTTGCGCCCTGGCGCCGAGTCCGGCCACGGCCAACGCGCAGGCGGCGCCAAACCCGACGATCGCTGCGACGTTTTCAGTACCCGAACGCAGCCCGCGTTCGTGTCCGCCGCCGGCGATCAAGGGCTCCAGATCGACACGTTTATCGCGAATCAGCGCCGCCGCACCCTGCGGGCCGCCGATCTTGTGCGCTGAGAGCGTCAGTGCATTGACGCCGGCGGCGTTCAGGGCGCGAAAATCGACGGCAATTTTGCCGACGGCCTGGACCGCGTCGGTATGAAAGCTGGCGCCGTGCGCTTTGGCGCGCGCCAGCGCGGCGACGTCCTGGATAACGCCTGTTTCGTTGTTGGCGAGCATCACCGAAACGAGCGACGGCCGACGTTCCATAACCTGCGCGTATGCGGCGCGATCGACCCGCCCATCGCCGTCGACGGCGATTTTTTGCAGCGACCAGCCGCGGCGCGCGAGTTGCTCGGCGGGTTTCATCACGCACGGGTGCTCGATCGCGCTGACGGCCAGCAACCCGGTTTTAAGGCACGCCGCGGCGCCCTTGATGAAGACGTTGTTGGCCTCGGAACCGCCACTCGTGAAGATCACCTCACTGGCATCGGCGCCGATCGCGTCGGCAACCTGCTGGCGTGCTTCGTCGATCGCGCGGCGCGCCGCGCGTCCGTACTCGTGACGGCTCGAGGCGTTGCCAAAGCGCTCGCCGAACCACGGCAGCATGGCCTCGCGCACCGCCGCGTGCAGCGGCGTCGTGGCGTTGTGATCGAAATAGACCGGAGCGAACATGGCCTGGATAAATCCTTTCTTTAGATCCGTCCGTATGCCGACTCAGGCTGCCGCCGCCATCGCCTTGCCCGCAGCGCCCGGGCCGCTGCGGCGTGCATCCTTGATCACCGCAACGTCCTTCCCGGCCTTCTTCATCTGCCCTTCGACGAGGTCGGACAGCGTCACCGAAGTCAGGTACTCGTACATCTTGGCGCTCAGCGTCGTCCACAATTCGTGCGTCATGCAACGCTCGTCGTCCTTGCAATTCTCCTTGCCGTGACACTGCGTCGCGTCGAGCGGCTCGTCGACGGCACGCACCATGTCGGCGACGGTGATCTCGCGCGCCGGGCGCGCCAGGCAATAGCCGCCGCCCGGGCCGCGGACGCTGTCGACGAGGCCGTAGCGGCGCAATTTGCCGAACAGCTGCTCAAGATAAGAGAGCGAAATCTTCTGGCGTTCGCTGATGCCGGCCAGCGTCACCGGACCGTCGCCGCTGCGCAGCGCCAGATCGATCATAGCGGTGACCGCGAAACGGCCCTTGGTTGTCAAACGCATGGTGTCCTCCTGTTAATACCCAATCAATTCGGTCAACTATGCAACAGCCGGTGTCTATTAGTCAACTATTTTACTCAGGTATTGCGCATCAAACTGGTCGGCGGTCGCCAGTTCGTCTTCAACGCAAACACCGGTGGCCTCAAGTTTCTTAACCAGCAGTTCGATGCGCCGGTCGGTTTCCACGGCGTGATCGAGCAGGCCATGGATCGCCTTGGCCAGCGGATCGTCCTGGCTGGCGCCGAGCGCGTAGGCCGAAAACCCCATCTGCCCGGCCTTATCCTCGCGCTTTTGCGCCTGATCGCTGTCGATGATGCGCGCCGGATTGCCGACCGCTGTCGTCCCCGGTGGAACGTTTTTGACGACGACGGCGTTCGAACCGACCTTGGCGCGTGCACCGACGGTGATCGGCCCGAGGACCTGGGCGCCGGCGCCGATGACCACGCCGTCGGCAAGCGTCGGGTGGCGCCGGCCCTTGTTCCACGAGGTTCCGCCGAGCGTCACGCCGTGGTACAGCGTCACGTCGTCGCCGACGATCGCCGTCTCACCGATGACGACGCCCATGCCGTGGTCGATGAAGAACCGGCGGCCGATGGTCGCCCCCGGATGAATTTCGATGCCGGTGAGAAAACGCGCCAGATGCGAAACCAGCCGGCCCAGCCAGTGCAGACGCTGGCGCCACAGCCAGTGCGCGAGGCGATGCATGAGCAGCGCATGGACGCCCGGATAGCAGGTCAGCACCTCCCAGGCGGTACGGGCGGCCGGGTCGCGCTCAAAGACCGAGCGGATGTCTTCGCGCAGGCGACGGAACATGAATGCGATTCTCCATATTACTCAAGGGGGCAATTGTAGAATACCCGACTTATTTAATCAACATTCGCGTACGAGCTGCCCGCGATCGGCAAATTTGCGCTCAGACGATCTTTTTTTCGACCGCGTCGAGTATGCCGCGCAGGATGTTGATTTCGTCACGCTCGAGCTCGGCGCGCGCAAACAACCGGCGCAGCTTCGGCAGCAAGCGCTTGGGCTGTTGCGGATCAAGGAACTCGGTGGCGATCATGACGCGCTCAAGATGCGCGTAGAAGCGTTCTACGTCGTCGTTGGTCGCGCGCGGTGAAACGAAGGGGACGGCCTTGCTCGGCACCGGCGGGCTGCCGCCGAAAGCCGCGAGGCGCAGTTCGTAGCACAGCAGTTGCACCGCCGAGCCGAGGTTGAGCGAGGTGTAGTCGGGGTTGGCGGGGATAAAGATCGTGCGCTGGCAGCGTTGCACCTCGTCGTTGGAAAGGCCCGCCGTCTCGTTGCCGAAGACCAGCGCAACGTCGCCGCCGGCGGCCAGCGCCAGCACCTCCGCGGCGCCGGCGCGCGCCGGCATCGGCGGGGGTCCGAGGTTGCGCTGGCGCGCCGAAACGGCGATCGCAAAAACGCTGCCGGCGAGTGCCTCGTCGAGGCTCGCACAAACCTTCGCGGCGGCGAGAATGTCGTCGGCGCCGACCGCGCGCGCCACCGCCTCGGGGTGAGGAAAGGCTTTCGGGTTGACCAGCGTCAGGCGCGACAGGCCCATGGTTTTCATCGCCCGTGCCGCGGCGCCAATATTGCCCGGATGGCTGGTACGCGAGAGGACGATACGCACGCGGGCGAGCGCATCGTTGGCGCTCGGCAGCGCCGGGCACGACGCTGAGGCAGACGCAGGGGGCTGGTTCATACTAAAATAGGCGATTCCGCAAACGAGGGGAAGCCGGCAAACGCTGGCCGCCCGTCGGATTTTTTAAAGACAAACCATGCATCCAGCTCTGAACATCATGGTCAAGGCCGCGCGCCGCGCCAGCCAGATCATCAACCGCGCCTCGCACGACGTCGAGCACCTCAAAATCACGATCAAACAGCAGAGCGATTTTGTCACCGAGGTCGACAAGGCGGCAGAAGTCGCGATCATTGACGTGCTGCGCGAGGCGTATCCCGACTACGGGATTTTAGCAGAAGAGTCCGGTCAGACGGTCGGCCAGGGCGCCGGCAGCGAATACCAGTGGATCATCGACCCGCTCGACGGGACGACCAACTTCCTGCATGGTTTTCCGCAATACGCCGTATCGATCGCGCTCGCCTACAAGGGCCAGCTCAACCAGGCGGTCGTCTATGACGTCACGCGCAACGAGATGTTTACGGCCAGCAAAGGCGGCGGCGCCTTCCTCAACGAGCGGCGGATCCGCGTCACCAAGTGTCTCAAGCTTGAAGACGCGCTGCTCGGCACCGGCTTCCCGTTCCGCATGTTTGACCACGTCGATACCTATTTGGCGGTATTCAAGGAATTCACCCGGCGCACTTCGGGAATGCGTCGACCGGGCTCGGCGGCACTGGATCTGGCCTACGTCGCCTGCGGCCGCCTCGACGGCTATTGGGAGTTCGGTGTCATGCCCTGGGACATCGCCGCCGGCTGCCTGCTGATCACCGAGGCCGGTGGCCTGGTCAGCGACCTTTCAGGCGGCGAGAACTACCTCAAGACGGGCAACCTCGTCGCCGGAACACCGAAGACCTTCGCGCAAATGCTCCAGGTCATCGACGGCCATCGCACGGCGACCCTCGCCGCCTGAAGCACGAGCCGTCGGCGGCCTTAGAGCGGACTTGCCGTCGATTACCGTACTGACGGCGAGTTTCCGGCTTTCGGCAACGACGACGACCGCGTCGACGATATCGCCACCGAGCTGGTCAAGAACTTCATGGCCAAGCTGCGCCAGCACCCGACCTATCGCGACGCGATGCACACGCAGTCGGTGCTGACGATCACCTCCAACGTCGTCTACGGCCCGAAGACCGGCAGCACGCCCGACGGTCGCAAGTCCGGCGAGCCCTTCGCACCGGGCGCCAACCCGATGCACGGACGCGACACGAAGGGCGCGCTGGCCTCGATGCGCTCGGTCGCCAAAATCGCCTACGAGCACGCGCAGGACGGCATCTCCTACACCTTCTCGATCATCCCGAAGGCGCTCGGCAAGAACGCGTCCGAACAGGTTGCCAACATGGTCGGCCTGCTCGACGGCTATTTTGGCGACGGCGGTCAGCACATCAACGTCAACGTATTTACGCGCGAAACGCTGCAGGACGCGATGGACCACCCGGAGCAATACCCGCAACTGACGATCCGCGTCTCGGGCTACGCCGTGAGTTTCATCAAGCTGACGCGCGAGCAGCAGCAGGATGTGATCAAGCGCACCTTCCACGAGAAACTGGCGACCCCGTCCTGCGTCTAAATCGCCGGACGGTCAAGCCTGCGTCGCTCCGCTTTTCAAGCCGGAGCGACGCGCTGCAGTTCTTGCCCGGCCGGCAAATCGGAGCGAATCGATGAAAATACAGACGCGTCCGCGCCAGACCGAGTCGGTCGACGGCTATATTCATTCGCTTGAGACGCTCGGCACCGTAGACGGCCCGGGGCTGCGTTACATCGTCTTCACGCAGGGCTGCCCGCTACGCTGCCTGTACTGCCACAACCCCGACACCTTCAAGATGAAGAAGGGGCGTCTCGTCGCTTCGGGCGCACTGCTCGACGACATCGGCCGCAGCGCCGACTTTCTCCGCCGGGGCCGGGGCGGCGTTACGCTGAGCGGCGGCGAACCCTTGCTGCAACCGCAATTCATTGGTTCGCTACTGCGCGGCTGCAAGGAGATGAATCTGCATACGGCGCTCGATACGACCGGTCACCTCGGCACCCAGGCGAGCGACGCACTGCTCGCCGACGTCGACCTCGTGCTACTCGACATCAAGTCCTTCGACCCGGTGATCTATCGCCGTCTGGCCGGCGCCGATTTGCAGCCGACGATTGATTTCGCACGCCGGCTCGACGCCATGGGCCGCGACATGTGGATCCGCTTTGTCGTCGTTCCGGGGCTGACCGACGACCCGGCCAGCGTCGAAGGTCTCGCCGATTTTGTCGCCTCGCTGAAGAGGGTCGGGCGCGTCGAAGTGATCCCGTTTCACAAGATGGGCGAATTCAAGTGGCAGGAACTGCGCATGGATTACCAGCTGGCCGACACCCAGCCGCCGACGCCGGAGGCGATGCGCCAGGTGTGCGCTGCTTTTTCGTCGCGCGGATTGACCGTCGTCTGAGCGCTGCACGCGGCGACGCTTTTGGCGTTTGCTGGCCGTCGGCGGCAATCACAGGCAGAATCGCGCCCTGACCCGCCACGCAGCGCGTGACTGCCGTGGCATCGATTCATGAAAGCCCAGACAACCGTCGTCGCGGGGGTCGTCCGGGCGAGCACTCAGTGAATACCATGGTGACCAGTATTTCCAACGATAACGATCCCTCCGCGGCGCCGGGCGGCGAAGCGCGCAACGACGCGCCCGCCAGGAACGCGGAGAAGGCAACTTCGCCGATGATGCTGCAGTACCTTGGCCTCAAGGCGCAGCATCCGCGACTGCTGCTTTTTTACCGCATGGGCGACTTCTATGAACTCTTTTTCGACGACGCCGAGAAAGCCGCGCGCCTGCTCGGCATCACGCTGACCAGCCGCGGCCAGCACGCCGGCAAACCGATCAAGATGGCCGGCGTGCCCTACCACGCCGTCGAGCAATACCTCGCGCGCCTGGTGAAACTCGGCGAATCGGTCGTCATCTGCGAGCAGATCGGCGACCCGGCAACGAGCAAAGGCCCGGTCGAGCGCGCCGTCGCGCGTATCGTCACGCCGGGAACGCTGACCGACGCTGCGCTGCTCGATGACCGGCGTGACGTCCTGCTGCTCGCCGTTGTGTCGGTGCAGAACCAATGCGGGCTGGCCTGGATCAACCTGGCCAGCGGCGAGTTCCGCGTTTGCGAAGTGGCCGGCGAAAAGCTGGCGGCGACGCTCGAGCGCATCCGCCCGGCCGAGATCGTTCTTGCCGAGGGCCGCGAACTGCCCTTTACGCCCGAAGCGGCGCTGACCCGTCAGCCCGAATGGCATTTCGACTTTGACTCGGCGACCCGCGAGCTGTGCGCGCATTTTTGCACCGCCTCACTCGCCGGCTTTGGCGCCGACAGCTTGCGCCTGGCTGTCGCCGCCGCCGGCGCGCTGCTGCGCTACGCACAAGCGACGCAGACGCGGGCCCTGCCCCATCTCCAGGCGCTCGTCGTCGAGCGCGACGCAGCCTTCCTCGGCCTTGATTGTGCGACGCGGCGCAACCTCGAACTCACCGAGACGCTGCGCGGTCAGCCGGCGCCGACCCTGTGCAGCCTGCTCGACGGCTGCGTCACGGCAATGGGCTCGCGCGCGCTGCGCCACGCACTGCATCACCCGCTGCGCGACCCGGCGATTCCGGCCGCGCGCCACGCGGCGATCGCCGCGCTGCTCGACGAGACAGCAGGTGCTGGCCGCGGCCACCGCCTGCGCGAGCTGCGCCTCGCGCTGCGCGGTTTTGCCGATGTCGAGCGCATCTGCGGCCGCATCGCACTCTACAGCGCGCGCCCGCGCGACCTCGCGGCGCTCGGCGCCAGCCTGCGCCGGCTCGCCGAACTGCGCGCACCGCTGGCCGAGCCGATCACCAATTCGCCGGCGCCGCTGCTCGCCGAACTTTGCGCCGAACTGGCCACCCCGCAAGCCGCGCTCGAGCTCCTTGAGCGGGCGATTCGCGCCGAGCCGGCGGCGCTGATTCGCGACGGTGGCGTCATCGCCGACGGTTTTGACGGCGAACTCGACGAGTTGCGCTCGCTCAACAACAACTACGGCGTTTTTCTCGTCGATCTCGAAACACGCGAACGCGAACGCAGCGGCATCGCCAACCTCAAGGTCGAGTACAACCGGGTGCACGGCTTTTATATCGAGGTCAGCCACGCCAACGCGGCGAAGGTGCCCGACGATTACCGTCGCCGACAGACGCTCAAAAACGCCGAGCGCTACGTGACGCCCGAACTCAAGGCCTTCGAGGACAAGGCGCTCACCGCCCAGGATCGGGCGCTGGCACGCGAGAAAATCCTTTACGAAGCGATCCTCGACGCGCTGCAGGCCGACCTGCCGCAGCTACAGCGCATCGCCCGCGCCATCGCCATGAGCGACCTGCTCGCCACCTTTGCCGACAAGGCGCTCGCCCACAATTATTGCCGGCCGATTTTTTCCCGCGAGCCGGGCCTGCTCATCGAGGGCGGCCGCCACCCGGTCGTCGAAAATGAGCTGGCCGGCGGCGAATCCTTCATCGCCAACGACACCCGGCTCGGCGACGGCCGCCGCCTGCTGCTCATCACCGGCCCGAACATGGGCGGCAAATCGACCTATATGCGGCAGACGGCGCTGATCGCCCTGCTCGCCCATGTCGGCAGCTTCGTCCCCGCCGAGCGCGTCGTTCTCGGTCCGCTCGACCAGATTTTCACGCGTATCGGCGCCTCCGACGACCTGGCGTCGGGGCGCTCGACCTTCATGGTCGAAATGACCGAATCGGCGTCTATCCTGCACCACGCGAGCGAACTGAGCCTGGTGCTGATGGACGAAGTCGGGCGCGGCACCTCGACTTTCGACGGCCTGGCGCTGGCCTTTGCCATCTGCCGCCACCTCGTTGAAAAGAATCGCTGCCTGACGCTGTTCGCGACGCATTACTTCGAACTCACGGCGCTCGCCCACGAATACGCCGATCTGGCCAACGTTCACCTCGACGCCGTCGAGCACGGCGAACGCATTGTCTTTCTCCATGCCGTCGAAGACGGTCCGGCCAACCAGAGCTACGGCATCCAGGTCGCCGCACTGGCCGGGATCCCGGCCTCGGTACTTAAGGCGGCGCGCCGGCAATTGCGCGAACTCGAGCAGCGCGCGGCGATCAATCCGCTGCAGCCCGACCTCTTCGCCACATTGCTGCCCGAGCCCGAGCCGCCGCACCCAGCGCTCGAAAAACTGTCGGCGATCGACCCCGACGCATTGACGCCGAAAGACGCCCTCGATCTCCTCTACGCCCTGAAAGCAATCAGCCGTTAAGCCGGGCGCCGTTGTTGAACTTCAACGGTGGGCAGCGGTCACTGCTCACGAGAAGAAAAAGCGGGGAAACGCTCGAGGCGACGATGCATGACCGACATCTTCCTCAGTTATAACGAAAAGGATAGAGACGCCGCGCGTCGCATGGCGGCGGTTCTCGACGCGGTCGGCTGGACGGTATGGTGGGATCGACGTATTCCGGCCGGTGAAAGCTGGCGCAGCGTGCTCGAAAAAGCGCTTGGCGACATGCGCTGCATGGTGGTGCTGTGGTCGCGCCATTCAATCGCCAGCGAGTGGGTCTTTGAAGAGGCGAGCGAAGGCCGTCGCCAGCACAAACTCTTTCCCGTCCTCATCGAGGACGTTCGCCCGCCGACCGGTTTTCGCGAAATCCAGGCCGCCGATCTGAGCGCCTGGGACGGCTCGCCCGACGACGAGGCCCTGCGCCTGCTGATCGGCGACCTCGAGGCCTTCCTCGGCAAACCGCCAGCCGGCGGGAAAGCGCCGGCCGGCGACGCAGTCAGCGCCGCTGCCGGTGAGTCGCCAAACGGCAGCGGAGCGGGGCGACGCTGGCCCTACACCGGCGTGCACACCTGGGCCGCGGCCGGCGCCGTGATCGTCGCCGGCGCCGCGGGCTTTGCCTACCTCGATCGCTCGCCGCGCGCGCCGTCGACGCCGAGCGCCTCGACTGCCGATGTGCGCCCGGCACCGCCTGGAGCTGCGGGGCCCTCGCCG
>Ga0105048_10010701_pt1 | contig 14523 bp, 14 predicted proteins | sample MAT05_FD_78382 | JGI IMG/M metagenome (GOLD analysis project Ga0105048, IMG submission 78382) | Freshwater microbial communities from Lake Fryxell liftoff mats and glacier meltwater in Antarctica - MAT-05 | ecosystem: Environmental > Aquatic > Freshwater > Ice > Liftoff microbial mat | place...
CTTTCAGCATGACCGAGGCACTTGGATCCGATGGCGGAATCATCGCGAGGCTCAGCGATGACCTGAAATGGGCGACGACCATTTCCTCTGTCATGGGAGGGAAACTGGTTCCCAACGAAGAATACCCATTGTCGGGTATGCCATGCGGGGATCTTGTCCACACCGATATATTTATCGTGGAAGATGATCTCAAGAACCGCTATCCCGAGGCGAAAATGTGGCCGGAAGACGAGGTCCGTGCCTACGTGGGCGTCTGTTTGATGGATTCGGGCGGATTACCCATCGGGCTGATGTATGTGATTTTCCAGCAGCCTCAGGAGCATTATGAGTTCATCTCCTCCACCCTCAAAATCTTCGCCGCCCGCGCCGCGGATGAACTCGCGAGGCGGAAGGCGAATTCCTTACTGCGCGAACAAGCGGCCCTGCTGGACCTGGCGCGCGATGCCATCCTTGTCCGCGATCTGGACAACCATATTGTTTATTGGAACCGGAGCGCGGAACGCATTTACGGTTGGAGCGCCGAAGAGGTGATCGGCAGTTTGGTCGATGATCTGCTTTACCGCGATCTCGGCCCACTTCAGGCGGCGGTGAAATCCACGGTCGCCACAGGCGAATGGATTGGCGAGATCGGGCAGTTCACCAAAGACGGAACGGAGCTTATTGTGGAAGGGCGCTGGTCCTTGGTCCGTGATGAACAGGGAGATCCGAAGTCCATCCTCGCGATCAACACGGATATCACGGAACGCAGGAATCTTGAAAAGCAGTTTCTCCGATCCCAACGGGTGGAGAGCATCGGCACGCTTGCCGGTGGCATCGCGCATGATCTGAACAACGTTCTGGCCCCGATCATGATGTCCATTGACCTGCTGCGGATGTATGTGGAGGACCCGACTGGTTTGGAAATCCTCGATGCGGTCGGGAAAAGTGCACGCCGCGGAGCCGATTTGGTAAACCAGGTTCTGACCTTTGCCCGGGGGGTGGAGGGACAGTCAGTGGAGGTGTATGTCGTCCACGTTGTCCAAGACCTGATGAGGATCATTGAGGAAACGTTCCCCAAAAACATTCAGGTGAACGCACGATTCGGCAACGATCTCTGGCTCGTCAAGGCAGACCCGACACAGATCCATCAGGTCCTGCTAAACCTTTGCGTGAACTCAAGAGACGCGATGGCGGACGGAGGGCAAATCGATCTGAAAATCGAGAACGTGATTCTCGACGAGCACTACAGCGCCATGAACGCCGAAGCCAAAGTGGGACCCTATTTGAAAATCGATATTGAAGATAACGGTCACGGAATTCCAAGAGATATCATCGACAAGATTTTCGATCCGTTTTTCACCACCAAGGAGGTGGGAAGCGGGACCGGGCTGGGTCTTTCCACCTCGCTTGCGATCATCAAGGGCCACGGCGGATTCATCCGCGTTTACAGCGATCCGGGTATCGGTACGAACTTCAGGATCTACCTGCCCGCCGTTGCGGAATCCAGAATGAATCCAAGTGATCGCCCGGCGACGGACCTTCCCCGTGGCATGGGTGAGACCGTGTTGGTGGTGGATGACGAGGCTTCCATTCGTTTCATATCAAAACAGACACTCGAAGCCTTCGGCTATAAAGTGCTGCTTGCCTGCGACGGGTCGGAGGCGATTTCGGTCTTTGTGACCCATCAGGATGAGATCGCCTTGGTACTCACGGACATGATGATGCCGATAATGGATGGCCCGGCTACCATCAAGGTGCTGCGCCGCCTGAGACAGGACCTTCCCATCATCGGTGCCAGTGGCATCAGCATAAACGGTAAGATAGCAAAGACCGGAGACTCTGGAGCGAGTGATTTTCTTGCGAAGCCCTACACGGCGGAGTCGTTACTCAAAGCGATCCACAAGGCCCTGCGCAAATCGGGTTGATCGGAATGGCAGCCGGCGATCCTTCGCGGGTGTGTTGGAACTCTCCATTTCAAGTGGAATGCGGTTGTACGCGATTGCGCGTGGATAATCATATTGAGCAGGCCCGCACGGTGTCATAGCCTCATGGCGATCCAACGGGTCTTCCCTCCCCGAGGATTTTAATACACATAATCGCACACCAACGCCATGAAACGAATCCTTATTGTCGATGACGAACCCCATATCCGCTTTCTTATTGAAACCATTCTAACAGCAGAAGGCTACGAGGTGGCGACCGCCGCCACGGGTGATGAAGCTCTCCACATCTTTTGGAAACACCGCTACGACCTCGTCCTGACCGACCTTATTCTTCCAGGAATCGATGGTATAGAAACCATTCTCCTGTTGCGTGCGCAGCGACCTCAAGTGCGAATCATCGCCATGTCCGGCGGGTGGAATGGCGGATCCCAAACCTGCCTTCCCTTGGCGGGCAAGCTCGGTGCCTGCCGCACCCTCGCAAAGCCATTCGACCGCGCAAAGCTCCTGCACGCGATTGAGCTGGAAATAGGTAAGCCCGAAGCCATGCCCGAGCAGCTCTCGGTGTGAAGTAATTCGCCAGTGTCTATTCGCACCCGTATTTCGCGAGCAGGTTATACACCGTTCGCTCCGAAATTCCCAGTTCACGGGACGTGCGGGCTTTGTTCCCGCCGCAACGTTGGAAGGCATCCAGAAAAGCCTGTCTTTCCACTTCCTGCAACGAGCGAACGGGATTCGTGGTGGGGCTACTGGCATTTAGGCGTTCGTCGATGAGCGGGACAAGGTCGCGCTCGTCAAGTTCGGTTCCATCGGCAAATGCGGTGGCACGCTCGAGAACGTTTTCCATCTGCCGGATGTTGCCGGGCCACGGGTGGATCCGGAGAACCTCGATGGCGGCGGGTGTCAGACTCCACGGAGCCACATCGCGTTTGGCAGCGATCCGATCCAAGACGGTTTTTGCCAGACTGGGAATATCCTCCACCCGTTCCCGCAAGGGCGGAAGATGCAATTCCAGAATGTTCAGGCGATAATAGAGATCTTCCCGGAACCGTCCGTCCGCCACTCGCGATTGGAGATCGATGTTGGTGGCGGCGATGATTCGGGCACCGGTGCGTAGAATCCGGTTTCCACCCACCCGGAAAAACTCCTGATCCTGGAGAACCGTCAACAACTTGGGCTGAAGTTCGCCGGGAAGATCGCCGATTTCATCAAGGAAAATCGTGCCTTTGCTTGCCTGTTCGAAGCGTCCGGCCCGTGCCGCCGTGGCTCCGGTGAAGGCTCCTCTTTCGTGGCCGAAGAGTTCGGATTCGAGCAACTCGCGCGGCAACGCCGGGCAGCTGACGGGAATGAAAGCTTCCGCCGCCCTCGGACTCAGGCGGTGAATCTCCCGTGCGATGAAGGTTTTTCCCGTGCCACTTTCTCCCGTGAGGAGAACCGTGATGTCGAGTCGCGCGGCTTTCTCCAAGTGGTTGCACAACTCGCGCATTCGTGGACTGCGGCTGTTTTTCATCGGCCTTTCCCGAGTTTTCGGTATTGCGGCGTCATCTTCAACCAAGCGGGTGGTTGAGGCCTGTTTGCGAATCCGGCAGGCGTCCCGGACGACACTGAAAAGCCGCTCAAGATCGAAAGGTTTGGTCATATAGTCGTCCGCTCCCACTTTGAGTGCCCGAACTGCGGTTTCCGCGTCGTTGAGTCCCGTGAGCATGATCACCGGCACTTCGGGTTGCTTCTCTCGCAATCTCAGGAGCACTTGTATACCGTCGCCATCCGGCAGTCCATGGTCCAGAATCACTGCCTTGATCTCGCTATTGAGATGATTGAGGCCTTCCCTCCCGCTTCCTGCGGCCACCGGGTGCCATCCTCTGCTTTTCGCTGCGATGATCAGCAACTTTTGGAGCGATTCATCGTCATCGAGGATAAGGAGATTGGGCTTGGCTTCAGTTGGGGGCATCGGGGCTGCGAGAACGGCCACTGATTAGTGGTTGAAGGCAAGGTAGGATGCGGAAACTTCATTGGCAAGGTTCAAAAGCCGAGCTTGGCGCGGCAGGTGCCGGACAGGGGTTCTTCAAAGCAAATAAATCAACCCGCTGCGGGAGTGCTCCTGAAGAAGCATTTCATCCGCAACGGATTGACTTTTTGACCCGAGCAATCCCCGGCATTTGGTTCCCCCCCCGGAGAACCAGAAGATCTATTGCGCGGAACGTGCCAGAATCTGGATTATCATATAAAGGATTGATTATCAAAGATTTATTAATCGTCTGTAAGATTCAACCCTTGATTTTTTGCCATAGAATCCGGCAAGAGTTGCGGTTTGAGTCGCAGGAAATGCAGGTGTGGAGGGTCGGGGAATTGTGGGAATGAGGGTGTCAGGCCTGAATCCAGAATCCAGGGATTGGGGAAAAGAAGGAGGCAGCCGCTCGTTTTCCATTTAGTTAAGATATCTGAATGATTGACGTGCTCCTAAATAACCCCTAGTTTCCCATTCAAGACCATGGTTGACGAATGCATCTCCTTTTCCTGTCCCACTTGTGGGATCAAACTGACGGTGCCCCGAGCACTTGCGGGGGTCGTCGGACCCTGTCCATCCTGTCGGAACCCGATCCAGGCACCGATGGCCCCTGCACCACCGCCACCCGTTTTGATGCCTGAACCGGCTCCGGTTCAAGCCCCGGTTCAGGCTCCGCCTCCGGCCCTGGTTCAGGCGAGAAGTGATGAGTTTGTCCCACCTGTTTTACCAGCGGCTTTGCGCCCTGAGCCACGCCAGCTGCCGAGTCGGGCTTCGCACACGGAGCCGCTGGCCAAACAGATGCCAGAACCCAGCACGGTGGAGGCTTTCTCAAAGCCAAATCCGCTGCCGCGCCACCCACAGCGCAATGGGCCATTCAGGCGATTTATGTTAGGTATCCTTTTCGTCGTGCTTTCCGGTGCGCTTATCTACGGCGTTCTAACTGTTTTGAAAAATCAAGAGCAGGTGCTGGAAGAAAAAAATGTGAAGCCATCTTCGGGAACGGTGCTGCCGATTCTTCCCGAGAATGAGCCACCGGCCAAAACGCCTCCTTCGCCCGTAATCAAAGAAGCTCCTGCTTTGCCGGTTCCAGCGCCGGAGCTCCCATTGATTGCTCCGCCGCCTGTGGAGGTGCCGGATGGAATAGAGCCGATCATGCCGGCGATCGCGGGTTTGGAGGTCTTGGAGAAGTTTCTAGCAGCCTCGAGCCTGGCAGAAAGGCTGCCGATGATGGAAACGAAAACGTCCGAAGCGGAACTCGGAGGCTCCGTACTGGCCGCTCCCTTGCCGCCGCGGCGGAGTATCCTAATCGATGCGCAGGAGGCAAATGAGGTGGAAGGGGTGATTGATATCTATTACAATGTGGATTTCGAGGGACCGAACGGGCAGCTCAATCCGCAGACGGTGTTGATGAGGAAAAGGGGCTCGGCCGAGCCGAAAGTGGTGGTGGATCCGTTTCTTGATTCATTTGGTGGACGGCTTTTGGCCTATGTGGCCAAGCCTACGGACACCGGCGGCGTGTTTCAGGTGGTCATCTCGGCGGTGGCCTCCTGCAATAATGAAAACGTCCCGGACCGTGAAAAGAAACGAACCTTGAAATTGCTTGCGAGGGATAATACCCGTGAGATCGCCCAAGCTTACTTCGGCCTTCAATCGAAGATTGGTCTGATGCTGGAAGATGGAACCTTCAGCCTGAGCTACGGCAAAGCAAAAGCCTGCACAGTCTTGCTGCGTTGGAACTTGGAGGACAATCCCGAGAAGCCTTATCTTGAGGCGCTGGACATAAAGCGCTTCGATTGGAACCCCTAACATGAGCACCCTGTAGCGGCGCGTCTGTGACCGCCGTTGCCAATAAGACGCCAGGAAGCCTCGCGCCACGCACCGCTACGACACTCGCGGAGTGACGTTACAGGCCTCACTAAAACTCTCCTTGCGATAAGATGTTAGATTTCGGGGTGCGGCCTGCTTCGTTAAGGGCTCTCCAACCACCTTTCAATACAGAGACTTCCGCACCGAGGTCCAGGGCGATGATGCGCTTGGCGATTTCATGGCTGAGGCCGCAGTTTTCATCGCTGCAATAGACGATGACGCGGGGAGTTTCCAACACCCGCATGGCGACCCCGGTTTCAAAGGCTTGCATGTCTTCGGTGGGATCAAGATTCCAAAGGACGGAGCCGTGGAGCCCGTCTTTTTGCCACTGCGCTCGTGATCGCCCGTCCACCCAGAGGATCGCGATGCCGGTAGGGGCTTGCGCAAGGCAGATTTCGCCGGGTTTGAGTGAGGTGGGATCGCAGACGAAAGCGCGCTGGGGGGGCCCTTTGATCAAATAGGTGGCACCAGCGGCGGTCAGCGAAATTGCGCCGATGGCGACAAACTGCGCGAGTGCATTCATGGCTTGATGGCGGCAGCTTCGGCAGGACTTGGCCTGCGGACGACGGCGAAGGCCTGCTGGGTTTTATGCTTGGGCAAGGGGCAATCGGTCTCGATGCGGATGACACCGATGCCGGGGGAGTTCACATTTCCGGGAGTGACGATGAGTTGGTAATGCCTCCCTTCAATGAGGGTTTTGAGTTCGCAGGTAAACTCGATGGAGGAACATTTCGCCTCGGTGACGCGGATGGTCTGGCCTTCGATAATTTTGATTTCAATGGTCTGAGGTTCTCCTTTGCCGCCGATGTCCCATTTCAAGGTTTTAGGTTCCACAGCGATCAAGACGGGGATATTGACGCGGAGTTTGAGGACGGTGGAGGGCTTGTCTTCGGGGTCTTGATCGAGCCAGAGGGCGATGACCTTGTCCACGGAGCCGGAGAAGTTCCCCATCTCGAATTTCGCGCGGATGAGGCCGGATTCGCCGGGTTCGTAGCGGAGTTTTCCGTTTGAAATCTCGACGGCCACACAACTGCAGCCGGGATCGCTTTTGATGATCTGGATGGGCTTGTCACTTTTGTTGGTAAATTCAAAATCCGCGGTGACGCTCTCCACATCGGCAGGCGCGTTGATCTCCTGAGAGGCTTTCGGGAAATCCAGACCCGCCGCATGGCTGAGGCATGCCGCGATGAGCCAGAGCGAAAAAATCTTTTGCATGGGCTTACTTAGAGCCTGCTTTTTCGTTTTGCGCAAGTGCAACGGCGACGATTAGCCTGCCGCCGCGCCACTCGGGGCCGAGGATGAAGAGTGGGCGATTGCCTTCGAGGCGGGCATCGGTTTTAAGGATTTTTTTACGGCTGAGCCAGAGTTCGAGGTCGAGCTGCATCATTTTTGCGGTGGGCAGGCTGCGGGCTTCGAATCTGATGAGGATTTCATCCGAAGGTTTGAGCGGCTGAGCCCAGCTTTCGTAGCTGCGGAGGAGGGCCTGGGTGTCCTGGCCGAGGGCGCGGTAGTTTTTAAAGTCGAGCTGGGGCTGGCTGCGAAGGAGTGACTCGGTTAATGAGGAAACTTTGGCGGCTTTTGCGCCTGCTGCGGCTGGATCACCATCGGTGGCATAGTAAACGGTGACGCAAACCTGGCCGAGTTTCGCTTTGCCGGGATCGTCCTGAGCGGGTGCCATTGCTGACAAAATGAGCCAGAGCAATGCAATGAAGGAAATGGTTCGGCGAGTGGCTTGCATCAATGGGTTTCCTCAGCGGGGTTTGACGGATTGCCGGCAGTGGAATCAAATTCACGTTCCTGCGGGATGTAGGTGGTGGCCGAGAAATCCATGCTATCCGGGATGGCGGCGACGCCATTGAGGACGATGACCATGGATGAGGAATGGGCGCTTGCAAACAGTTCCGCATTCACTCCGCTCTCGGGTGTATAGACAATTTGTTGGACCGGGATGGCCTTGGGTGCTCCGGCCACATTGATTACCGGGAATTTCTGAGATTGGGATTTCGCGCCGATCCAGAAGGTGAGGACCATCCCCGCGCAAGCGGCCATGGGCATGAACCAGGATTTCCAAATAGCGGGTTGCGGCTCGATGAGGGCGGGCTTGGGCGCTTGCTCGCGGATGCCATGGGCGATGCGGCTGTTGAAAAATTCGGGGTAAGGTGGCTCTTCGGAACTTGGGATGGCGGAGGCGATGAGTTTGCGCCAGCGGCGGGTTTCCTCACGCGCGGCCATGTGCTCGGGTTGCGAGGATGCCCATGCTTCGAATGAGGCGAGATCTTTACCGGTCAATTCATCGTCCAGCCACAGGGCCAACGTTGCTTCATCTGGATTCGTATTCATCTTTTAGCAGTGTTTGGAGTTTCTGACGTGCGTAATAGAGGCGGCTCATCACCGTGCCGAGCGTGCTCGACATGGCTTCCGCGATTTCTTTATACGAGAGGCCCTGTACGTCTTTAAGGAGTACCACCTCGCGATGTTCTGGGGAAAGTTTGTCGAGCGCAGCTTGGATTTTAAGCCGCAACTCGCCTTGCGCCATGGATTGATCCGGGGTTTCGCCGCCGGAAGGGGTGGTGAATGAGGCGGAATCGATCCGCTCACGCTCGAAAATTTCATCATTCAGCTCGCCGACAGTCTCGATCTTGCGTTTGCGCGTCCAGTCATAGACGGAGTTATGAGCGATCCGGTAGAGCCAGGTGGAAAAGCGCGCTTTCGCCTCGAAACGGGGCAGGGCATGCCACGCCTTGATGAAGACCTCTTGCGAGATGTCCCAGGCGTCGGCTTCTTGATGGATCATGTTTCGGATCATGGCGAAAATTTTTCCTCGGTGGCGGGTAACGAGCTCGTCGTAAGCTCGCATGTCGCCTTTCTGGGCGAGGGCCACCAAGCGGAAATCATCCTCAGGATCGCCCATCACGCGGGAACCGTCTGGCTCCTGCCCGATGTTGGACGCTTTTCCGCTGGGATTATTCATGGTTCAGTAAATTTTTTTCCGGCAGGGGGCGACGTGGGACGCGGGGGAAGGTGATAGGTGCGGAGTAAGGGCGCAATCCCGGATTTTCACCCGCATTCCATCATGGGGTGAGTGCTACTCTCAGCCGCACGAAGCGGATGGGTTCGGTGAGAGTGGTGGCGGAGTCGGTGATTTTGACCCTGTCCCAGCGTGGATTGATGCTGGTGGAGGTTTCAGTCCCGACAGCCGTCCAGTTGATGAGATCGCTGGAAAACTCCGGGACGTAAGTCAAGCCTGCGCCGCTGGCAACGGTGCGCCGGACAAACTCGATGGTCAGGCGGTCGCTCTCGATGGAGGAGAGAGGCAGGCCACGCAAGCCTGTGCCAGCCGGCATGACCGCCCGCTCGTTGAAGATGGGATCGAGATGAAGTGCGAATTCGATCAAATTTCCAATGCCGTCCGCCTCTGGATCAGCCAACGGATCCGAGGTGTTGGGATCGGCGATCTGAGCGGGCGAAAAATAAAGTTTCCGCCACGCGCTGAAGCTTTCGGTTGCCAAGGTATTGACCTCTGGACCGACGTGGAGGGTGAGCCATGGTAGAGAAGCGGCGATGCGCGAGCTATAGAAACTGGATTTCACATCGAAGGGATCTGCGGGGACGGTAGTCCAATTCGTCCCATTGAACGCTTCCAGGCCATCGCGATCAAAAACAGCACCAATGAAGGAAGGGCCTGATGGAATGATGCGGAATGGCCCATCGACGGAATAGTGAATCCCCGCGAGGCGCCAAAGCCCATCTTGAAGAAGAAACATCCCTCCTCCCGAGTCCCCCACGGAGAGATGGCATTCATTGGATACGCCAATTTCATCGAAGTGGCAGCGAAGGTATTCGTCACCGAGGGTGTCCACGAAGATGGTGGAAACGGTGTTCCTCCCCCAGCGTTTGACACCATCGCCTGATCCCCACATCCAGCCTCGGAGTTGATTGGTGGCAGTGAGGACTTCCGTGCCACGCTGGGTGCCACGGCCGAAGACGGTGGCCAAGGCCCCGATTTCTGCCGCGCCGTTCGAGAGAGGCGCGTAGGTGGGAAACGGCTTTGAATGCTGCACTTCCCATACCCGTAGGTCCGTGTTTGGAATATCTTGAAAGCCGATGGTGATATAGAGATCTCCATGCAGGTCCAACGGTGTGCCTATCGCCCCACCGATGTGGCTTGCGGTGATGAAGTAGTGGGGGGCGATGGGCACGCCGAGAAACGAGTGGAACTTGCCTTCGTATTGCCAGCCCGAATTGTCTCCGGGCGTGGAGCTATTGTAGGTGGGATCACCCGTGGCGTAAAACATCACCGCCGTAGTTTGCCCGCAGCACAGCAAGGCGCAGCAACTCGCGTAAAGGAAGGATTTCAGACTCTGCACGAGATGAAATTAACATGAATTCCCTTTTGAGTGTATCAAAAATCTCACCACTCATATTCTGGACAAGACCTCGCTAAAGACGGTAAGGGTATCGTCTAAATCCGCCTCGGTATGGGCAAGGGATAGGAATCCCGTCTCGTAGGGGGAAGGCGCGAGATAGATCCCTTCCTGCAAGCAGCCCCAGAAGAATTTCCTGAAGAACTCGAGATCTTGTTTCATCACATCCGAGACGTTGACGATTTCCCGATCAGTGAAAAACAAACAGAACATCGAACCCACGCGATTGAATCGATAGGGCACGCTTTTTTCCTGCATCAGTTGATGGATTCCCTTTTCGAAGTGGGCACCGAGGGAGTCCAGCCGGGCAAAGCCGGAACGGGTTTCGAGTTCACGGAGCTGGGCGAGGCCGGCCGCCATGGCCAGGGGATTTCCACTCAGTGTGCCCGCCTGATAGACCGGGCCGAGGGGGGCGAGGAAATCCATCACGTCCGCCCGTCCGCCGAATGCGCCCACGGGAAGCCCTCCGCCAATGACTTTGCCGAAGCAGCTCAAGTCGGGTGATAGATTTTCCAATCCCTGCACGCCCGCCTTGCCGAGGCGGAACCCGGTCATCACTTCGTCGAAAATGAGCAAGGCACCATATTTTTTCGTGAGGTTGGAAAGCAGTTTCAAGTAACCGGCTTTGGGGAAAACGAGGCCGGCATTGGCGGGGTAGGATTCCACGATGATCGCGGCGATCTCTTCGCCCCGCGCGGTGAAAAGGGTTTCGAGCGCCAGTGGATCATTGTAGGGAAGGACCAGAGTTTTTTCCGCAAAGGCTTTGGGAACCCCAGCGGAATCCGGCTCACCATGGGTAAGCGCCCCAGAGCCTGCCGCGACCAACAATGAGTCGCTATGCCCGTGGTAGCAGCCATCGAATTTCACGATGTAATCCCGCTGGGTGAAGCCGCGGGCAAGGCGGATGGCGGACATGGTTGCTTCCGTGCCGGAGCTGCACATGCGGACTTTCTCCACGGATGGCACCCAGTCGCAAACGGTGCGCGCCATTTCGATTTCAAACATGTTGGGAATCCCGAATGAGATGCCGCTTTTAGCAACTTCATGAATCGTATTGGTGATGACGATGGGGGCGTGGCCTAGAATGTTAGGCCCCCACGAGCCGATGTAATCGATGTAGTGCTTGCCATCGATGTCCTCAATCCGGCTGCCATGGGCACGGCGGATGATGAAGGGATCGCCGCCCACATTGCGGAAGGCCCGTACGGGCGAGTTCACCCCGCCGGGGATGTATTCTTTGGCGATGGCAAACATTTTTTGGGAGAGCGGGCCGGGCGTGTGCATAAGGAGAGTTTGGAGCAGGAATGGCGATCCTCCAATCTTGAAGAATGAACTTTTTACCGAATAATAGTGCTTTGCTTACCGTCTCAGAAAAATGGAGGTTTTGTTTCGTAAAAAAACCGTTATTCTTTGCGCTATGAAACAGCTGATGCTCACGCTGGTGCTTGCAATGTGCGCTTCTTCGCTGAGCGCGCAAATCCAGCGGCAGGAAAAGAAATCCAATCTCGATTCCGATCCCGAGGTGGTCTATTTGGAGCAGACTTTCAAGAAACCCATCGAGCTCAAAGTCATTCGTGAGGCGCCTGTGTATTCTGATAAGGATGGCAATCACCGCCTGGGCACCCTCAAGGCCGATCAAATGGCAAAGTTGGAAGCTCTCTCGGAAAAAAGTTATCGAGTCCGCGGGAAAGGCACCCGCGATGGAATTTCCGGCTGGGTGGCACCCTGGGCGTTTTCCTCGACGGATCCGGATTTCGTCGCCCACCTGAAAAATCTCTACGAGCGCCAGATCCAGGTGCAAAAGCTCATCACGGCGCAAGCCGTGGCCGTGGGGATGACCTTGGACGAGGTGACGCTTTCATTGGGAAAACCCACGAAGACCAGCGTCCGAAGCACGGGCACAACCCGGACCGGGCGGTGGGAGTTCATCGTATTCAAGGATGTGAAACACTACATCACCCGGGTGGATCCAGGCACGGGCGCTGCCTTCCGCCAGTTATCCCATGTGACTCGCGAGGAAACAGGCAAGACGGCGATTGAGTTTGAAAATGACTTGGTCACGGCCGTCGAGCAGAGCGAGGACAACCAAGCTGGCAACGTGAAAATCATCGTGCCACCGTTGATTTACCGGTGGTAGCGATATTTTCGGGATCTGGAGTTGCATTTCTCGGTTAGAGTCTTCATTCAAGGGTTCTGTTATCTGAAGCTAACTCATGAAACCAACTCTTCTTGTCCTCGCTGCTGGAATGGGTAGCCGTTATGGTGGCCTTAAACAAATGGACCCGATGGGGCCCAACGGGGAAACCGTTTTAGACTACTCAGTTTTCGATGCGGTCCGTGCCGGTTTTGGCCGCGTGGTGTTTATCATTCGCGAGGATTTCTCAGAGGCGTTTAAAACTGGCGTAGGCGAGCGTTTCGCAGGGCGCATCCAGGTGGATTACGCATTCCAGAAGTTAGAAGACCTGCCTGATGGATTTACCGTTCCTACGGGCCGCACCAAGCCGTGGGGCACGGCCCATGCAGTCCGTGCGGCGCGGCATTTGGTCAACGAGCCTTTCGCAGTGATCAATGCGGATGATTTCTATGGCCAGGATGCCTACGTTAGCGCTGCGAGGTTTTTCCAAAACGCTCCGCCGCAGAATGAGAAAGCTCACTATGCGTTGATCGGCTATCCGCTGATCAACACTCTATCAGACCATGGCGATGTGAACCGCGGCATTTGCACCCAGGCTGCCGGCGGGCTGCTCGAAGGAGTCGAGGAATACGTGAAAATCCAACGCGATGAGGATGGCGTGGTGCGCGGAAATACTCTATCAGGCGCGCGCAATGTGGTGAACGCAGGCGCCCCGGTTTCCATGAACTTCTGGGGCTTCACCGCTTGCTTCTTCGAGCATCTTGAGGCGGACTTCATCCGCTTTCTAACCTCTCACGGGCAGGGCGAAAAATCCGAGTATTACATTCCCACGGTGGTGGACACATTGATTCAGGCGGGCAAGGCGGATTGTGAGGTTCTCACCACCACCAGCCAGTGGTTTGGTGTCACCTATCCCGAAGATAAGCCTCATGTGGTGAAGTCCATCCAGAAACTGATCAACAGCGGGGACTATCCATCGCCGTTGGTTTGATTTTTCGTCGGACGGTCAGACGGCTCAACGGGCGAAGGTTACTTGATTTTTCCAACGACGTGAAAACGGATCACCAGCTTGGGATTCACCGTCATCACGGCCATTGTGCGGATGATGGGGAGTTTGAAATTCTGATAGTCCATGGTGACAATGCCGTTGAGCGTCATCCAATCGCCGTCTTTTTTGACTGTGTAGGGAAAAGTGAGGGTTTTGGAGACTCCGTTCACGGTGAGGGTGCCTTCGGCGTTTCCGCCCGTGGGAGTTTCATTGGAAGTCTTGACCAGCGTGAAGCTGCCTTTGGGGTTGCCGCCTCCGAGCCATTTAATCATCACGTCGTCCCGTTTTTCATCAGCAGTTTTTAGATCGTTGAAATCCCAAGCGAGACTAAGCGCGCTGGGGATGTTAGTTTTTCCATCACCGCTGGCTTTGACGGAGTATTTGGTCAAATCTCCTGTGAAGCTGTGGCCCGTGGCCTTGGCATCCACCTGGATGCGGCTGCGGGTGGGGTCCACCTCGAGGGTGGCGGCATGCGAGCATTGGGGCAGCAGCAAGCCCGCGCAAAGAATGAGGGATTTCATGGAGACCCTCAAGTTAACCCGCAAAGTGGCAGCAGCAACTACGCATCACAAAAATAAGCTTTTTGATACGGTTACTCCACGGCCCGCACCACCGGCAAGCAGCCTCGCAAGCTACCGTGGCGGATCTTTAAATCCGCGTCATCACCGCTCCATCTGGGCTCCCCCTGTGCATCCACAAAAGCGAGACCGACGGGCAGATTGGACGCCCATGTTACTCGTGGGCAAAAATCCTAAGCCCCTCGCATCAGCGAGATTTCTGCGAGTGAAATGAGGGACTTGAAGAGATCCTCGCGGGGAGTGGTCTTGAGATCTGCGACTGGCACGGCGCGATCCAAGGTGAATTTTCCCGAGCGGGTGCGGCGCAGGGCACTGAGGTGGGCGCCGCAGCCGAGATTGGCACCAATGTCGTGAGCATAGGTGCGGACGTAAAAGCCCTTGGAGCAATTGACGATGAAATCGACTTCCGGCAGGGCGATGCGCGTGACTTCGTTCGAAGTGATGTGGACCTTGCGCGGCTCACGCACGATCTCGATGCCTTTGCGGGCGAGTTTGTAGAGCGGCACGCCGTCTTTCTTGATCGCGGAAATCATCGGTGGAATCTGC
>Ga0105048_10010705_pt1 | contig 14522 bp, 7 predicted proteins | sample MAT05_FD_78382 | JGI IMG/M metagenome (GOLD analysis project Ga0105048, IMG submission 78382) | Freshwater microbial communities from Lake Fryxell liftoff mats and glacier meltwater in Antarctica - MAT-05 | ecosystem: Environmental > Aquatic > Freshwater > Ice > Liftoff microbial mat | place...
AAAAAGGCCGCACCTGGACCACCGATGGCCGCAGCATTTTCAACTTGACCGCAATACAGGCTGTTGAGATGCTGGGATGGCGTGTCTTAACTGTTCGCGCAATTCGATGAACGATTGCCACGTAGCGAGTGGCAACGGGTGCGAGATCGTGTGAGCTTTTATAATTTAGAATCCGAAGCCAAACGTCGATTCACACTTTCCCCAGAATGCTTCGTTCATATACTGAAACTGTTTTGCAATGAAGGAACCTTCACGCCGCAGGTACGATGACGACTATCGCTAAACTGGCCCTCGAAGATGGTACCGTGTTCACTGGCTTGGCCTTCGGTGCTGCCGGGGAAAAGACTGGGGAAATCGTTTTCAACACGTCGATGACGGGGTATCAGGAAATCCTCACCGATCCATCGTATCGCGGGCAAATCGTCACCATGACGTACCCGCTGATCGGGAATTACGGCACCACGGCAGAGGATTCTGAATCCGATGCGGTGCAAGTCGAAGGCTTCGTCGTTCGCGAATTGACGCGGGTCCCTAGCAGTTTTCGCAGCCATCGCGATTTGAATTCCTACCTGATGGCGAACAACGTCACCGGTATCGAAGGCATCGACACGCGAGCGCTCGTTCGTCGGCTGCGGGTTCGCGGCGCGATGATGGGCGTGCTATCGTCGGTCGATCTCGACGACACCTCGCTGATAACAAAAGCGAAGAGCGCTCCAGGTATGGTCGGTCGCGATCTCGTGCGGGAAGTGGTGCCGGAAAAGGCGTTCGAATGGAACAAAGGCTTCGGCCCGTTCTGCGAACACGTTTTGCCGCAACGGGCGATCCAGAAGCACGTAGTCGCGATCGATTACGGCATGAAATGGAACATCCTGCGCTGCCTCACGCAAGTCGGTTGCCGCGTCACCGTCGTGCCCGGCACAGCGACGGCGGATGAGGTGCTGGCGTACGAACCCGATGGCGTGTTCCTGTCCAACGGCCCCGGCGACCCCGCCGCCGTCGAGTACGCGATCCGCACCGTGCGCGACCTCATCGGTAAGAAGCCGATGTTCGGCATCTGCCTCGGCCACCAGCTACTCGGGCTGGCACTCGGTGCGAAGACGTTCAAGCTGAAGTTCGGCCACCGTGGAGCAAATCAACCCGTGCTCAATGCCACGACTGGCGGCGTGGAAATCACCACGCAGAACCACGGCTTCGCGGTCGATGCGAACACGCTGCCCGCGAATGTCGTAGCCACGCACATCAACCTGAACGACCAAACGCTCGAAGGAATGCGAGCCAAAGACGTGCCCGTGTTCAGCGTGCAGTACCACCCCGAAGCCGCTGCCGGACCGCACGACAGCAGCTATCTCTTCGAAGAATTCCGCACGATGATGGGGTAGCTCGATCGCGTGTCAATGGGTTCCGTTGACCGCGTGGGACAAGATCGCGTTGAACCCCACCTGACGCCCGTTCTTCTGGTTTTGTAGTTCCGCACGGTTCGCCTGGAATTGTCTGAGCGCCCAGTCCCAATCCCACTGGCCGCACTCGATGAACCGCATCACGAGGAGGTTTTTGTATTCTTCCAGTTCCGCAAAACTATTCCCTTGCGAATCGCGAACGACGGTCTCGCAGTCGATGGCATTCCGGATATCGGCATGCCAGCGCTGAAACAATTCCCGGCGCAGTGCGGCATCGGGCAGCGGAAAATGTAAAACCACATCAAGCCGTCCGGGTCGCTTGAATGCGGGGTCGATCAGATTCAGCGAGCAGTTGGTTGTGAACATGTAGACGACGCCTTCGGTACTTTGAATGCCGTCGAGCGCAGACAGGAATACCGCTTGATCTTCGCTTTCACCCGCCTTATCACGATCCCGCAGAGCAATGTCCATATCGTCGAAGAATACGACGCCCGCCTTGTCGAACTCAAATAAACGCCGGATCGCCTTAGCTGGATTGCAGGCGTTGCGTGCGTCCCGATAATCGTCCGGCGTGACGAAGCGGTTTTCGTAGCCGAGACGCAAACATTCGTGGTAAACCCAACGGCAGGCGGAGGTCTTGCCGTTACCGGGCGGGCCATCGAGCAGCAACCCGCGTTTCGCGCGACCGCCATACGATTTGATCCGGCGCAGGTTCTTCGGGTCGAGGTAATCGAGCGTGTTTTTTCGCAGGATTTCGATCTGCGCCGCAGGCAGAACGGGCGGCGGGCCGGGCGGTTTCGATTTGCGTCGGCACGTCAGTGCAATGCGGTAGAACTTGTGATAATCTTGCCGGGCGACGGCGAAGAAGTTGTAGCCGTGATCGTGAACGTCCTCGCTGACGCCCGCGTAAGCGCGTGCGAAACGGATGCCTTCGATCTCGTACATCCGCACGCCGAAGCGTAACCCCGGCCAGAACTTGCGATAATCGGGATCCCAGTCGCGGATGAGCACGCCATCCAGTGGCAGCACCGCACCGCGCTTCGATTTGGAAATCAGCGGGTTGCAAAATTCATCGAGATCGACGGCCACCGGGTCCACGATGTTCGCGGCCTTCGAGATGGCATCGAGGATGAATTTGTGGTCTTCGATATAGCGTTGCAGTGGCGTACTCATGCGAGATACGACACGAACGCGAGCAGCGGGTTCGCGGCTACACGTCTAGCTCTTCCAGGTTTGCCAGGCCTGCTTTTTGCATTATGAACTCGTAACGGGGTTCGGCGTCTTTCCCCAGCAGATCCTTGAACGTGTTGTGTGCGTCGATGTTTTCGCTGATCTCGACCTTCAACAACTTGCGCGATTTCGGGTCGAGCGTCGTCTGCGACAGTACCCGGAACGGCATCTCGCCGAGGCCCTTGAATCGCGTGATGTCGTGCTTGCGGCCCTTCAGTCCGGCGATGATTTCTTCCTTGTGTTCGTCGTCCTTCGCCCAGAATGTTTCCTTCGCCACGTCGATCCGGTACAACGGCGGTTGCGCGATGTAAATGTGCCCTTTGCGGATGAGTTCGATCGCGTGGCGGAAAAAGAAATCGAGGATCAGCGCGCAGATGTGGCACCCGTCGGCGTCGGCGTCCATCAGCAAGATGATCTTCCCGTAACGCAGTCCGTCGTAGTGGAACTTGTCGCCCGCCCCCGTGCCGATCGCGTTGACGAGGTCCGATAGCTCCTGGTTCAGAAGCACTTTCGCGGTCGACAGGTCTTCACCGTTCAGGATTTTGCCGCGCAACGGAAGCACGGCTTGCGTCTTGTTGTTGCGGCCTTGCTTCGCCGAACCGCCTGCCGAGTCGCCTTCGACGATGAACAATTCGCTCTCGCCGAGGTCGGTCGCCTTGCAGTCGGCGAGCTTCCCCGGCAGGCTCCCGCGTCGGCTGCCCGGCGTTTTCCGCACGACCTGCGCCGCCTCGCGCGAGGCTTGCCGTGCCTTCGCCGAAAGCACGATCCGGCCGACGATGTCGTCCGCGATGCTCTTGTTGTTGTTCAGCCACGTTTCCATCGCGGGGCGGATGAAGTTATCGATCGTCGCTTCGAGTTCGGGGTTGTTGAGCTTTTCCTTCGTCTGCCCCTGGAACATCGGTTCCTGCACGAACACCGACAGTACCGCCACGATGCCTTCACGGATGTCGTCGGCGGTGATTTTCAGGCCCTTCGTCGATTTCTTGGCTTCGTCGTGCGTGTCGATGTAATTGTTGATCGCCTTGCGAATCGCTGCTTTCAGTCCGTTTTCGTGCGTACCACCGGCCGCAGTGCGGATGCCGTTGACGTAGGAACGAAAGGTTTCGTCGGTCGATTCGGTCCATTGCAGCGCGATTTCGATCCGCTCGCCGGTCGAGCGTACGGCGGAGAATATCGCCTGCGTGACGGTCGGCTTCTGTGCGTCGGCAACGAGCTTTGCGAGGAACGCGGGCAGACCAGCGGGGTTCGCAAGTTCGAACGTCTCGCCGGTAATTTCGTTTTTGAACGTGACCTTTAACCCACTGTGGATGTACGTCATGTCTTCGAGGCGAACGCGAATGACGTCGGCGTCGAAATGCGTGTTGCGGAAGATCGTGTCGTCGGGGCGGAAATGGATCGACGTACCGTGCCCGCGGAACGGCCCGACCTTCTCGAGCTTCGTCGTCGGAATGCCTTTCGAGAACGACTGCGTGTACTCGAAGCCATCTCGCTTCACATTCGCAACGAGCTTCTTGGAAAGGGCATTCACGACCGACGCGCCGACGCCGTGAAGCCCGCCGGAGTAAAAGTAATTGGAATCTTTGTTGCCGAACTTGCCCCCCGCGTGCAACTTCGTGAGCACGAGTTCGAGTCCAGAAATCTTGAACTTCGGGTGCAGGTCGATCGGGATGCCACGGCCGTTATCTTGCACCGTGATCGAGTCGCCACCCTTGTGCAATGTCACCTGAATGTGATCGGCATAGCCGTTGATGTACTCGTCGACGCAGTTATCGACGATCTCCCAAACGAGGTGGTGCAGCCCCTTCGTGTCGGTGCTGCCGATGTACATCGACGGTCGCACGCGGACCGGCTCCAGCCCTTCGAGGACCTGGATGTCGTCGCTGGTCGTGTAGTTCGATTTCGTTGCGGGTGTGGTCATGGCTATTCAAGGCAACTGCGTATGGAAAACGGGGCTTTTACTCGAACAACGTACCGTTGGGTTTGTCGGCGTCTCTCGGTTTTGTCGGGGCGCGGCCTTCGACTTCGTCCCAGTTCGCGAGTTCGATCGGCGCGGGCACGACGCGAGTGAATCGCGTCCGTTGGCCGGGCTTGTCGCCCTTGCCGCCGCGCGCCTGGGACTTCGTGCCCTTCGGCGTAAACTCCTGCGTCTTGCCCGATTCGGTTTCGACGACGATCCGGTTCGCGTCGTTGACTTTGCCTTCGGTCACGAGCGCGCCGCCGATGCACGAGTCCCCTTCATCGATCTTCATGCCGATCACGCCTTTGCCGACACCGGCGAGCGCATTGACTTCGTCGAGCGGGAAGTGAATCAGTCGCCCTTCGGCGGTAGCCAGAATCACGCCCGTCTCTTCGGCGATCCGCTTCACCATGCAGACTTTGTCTTGCTCTTCCGGCTTCGCGTACTTGCGGCCCGCTTTGCTCGATTCCGCACGGTAGTTCGTGAAAGGCAGCCGCAGCACGTACCCCGCCGTGGTCGCGACGATCAGGTGCGGCTTCGCGGGGGTATCTCCGACCGAAGGAACATCGACCGGGGTGAAGCGTGGATCGGTGGTCATGAGCGCGATAATCTTGACGCCGTCGTTGATCTTGAAGAACTTCGTGACGGGTTCGCCATAGCCGGAACTTGCGGGAATTTCGTTCATTCGCATCGTGTACGCGATACCATCGTCGGCGAAAAAGATCACACTGTCGAGCGTGCTGCCCGGTACCACCGCAAGCACTTCGTCGCCTTCGCGAACGCGCGTGCTTTCGATCGACGATAGCCGCCCGACGCGCTTCACCCAACCATCTTTCGTGAGAACGACGTTGGTATTTTCGCGAATGATATACGCTTCCTCGTCGAATTCGAGGATGTCGCCCTCGGCCGCCATTCGCGTCTTGCGTCGTTCGGGGAAGACCTCGATCAGCTTCTCCAACTCGCTTTTCGTCACGTTCCACATTCGCTTCGGAGAGGCGATAATCGCCTCGATCTCTTCCGCTTTCTTTCGCTTCTCTTTCAACTCGTCGAGGATCTTGTTGATCTCGAGTTTGGCGATCTTGTATAGTTGCGAATCCAGAACCGCATCGACCTGCACCGCATCGAGTTTGAACTCGGCGATGAGTTTCTCGGCTGCATCGGGCTTGCCGGAACTGTCGCGGATCAATTGGATCGCCTTGTCGAGGCCGTTGAAAATGATCCGGAACCCTTCGAGCAAATGGATGCGTCTGAGTAGTTGCCTTAGCTCGAATTCGAAGCGGCGCTTGATCGTCTCGAAGCGGAAATCGAGGAAATGCTGGAGGATGTCCTTGAGGTTTAGGCCATCGCGCGGCACGAGGCTCGTGCGGTCTTCGCCCGGCACGAGTGCCGTCATGTTATACGCGAAGTTCTTCTGCAAATCGGTGTGTTTATACAGGTACGCCATCACGAGGTTCGGGTCGGTGTTGGCCTTGAGTTCGAGCGCGATTCGCATTCCTTCTTTGTCGTTCGTCTCGTTAGAGATGCTGAGTAACTGCGGCAGTTTCTTCGTCTCGATCAGCCCGCCGATCGTGTTTTCGAGGAGGCCCTTATCGACGCCGTACGGGATCGAAGTCACGACGATCTGCGTCTTGCCTTTGCCGAGGTCTTCGAGTTTCCACTCGCCCTGCACCTTGATGCTGCCGGTGCCGGTCTCGTAGATGCGGCGAAGCGTGGCCTTATCGCTGACGATTTTGCCACCGAGCGGGAAATCCGGCCCCTTCACTTTCTCGAGAAGGTGTGCCACGGTCGATTCGGGATTCTCGATCAGGAAGATGCACGCCTTCAAAACCTCGGCCATATTGTGCGGCGGAATGTTCGTTGCCATGCCGACCGCGATGCCGGCGGTGCCGTTGACGAGCAGGTTCGGGAACTGCGCTGGCAGCACGATCGGCTCGCGTTTGTTCCCCGCGTAGTTATCGCGATAGTCGATCGTTTCCTGATCGAGTTCCGTGAGTAACGGCGATGCAGCCCGCGCGAGCTTGGCTTCGGTGTAACGGTATGCCGCCGGTGGGTCGCCATCGACCGAGCCGAAGTTGCCTTCGCCGTGGATGAGTGGCACGCGCATCACCCATTCTTGCGACATCCGCACGAGCGCTTCGTAAATCGCGCCGTCGCCGTGCGGGTGGTAGTTTCCCATCACGTCGCCGACGATCTTCGCGCACTTTAAAGCTTTTTTGTCGAACGTCAGATTCGAGTCGTTGTACATCGAGAATAGGATGCGTCGCTGTACCGGCTTCAGGCCATCGCGGACATCGGGAAGCGCGCGGCCCGTCACGACCGACATCGCGTACCGTAAAAAACGGGAACGGACTTCGGTCGCAATCGACACGGTTTCGATCAATTCCGCCATCGCGTGAGAACCTCAGTGATACTGTACGTAAGTTCAAACACTATACCGCACGTTCCCGATCTGGGAAGGCAGGTAGCAAACGAAAAAACCCTGCCCGAGCAATCTGCGGGCAGGGTACACAATATGCGCTCCGGCATCAATTCCAGCATCGACCTACTTTTCCACCTTTGCAGTACCGATCGTTGCGATGGTTTTCGGTATCGGGTAATAAGACAATATCGTGTCGAGGTCTTCGGAATAATCGGCGGGCACGTCTTCGAAGCCCTTGAGGTTCCAGATCATCATCAACGGTCGATACTGTGCGGTTTTGTGTGCGGTCGTCAGTCCGGTGCGGAGTTGTTCGATCGTGCGTTCGTCGATCGAGCCTTTACGATAAACCACGACCGTAGCAGGAAACAGTTCCGATTTGCAGATGACGCGAAGTTGTTTCGCACCACCCGGCTGCAAGTTGAGGTATCCAGCATAAGCCGCTGCATCCACGAGAGCGGCTTCGCTTTCGCCGTTTGCTACCGAATTCAGCGATTCCTCACATGTGAGACCTTTTTTCGAAGATGTTCTCGCACTGGTTGCAGGTAAACCCACACGGGCTTTGTCGATGTACGCGATGCAGTGCCCTTTCGTTCCGCGCGGAATCGTCAAGCATTCGCCTTCGAGTTCGCGGAGGCCTTTCGCGGTGCAGTCCTTGTGAACGACCACGAATGCTTGCAGCGTACGGCCTTGCGGCATGGCCAGCGCAAGCGGGATGAACTCGGGGTTTTGCTTGTGAACCCAGGCGTATTCGTAGCCATGAAACACGCCAATATGCAGCTTTTCATCGTGGATGTTCTTGGCAAGCGAGAACGCATCCGCGTGGATTTCCACATCCCCGGTGAGGCCCGTTTGTTTCTCGATGAGCGTTCGGAACGGCCGCGACAACGCTTGAACGAGGCTCGGTTGTACGTCGCGGAACATGCTCTGGATCATGCCGATTTTCAGGCCCGGCTCGGCCGCAGTCGATAAGGGTGCCGCGTACAGAATCGCGAGCAGAACGACGCATATCGACGGAAACCTACGAGCCACAGGCCACCCCCTCACGATGCCGCTCACGCGGAACCAACCAAGAACGGATCGGGAATTAACGGGCAACATCTAAGCTTGGGAACGCCGGTTTGACGCCCCCTGCGGTCACTCGCTCGAGCGATGTCAGCGCCTTGAGTTGCTCGAACACGGTTTCGAGATATTCCGCCTGAGACTCGGCCGCGAGCGCTTCATTCAGAATCAGTACGTCGTATTTTTTGATGTTCTGCGCGTTTTCCCGCGACAGCTTAACCATATCTTTGCCGGACTCGAATCGCGTTTTCGCGAGTTCTACTTTCTTACTAGCCGCGTGCCAGTTCAGAAACGCATTCACCGCTTCGAGTTGCACGAGATCGCGGGTCTTTTCGAGTAAAACATCTTGCCGCGCACTCAGTTCAGTAGCACGGGCGACACGATCTTCTCGCTTGCCCGCTAGCGTTGTTGGCATCTCCGGGGCGAGTGCACCCGGACGGTAATCGCCGTTGCGAAGTGCCGCGGGCACCGTGCGGCTGTGCAAATCGCTACCGGCTGCCAGTGTCGGCACGGCCTGACGGTACTTGATCTTGCACTGGGCCGCAATCTCCAACCGAAACGCATCTACACCCGCCGACGCCTGAACGAGTTCTGGCCGCCGAGCCAACGCCAAAGTCACCACATCTTGCTGTGTGAGGCTACCGGCCATCACTGGCAGTTCCGTATCGCGAGGGATGAAGGCAAACGACTGATCGACGCCCATTGCTTCCTTGAGTGCCGCGAGCGAAAGCAATTGTCCGGTTTGGGCGGTAATCCGTGGCCGCTTCACCTTCGCGATACCGTCTTCCATCCGGAACAGCGAGAATCTGTTCAAATCTTGTTGTGCACCGTCTTTGACAAGATCTTCGGCGATCTTGTAAAAGACTTCCATTTGATCGATAAACTCGGTGGCCGTCAGTTCCTGTTGCCGTGCGTAAACGTACGTGAAGTACATTCGCGTTACGTCATAAACATTCTCGGCTTCGACCTTCTGAATCTCCGCCTGTGAAACGAGCAATCCCTTCGCTGCCTGTTCGCGACGAACGGGTACATCCGGCGACAACCTCGCCGCCAACGGACTCAGGTTCATAATGCCGCGATAGCCCGCTTCACTCGCCGCATGGCTCGCCCGTGCCGCTCGAATGTTCGGCTGACGATCGCGAGCAATATCCAAACATTCCTTCAAAGAAAGTGTCGCAACATCACTGACGACAGGCTTGAGCGGCGAGTTTTCCGCTTTCTTGTCCGCATCGGCGGCCTGGAGTGTCAGCATACCGGAAGCCAACCACGCACACAAACAATTCGCTGCCAAAGCCGCGATCGAGTATTGGCGACGATGACGAATTCGTGACATCATGAGTCCGCACTCCCTAACGGCTACAATTGAGTAACCGCACTCGCCCCGGCGGATCCATCCGCCCGAGTGCGTGTGTACCCCAAAACATCGGCTAAAGTTCGTGCACTACTCGACGTGCGATACCCCACTTGAGGCCAGAATGCGTTTCCAACGGATCGGTTGTTCCGGATAATCGGGTTTGACTGGATTACCCGCGAAATCGACGTTTGGCGAGGCCGCGTAGGGATTGCGTATCGTACGACCAATCGATTCGTCTATGAGTCGAATCCATCATCTGAAGTTTGGGTAAGGTTAAAAGCGAGGTTACAGTTTTGCCGAAAAGGACCATCTAAACTCTGGTTCCCGCGTGATTCCAGACAGTCAAAGTCGAACGTAAGTCGTTGGTGAGTTAAGTTGATTCCGAAATTCGGGTGTATTTCGGCTCGGTTGTTCGCGATCAAAAAGTGACATTTTGGGGGCCTCTAAAACCCGTTCAAGCTGAAAATCAGAGTTTGGCGGTCATCGCAAATCCGTGTGCAACTTCGATTCGGTGTGCAAAGCCTTCGCTCGTGACCATCTGTTCTCGAGTCCTTCGGCCGCGGTCTGTGCTGTCCTCGGGCGGTCGGCCAACGGTTGGGTCGAGTGGAAAGACACGTCTGGCCGCACACTCAAGGCCAACGAGGAGTAGTACCGATTCAAAGGCTATTTGGACGACCGGCCAGCCACAATCGAAGAGCTATCCTTATGGTTGCGTTGGGCCAACCCGTCATGAACGGGATCATCTTCTATTCGTGCACAACCGTCAACGATTTTCAATTTATTGCCACTCCGCTTGCACTGTGAGCAGTTCGCTGGCGGAAAATTCGAGCGGGATTGCGGCTTCGTTGATGGCGATGTCGCTTAGTTTCTGGCCAGTGATGTCGATGAGGGTGGCGGCGCTTGGGTCGCGGGCGAAGCGGAGTTCGGCGGCACCGGCGTAACCCGATGTCTCGACGAAGCGGGCGGCCACGGCGCGGGAATTTCCTTCGCTGGGCGTCGTCGGGCGGAGCGATGTGATCAACAAGCTCGGCATGTCGACGGCGGCGAGCCAGCCGGTGGCTCCGATGTGCGGCGGGCCTTTCGTCGTTTCAATAATGGGAGCCGGTGCGACCCAGCCGCTCGCGGTTTGCATCGGGTGTTCGCGGTCGGCGGCGATCAGCAGATCGAACGTCGTCGCCGTTTCGCCCTCGGGAATCAGCACAAGATCCATCGTGCGTTTGTCGTGGCGCTGCACGAATGGCAACCCGCCGGTGAACAGGAACGTGCGTTCGGACGCGAGGCGAAACTCGATGTAATCGGGCGATACGGGGCGAGGGTATGCGCTCAGCGAGTTCGTGCCGTTGACGCCGCGGAAGGTGGCCATGCGGTCGTCGCGACAACCGAAGCGGGCACCGTAAAAAGCGTGCCACGGGTAGCCTGTCGGATTGTGGATAGGCTGAATTTCGATGCGCAATTCGAGAACGGGCCTACCTACCCAGGCGCGAATCCGCTGGCGGAAGTTCGCGAGCACGGCATCGTGTTCGTCGACGATCTGCCCTTCGCTCGTCACTTCGCCGTAAGCGGCCCCGGCGTGCGTGACGGTCACGGCGGTGGCTTTCATTTGACTGCCGGGGTTGAACACCAGCATCTGCCCGAGGCGATTGATGCGGGTGCGAACGTCGCGGAACGCCCGCAGGCCGCCGGAGATCGGGTCGAGCGTCGCCTCGAAAAACTCGTTGCGGACGGTCGTTCCATCGGCGGTCTTGATGCGTGGCTTCGGCGGTGACAGCCGGGCGTCACCTCTCGGGAACCACGCGAAGCCGAGGCCGGGCACTTCCACGACGACGCTTGCTTTGCCCGCCTCCCACTCGCTCGCTTTCACGGGGCCTTCGAGGGCGATCGGCCCCGGTTGATCGGCGAGTTCGAGCGTAATCCGTCGCGTGAAACTACACGGATTGAACGCGAGAAACCCCGGCTTCGCATCGACCGAACGAACCTGAATCCGCTCCGCAAGCTTCTTCGCCCACGACGATTCTTGTGCGATCACCTTCGGCAACAATTCATCGTCTTGCGTCGCCTCACCGAGTTCCGGCCCGCGCGTTTCAATCGCGTCTTCGAGTGCGTGCAACTGCTTCAGTTCCGTCGCTTCGGCTTCGGTTTCGTTTGTTAAAGAGCGATACAGTGCCGCAATCGCGAGGACGCCATCGACGCGGCGACGGGCGCGAAGATGGGCCGCGAACCCGCTGACGGGGTCGGGCCGGTGGCGGTTCGTCGTGCGTTCGTCGAGGTAGTCGGCGAAGAATTCATCGGGGTTCGCGGCCCCGGCGTAATCCCCCGCGTGAATCTCGGCAAAGTACCGGCTCAGGTTCGTGGGGCTGCCTAGTACCGGTGCGAGTTCACCTAGCGCGAGGTAGTCGATGTAACCCGCGCCGCCAGTGCCGCCCTTGTGCAAAAGTGCCACCGTTGGTGTCGAGTCGTGCGTGATGCCCTGATGGATAAGGTACGCGAGGTTGAAGAACGTCTGCCCGTCGTTCGCGGGGTGTGGATCGCGGGTGAATGCCTCGATCGATTTGCCATCAGGGCCGGACCACGTGACGACGGCGGAATAGCGACTCGGAACGAGCGCGCCATCGAAGCTGACCGCCACCGCGTGGCGATACCCGGCGAGTTGCAACCACGATGGCAGTTGCGGGTGGTATGCCGAGCGTCGTCGTGCGAACACCGTCGGTTCCGAGCCGAACAGCTTGCGGACGGTTTCCCGTGCGGTGCGTAGGTTCCAAAGTTGCGATTCGATTGGCAGAAGTGCATCGTCGCGGTCGCGGAACGATCCGACGCAGAGATCCGCCGATGCGGGCAGGTCTGCCGGGACGCGGGATTTCAGTTCCGCGAATCGTTCGGGGTGTTCGACGGACATTTTTTCGAGATCGTCGGCGGACATAATAATCGAAACGGGAACGTTCGCCGCAAGGGCCGCGGGCCATGCTTGATCGGGGTGCGCCGGATCGCGCATGATCCATTCCATGAGGTGGATCGTGCCGGAGCTTGCACCTTCGCGTGCCACCTGCAACCGCTTCGCGGCATCGCGCAGTTTCTCGCGCGATTCGCTTTCGCCATCGGGTCGCAACGCGGCTTCGACGGCGGCGGAGACATCCGCCCAAAACGCATCGGCGTCGAGTAGTTTATCGTGGCTCATCGCGTCGAACAGCGTGTCGACCATAAGGTAGCCGTAGCCCAACCCGGCGAACGATCCGACGAGCGAATCGGAAATCGCCAGTTGCGATTCGGGCGTGCCGCGTTCGCGCAATGCGGTGCGTAAATTCGCGAAGGTTTCCGTACGGCACGCGGTCGAACGGAACGCAATGGCGTTGGCACTTGCGGCTCGTGCCAGCCAGTCGTCGGGCTGGTACAGTGTTGGCCCTTCCGCCACCGCGTAAACGAAGTTTTCCGCAGGCAGATCGTGATCGTACGACGATGCGGGAAGCGGAGGGCGAATCGCGTTATGGAGGACAGCCGGGTGCCAGAGTGCGGCATGGCCGTTTAGCCACGCGGCGGTTTCGTCCGCGTTCAACGTTACGGGGTACGAGGTTGGCGGGCGATACGGCGAGAGTAGGAAAATCTGTCGTGCGGTCATGGCGTTTCGCGTTCGGGTAGCATGTGTAGTCGCAAGCGGGTTCCGGTTATATTACATACACGAATCCAGGAGTTGCAGTTGTGGCCAAGATCATCGAGCCGAGTTACCACCTTCCGACCGCCAGCCGGATCGCCGCCGCGCTAACCCGCAAAGACTACGTCGAGGCGAACGTCGACGCCGGAAAGCTGGTCGAACTCAACCCCAGCGTGGAAAACCACGCACTTTACCGCCGAACCGTATCGACCGTCGTCGATGGTTTTATGGCGACCGGCAAAGTGAAAGCGGTGACGGAGGCGATTCGTGGAGTCGAAAAATTCGCGGCGAATAGTCCGGAATGGGCGGAGGAAGTCGCGGTTCTGTACGGGAAAATCGGCGAGTTTGCCAAAGCGAAGCAGTTCGCGGCGCTCTCGACATTGCCGACGACGGCAGCGAAAGTCGGCGGGTACATCGCGGACTTGCTCGTGCGGCGGAATCGGCCCGAACCGGTGCCGGAAGATTACCGCGTCGGTTTGCATGCCATTTTGAATGCTTTCAAACAATACGAAGCCGGACAAGAGGAAGCCGCGAAAGCGACGCTGCAAGTGATTGGGCTACAGTCGCCTTTCCTCGAATGGAAACTGACGTTACGCGGGTTGATGGCGTACACCGCGAACGACGACGCCCGCGCCATCGAAAACTGGCAGCGACTTTCGCCGACCCGGATGCCAGCGAAATTCGTGATGTCGCTGCATTCGTCGATCGACCCATCGCAGCGCACCGGTCAGACCGCCGACGACCAAAAGCGGTTGGCGAAGGCGTCCGAACAGTTGTCGAATAATCCGCTCATCAAACTGCTCAAAGAACTCCAGTCGTGCCTTGGCCGCGACATGCCGATGACGAGCGTCTGGCGAGTCGTTCGGCAAGTGTATCCGATGCTGAAAACGACGTACCCGGACCTCGTAACCCGGCTCGCGGCGTGTATGTATGTGGCCGTGCTCAACCAAGGTCAACCGAAAGACTCCCAGACGTTAGTTTCGATCTTTGGCACGTACTCCGACGATCCGTATATGCATCGGCTCGATGCGATTGCGTGCGATATGCGGCAACTCGACGTTCAAGCGAACGAATTCTGGCTGATGTACGAAAGCTGGTTAGCCGGCCCGCCGAAGACGTGGCCCGCCGATGTCGCGAAGCGAGCCCGAGCGATGATCTTGCTTAAAATGGGCAAGCGATCCCAAGAGATCGCGGAAGACAATGAAAATGACTACGAGGATGGGTACGACGAAGACCACGAGGAAATGTACGAAACGGCTTATGAAAAAGCTGAGCGTCTTCTGAAAGCGAAAAAGAAGAGCGGTTTGTCCGAGAAGACAATCGAGGATCTGTTCGCTCGCAGTGCGGCACTCGCACCCGATTGGGCCGAACCGACGATTACGTGGGTCGATCAACTCCTCGAAGTTGAAAACTACGACAAAGCCAAGACAGTTGCAGAGAAGTTCCTCGAGCGGCACCCCGAC
>Ga0105048_10010707_pt1 | contig 14522 bp, 14 predicted proteins | sample MAT05_FD_78382 | JGI IMG/M metagenome (GOLD analysis project Ga0105048, IMG submission 78382) | Freshwater microbial communities from Lake Fryxell liftoff mats and glacier meltwater in Antarctica - MAT-05 | ecosystem: Environmental > Aquatic > Freshwater > Ice > Liftoff microbial mat | place...
AAAGCAATTCGTAGCCGATTCAGTTGCAAACAAATCTAATTCGTGAAAATTCGTGCAATTCGTGGCCCATTAAAGCAATTCGTAGCCGATTCAGTTGCAAACAAATCTAATTCGTGAAAATTCATGCAATTCGTGGCTTATTATAGCAATTCATAGCAGATTCAGTTGCAAACCAATCTAATTCGTGAAAATTCGTGAAAATTCGTGGCCCATTAAAGCAATTCGTAGCCGATTAACCCCGACCTTTGCACCGTGTTAAATCCAAAATTCAATCCTGCCAATTCCATACTCCAACAATTAAATGCTCCTTGTCTGGGCAATACTAAAAATATTTATATAAAACGCGACGATTTAATACACCCAATTGTAAGTGGAAACAAATGGAGAAAATTAGAATTTGCCATTGAAAAAGCAAAGGCAGAAGGCAAAAACCATTTGGCAACTTTTGGCGGAGCATATAGCAATCACATGTTGGCTGCTGCATGCGCTGGAGCAGTTTTGGGATTAAAAACATCTTGCTTTTTACGAGGCGATGAATTGTCCCAAAAAAACAACCATTATTTATTTCTAGCGAAATTGTATGGTATGGAATTAATTCCAGTAAGTCGGGACAAATACCGTTTAAAAAATGAATTGTTTGATGAAATTTTTGGTGAAGATTCCAAAGCCTATTTTATTTCAGAAGGAGGTGAAAGTGAAGAAGGCTTAAAAGGTGTTGCGAAAATAATTGCAGAATTAGATTTTGTCCCCGACCATATTATTCATGCCAGTGCTACTGGAACCACAGCTTTGGGACTTGCAAAAGGCTTGCTTGAAAACTCCATATCAGAAAATCAAACCAAAATATTTGCGGTTGCTGTGTTGAAAAATGCAGCCGAACAATTGGAAAAAATAGAAAACAAATCTTTTACAAAATACATTTCCTTGATAGAAGGTTTTGAATGCGGTGGATACGCCAAAACTACTCCAGAATTGTTGCAGTTTTGCAAGGATTTTATTCGCCAAACCGGCATTATAATCGATCCTGTTTACACAGGAAAAGCCTTGTTTGCATTAAAAGAAATGATTTCCAATGGCACAATATCCGAAGATAAAAAAACTGTTTTCTTGCATACGGGTGGTATGATGGGAATTTTTTCCGACAAGTTTATGTCCGATTTTAAATGAATTAATATATACACTAATTCATCTAACATTATAAATATGAAAAGGTTTTATAGCGCATTGCACTTCATGGAAAAGAGCTAAACATTTTTGTGGGGTATTTATAAAAAATTAAGAAAAACATACAATTTATGGCTAATTTAATGACGCCGCGGCAGCGGAGGAGTCAAGCATTTTTAATAACACTTAAAACACCAAAATGGGTTTAGCGGTATTTTTGCCATTTTGCTAAAATGAGGACAAACTCCCATACCTATATACAACATCATACGCTTGGCTTAAGAGGCTTTTAAAGGGTCTCCCATTTAGGGTGATACCACATCCCCAGTAATTACAAGTTCCTGGGTTTTGCCATCGGCAAAGGTTACATGAATGAATTTTTTAAAGAAACCCATTCTGCCCTTGGTATTGTATTTGGCCGTAATTGTGCCAGACTTCCCTTTTGAAATTGGATCTTGGGTAAACTCGGAAACGGTGCAACTGCAGCCCGGTTCGGCCGTTTTTATGGCAACCACTTTTGATGTTTTATTTTTAAATTTAAAAGTATGAATCAATTCTGGACCTATGTTCATTTTACCAAAATCATGCAGGGTATCTGCCCATACAAGACCCGCCCTATTTATGGGTTTTGATTTTTTAGTGCTGGTAAAGCTGGCCAATCCTGCAAAAAGAATTGCCAAAAAAGAAATTAAAATAGGGATGGTAAGAATGCGCTTTTTCATATCGTTACAGTTTAATTGTGAATATTAGTTGCTTGGTTTTTTGACTAAATACTGATTGGTATGACGGTAACTTCTATTTTTATGCTTTGTTCCTTCAGGCAACATTTTCATTTTGCCTTCAACATAATAATTGTGTTCCAAAACATTGTTGAGCACTATGGCGCCTTTAAGAAAAGCAGGTTCATGGTGCTTGCGTGAATAAAAAACCAGGACTATTGAATCTGTTTGCCCAGGGAACAATGAATCGTGAAATGCAGGCGTTGTGCATTGACAACCTGGGTGCACTTGGTAAATTTTTACAGGTTGGGTTCCAAAATTGTGAATGTAAAAAACGGCAAATATGGTATCACCTTGCACAATATCGGGGCAATGAATTGTGTCGGAACCTAGGGTAGTGATGCCTTCTGCATGAGAAACACCTGCTGTTTGTGCATCCAAATTTGAACCCAAAGCCAATGTGAAGATGGAATATAGAATTGATTTTAACTTCACTTTAAGGGTATACTTCATATTTCGTGCCATTTATTAATTTGCATTCTACAGACACAAATAAGGTTCACTTGCGTTGCCTATGAAAAAAAAAGGCCACCCAAAGGCAGCCTTTAATTTTTATTTTTTAAGAAATTATCCTCTGATAATGATCGGTGATTTTGGTTTTTCAGGCTCTTTCACCACCATACCAGAAATGGTAAGGGTTACATCTCCCCCATTGCTTTTTACAAAAATATTTTTTGTAAAGCTTCCTGGGCGCCCGTTGGAATTGTATTCTGCAGTGATAATTGCAGTGGCACCAGCAGCAATAGGTTCACGGGGCCATTTTGGGGTTGTACATCCGCAACTTGCTTGAACATTGGTTAAAACCAAAGGTTCAGTGCCTGTATTGGTGAATTTGAAATCGTATTTGGCAATTTCACCTTCGATTACGTTTCCAAAATTATGCGATACCTCTTCAAATTTAATGGTAGAAGTCTCTTGCTGCGCAGCAACAAATGGCTTTGTAGATTGACTTGTATCAGATTGAGCCCAAACCAAGCCTAAGCTTACACATACCAGTCCGAAAAAAAACACTTTCCTCATAGTTTGTTCCCTTTGCAAGTTAATTATTTAATTTCACCTTTTGGATTTCCCGTGTCTGTAGCAACCGTGCCTTCAATGGTAAGTACTTGGGTAGCACCGTTGTCGAAAGTTACTGTAACTGTTTTGTTAAAATAACCTGGGCGACCTTGTGTACCAAAACTTGCTTTTACTTCGCCAGTTTCGCCAGGCATAATTGGGGTTTTGGTGTACGTTGGGGTTGTGCAACCGCAGCTAGGTTGAGCTGTTTTTACTGCAACTGGAGTAGTACCGTTGTTTGTGAATTTAAACACGATTTCAGCAGCAGGACCTTCAGGCACTGTACCAAAATTGTGAGACACTTTAGACCATTTGATGGTTTCAGCTTGTTGAGAAAGGTGGTCAGCAACTGCAGCTTGAGTAGAAGCTGAACCTGCGAATTGCGCAGTAGCAAGGGCAAATGTTACCAAAACTGCCGCACCCAAAGTAAAAATCTTTTTCATATTCGTTTTGTTTTTTAATGATTGTAGTTGTCAAAAAACAATATCTGTGCCAAAATCAAAATTGGACTTCAAAAAGGATTCGTTCAGGGCCAAAATGGGCAAATTCAGCATATTTGAACCAAAATCAGTAGGCAGTAGGAGGTGTTTTAGGGTTGAATAATCCAGGTTAAAGAGCTTACCTGTAGTTATTTTTTTTGATAAAATACTCAATATACCACTTAATATGGACCATGGATTGCTTATTTTTGAAAACTACCTCCCAATGATAACTAGGAAAATCAACGAACCAAAATTGCGCTTTAGGCCTATTAAACGCGATATCTTAAAGTTAACTCCATATTGCCAGAGTGGAATCATGCTTTTTAATCCCGATGTCAATCGATAATTACATATTTGAGCCAATCAAAAACCAATTAAGTGCTTTATAAATAATTGTGTTCTAAGAAAAAAACTTACTTGTATTAGGAATAGGATAATATTTTTGGGAAATGAGCATGGGATCATTATTAAAAAAACACAACTAGCTTAACAATGGCAAATATCAATTCGAATGATTATCAAAACTGGCTTGTTTTTATAAAACAACGTATTCAAGCATCTCAAATGACGGCAGCTTTGAGGGTTAATGAGGAACTTATTGAGCTTTATTGGATATTGGGGAGTGAAATTGCCTCTATGGAATTAACTTCAAATTGGGGTGACAAACGAATCGAAACGCTGTCTAAAGATTTAATGTTAGACTTCCCCGGTATTAAAGGTTTCTCTAAGTCTAATTTGAAGTATATTAAGCGCTGGTATCTCTTTTATGATAAGCATTTTACAATTGGTCAACAAGCCGTTGACAAAATTGACGATAACGCGGCCCACCCAAAAGGTCAACAAGCTGTTGACCAAATTGACATTAACTTACTTAAACGCATTCCATGGGGACATCATATAGCAATTGTAACTAAAACTAGTAGTTTTGATGAGGCTATTTTCTATTTAAAAGCATGCATTCAGAACAATTGGAGTCGACTGGTTTTAACGGCGCAAATAGAAACGGAACTCTATAAACGCCAAGGAAAGGCAATTACAAATTTTAGAACAACCCTACCTGAACCATTATCAGACCTTGCAAGAGAAACTTTAAAAAACCCTTATAATTTCGATTTTCTAGCACTAACAGCGGAATTAAAAGAACGTGATTTGGAAAGAGGACTTATTGAAAATTTATGCTCGAATTGGGCAAAGGGTTTGCTTATGTTGGAAATCAATTTCACCTAGATGTGGCCGGAGATGACTTCTTCTTGGACCTTCTATTTTACAATACAATTCTAAAGAGTTTTGTAATATTTGAATTGAAAATTGGTGACTTTAAACCAGAATATGCGGGGAAACTAAATTTTTATGTAAATACAATAAATGATAAAATAAAAGACCAGGGACACAATCCAACGATAGGGGTATTGCTATGTCGCACACCTAACGAAACAGTTGTAAAATTTGCATTGCAAGGTATTGACACACCTGTTGGGGTGACGGAATATCAATTAGCAGCCGCGCTGCCAAAAGAACTGGAAAGTGGTATGCCTACAATTGAGGAAATTGAAATTGAAATTGAAATTGAAAAAGAAATTCAGGAATTAAAAAGTCCAGTAGAAAAAAAGTTTGAAAACTTGAAGGAGAGGATAGCAAAACTGAAAAAAGAACCAATAGAAAAACCTGTAAGTGCAGAAAGTATTCAAAGAATCCATGAAACTTCAATTGTACCCTTATTCGTTGAATTGCTTAAACGGCTTCAAGAAATAAATCCTTTATTTATGAATCATAAGTATATATGGACAGGAACACCCCAAAATGATTTTGAGAGTTTTAAAAAATTATGGGGACAAGAGGCGTTTCATAAAAATAATAAAGAAATCTACTTTATGTATCAATTCTTCGGGTTTAAAAAGGCTGGAATTGACCCTTTCGATAGCTACATACGCATTGAATATTGGCTAAACCCATATAATTATGCATTAGCAATTCAAGGGGAAAACAACGGATTACCTTTAATTAAAAAGTTATATCACCAGGATTTAACACATGAAGAAATCAATAAATTTGTCGACGAAACACTATCCAAAGTATTTAGAGATTTAGACGATCAATTAAGTAATATAGAAAATAATTGAAATTTGGTAATTAAATAAAAGCAGCTGTTCAATAAAATACATAGTAACTAAAATTTTTACTAAAAAAACTTGCATAGAAAATAAATAATGTAAATGATAAAATACAATTCTTACATTGACAATGATAAAGTGCAAATATTAGGAGATCTAATTAAATCATTATGCTTGCCTAAATTCAACCTATTGTAATAAGTTTAAATGTTCATCAAAGTTTGAAACAAATCAAATACTCATATGATACTCCACCTCACCAGAAAAGTCCAAAATGTTAACAAAATAAAAGTTGTTGCTCAACCCCAAACTGAGTCAAATTGCTATTTCAACAACTGGTATGTAGATATTTTTTCTACAGGATTTAAAGGCAAATCGGCACTTGTTTTTATGCATGATATGAGTAGACTTCCCATTTCAATTCCAGGTAAATCTTTGCAAAAAGCAATTCCCCCATTTTTGGAACAATTAAAGTTACACCTACTAAATTGGGGTATATCCAATGAGGAAATCGAAAATGAATTAACTGCGGCAAACAAAATTATTAATGCTCCCACTTCTAATAAATCCATTTTAGGCAGTATTAATAACATTAAATTGAATGCAGAGTATTCGCTTACTTATAATTATACTGACTATGGATCCATTGACTGGGCCAAAATCAATTTACACATGTCTGTTCATCTATTTTCAGTCAAAGGAAAAGGGCATTTTTGGTCGGACAAAATTATAAGGGAACATTATGGTTTGCTAGAAAAACCCAAAAAATGGGGATAATGGGAAAATTACAGAAAAATAGCTGACCCAATTTTAATCCTGGCAAACTGCCCCAAATTGGTCAGGAAAATCAAATCAGTGGTCTCGCTGCGAATCGAACGCAGATCAAAAGCTTCGGAGGCTTCTATACTATCCGTTGTACTACGAGACCAAAATCGGGTTGCAAAGTTAAGCGCGTTTTGGGCTTTCTAAAAATGAAACCCACACTTACCTTTGTAAAATCTTATGGAAATACGAATTCGCATCCGCAAACACTTGGTGATTGCCATCGCTGCTTTCCTTCTTAGTTCAGGTTTTCGCATTTATGATGAACTTTTTGAATACTCAAAAAATTTAGAAATCTTTTCAGCTGCTTATAAAGAGGTGGGTAAGAACTTTGTGGATGAGCAAGATCCAGGCAAATTGATGCGAAAAGGTTTAGATGCCATGCTGGCGTCGTTAGACCCTTATACCAACTACTATTCTGAATCGCAAGCCGAAGAGGCTCTAATGGACCGCCAAGGCGAATACAGCGGCATGGGTTGCCGGGTTATCCTACGCAAAAACTACCCCGTTGTTTCTGAAGTTTTTGGAGGCTATGCATTTTCAAAAGCAGATATTAGGCCTGGAGATATTTTAAAAACACTTTCTGGGCAAGACATGCGCAACAAAACCATTTCCGATGTGAGCTTATTTTTGCGTGGGGCAACCAATACAGATGTAGCCGTAACCATTGTGCGAGAAGGCATTTCGATGGATAAAAATGTAACAAGGTTGCAAGTGCGGTCTAAAAATGTGCCCTTTTTCGGCATGGCAGATGAGCAAACCGGCTATATCAAACTGGAAACATTTGGCCAAAACTGTGCCTCAGAAATTCAAAATGCGCTGGTAAGTCTCAATAAAGATGGTAAAATGAAATACGCAGTTTTGGATTTACGGGAAAATGGTGGGGGATTGTTGCATGAAGCAGTGGGTATTGTGGGATTGTTTACAGGCCAAGGCAAATTGGTAGTGAACATGAAAGGAAGAACCCCAGGAAGCAACAAAGAATGGATTACGCCAAGTGCAAGTGCTTTTACTGGCTTGCCTTTGGCCGTGCTGGTAAACAACCATTCCGCTTCTGCGAGTGAAGTGGTAAGTGGAAGTTTGCAAGATATGGACCGCGCGGTAATTGTAGGCAGAAACAGTTTTGGCAAAGGCTTGGTTCAGAATTATTTCCAATTGCCATACCGCACCCAAATGAAAATTACCACGGCAAAATATTATACCCCTTCAGGTCGATGTATTCAACTGTTGGATTACAGTCACCGCAATGCAGATGGCAGTGTAGGTTCAGTGCCGGATAGTCTTAAAAAAGCTTTTAAAACCAATAACGGACGCAAAGTATTTGATGGCGGTGGCATTAGACCCGATTTGATGGTAGATGAATTTGCGGGTCAGCCTCTATTAAAGGTGATGAACGATGAACTTATGTTATTTGATTATGCCAACCATTACAGAAATACACATGAATCTATTGCATCTGCCAAAGATTTTAAATTGAATAAGGATGAAATAGATCAATTTATTGAAGAAACTTCAACCGCTTTAAATAAAATCATTCTGGAAAAACTCAAAAAGAATATGTCCCAATCTTTAGGTGACACAACCTTGGCCAATAGCATTATGGAACGTGCTGGATTATATGCATCCTTAAAAACCGAAATTTCAGAGAAATTGAAAGCGTTTAAAAAACCAATCACCTATCGTTTGCAGCAAGAAATTTTGCAACGCTTTTATTTTGATGACGCGCTTTATGAAAGCAGTTTTGTGGGAGATCCAGATTTAGAAACTGCCCTCAATGTGTTGCATGATGGGGCAAAATACCAAAAAATACTACAACCTTAAATGGATTGGCTGAGTTGGGTAATATTGCCTGCAGTAGGCGCATTGGGCGGTTTTTTAGCTGGGATACTCGGGGTAGGCGGTGGAATTATTTTTATTCCATTGCTCACTTGGTTGTTTTCTAATTATGGACTTTCCAATGCCGAAATTGTAAAATACACCCTAGCAAATTCTATCTTTTTGGTATTTATTTCTGGTCTTTCAGGCATTTACCGTCAGTTAAAATCGGGTTCCTTAGACTGGCGCAAAATGCTTCTGATTGGGTTACCTGGGTCTTTGGTTTCCCTAATTTGGAGCCTTATAGTTTCGCATGGTTTTCCGCAATTAAATCATCCCCAAAATTGGTTTTCCCGTCAAGGCGATTGGTACGAAAAAGACAGATTTCAAATTGTTTTTTTATGCTTTCTTCTCATTTCCATCGGCAATATGCTTTTTGGAAAACCAGAGGATGAAAAAGGAGGGTTGAACGCACAGGAAGGCAAACGCCTTGGCTTACAAATAGTGGTTGCATTCTTGGCAGGCACAGTTGTGGCTTTAAGCGGACTTGGTGGCGGTGTAGTTATGGTTCCCTTGTTTAGCATTGTTCTAAAAATGCCTTTGCGAAAAGCCACTGCCTTGTCATTGAGCATCATTCCATTTTTGAGTTTAGCCCCCCTTCTATCCTATATAAGTACTTCTCCAGTTCAAACTTTACCTTTAGCCCAAACCGGCTATTTGGTATGGCAATATGTCTTGCCCATCGCAGTGGCAGTGGCCATTTTCGCAAGTATAGGATTAAAAACCGCCAAAGCTATCCCCGTAAAGGTTTTGAAGATTATCTTTGCAACCCTTTCAACCTTTGTATTCATAAAAACAATATACGAAATTGTAAATCCATGAAATTAAAATATTCCATCATTGCCTTATTATACTCGCTTTGCAACTTTGCCAACGCACAAAAATTAGAATCTGAAATTGTCAAAAATTTAAAAACCGACATTACCTATTTGTCAACCGACGCTATGCAAGGCCGATTGGCTGGCTCACCTGAGGACAAATTAGCTGCGGAATATATCGCAGATCAGTTTAAAAAAGCAGGTTTAACCCCTTACAATGGACTCGCGTTTCAAACTTTCGATATCGTTCAATTTCGGATAGCCACTAGCAAATCCAAATTTGAATTCCATTTTAAAAATGGCGATTCAAGCGATGTTACCAAACTTACCCTTTTTAAAGAATATTTCCCATTGAATGAAAGTGGCATGAACGACAGTATTTTTGCCTTGCCAGTGCATTGTGGATTTGGAATTGATGCACCGAGCCTAGGATTGAATAGTTACACAGGTTTAGGCGACATAAAAGGTAAAATTTTTATCATCAGTTTGGGATTTCCCGGCGACGATACCGCAAAAAAAAGCCCTTTGATTCCTTTTGCAGAAATTAGTGCCAAAATTCAAGCTGCAATTGCCCATGGTGCCGCTGGAATTGTATTTACACCTGGTTCGCCAATGGCAGAAAAACCCAAAGGAGAATTGCAAAGAAATGCAAAAACTTACCCCATGCCCATCGTTTATATGGACAAAATATTTTACCCATTGAACAATATGTATGTAAAAATGGTAACATCCGTTGGAGCACCTACAAATAAGGCGTACAATGTTTTTGGATATAGAAACAACCACAAAAAAAACACTGTAATTATATGTGCACATCACGATCATTTGGGGCACAATGAATTTAACAACAGTTTGTATTCAGGCCCAGAAGCTATACACAATGGGGCAGATGACAATGCCAGTGGTGTGGCAGCAATGCTACAACTGGCAAAAAATTTAAAAGGCAAGAAATACAAGAAAAATAATTATTTATTTATAGGTTTTAGTGGTGAAGAATTGGGACTTTTAGGGTCAAAATTTTTTCTGCAACAAAATATAATCTCTAAAAATAAAATAAATTATGCTATCAATATCGATATGCTTGGAAGGTTAGATAGTCAATCCAAAACATTGGTAATAAGCGGCACTGGAACATCTCCAGTATGGCATAAATCGTTATCCAAAATCAAAAACGACAGCAATATTTTGCGCATTGTGACATCGGCAAGTGGCCTAGGCCCCAGCGATCATGCTTCTTTTTATTTAGACAGCATTCCTGTATTGCACTTTTTCTCAGGCCAGCACAGCGACTACCATAAACCCAGTGACGATGAAAATAAAATCAACTACCACGGCATTTATTTGTCATTAAACATTATCCAACAAATGGTAAGTAATACCAACAAATCGGGTAAAATAAAATTTACCAAAACCAAAGATGTACAGCCTGGTAGAAAAAGTTTCAAGGTTACCATGGGAGTAATGCCAGACTATACATATACAGGCGCAGGCATGCGGCTCGATGGTATTAGCGATGGCAAGCCAGCCATGAAAGCGGGTTTGCAAAGGGGTGATATTTTAACAAAAATTGGAAATTACCCAGTAAACAGCGTACAAGATTATATGAAAGCTTTACAAACTTTTGACAAAGGAATGACCATTCAAGTGCAATATACACGCAACGGAGAAAATAAAACAGTGGAGGTTTTGCTCTAATGAAAATCATTGATCACATTAAAAATGCCAATGGAAAATGTCTTTTTTCATTTGAAATATTGCCCCCTTTAAAAGGGGCAGGAATTAACAGTTTATGGAACGGTATAGACCCGCTTATTGAATTTAATCCTTCATTTATAGACGTTACTTACCACCGCGAAGATTATGTTTTTAAGAAAAGACCAGACGGAACTTTAGACAAAGTTTCTACCAAAAAAAGACCAGGAACAGTTGCCATTTGTGCGGCATTGCAGCATAAATATAAAATTGACGCTGTACCCCATATTATTTGCGGTGGATTTTCTAAAGAAGATACTGAAAACGCATTGATTGATTTGCATTTCTTAGGGATAGATAACATTTTGGGATTGCGTGGCGATGCAAGAAAAGGCGATGATGGATTTGCGGCAGAACCCAACGGAAATCAAAATGCTTTGGATTTAATTCACCAAATTAAAAACATGAATGGTGGAATTTATTTAGACGAGGAATTGACCAACGCAAATGTCACGGAATTTTGTATTGGTTCTGCTGGTTACCCCGAAAAACATATGGATGCATTTAGCATGGATGCAGATATGAAATTTCTAAAGCGCAAAGTTGAAGCCGGAGCAGAATTTATCATTACACAAATGTTTTTTGACAACAAAGTTTATTTAAATTTTGTAAACAATTGCCGCGAAAACGGAATTAACATACCCATTATTCCTGGAATAAAACCATTAAGTACCAAAAAACAAATTGAGATATTGCCTAAAATTTTTCACATTGAACTTCCGGAAGCATTAACCAAAGCCATTGAGGCTTGTAACTCTGATGACCAAGTAAAGCATGTAGGGATTGAATGGGCAGCCATGCAGTGCAAAGAATTGATACAAAATCAAGCTCCCGTTTTGCATTTTTATACCATGGGCAAAAGCGAACAAACCAAAGCCATTTGTCGCCAAGTTTATTGATTTTGCGTGCGTACTTCTTCTGGCAAAAGGGAAGCTCTGTCGGGAAACAAATACAAGTAATGCCCCGCTTTCATTTTAAAATAATATGGATTTAAGGTAGAGGTATTTTCAATGGACCAAAAAGTAAAAAGATATTCCCCTGCTTTTAACATTGAATCATTTTTGGATGCAAAATAATCTTCGTCTTTTGTTATGGAAATGGGATATCCCTTTGTAATAGCAGAACGCATCATCGTTTCGAAACCATAACTCCAGTTGGCCTCATTGTAAGCGTCTTCCCCCATATTTTTTTTGTAAACAATAAATCTTTGTTCTTTTTGCCATTTAATATTAGATGCCTCTGTAATAAGTTGATCCATTTTTTCGGTGCGTAATGCAAATTTTTGGTAAGATTCATAGATAGATGTTGTGCGAAATATAAGGGTGTAAACCAAAAGAAATAACAGTCCGCGTTTCAATCGTTCCATAAAAAGCAAAGGAATAAAAACCGCAAACACCATGGGGTAATAAATTTGTTCTAAATATCGGTCTATAGATTGAGAAGGGGGATATATCATCCAAACTGAAAGCAAGAAAAAAACAAAACAAAACAGATAAATAAATAAAACACGGTATTGCTTTTGATGCATTAAAAGAATACTTATCCCTATTAACAACAATAGAACATCATTATAAAATTTAACTAGCAAATTTACCCCAGTGCCTATTCTCGCTGGCTTAAAAACACTCCAAATTTCGCCGTTTTTAATATTCAGCCAATACCAAGCAAATTTGCCACTTTCATATTCGCTGGCTGTAAATTTTTTCCAAAAATAATAAACCAGTAAGAAAATGAAAATTCCGATCCATATTTTCGGATAAAATTTTGAGATACTTAATGCATATATAAATACTGCAAAAAACAACAATATCAATGCCATCGGATGTGAGCTTACCGTCATGATGGCCACAAATATGAGCTTACAAACCCGCAAGAATCCTGGCATTTTTTCATCGGTCCACTTTTGAAATAACACCATAAAAAGAACCAAAAATCCAAGTCCGTAGTACAATTCAAACTGGGGGGTATAAACTGATTCGCGCAAGCCACAAAAAGAAAGCAAGGTTATAACCAATGGACCGTTCATTTTTTTACTGATTTTCCAGGTAACAAAAGCCAAAATAATAAAAAATAGAACATGGTTAACAGAATATAAAATCAATACTGCTTTTAATGAAAGATGCATCCAAATCCCCAATAATGGAAGAATTTGGGAACATGCCAAAACATATCGGCCATGTTCAATCTGAAAGAAACGTTGATTAATGGTTTTGAAAATGTAGTATCCAGCATCGCTGTTTACCCTTTCAAACCAGGCGATACAGGCGAAAACAAACAAAGCACCAAAGACTGTAAAAATAAAAATCCACAGATACCGGTTTGTCCATTTTCCCTCAAACATGGGTTTCAAAGTTATGTTTCCGCAAGCGGTTATCAAAAACTAGAGCTATGTTGCTTAAATTTGCAGGCATTGAAGGGCACCATCATTAAATCTACAGGCAGTTGGTACCAAGTGTTAGACACATCTGGAAAGGTAATGCCCGGCCGGATTCGCGGTAAATTTAGACTTATTGAAAAAGATACCAGTAACCCCATTGCCGTAGGAGATGAAGTGGAGTTTAAAGAAGATCCCGCATATGCAGATACGGTGCAGATTACACAATTATATCCCCGAAAAAACCACATTGTTCGCAAAAGCAACAAACTCAGTGCAAAACGTCAAGTTATTGCAGCCAACATGGACTTGGGATTAATGATTGCCAGCTTGGTTGCGCCACGCACCTCTTTGGGATTTATCGATAGGTTTTTGGTCTGTTGTGAGGCGTTTCATATTCCAGCCATTTTGTTTTTTAACAAAACAGATTTATTGCATACTGAAGGCAAAGAACTGCTAGGGGAAATTATGCATATTTACCGAAAAGCAGGCTACACAGTGCTTTGTGGATCTGCGATGGAACCCAATACATTAATAGAACTGCACAATAAAATAAAAGGCAAAACAGTGATGGAAACGGGCCACAGTGGTGTTGGTAAATCTACTTTATTAAACAAATTATATCCAGGCATTGGGGTAAAAACCCAAGCCATAAATATGCAACATGAAACAGGAAAACACACCACTACTTTTGCTGAAATGCATATTATGCCCGATGGCACAAGACTTATAGATACACCAGGCATTCGCGACTTTGGTGTTGTTGATGTGCCCGTAAAAGAATTGAGTCAGTATTTTCCAGAATTTAGACCGTATTTACCCCAATGCAAATTCAACGATTGCCAGCACACCAATGAACCGGAATGTGCAGTAAAATTAGCTGTAAGTTCAGGCGATATTTCAAAAGAAAGATTTTATAGTTATTTAAGTATTTTGAGTGGGGAAGATGTATTCGAATGAGGTCCGAAAAAAGCAAGCTTGCGCAGCTTTTTTCGATGACCGAATTCGTCCACGACCGCAACGAAGTGAAGCGTCGGGACGAATGACACAATTAAAAATAAATTCCATTTTAGCAAGCTTGCGCAGCTTTCTTCGATGACCGAATTCGTCCACGACCGAAACGAAGTGAAGCGTCGGGACGAATGACACAATTAAAAATAAATTCCATTTTAGCAAGCTTGCGCAGCTTTTTTCGATGACCGAATGTCCACGACCGCAACGAAGTGAAGCGTCGGGACGAATGACACAATTAAAAATAAATTCCATTTTAGCAAGCTTGCGCAGCTTTC
>Ga0105048_10010710_pt1 | contig 14519 bp, 12 predicted proteins | sample MAT05_FD_78382 | JGI IMG/M metagenome (GOLD analysis project Ga0105048, IMG submission 78382) | Freshwater microbial communities from Lake Fryxell liftoff mats and glacier meltwater in Antarctica - MAT-05 | ecosystem: Environmental > Aquatic > Freshwater > Ice > Liftoff microbial mat | place...
GCAGTTGCTGCAAAAACGCACCCAACTCTACGCACAGGCCCGTGACCTCCATCCTCATCGCTGGTCAAAAAATACTCGCAACTGGGATCGCGTTAATGTGGTTCATCTCAACCCTGATAAACCTGATAAACCCGAATTCAAGGAGTCTCATAAGCCGTAAAAATAACCTTTAAGCCTACCCACTTTTTGCGACAACTTACTTGACTTCTATCGATCCTAAAAAACCAAACTCAGCCCAAAAAGTAAACTCGGGCGTGCTTAAACAAAGAACCCTCAAATCCATGACTCGCGCCGTTGGCGTGGGTCTGCACAGCGGCCAGCGGGTCGAGCTCACCTTGCGCCCCGCCGCGCCCGACACCGGTATCGTGTTTCGCCGTGTGGACCTGCCTGAGCCGGTCGATATATTGGTCTCTGCCACCGCAGTCACAGACACCCGCATGGCCTCCACTATTTCAGTGGGTCAGGCCAAAGTCCACACCATCGAGCACCTCATGTCCGCCTGCGCTGGCTTGGGCGTGGACAACCTGTACGTGGACATCACCGCCGAAGAGGTGCCGATTTTGGATGGCACCGCAGCCTCTTTTGTGTTCTTGCTGCAAAGCGCGGGCATTGAGTTGCAAAACGCCCCCCGGCGTTTTATCCGCTTGCTCAAGCCTGTGGAAGTGCGTGAGGGCCAAGGCGCAACCCAAAAGTGGGCGCGTCTGGAGCCCTACCACGGCTACAAGCTCAGCTTTGAGATTGACTTTGACCAGCCGGCAGTCGACTCCACGGGCCAACGCGTGGTGTTCGACATGAGTTTGAATTCGTACTCCAAAGACATCGCCCGGGCCCGCACCTTTGGCTTTACCAAAGACGTGGAAATGATGCGCGCCAATGGGCTGGCGCTGGGCGGCGGCATGGACAACGCCATCGTCATGGACGATTACAAGGTGCTCAACGCCGGTGGTCTGCGCTACGACGACGAGTTTGTGAAGCACAAAATCCTGGATGCGATGGGCGACCTGTACGTCATTGGCAAACCGTTTTTTGGCCAGTTACAGCGCTTTTCGTTCCGGCCACGCCATGAACAACCTGTTGTTGCGCGAGTTACTGGCCCACCCGGATGCTTGGGATGTGGTGACTTTTGAAGACGAAAAGCGTGCGCCCAAGGGCTTTGCTGAGCTGGCGCGAGCCTGGTAGACGTCAACGCCTGCACAGTTCACCTGGACACCCACCATGCTGCTTTTTCGCTGGCTCATTCTCTTGCTGCTGCTGGGCTCGGTGGTGTCATTCATGCTGTTCATCGGCACGGGGCAACCGCGCTACAAGCGCTACGGACTGCTAACCGTCAAGTGGGCGCTCATCGCCGCGTTTGGCTTCTTTGGGGTGCTGATTCTGGAGCGGATTGCCTGACTCCACAGCGCCGCGCTCGCACTGTCAGCAATCGCCTGTGCCTCACTCCCCGGTCAGTCGGGTGCTTTTTTACGTGGATGCGCGAGAGCAGCGCTTGCCACGATGCAGTGAAGGATTCAGCGCCTTCACGCTGCAAGCGGGCGGCTACAGCCTCATCGTTAACACCTTCGCGCCGGAACTCTTCGAGCACGGCCTCGGCATAGCCCCCATCGGCCGGCAAAATGGCATTGACCTGGCCATGGTCGGCAAAGGCCTGCAGGGTTTTCTCGGGAATCGTGTTGATTGTGTCGGGCGCCGCCAGCGCTTGCACGTACAGCGTATCCGGCGCTGTAGGGTCTTTGGTGCCCGTGCTCGCCCACAGCAGCCGCTGCGGTTGGGCGCCGGCTTGCGCAAGTTTGCGCCAGCGCGGTGATGCCAGCAGGTCCCGGTAGGCCTTGTAGGTGCGCATGGCAACAGCAATGCCAAGCCGATGATGAAATGCAGGTGCGACCTCGTCCCGCACCGTGACGTCCCAGCGACTGACGAACAACGAGGCCACCGAACCTACGTTTGCGTCAAGGCCCGTCTGCAGACGACGTTCGATGTCGCGCATATAAGCCTCGGCCGCCGCCAGGTAGTGCTCTCGCGAGAACAGCAGCGTGACGTTGACCGGCACGCCGTTAAAGATTGACTCTTCGATGGCGTGCGCCCCAGCCAGGGTACCGGGTATTTTGATGAAGAGGTTCGGCCGGTCCGCCGCCTCATGCAGCCACGCCGCTGCTTGAATGGTCTGGGCGGCGTCGTCGCACAGCACGGGAGACACTTCGAGTGAGACCCAGCCGTCGAGCCCATCGGTGGCCTCAAAAGTCGGCCGAAACAGGTCGGCCGCTGCCGTCAGGTCTTCCAACGCCAACTTAAAGAAAATTACTTCTGCGGGTTCGCCACGCCGTGCCAGCCGGGCAATGGTGTCGTCGTAGGCGCTGCCGTGGCCGATGGCATGCTCAAAAATCGTCGGGTTCGACGTCAATCCGGTCACGGAGAAGTCAACGATGTAGCGCGCCAGCGTGCCGTTAGCAAGCATCTCGCGGCTGATGTTGTCGACCCACAGGCTCTGGCCAAGGTCGTGCAATTTTTTTGTATTAAGGTTCATGGATTTTCTCGGTTCAGGCCAGTCTTATGGCCTTCAAGGCCGCAAGGATGCGCCGCTTGTCGTCGACCATTACAAGGTACCGGGCGGGGACGCTCATTGCGAATCCTCTGCAGGCTTTTCGAGATGGCCACCAAAGCCATGGCGCATCGCCGACAGCACCTGATTGGCAAAGGCGGCCTCACCGCGCGAGGCAAAGCGCCCGTACAGCGCGGCACTGAGCACCGGTGTTGGCACCGCTTCGTCGATTGCGGCCTGGATGGTCCAGCGGCCTTCGCCCGAATCGGACACCCGACCGTCAAAGGCTTCGAGTTGCGGGTCCTTCAGCAGCGCACCCGCAGTCAGGTCGAGCAGCCACGAGCCGATCACGCTGCCACGGCGCCAGACCTCGCTGATCTCGGGCAGGTTCATCTCATAACGGTAGAACTCAGGGCCGCGCAGCGGCGTAGTCTCCGCATCGCTGGTCTGCTTTTGCAGGCCGACGTTGGCGTGGCGCAAGATGTTCAAGCCCTCGGCATACGCTGCCATCACGCCGTACTCGATGCCGTTGTGGACCATCTTGACGAAGTGGCCTGCGCCCGATGGACCGCAATGCAGAAAGCCGTCTTCAGCCGGGGTCGGTGCGCCGCGGCGTCCCGGTGTTCGCGCTGCCGTGCCGACGCCCGGCGCCAAGGCCGCAAAGACCGGTGTCAGGTGGTCGATGACGGCTTTTTCGCCACCGATCATCAGACAGTAACCGCGCTCTTCACCGGTCACGCCGCCACTGGTGCCCACGTCCACGTAGTGCAGTCCCGAGGCGGCGAGCTCCTGGGCGCGCCGAACATCGTCTCGGTAATACGAGTTGCCACCGTCGATCACGGTGTCCCCTGCCTCCAGATGCGGCGCCAACTGCTTGATCACTTCGTCAACAGCGCCCGCAGGCACCATCAGCCAGACTGCGCGTGGGCGGATCATGTTGAAGGCCAGCTCGGCGAGCGAGGCTGTACCGACCGCCCCCTGCCCGCCCAAAGTGGCGACCACCTCGGCCCTCGGGTCGTAAGCGACGCAAGTGTGGCCGGCTTGCATCAGCCGCCGCGCCATGCCTGAGCCCATCCGTCCGAGTCCGATTATTCCGATTTGCATAGGTTTCTCTATGGTTGGTGGCGGGGCCGCGCTTGCCCTGATGCATCCGGTATGACCGTGCAGCGCAGCAGTTAAGCGGAGCCCAGTGTGCTCGCGCCGCACGAATCAGTCCGTATGCTGGCGAACAGACTCCGCTGAGTGATGCAGGTTCAATGCACCTAGCCGGTCCGAAAACCCGCACACGGGTGACGGTGCCAAGGTAACCGCGTCAGGCCAGATTTCCTCGTGGCGCATCGCTGTGAAATTGCTGCGGTGGACCGTATCACCCCTAAGCAAGTGAGTACCCCATGACAAACAAGACCGACCCGACAAACAGCAACGCCCTGCTCGCCGTGCTCACCGACCACCACACCACCCTGGCCCCCGAGCTGCTCACCCGCATCGACGCCTACTGGCGCGCGGCCAACTACCTGTCGGTCGGGCAGATCTACCTGTACGACAACCCGCTGCTGCGAAGGCCGCTTGCGTTGGCTGACATCAAGCGCATGCTGCTCGGCCACTGGGGCACGACACCGGGGCAGAACTTCGTTTATGTGCACCTGAACCGGGTGATCAAGAAGTACGACCTCGACATGATCTATGTCTGTGGCCCCGGCCACGGCGGGCCGGCGGTGGTGGGCAACACTTACCTGGAAGGCACCTACAGCGAGGTCTACCCGGACATCAGCCAAGACGAGGCCGGGCTGCAAAAGCTGTTCCGGCAGTTCTCGTTCCCTGGGGGCATTCCCAGCCACGCATCGCCCGAATGCCCGGGTTCGATCCACGAAGGCGGCGAGCTGGGCTATTCGCTCAGCCACGCGTTTGGCGCGGTGTTCGACAACCCCGAGCTGATCGTCGCCTGCGTGATCGGCGACGGCGAGGCCGAGACCGGGCCGCTGGCCACGGCGTGGCATTCCAACAAGTTTCTCGACCCGGTGACCGACGGCGCGGTGCTGCCGATCCTGCATCTGAACGGCTACAAGATCGCCAACCCCACCGTGTTGGCGCGCATCACCCACGAGGAGCTGGAGCAGTTTCTGCGCGGCTGCGGCTGGACGCCGCTGTTCGTCGAAGGCCATGAGCCGGCTTTGATGCACGAGGCGATGGCCAAGGCGCTGGACACCGCCATTGAGCACATCCGCGCAGCCCAGAAAGAAGCGCGTGCCACCGGCAAATCGGTGCGCCCGCGCTGGCCGATGATCGTGCTCGATTCGCCCAAAGGCTGGACCGGGCCCAAAGAGGTCGATGGCTTGCAGATTGAAGGCACCTTTCGCGCCCACCAGGTGCCGCTCAAAAACCCCGCCTCGCATCCGGGCTATCTGGCGCAGATCGACGATTGGCTCAAAAGCTACCGCGCCGAGGAGCTGTTTGATGAGCAGGGCCGGCTGATCCCGGAACTGGCCGCGCTGGCTCCCGTGGGCCTGCGGCGCATGGGCGCCAACCCGCACGCCAACGGCGGGCTGCTGCTGCGCGATCTGCACCTGCCCGACTTTCGCGACTACGCCTGCGAGGTGTCGGTGCCCGGCGCGCCCGGCATCGGCGACACGCGCGTGCTCGGGCCGTTCCTGCGCGACGTGGCAACGTTCAACGACGAGCAGCGCAATTTCCGCGTGTTTGGCGCCGATGTGACGATGTCCAACGGCCTCGGCGCGATGTTTAAGGTGACAGATCGGCAGTGGGACGCGGCCACCAAGCCCACCGACGAGTTCCTGGCACCCACTGGCCGCGTGATGGAGATGCTGAGCGAGCACCAGTGCGAAGGCTGGCTGGAAGGCTATTTGCTGACCGGGCGCCACGGCATCTTCAACTGCTACGAGGCCTTCATCCACATCATCGACTCGATGCTCAACCAGCACGCCAAGTGGTTGACGGTGACGGCGCACATTCCATGGCGGCGCAATATCGCGTCGCTGAACTACTTGCTGGCCTCGCACGTCTGGCGCCAGGACCACAACGGCTTCTCACACCAGGACCCGGGGCTCTTGGACCACGTGGTCAACAAGAAAGCTGAGGTAGTGCGCGTGTATTTGCCGCCAGACGCGAACTGCCTGCTGTCGGTGATGGATCACTGCCTGCGCAGCCGCCACTACGTGAACGTGGTGATCGCCGGCAAGCATCCAGCGCCGCAGTGGCTGACGATGGACGCTGCGGTAAAGCATTGCACGCAAGGGATCGGCATCTGGGAATGGGCCAGCAACGATGGCGATGAGTCGCCTGACGTGGTGATGGCCTGCTGTGGCGACGTGCCAACGCTCGAAACCTTGGCGGCGGTATCCATCCTGCGCGAGCATATTCCCGAACTCAAGATCCGGGTCGTCAACGTGGTCGACCTGATGCGGCTGCAATCCAAAACCGAGCATCCCCACGGACTGAACGAGCGGGATTTCGACGAGATCTTCACCCGTGACAAGCCTGTGATCTTCGCTTTCCACGGCTACCCGTGGCTGATCCACCGGCTGGCGTACCGCCGCACCAACCACCACAACATCCACGTGCGCGGCTACAAGGAGGAAGGCACGATCACCACCCCGTTTGACATGACGGTGCTCAACGACCTCGACCGTTTTCACCTCGTGATGGACGTGATCGACCGCCTGCCGCAAACCGGCGACAAAGGCCTGGCGCTGAAGCGGCGCTTGAAGGACAAGCTGATCGAACACCGGCAATACATCAACCTGCATGGGCAGGACATGCCGGAAATCCGCAACTGGTCTTGGACGGCCGCGGCCTGAGACAACCTGAAACAAGCAAGGAGCACCAACATGGCAAAAATGGAAAAGATTGAGCTAGAGCGATACCGCGAGCAGTTGACCGATGACGTGAAGGGCTTGGTCGACAAGTACCGTTCTATCTTTGAGTGGGATGTACCGGACATCGATGAAGTGGCCACGAACCGGCTGATTCTCGGCGCGATTCGCCAGGCGCTTGACGCAGTCGAGCAGTCACTTGCCGGACCAGCAGTGCCATGAGTGCCCACGCGCGTGTGCAAACTGCACAAGCCCCGAGCGACGACCGCAAGGGGCTGCCCGCCATGGACGTGGCGTCTTGAAGGGCAGAGCCCCCATGTCCACCCCGCACGACCTTCAGTGCCTCAACACGCTGCGTTTCCTGTCGGTGGACATGATTCAACAGGCCAACAGCGGCCACCCGGGTCTGCCATTGGGTGCAGCCGCGATGGCTTACGCCCTGTGGACCCGTCATTTGAAACACCATCCAGCGAACCCGTTGTGGCCGGACCGGGACCGTTTTGTGCTCTCTGCCGGGCACGGCTCCGCGCTGCTCTACAGCCTGCTGCACGTGACGGGCTACGACCTGTCGTTAAACGACTTGAAGCAGTTTCGCCAATGGGGCAGCAAGGCGCCCGGTCATCCTGAGCGTGGCCACACACCGGGCGTAGAAATCACCACCGGCCCACTGGGCCAGGGCCTGGCCAACGCGGTGGGCATGGCGGTTGCCGAAGCGCATCTGGCAGCGCGCTACAACCAGAGCGGCCACACGCCAGTTGACCACCGCACCTGGGCACTGGTGAGCGACGGCGACCTGATGGAAGGTGTGGCCGCTGAGGCGGCGTCCCTGGCCGGTCACCTGCAATTGGGCAAGCTCGTCTGCCTGTACGACGACAACCGCGTCACGCTGTCGGCCAGCACCGACATCACCTTCAGCGAAGACCGCGCGTTGCGTTTTGAGGCCTATGGCTGGCACACCCAGGTCGTCGATGACGGCAACGATTTGGAGGCGGTGAACGCAGCGCTGGACGCGGCATGCGCTGAGACCACGCGGCCTTCGCTGATCCTCGTGCGCACGCACATTGGCTTCGGGTCGCCTGAGCAAGACAGCTTCAAAGCCCACGGGTCTCCATTGGGCAGGGAGGACGTGAGACGCACCAAACAGGCGCTGGGCTGGCCGCTGGACCCGCCGTTCCTGGTGCCAGCGCCTGCACTGGCGCATTTCCGACAGGCTTTGACGCGCGGCGCAAAGGCCGAGGCCGATTGGGACGCACGCCTGCACAGCTACGCTCAGGCCTTCCCGGACCTGGCAGCCGAACTCCAAGGCCGTCTGCGCGGCGACCTGCCTGAGGGGTGGGACGCCGACATCCCGGTCTTCGCCGCCGATGACAAGGGCATGGCCACCCGCGTGGCCGGCGGGCAGGTGATGAGCGCCATCGCGCCGCGCCTGCCCGCGCTCTTTGGTGGTTCGGCCGACCTCGATCCGTCGACCCACACGGCCTTGACGGGGCAGGGCACCTTCAACCCGCCGTGGTGCGCGGGGCTTGACGCGCAGGGCAGCGACGCCGGTGGCTGGAGCCGCGCCGGCCGCAATCTGCACTTTGGTGTGCGTGAGCATGCCATGGGTGCCATCGTCAACGGCCTGGCCGCGCACGGCGGTTTTTTGGCGTTTGGGTCGACCTTCTTTGTCTTTTCTGACTACATGCGCCCCGCTCTTCGCTTGGCCGCGCTCATGGGTTTGCACGGGGTGTTTGTGTTCACTCACGACAGCATCGCCGTCGGCGAAGACGGCCCGACGCACCAACCTGTTGAGCAGCTCGCCCGCCTGCGCGCCATGCCCAAGCTCACTCTGATCCGCCCAGCCGATGCCAACGAGACCGCCGTGGCGTGGAAGGTGGCCATTGAGACGCGCGATCGGCCGGTGCTGCTGGTGCTAACGCGCCAAAACCTGCCTACGCTCGACCGCCACCAACATGCCAGCGCCGAAGGCCTGCGCCGGGGCGCTTACGTGGTGTGGGAGTCGTCCCCCACCGGCGCGCGAGGCAAGTCCAGTGAGTTTGACTTGATTTTGTTGGCCAGTGGCTCGGAGCTCATGCTCATCTTGGCTGCCGCCCAGCGCTTGCATGCCGAGGGGGTTGCCGTGCGTTGCGTCTCCATACCCAGTTGGGACCTGTTCGAGGCCCAAGCGCAAAGCTACCGCGACGACGTGCTACCGCCCGGTATTCACGCGCGACTTGCTGTGGAACTTGGGGCCACCCTTGGCTGGCATCGTTATGTTGGCGACCGGGGCGAGGTGCTCGGCGTCGAGCGCCTTGGCGCCTCGGCACCAGCCAGCGTCCTGCTGCCGGAGTTTGGGTTTACGGCCGACAACGTGGTGATGCGCGCCCGCCGCTTGCTTGCGGGCGCCTAAGGCAGGGCAGCGGACAAAAAAAAGGAAATCTCATGAACATTGGCACCACTGAATTCAGAGTCCAAGAGGGCGATGCCGTTGACCTCGGCCTCTGGGCCACCCATGTAAAACCCCTGTGCAAGTCAAAGAAGGCGTACCGCAAGATGCTGCAGGATCAGGTAGAGCAGCTGAGTGACCAGCAACGCCTGCTTTACGCGTCGAACCGGCACGCCTTGCTGCTGGTGTTTCAGGCGATGGATACGGCAGGCAAGGACGGCGCGATTCGCCATGTGATGTCGGGCGTCAACCCGCAAGGCTGCCAGGTGTTCAGCTTTGCGCATCCGAGCGCGCGGGAACTTCAACACGACTTCCTCTGGCGCACCACGCGCGACCTGCCCGAGCGCGGGCGCATCGGCATCTTCAACCGGTCGTACTACGAAGAGGTGCTGATCGTGCGCGTGCACAGCAGCATCCTGCACAGCCAATCCCTTCCCGATCCTGCGCCGGATGAGTCGGTGTGGCACAGCCGCTTTCAGTCGATCGTCGACCTGGAAAGACATCTGCATGCCAATGGCACGCGCATCATAAAAGTGTTCCTGCACCTGTCCAAGGAGGAGCAGCGCAAGCGCCTGCTGGCGCGCATCGATGAGCCCGACAAGAACTGGAAGTTCAGCGAGGCCGACATCGCCGAGCGCAAGTTCTGGGACCACTACATGCAAGCCTATGGCCACGCCCTGAGCGCGACCAGTACGGCGGATTCACCCTGGTTCATCGTGCCAGCCGACGACAAGGAGAACGCGCGTCTGTTTGTGTCGCAGATCGTGCTTGATGCGCTGCAAGGTCTGAAGTTGAGTTATCCCAAGGTCACCGCGGCGCGGCGGCATGAGCTCAAAGCGATTCGCAGGCAGCTGGCAAAGTGAACTGGTGAGAGCCCTGACCGACTCTGCGCGTCAACCTCCGACGCGGGTTTTCGAAGGTTAGAGCAGTCGTGGCGGTTAGCGCTGTGCCGGTTCGGTTCCAGACAGCGGCAGCCCCGACGTCTTCTCACGGTGGTCGTTCAGTCGCCCCAGTGTGCTGTCGAGCAAATTCGCCAGCTTCTGCGCGGCGCCATGCACCGCCTGCTCCAGTGTTGCGGCTTGGTCTGTCACCGCCACTGGCTGGCGGCCTTCGAGGCGGGCCTCCAGCATGCAGCGCTGGTCGTGCAGACCGCTCTTGCCGGCGTTTTCGTCACTCAGATGAACTTCCACCCGTGTGACATGCTCGCTGAAGCGCTTAGTCGCCTGTTCAATCGTGGCACTCACCTGCGCGGCCAGGGCTTCGGAGCCGTCGACTTGGTCGTCGGTGTTAAGTTGGATCTTCATGGGGTTCTCCTATGGGGTTTGGGACAGTTCGGGGCAGTTCGGGATAGAGGCGGTGTGCGGCACGGCGCCAACCCTATGCAAGTGAAGCGGGGAGCTCGACGACGGATCAATGTCGAAAGCTCGCGGCCGCGCCGGAGCTGCATGGCATGCGATCGGCTGGCAAGACATGGACAACCCCGCCCATGCTTTCGACCAGCGCAGCCAGGTCGTCGAGCACATCGTCCACACGCGGATTCGCAAGATCGGCGTGATCGATGCGCCCGGTGGACGGGTCGATGCGCCCAGCCACCTGCCGATCGTCCTCGATCAGCAGCGTCGCCACCCGACCCGCCACGGCGGCATGGGCAACCTGCGACCGGTTCTCGCCGCCCAGACCTTGGGCGGCGGCGGCGGCGTAGGCGTCGGTCAAGACAGCTTGCTGGGCCTTTAGCTGTGGCGCAGCCACCTCCCAAGCGCGCTGTACCAAGGTCTCATGCGTCAGCCCATGGGGATCGACCATCAGACCGGTGGCCATCAGGAACGGGTTGTGGCTGATTTCTCGGAACCGGTGGTGGTGCTCGGGCAGAGCCGCCAGCAGCAAGGGCAGGCTTGAGGGGCGCGAGTGGTGATCCAGCACAGCGCGGTCAACCGCCCCAAAGAAACGATCGGTATCGCCGGTGGTGTCGTCGTTCTGGCCACCATGGGCTGGATTGACAGGCGTGTCGCCGGCATCGCTGCCGCCATCGAAGGACACGCCGATGGGCGGACCGGTGTACCCGTCGACCAGTTCTGCAACAGGCATCTGCGGCACGCCAACCGCCAGCGCTACGGGATCGAGCGCGTGGCGATCACCCTCGAAAAGCTGCACCTTGTGCAAGCCCAAGGCCAGCACCTGGTAGCGCTCGGTCGACTGCAGCCGCTGGCGCAGCGGTTTGGTGTGGAAGCTGTCGGCCACCACGGCCACCGGCTGTTGCAGCATGAACACGCGGAACAGGCCATCTGCGCTCAGTACAGCCAGGCCGTCTTGCGTGTGGTTCCAGAAATCGCGGTCTTCTGCAAGGGCATGAAAGGGGGCGAGAAGCGCCTTCTTGGCCTCTGTCGCCATCTGCTGTGGCAGCGAGGTCTCCAACGCTTTCACCAGATGGCCGAAGCGGACCGGGTCTTGCTGGTTCTCCGGATGGCGCCGATGGGTCGGTTCGTAAAGCGACAAGCAGGGCCGTCCCTTGAACGCTGTCAGTTCGGCCAGGCTCGCTTGGGTGAGGGTGTCGGGTGTGTGGGTGGTTTTCATGTCGCTTCCTTTTGTGGTGTCTGTGGCCCGACGCCATGCAGCGACTTCGGCACGCCGCGCGTTTGGGGCACAAGAATAGAAACAGCACACCGTGCTGAATAAGCATGCGGTCTGCCGGTCTCGTGCGGCCCCGTCTGTGCGACATCGAACAGACACACAAGTGTTTGGTAGCGCACTGTGCATGGGGCCAGAAGCAGTCAAATTTTGGATCCTGTAGTCAGGTTCGGATTTGTTGCGAATCCCTTTGACTGCCCTGGAAGCTTGTTTGTGTCTTCCCTCATTCAGCTTCTTTTGCGTGCAAACATGCGACCGCCCAGCGGTCGTCTCAACTGAGTAAAAACCATGACCTCACAAACCCCCGAATGGAGCCGCCGAGGCTTGCTGACGATGATCGGCAAAGTGGCCGGCGGTGGCCTGATGTACCAGGCCATGGCGTCGCTGGGCCATGCCCAGGCATCGAGCTACCGAGGCCCGCTGGAATTGAGCCCATCCAAAAAAGGCGGCACGGTGCTGGTGCTTGGGGCTGGTCTGGCGGGCATGACAGCGGCGTTTGAGTTGCGAGCTGCTGGCTACAAGGCGCAAATTCTGGAGTACCAGGAACGAGCTGGGGGACGCTGCTGGACGGTGCGGGGCGGCGACTCGTTCACCGAACTGGGTGGCGCGCGTCAGAACTGTGAATTCGACAAGGGCCTGTACATCAACGCCGGCCCGTGGCGTGTGCCCTATCACCACTACGCTGTGTTGGATTACTGCAAGCGCTTTGGCGTGCGGCTGGAGCCGTTTGTGCAGGTCAATTACAACGCGCTGGTGCATTCCACGCAGGCCTTTGGTGGCAAGCCGCAAAGGTTTCGCCAGGTTCAGGCGGATGTGCACGGTTATGTGGCCGAGCTGCTGGGCAAGGCCACCAACCAGGGCGCGCTGGACCAGGCTGTCACCAAGGAAGACCGGGAACTGCTAATGCAGGGCTTGAAAGAATGGGGCGCGTTGGACAGCCAGTACCGCTACCGCGAAGGCCATGTGGCCAGTGAGCACCGCGGCTACGAGCGCGACCCGGCGGGCGGCCTGATGCAGCTGGCCAAACCGTCGAAGCCGATCGACATGAGCGAGCTGCTGCGCTCGCGCCTGTGGTCGCAGATCAACATCGGTCAGCTCTACGAATTCCAGACGGCCATTTTTGAGCCGGTGGGCGGCATGGACATGATCGCCAAGGGCTTCGAGCGTGAGGTGGGCAACCTGATTCGCTACAACACCAAAGTGACCAAGATCGAGCAGTCGGAGCAGGGCGTCACCGTCAGCTTTGTGGATGCCCGGGAGGGCAGCAGCGCCCAGGGCGGTGACGCGGGCAACGTGGTGCAACAGGTGAAGGGCGACTGGTGCGTGTGCACCATCCCACTCTCCATCTTGAGCCAGCTCGACGTGCAGGTGGGCGCGCCCATGAAACAGGCCATCGCCGCTGTGCACTACGCCGCCGCGTTCAAGATCGGGCTGCAGTTCAAGCGCCGTTTCTGGGAAGAAGACGAGGCGATCTTTGGTGGCATCAGCTACACCGATTTGCCCATCGGGGAGATCTCGTACCCGTCTAACAACTTCAACACCAATGGGCCGGGGGTGCTGCTGGGTGGCTATGGCTACGAAAGCACCCATGCCTATGAATTCACCGCCATGGTGCCGAAAGACCGCATTCGCGCGGCGGTGGAATTGGGCTCGCAATTGCACCCGCAGTACAAAAAAGAATTTCAGAACGGGGTGGCGATTGGCTGGCACCGCGTGCCGTGGATGCTGGGTTGCTATGGCGTCTGGACCGAAGCCACGCGCCAGCAGCACTACACCAATCTGTGTGCTGTGGACGGGCGCATCGTGCTGGCGGGCGAGCATGCGTCGTACATCCCGGGCTGGCAGGAGGGCTCCATTTTGTCGTCGTTGGACGCGGTCAAGCGGCTGCACGAACGCGCGCAGGCCACCTGAGCGGCTCGCGCAGGCCTTTGCATCGTCCCACACCCGAGAAGGAAACGACCATGACGACCCGACATTCCCGTGGGCTGGCCAGTGCCAGCGCAGCCAGCGCTGCCGTGCTGCTGATCTGTGCTGCCAGCGCTGCTGCTCAGCAGCCAGCCCCCGCCACGCCGCCATCTGCGGCCGCATCGGCCGCTGCGACTTCCACCCAAAGCAGCACCGCACCCACCCAGCTGCCATCCATGGGCACGACCACGCCTCGGCTGCTCAAACGCGATGCCCCTGGCGCGGCCAAGCCGGCGGGTTACAACCCGAGCTTTTCACCCGATGGGGAGCACTTTGTGCAGCAAGGCGGTGCGCAGCTGTATCGGGCCATCTGCCAGGCCTGCCACATGCCGCAGGGGCAGGGTGCCAAAGGCGCCGGTTTCTATCCGGCGCTGGCCAACAATCCCCGCCTGGCATCGGGCGCCTACCCGACTTATGTGGTGCTGGCCGGCCTGCGCGGCATGCCGCCGTTCGCGGGGCGGCTGAACGATCAGCAGGTGGCCGAGGTGGTCAACTACGTGCGCACGAACTTTGGCAACCGTTACCAGGACGCTGTCACGCCCGAAGCGGTGAATGCCCAGCGGTCCGCGCAGGAGCGCTAGATCAGCGCGGAAGCGAATGGGCATCGCCGTGCGGCATTCGGATTCGTTTTTGTGCTGACGTTGAAAGCAACGCATGCACCCGGCCCGACGCGGCTGGTGAGCTGAGGGCGCCCCGCCGATGGCTCAGACCTGAACCTTCAACAGCGCCTGCATGGCCGCGGTGTAGGAAGCCTCGACGTCAAGCAGATCGTCCGGTTCAGGGACAGCTTCTCGCGCGGCTCTGACAATCATGCCGGCGTGGCGCTGGAGACAGGCCACGTCCGGCGCACTTTGCACGTGTCCTGCAACTTGGGTGATGGCATCGAGCATGCGGATCGCCACGGCCGGGTTCGAACGTGCGCTTTGCCTAATCTGGTTGAAGGCCGCGTCCGCGATCCCTATAAACGAAGGCCCGGGAGCCACCAACCGCAGCCGCCCGTGACCGTCGAATCGCAGGGCTGACGGCGTGTCGCGCCGGGCCAGGCGACACAGGCCCGACCCGAGTCGATCCACGCAGGCGATTGCCGTGAACGGATCGTTGATGCCCGGGGACAGTGCCCGCACGGCGATCTCGACCA